>Ga0207683_10001205_pt1 | contig 23426 bp, 21 predicted proteins | sample KBSM73metaG_FD_184333 | JGI IMG/M metagenome (GOLD analysis project Ga0207683, IMG submission 184333) | Miscanthus rhizosphere microbial communities from Kellogg Biological Station, Michigan, USA - KBS M7-3 metaG (SPAdes) (version 2) | ecosystem: Host-associated > Plants > Roots > Rhizosphere >... | reverse complement strand
CGGGTTCACGGACGGCCTGGCCGCCGCCGGGATCTCCGCCGGCCAGGCCGACATGCTACTGGTGGACGAGGGCAGCGCGCGCAGGAAGATCAGGGCGCTGCTGTCCGGAGGCCGGCCTGGGCTGCGTCCGGACGCCATCGTGAGCGGCAGCGACCGGCTCGCCGGGGTGATCTACAGCGTGGCCGCGGAACTGAGGCTGCGGATCGGCCGGGACCTCGCCGTCACCGGCTTCGACGGCAGCGCGGCCGCCGCCTTGATGCACCCGCGTCTGACCACCGTGGCCATCCCGGTCGACGACATCGCCGGGCGGGTCGTGGACCGGGCGCTGCGCCAGGTCGAGCACGGCCCCGACCAGCAGCCCGGCGAAGTAGTGCCGGCCAGGCTGCGGCTGGGCGAGAGCACCGGCGGGTTCGGCCCGGAGCCCGACCGGGCCGCGCTGAGCGAACCCGACGACGCTGCGCTGACGTGGAAACGTTTCCAGGGTGCGGCACCCCCCGCGGGCGATCGCCGTGTCACCATCGCGGACGTGGCCGCCGATGCCGGGGTGGGCGTCGGCACGGTCTCGCGCGTGCTCAACGGAAGCGACCAGGTACGCGAGTCCACCATGCGGGCCGTGCTCGACTCCATCGAGCGGCTGGGCTACCGGCCGAGCCACGCCGCGGCGGCCCTGGTCCGCGGCACGCCGCACACCGTCGCGCTCATCGTCGCCCACATGACCAGGCCGTCCGCGGTCGTGCGGGTAGCCCGCGCGCTGGCCGTGCTCGAGGAGCAGGGCTACGACACGATCGTGTGCAACGTGGACAGCGCGGCCGAGCGGGACCGGCACCTGGAGGCGCTGCTGCCGACGCACCGGGCCGACGGGGTGCTGGCCATCTGCCTGCCGCTGTCACGCGGCCAGCTCGGCCAGTTCGCCCGGGCCGGGGTGGCCCTGGTCAGCGTGGACGCGGCCAACCCCGGGGTACCGCAGACGATCGTCGACGACGTGGCCGGCGGCCGGCTGGCCGCCGGCCACCTCATCGGCCTGGGGCACCGGCGGATCGCCTTCGTCGGTGACATGCCCGCGGCCGGGCTCGGCTTCACCTCCTCCGCGGACCGGCTGCGCGGGTACGAGCAGGCCCTGGCCGCGGCGGGTATCGACGTCGAACCCGGCCTGATCCGGCGGGGCCCGCACGACGCCGCCGTCGCGGCCGAACACGCGGCCCAGCTGCTGAAATCGCCCGATCCCCCGTCGGCGATCTTCGCCGCCTCCGACACCCAGGCCATCGGCGTGCTGGCCGCGGCGGACCGGCTCGGCGTCGCGGTCCCCGGCCAGCTGTCGGTGGTCGGCTTCGACGACATCGAGTCCGCGGCCTTCCTCAACCTCAGCACGATCCGCCAGCCGCTGGCCCGCAGCGGGACCGAGGGCGCGCAGCGGCTGTGCGCGCTGCTGCGCGGCGAGCGGGTCCGGCCGTTGCGGCAGGAACTGCCGATCGAGCTGATGGCCCGGGGTACCTCGGCCCGCAGCATTTAGGATGCCTCTATGGTCGGCGATGCCGACGCGTCGAGCGTCGAGCCCGTGGTGAACCCCGGTTTGGGGGAAGCCAGGCGCCGGCGTCTTGTCCGCATGACGAAGGAACAGATCGCGGGCCGTGCCGGGCCGCTACGCCAGGTCCGCCACCGTGACCGGGTCGTCTCACCGCTCGCACTCGAACTTGAATGCCGGAAGCTGCTCCAGCGCGCCCAGCGTGCGATCGCGACCATCGTGACGTCGCGGGTTTACGCGGGTGACCTGCGGGGTGCCGTGGAGGAACCTGTCCTGCGGCAGCATGAATGGGAAATCGCCGTCGCGCTGCGCGAGATCACCGAGTTGCTGCTTGATCTGGTGTCGAGCTACGGCGGGGGCACGGCCGGGCCGATGACAGCCGCCGTCCTGGTCTCCCAGAATCGCGCGATATCGATAGCCCGGGACGCCACCACGGCCCGGGTTCTGGCGCTTGAACTGCTGGCGGCGCAGGTCGCGGCCGCCGAGGCCGCGCGACGGGACTGGGAGACATCCCATCGGATGGCGGCCAACAACGACAGGTACCTCGACTTGCTGGCGCGCACCGCGGCTGACCAGCGCGCTACCGCGGAAATCACGGGCCTGGCCGAGCAGGCCGCCGAGGCGGCGCAAGCGTTCCGCGAGACTCTGCAGCGAGCCACCCTGGCCGCGGAGGCACTGGCCCTGCCTGAATCGCGCTAGGTTCTGGGGTGGCGGACGAACTCCCCCTCGCCGGGCACGTCGACGATCATGCCCTCGCCCTTCAGGATCTCCACGGCGCGGGCGGCCATCCGGTGCGAGACGTGGTGATGTTCGGCGATCGTGTGGAGCGAGGGGATCCGGCCGGTCATGGCCCCCTGGGCGATCTCGTCTCGCATCATCTTGGCGACTTGCTCATACGGCGGTACCGCCGAGTCAGGGTCGATCACATCGGCCAGCATTCCCGGTAAAGACAGCGTTGGCAAGATCAGGCCCGGGATCCCTAGAGTGAGCTGATGGACGCCGCACTACGTGACCTGAGCGACCAGATCGACCAGGCGACGCAGCGCCTGCTCGATACGGCGCGGGCTATCACCGATCCGGACCTGCGGGTTCCGTCGATGCTCCCCGGATGGACCCGGGGGCATGTCCTGGCCCACCTGGCCAGGAACGCAGACGGGATGCGGAATGTGCTGGTCGGCGTGCGGACCGGGCAGAACCGTCCGGCCTACGCCAGCGCTGAGGCACGCGAGGCAGGCATCGAGCAGTATGCGGACAGGCGGGCGACCGAGCACGCGGCCGACCTGGCCGGCTCGGCGATGGCGCTGCGTACCGTGGCCCGGCAGCTGCCCGACGACGGGTGGCAGGTGCCGGTGCGCATGCTGGACGGGGCAGATTTCTTTCCCGCCGCCGAGTTGCTGACCCGTCGGCTGGTGGAGGTCGAGCTGCATCACGGCGACCTCGGCGCCGGGTACGGCCCGGCCGACTGGCCGCCCGCCTTCGCCGGCATGGAGCTCGCCGAGCCGATGCGCACCTGGCGCCAGGACCGGCTCAGCCAGCCCCAGACCGCTAAGCTCAGGCCGCACCGGCCGCCCGCGCCGTGGCGTCCGGGCCGCCCGCTGCCGGGGAGCTGGCTCGGAACAAGGTGAGGGTCATGGCCTTGCCGACGACCGGATCGGCCAGCGGGACGAGGTACCGGTAGCCGAAGGGCAGCTGGGCGCGCATAGCCCGGGGCGGCCGGGTGACCGTGGCGGACTGCCTGACCTCGAGCCCCAGACGCTCCAGCGAGCGCGGATCGTCACAGGCCCAGGCCCAGCGGGCTTCTATGCCCTTCCTGGCCACGAGCTTGTGCTGCTGGTCGAACGTCCGTTTCGGGTAGGTGTCCAGCACGATCAGCGCCCCGGGGAACCGGGCCGCGATCCGGGCCAGCGCGGCCATGACCTGGTCTTCTGGCAGGTAGACGAGGACGCCTTCGGCGACGAAGAAGTACGGTCCCCGGCTCTGCGCCACGGTGGGCAGCCAGTCCTCGTCCAGGACGGACGCGGCCACCATCCGGCGCCGTCCGGTGTCGGCGAAGAAGGTCCGGCGCAGCTCGATGGTGTCCGGCAGATCCAGGTCGAACCAGTGCACCTGGCCGTTGTCGACCCGATCGAACCGGGTGTTCAGGCCGGTGCCGAGCTCCACCACCGTCGCCGCGGGATGCGCGGACAGGAACTCGCGAACCCAGAAGTCGATGATCGCGGTCCGCAGGACGGTGATAAAGCCGCCCGCGCTCCGGCCGTACTTGGCCGTGTCGTAGTCGATCGACTGGAGCAGCTCCACGGCCCTGGGGTCGCGCAGCACCGGGTGTTTCCGCTGTGTCTCCCGGGCCCGGGCGGCGAGCGTGATGAACAAGGTCTCCTGCACGGCCCCGAGCCGGACCTGGTGCTTGTCCGCCATCAGGCCGGCCAGACCACGGGGAACAGGGGGTGGTCCATGGGCGCGCCGGCCGGGAGCTCGGCGTCCAGCTCGTCGAAGGGCGGCGAGGTGCGCCAGGCTCGGGGGGCGTGCCGGACGTCCGCGGACAGGTAGCGCAGCGACAAGATCCGCCTGCGGCCCGGGTGCGGGAACCCGGGGGCGCCGTGCACGGTCAGGAAGTCGAAGAAGATGGCGTCGCCGGGCCGCAGGCCGAACCGGCGGATGTCGAACCTGGCCGGATCCGCGTCGATGTCGGGCAGCTCGGCCAGGCTGCCCTCGGGAAACCACCGGGCCTCCTTCTTCAGGAACGTGCGCGGCATCAGCCACGGGCCGCGGTGCGTGCCCGCCACCAGCTCCAGGCACCCGTCCTCGGGCACCGGGTCCACCGGGATCCACGCGCTGACCCCCCGGCCGTCCACGTTGTAGTACGGCTGGTCCTGATGCCATGGCGTGCGCTGCCTGGTCCCGCCCTCCTTCACCAGGACGTGATCGTGGTAGAAGCGGACCTGGGGCGTGGCCATCAGGGCGGCGGCCAGGGCGGGCACCCGGGAGTGCCGGGCCAGCCGCTCGATCTCACCGATCTCCCGCCACCGGCGGAAATCCTCGGTGAACGCGCCGGGATCACCGGGCGCACTGGCCACCTGGGCCAGCGGACCGGGGCGGGCCAGCACCGCGTCGATCGCGGCGGCCGCGATCGCCACCTCGGCGGGGTCCAGGACCGAGCGCAGGCAGGCCACGCCGTCCCGGCCGAAGGCCGCGACCGCCTCGTCATCGGGGCGTACGGGTTCCATAGCCGCACCCTAACGCTGACTACACTGGGACCCGAGGGGGGACCACAGAGAGGCAGGCCCAGCGTGGCACGCGGCATCCAGGCCGGCGACAAGGCCCCCGACTTCACCCTCCCGTCGCAATCGGGCGACCAGGTCCGGCTGCAGGACCGGCTCGGCGAGCGGGTGATCGTCTTGTACTTCTACCCCAAGGACAACACCCCCGGCTGCACCGCCGAGGCGTGCGCCTTCCGCGACAGCCACGAGACGTTCACCGACGCCGGGGCCGAGGTGATCGGGATCAGCTCCGACTCGGCGGACCGGCACGCCGGCTTCGCGAGCAAGCACCGGCTGCCGTTCACGCTGCTGGCCGACCAGGGCGGGCGGGTCCGCAAGGCGTACGGGGTGCCGACCGTGATGGCGCTGCTCCCCGGCCGGGTCACCTACGTGATCGACCGCACCGGCACCGTCCGGCACGTCTTCAGCTCGATGACCAACATCGACGGGCACGTCAGCGAGGCGCTCGAGGTAGTCAGGCAGCTGCAGGCCGAGCAGCCCGCGTAACCGGGCCGGTTTTACGGGGCCTCGTCGGCCAGTACCTCGCGGCGGAGCTGCGGGAACACCTTGGACACCTTGCCCAGCAGGTAATCGCCGTAGGTGCCGCGATGCGCCTGCAGGTTCTGCCCGTCCCAGCGCGGCTGGCCGCCGTCGGCGATCGCGGCCTGCCCTGGCAGCGGCGGGATCTCGGCGGTGAAGTCGGGGTCGAAGAAGAACGGGAAGGAGAACCGGTCCCGGCCGCTGGCGTTGCGGACCCGGTGCGGCGTCGACCGGTACCAGCCGCCGGTCAGCCGGTCGAGCATGTCGCCGATGTTGGCCACGAAGGTGCCCTCGATCGGCGGCGCGTCGATCCAGCCGCCCGGCGTCCTGACCTGCAGGCCGCCGTTGGCGTCCTGGGCCAGCAGGGTCAGCAGGCCGTAGTCGGTGTGCTCCCCCGCGCCCCAGCCGTCCTCACCAGGCGGCGGCGCCGGGTAGCGGAACACCCGGAACAGGACGGTCGGGCTGGCCGTGTACCCGGCCGCGAAGTAGTCCGCGTCCAGGCCCAGGCTCAGCGCCACGCCGCGCAGCACCGTCTGGCCCAGATCGGTCAGCACGCCGATGTAGTCGAGCACGGCCGTGCGCAGTTCCGGGACCTGCCGCGGGAACAGGTTAGGACCGTGCAGCGGCAGCCCGGCGCGCACCCGGGGATCGTCGCGGCCGAGTTCGGCGCCGAAGTACAGCCCCTCCTTCAGGTCGGGCCGGCCGGAGGTGAGCTCGGCGCCGACCGGGAAGTATCCCCGCCAGGCCGGGCCGCCGCGGGCCATGTCGATCTCCATCTTGGCCGCCTGCGGCAGCGCGAAGAACGCGGCGCAGGCCCGGGTCAGCCGGGCCAGCAGGTCCGGCGCGACGCCGTGGCCGGTGACGTAGAAGAAACCGTGCTCGCGGCACGCCGCCTCGATCTGCCGGGCCACCTCGACCAGGCCGGCGGGCGGGCAAGAAAGCAGCGGCGCCACGTCCACGACCGGAAGAGTGCCGAACGGGTGATCATCTGCCACCGTTCCTACTGAACTAGTAGGACGTAGTCCTGTCTAGCCGGCGGCCCCGAACGGTCTTGGGCTGCCTGGTTGCCTGCCGTGATCCGGTGAGGCCGTCCGGTCTTGGTGCCGGGTGGCGGCCGGGGACCTCGTGGGGCGGCGGGTTTCCTGGGTGCGGTCCCTCGCGCCGGGTGGTCCGGGGCCGCGCCTGGGCTAGCCGTGCCGCCTCCTCCGGGGCGGTCTGGTTCCCTGTCGCGCGGCGCCTGGCCCGGTGCCCGAGCCCGCGTCGCCCGATCACCAGCGCTGCCGCGTGGTGACCGGTCGCCTTCGGATGGTGCTCCCGCAGAGGCCTTAGCCAGTGCTCGGCTCCCCAGCGAGAGGTATAGGCGGGATCGATGACGATGACCGACAGCCCGGCGTTGGCGGCCATCTGGACCAGCCGGCCGCGGAGTTTCCCTGTGGGGATGCCGGAGACGGCGCGCCGGAAGTCCCTGCCGCGCCTGCCGCGCGAGGGTCGGCTGCCCGCCCGTTCCCGTCCTTCAGCGCGGGCCTCGGTGAAGTCGAGGTCCTCGATAACGATGGCGCGGGCGCCGCGCGCCTTCGCGGTGGCGACCAGCGTGCTGATGGCGGCTCGCAAGTGCCCGTCGCGGGTGGCGGACGGCAGCCCGGCGAGGTCTAGGCCGACGGTGGCAGGGGCACCGAGGACATTGCCGTCTGGTGCGATGACAGCGGCGGCGAGGTGGCCGTGGTTGACGTCGGCAGCCATCACCGGGCTCGCCCGAAGATCATCCAGGGACGGCGCGGGGGCCGGGGCAGCCTTCCACGAGGCATCGATGTACCAGCGGCCTCGTCCTGGGTCGTGGCTGATGTCGTAGCGGACGGCACCGCCGACAGCCTGGGCGGCGACCTCATCTCCGCGGTAAGAGAACCCGACCGGGGCCGACAGCCGGTAGCGGCCATGCGGCCGGTTCGCGAGATAGGCGAGCGGGGCGGGGAGCTTGATCTCCAGCCACCCGGCGTCGGGGTGCCAGCGGATTGTCTCGTTCCCCCACGCCTTTGCAGCCTCGCCGTCGGCAGTCAGGAACAGCCGAGCCGATTCCCACTGCTCCCGCCACTGGGCCTCAGTCAGCCCCGCGCGGACGAGGCTGCCACGCTTGCGCAGTAGCGCCTTCCCGCCCCGGACCACGGACACAGCCCCCGTCTCCAACTGCCGCTCTACCACGGCAAGCCGAGCCTTCAGTGACTGGAGGCGGACGGCCTTGGCATGCCGCTCTGCTGGGGTGGCATACCCGCGGTTCCGGCCGACCTTCCCGTCGGCCGGAACAGCGAGCCGCGCCTCGATCCGGCGGATACGGGCCTGCAAGCTTGTCCTCTCGGTGCACAGGTTCTGCCCGGCCAGTCGGACCTGGTCCTCGCTGGTGCGGGTAATTGCCCCAGCCCATCGGGACGACGACTCCGAAGTCAGCGCCCGCTTCCGCACCGCACGCGACCGCGCCTGGCCCGGCGGGTCCAGCCGCCCCTCAGCGCACCGGGCGGCAAGGTCCCTCCCGGCCAGCGACCCCAGATGCGCACCTACCGCCCGCAGCACGGCCTCGTCCACCGTCGACAGGCGCAGCCGGGCCCGCACCCGTGCGCCTTCCGGCGCGGCCGCCACGAACGGCACGGCAACCCGGCGCAGGGGACCAGTCACGAACCCGCCACCCAGCCAGCAGCGAGCGGCAGACTAACGTACACATATTCGGTAACGACCACTCATTAAGTGTATTGTCTAGTATATGCTTTCGCTATCTAGACACGCCGGATGAGCGAACGGTTCTAGCGCCTCGATTGTGCCTGCTCCGCCGGGGCGGCCAGCGGCCGGTAGCCGCCGAAGCTGGTTTCCGCCACTCCCTCGCCGCTGGTCAGGCCGGGCAGCTGCCGCTGCAGGTCCTGCGCCCGGACGGCCGGCAGCAGCGTCTCCAGCACCGCGAGGTCTGCCTGCAGAACCGACGTTTCCGCCGACCCGCCGAGCCGGGCCACCGCCGCCAGCACGGAACCGGTCGTCTCAGCCGGGACCTCGAGGCTGACCTGGATCATCGGCTCGCAGACGACCGTGCCCGCCTGGTCCAGGGCCGCCGTCAGGACCAGGGGCGTGAGCTTGCGGAAGTGGGAGGCCGTGGTGGACGGGGAGATGTAGCCGCACTCGGTCATCGTCACGGTGCAGTCGGTGACCCGCCAGCCGAACGGGCCTTCGCGCAGCGCCATCGTGACGTACTGGGTCATCATCGCGGCGAAGTTGCCGACGGTCTTGTAGACGTACATCGGCACCGAGCGGACGTCCACGTCGAGCCGGAACGCGACGCCGGAACCGGGCGGCGCCGGGTCCACCCGCAGCCCGAGCGTGGCGGGGAACGGGTTGCCCGGCGCGCCCAGCAGCTCGGCGGCCTGGCCCGAGCCGACCGGGCGCTCGATGCAGATCGTCGTGGTCTCGCGGAACGTCACCTCGATGCCGAAGTCATCGGCCAGCGTCGCCTGGATGACCTCCTTCTGCACCTCCCCGTAGAGCGAGACCGCCAGCTCGCCGGTCGACTGCCGGACGTTGATCAGCGGGTCCTGCTCGGCGAGCTGCACCAGGGCGACGTGCAGCGCGGCCCGGTCGGCGGGCCTGCGGGCCGCTATGACCGATTCCAGCGTCGGCGGAGCGAACTGCGACGGGATGGCCCTTGGTGATGGTTCGCCGATCTCATCACCGATCTGGATCTCGTCCAGGCCGCGCAGCCTGGCGATCTGGCCGGCCGAGACGGCCGCCCGGGGTGTCGCGGTGCCGCGCTCGAACACGCCGATCGCGGTGACCTTGCCCTCGTGCCTGCTGCTTTCTGGACTGGCGCTGAACCGCAGGCGGTCGCGGGTGCGGATGGTGCCGGAGAACATCCGCACGTAGGCGAGCTTCTCTCCCCCGGCGCCGCGCTCGATCTTGAAGACACGACCGGAGACGGGGCCGCCGGCGTCGCCCGTCCCGGCCGGCAGCAGCTCCGCCAGGCCGGCCATCAGCTCCGGCACGCCCGCCCCGGTCGCCGCGGAGCCCAGGAAGACGGGGTGCACCAGGGCGCGCCGTGTCTGGGCCGCGAGCTCCTGGCGCAGCCGGGTGTACGGCACGCCTAGCTCGTCGTCGATATAGGCGGCGAGGATTCCCTCGTCCCGTTCGGCCAGTAGCTCGGCCAGCCGGACCCGGGCGCCGGCGTCGGCCTCTGCCCACGGCGTGAAGCCGGCCGCGCGGGTGCCGAGGCCGGAGGCGGAGCCCATCGGGACGACGGCCGGCGACAGCCGGGCCGCGATCGCCCGCAGCACGCGCTCCTCCCCCGCCCCGGCCCGGTCGATCTTGTTCACGAACAGCAGCGCCGGGATGCGCAGCCGCCGCAGCGCCCGCATCAGGACACGGGTCTGCGGCTGCACCCCCTCGACGGCCGAGATCACCAGGACGGCCCCGTCCAGGACGCTCAGCACCCGTTCCACCTCGGCGATGAAGTCGGGGTGGCCGGGGGTGTCGATCAGGTTGACGGTGACGCCGCCGACGGCGAACGACACCACGGCGGACTTGATGGTGATCCCGCGCTGGCGCTCGAGCGCCAGCGAATCGGTCTGCGTCGTGCCCGCGTCGACGCTGCCGATCTCGCCGATGACACCGGCGGCGTACAGCAGCCGCTCGGTGAGCGTGGTCTTACCGGCGTCGACGTGCGCCAGGATGCCGAGGTTGAGCGTTCGTCGCGTCAAGCGTCATACCCCTCGAGGTCATGGAAACCTTCGTGATGGACATGAACGCCTGGCGCATCTCGCCTCCCTGGGTCGTTTGGCCCAGCCTAGGAGCCTGCGCACCTGCGGCAAAACGATTATCGGCCCAGCCGACAGTGGGGCCGATAATGAAAGGGTGGACAGCTTCCGGACCCGGGTCGGCGCGGCCATCTTCGAGCGGGTCGCCGGGCCGCAGGGCCGCGACCGGCGGCGGCAGATCCACCTGAGCGCGGGCGAGCGCTGGTTTGCCGAAGACCGGCCCGTCCGCCAGGTAAACGGGGACTCGTCCATGTTCATCGGCGGGATCAGGGCGCTGCTGCTCCAGTCGCTGCACCCGCTGGCCATGGCGGCCGTGGCGGAGCACTCCGACTACCGCGGCGACCCGTGGGGGCGGCTGCAGCGGACCAGCTACTTCCTGGCCGTCACCACGTTCGGCCGGGCCGAGGATGCGCGGGCCGCGATCGCGCGGGTCCGCGCGGTGCACGAGCACGTCACCGGAACCGCGCCGGACGGGCGCCCCTACGCCGCCTCCGACCCGCACCTGCTGACCTGGGTGCACATCGCCGAAGCGGACAGCTTCCTGCGAGCCCACACCCGGTTCGGCACCCAGCCGCTGGATCAGGCCGGGCGCGACGGCTACGTCGCCGACATGGCCAGGATCGGCGCCGAGCTTGGCGTGCCCGACCCGCCCCATACCGAGGCTGAGCTCGCCGACCGGATCGCCCGGTACCGCGCCGAGCTGGCCGCGACCGCGCAGGCCCGCGAGGCGGCGCGGTTCCTGCTGCTCAGCCCGCCGCTGCCGGCGCTCGCCCGGGCACCCTACGGGATGCTGGCCGCGGCCGCGGTGTCACTGCTGCCCGGCTGGGCCCGGCGGCCGCTTCGGCTGCCCCGGCTGCCGGTGACCGAGACCGTGCTGGTCCGCCCGGCCGGGCACGCCATGGTCCGCGCCATCCGCTGGGCCACCAGCGCGCCGCCGCCCGTCCCGTTGTGAGACATCACGGGGAAGCCGACAGTGGGAGGATCCGAAGATGCCGATGCCGACCGTTGCCATCGACGTGCCGTCCGCGCACGTTCTCGCCGACCAGGCGTCGATCATCTCAGAGCTCCAGTTCGTCATGGACTGCTGCAAGCGGCTGCTCGCCGACCTGGCCAAGCCCGAGGAGGAACGGGACCCGCTGATGCCGCTGGCGCTGTGGTCGTCCGCCGTGCTCGCCTACGGCCGCTGCTTCAGCAAGGGCAAGCGGTTCACCCTGTCCAACGACGACGTCAGGAACCTGCCCCTGCACGGCGCGGTGATGAAGTTCCACCAGTGGATCCTGGAGGAGCGCGACAAGCTCGCCGCGCGCGCCGCCAACCCGGCCGAGGGAGCAAAGGTGGGCGCCGCCCTGTCTCCGCCCGAGCAGAAGGACCGGCGGGTGGAGGGCATCGTCATCTTCGCCAGCAGCCGCGAGGTCGTCGACGACACCGGCGTCCGCCAGCTCGGCGGCCTGGCCTCCGAACTGGCCAAGCAGACGGCGGAAAAGGCGCAGGAACAGCAGGACGTGGTACTGAAGGACGCCCAGCAACTGAACCTGGACAGCCTCTACCAGCAGGAGCCGATCGGCACCTGGCCGCCCGGGGAGCCTGAGGAGAGTGCCGGGGACGGCGACTAGGCGGCGCTGACCGCCCGGACGCGGCGCAGGACCTCCTCGGCGCGGAGCGCGCCCGCGACCTGGGCCAGGTCGGGGCTGCGCAGGGCCCCGGTGAGTAGCACCCGGATGGCCTGCGACGCATGGGTGATGGAGCCAGGGTAGGCGTCCGGGTCCTGCTCGTAGACCTTGTTGCTCGGCGCGAACCCGAGGTCGGCCGCCAGCTGGCGGATCTGGTCGAACCAGACGGTTTCGGCCGCGGGCGGCTGGTAGGCCGCGGCGAAGGCCCGGGCCACCCCGCGCACCACGTCCGGATCTAGGTTCAGGCTGGACAACCGGGCGTCCGCGGGGTCGGTGACCAGCTCGAAGATCTGCGGGAAGAAGTAGCCGTAGACGGCGCGGAAGTCCGCCCACTTGCGCAGGTCCTTACGGGGGTTGGGGACGCCCTCCCGCTCGATGGCCAGTGCCCGCAGCGCCAGGTCTGGCTCGACGGCCAGGACATCGGCCAGCTCGGGGTCGTAGCGCCGGGCCCACGTGCTGACCTCGGCCAGGATCTGCTCGCCGGACAGGGTGGCGATGTAGTCGCCGCTGATGTCGTCGAGCTTGACCGTGTCCACCAGCGGGCCCGCGGTACCGCATTCGGACAGCCGGATCGGCGCGGCCAGCGCTTCGGCCAGCGGCATCTCGGCGAGCCTGCCGTTGGCCAGGCCGCGCAGGTAGTACTGCACCGCGGGCGCCGGGTAGCCCTGCTCGATGTAGAAGGTCACGGTGGCTTCCGGGTCGCGGCGCTTGGACAGCTTGCGCCGGCTGCTGCCGTCCTGCTTCATCAGCGTCGCGACGTGCGCGTACTGCACCCGCTCGAAGCCGAGGGCGTCGAACAGCTGCAGGTGCAACGGCACCGAGGAGATCCACTCCTCGCCGCGGATGACGAGGTTGACGCGCATCAGGTGGTCGTCCACCGCGTGCGCGAAGTGGTAGGTCGGCAGCCGCGGCTCGGTGTCGCTGCTCTTCAAGATGACGGCGTCGTTGCGGTTATCGTCCATGGACAGCTCGCCGCGGATCGCGTCGGTGAAGCTCACCCGGTTCCCTGAGACGCCGGGGGAACGGAAGCGGACCACGTAGGGCTCGCCCGCCGCGAGCCGCTTGGCCACCTCGTCAGGATCGGCGTCGCGCCAGGTGGCCCACTTGCCGTAGTAACCGGGCAGGGCGCCCGTCTCCCGCTGGCGGGCGCTGATTTCCTCCAGGTCCTGCCTGGTCGTGAAGTCCACGTAGGCCCGGCCCTGGCGGAGCAGTTCGCGGACGTAGGTCAGGTAGGTCTGCGCCCGCGCCGACTGGGTGTAGGGACCGTAGCGGCCGGTCCGGTCGTCCTCGTCCGGGTTGATGGAGAAGTACTCGAACGCCTCGGCGAACTGCTCGGCCGCGCCCTCGGTGAACCGGGCCTGGTCGGTGTCCTCCAGGCGGACCAGGTAGACGCCGCCGGAATGGTGGGCCACGTCCGAGTCGATCATCGCCGTGAACACGCCGCCGATGGTCAGGAAGCCCGTCGGGCTGGGCGCGATGCGCGTGACCTTAGCTCCTTCGGGCAGGTCACGTGGCGGGTAGCGGTGCTCCCAGTGATCCGGCTCCGGCAGGTCCGGCGGGAACAGGGAATCGACGACGTCCTGGCTGAGCATGAGCGGGCGGCTCCGAACGAGGTATGGTGACGGCCGCAATGCAGCGTACCCGCACCTTTGGCGGCGGCGGATTCCAGCATGGTCACAGGGCCCGGGTTCGGCCAAAGCGCCCTGATATGGTCGGACGGCGACTTGGGAGGTCTCGATGGCACGACGCCGGCTGCTGATCACCGCCGCCACCTCGGTCTCAGCCCTCGCCCTCGCGGGCGCGGGGCTGGCCGGCCCGACCTGGGCGGCCGCTGCTGGTCAAGGCGGGGCGTGCTCGGCCGGCGCGCACACGCTGTCCCCGCCCGGCGCGCACGTCTACCCGGAGACCGGCAACGGCGGATACACCAGCGTCCACACGGCCGTGCACCTCGTCTACGACGGCGCGACGAACAGGTTCCTGCCCGGCAACCACGTCGTGCTCACCGACCGGGCCACGCAGTGCCTGACCAGCTTCAGCCTGGACTTCGAGCGCACGTCCGCGAACACGGCGGACGGACCCGACATGACGGTCCGTTCGGTCACGGTCAACGGGCACGCGGCCGCCTTTACGTTCGTCCAGCCGACCTATCCCGGCGACCCGAACGGACAGGACGACCCCAACCCGCTGGCCCACGAGGCCTCACAGAACAACCCGGTCGGCGGCCCGGCGAACAACCCGCTGCCCCCGGCCTGCTCACCCGAGCTTCCGGACACCGACGCCGCCGCGAACTCGCTGAACGGGACGCAGTGCCCGGCCAACAAGCTGGTCATCACGCCGAAGACCCCGATCAGGGACGGCTCGGCGTTCACCGTCAAGGTCAGCTATACGGGCAAGCCCGGCGTGCACAACGACGGCGACGGCACCACCGAAGGCTGGTTCCGGTCGAGCGACGGCGGCTTCGTCACCACCGAACCGGTGGGCAGCGAGGACTGGATGCCGCTCAACGACCATCCGACGGCCAAGCCGACCTACGACTTCTACGACACGGTCGCGGCCGGCCTGACCGCGGTGGCGAACGGCGTGCTCAAGTCGGTCACGCGCCACGGGCCTGACGCGCGGTTCTCCGGCGGCTCGGCTACTTTCCACTGGCACTCACGCGCGCCGATCGCCAGTTACCTGGTGGAGAACAGCGTCGGCCACTACACGCTGACCTCGCGGGTCGGCAGCGACGGCATCCGGTACTACCAGGCGCAGGACGCGTCGATCAGCGCGGCCCAGCAGCAGAAGAACCTGGCCATCATGAACCAGCAGCAGGACATCACCGACTTCGAGAGCCAGTTCAACGGGCGGTTCCCGTTCACCTCCGACGGCATCATCATCGGCACTCCCGACGCGGGCTTCGAAGAGGAAATGCAGACGATGATCACCTTCGCCGGCGGGGAGATCGACCTGGACACCCTCTACCACGAGAACATGCACCAGTGGTGGGGCGACAACGTGACCGAGGGCGGGTACAACCTGACCTTCTTCAAGGAGGGCATGGCCACCCTCGGCGAATACCTGCTGGCCGCGCGCGAGGCCGAAACCAAGGCCGGCGGCCCCGGCACCGCCGCGGGCAAGAAGGCATTCACCGGCAGCCTGATCGCGCAGTTCAACAAGACCTACGCCCGGGCCGGCAGTTTCTGGACGGCCGCCCCGTCCAACCCGACCCCGTTCGGCCTGTTCTCGAACGCTCCCACCTACGAGCGGCCCGGCGCCGCCTACATCGCGCTGTGGCAGATCCTCGGCACCGCCAGGTTCACCAAGGCCCTGCACCAGATCCAGCGCCACTACGGCGGCGGCCACATCACCGAAGCCCAGCTGGAAGCCGGCTTCCGGCACTGGCTGCCCAACAAGAGCGCGGCCTGCGAGAACAGGCTCAGCCGGTTCTTCACTCAGTGGTTCGACACCGCCTACCCGAGCGGCGGCGGCGCCAACAAGCCCGCCATCACCGGGCCCGGGCTGGCCGGTGCGGGCTTCTACGACAGCAACGGCGGCTGCCCCGCGTAGCGCGCGGGCTTCAGGAAGCCCGGTGGCGGGTAACGGCGCCTTTGAGCCGGGCGATGGCCTCGCGCTCGGCCGCTGCGTCCGGGCGTTCGCCGAACGTCAGCGACTCGATCGGGCCGTTGAACCAGTGCCCGCGCGGGCAGCGGATCCTCGCGCTCTCCAGCGCGCCGTCCGTCGAGTTCATCAGGTAACGGTCCTGTACCTCGGCGGGCAGCCCGCACCGGACCGAACCGGTCTTGTCCATATAAGCCGGGCAGTCTAGAAACATCACGCTGGCATCCATCGGGAACCCCCATTCCCCCGTTTCGCTGGAGCCTGCCGGACGGACGACGCCGCGCGTCCGCCCGGCAGGGCTGGGCTCCCTCTCACCCCGCTCCAGCTTTGCGAGGGCGCCCTTGCTGAATCGGAGGGCCGGACCGCGCGCCTGATACACCGGATTTGCCGGGCTATGTCCTACCGCTCGAAACGCCGGGAGAGGGCGGGCGGGGCGCACGCCAGCCAGCCGTCGGTGATCGCGTCGCGCAGCGCCCGGGCGGAGACCTTGGGCAGCTGGATCAGGACCGCGGAATACCCGTCGAAGTGCGGGATGGTGAAGAACGCGTCCGGGTTCGCGGCCAGCACCGCTTCCTTCTCGGCGAGGTCCCCGACGCGGACGGCCAGGATGGGGCCGTCCGGCGGAACCTGGTCGCCGAACCGCCGGATGTCGGCCTTGCTGAACGGCCGGTCCCAGGCGAACGCCTTGCCGCCGACCAGCCAGGTCCGGTTGCCGTACCGCTCCCCCTCGGTCACCTCGGGCAGGCCGGCGGCCATCCGGGCTACGTCGTCGAGAGTCGCCATGTGCGTACCGTACCTGGCCGGAACCGTCAGCCGAGGGCCGAGTCGGGGCGAGGAAAGCTGGTGGTGAAGGCGTACCGGGAGGCGCGGTACAGGTGCCGGGCGAACTCCACCGGGCGGCCGGACTGATCGTAGGCGATGCGCTCCATGGTCAGCAGGGCTGTGCCGCGGGTCTCGTTGAGCGTGCGGGCCTCGGCGGCCGAGGCGTTCTTCGCCCCCATCCGCTGCGTGGCCGAGTACAGCCCGATGCCGGACGCGCGGAGGAGCTCGTAGAGCCCGTGCTCCTCGAGCATCTCGACGTTCAGCTGGACGAGCCCGGCGGGCAGGTAGTTGTGCATCAGGGCCATCGGCTCGCCGTCGGCCAGCCGGATCCGCTCCAGCGACATGACCAGGGTCCGCTCGGGCAGTTGCAGCGCCTGCGCCACCTGCTCGCTGGCGTGGCTGACCTCAGCCTTGAGCACCCGGGTGGCGGGCGTCCGGCCGCTGGCCACCAGGTCGTCGTAGAGGCTGGTCAGCTCCACGTTGCGGTCGATCCGCTCGTTCGCCACCACGGTCCCCGCGCCGCGCTTGCGCACGACAAGGCCCTTGTTGGCCAGGTAGAGGAAGGCCGCCCGCACCGTGGGCCTGGACAGGCCGAGCCTCTCCGCCAGCTGGACCTCGTTCTCCAGCCGGGCCCCGACCTTGAGCGTGCCGGATCTTATGGCCGATTCGAAGTGTTGAGCCAGCTGGAAGTAGAGCGGCACCGGACTGGTCCGGTCGATGCTAATCGGGCCGCTGGAGCTTGGTTCGCGTTCAGGCATCGTCGACATCCGGCGGTGGCTAGGCTCGTTTGTTTGTACATTCTAACCACTGCAGAGTTAGCCCGGAAACCGGGCTGTTATGTGTGCGTGAGAGGACAGTTCCGGAGAACTGGGCGTGGAGCCGCAGCCAGCCGGTTCCCGGCATTTTTCTAGTTTGTTTATACGTACTTACAGGCTCTTGACAGGTCATAACCGCTGGGCGGCCATCCCGTACCGGCGGTCACGGGGTCAGCCCGCTGCATCGGCGAAGCGGCCCGCTCGAACCGCGTCGACGAGCGGCTCGAGGTCCGCGGGCGGCGCCTGCCCGTGGCCGGTGAAGGTGGCGAGCTCGCGCAGCAGGCGAAGCGCCCGCCCGGTCCCCTCACCCAGGCGGGGAAACCGGCGCAGGTCGATGGCCTGGGCCGCGACGAAAAGCTCGAGGGCGACGACCCGCGCGGCGAGGTCGGCCATGTCGGCCAGGCGCCGCGCCGACAGCGGGGCCATCGTCATGCGGTCCTCGATCCCCTCGGCCTTGCTCGAGCTCACGACCTCGAAGGAAACCGGGTGGGCGAGCGCGCGTGCCTCGGCGGCGATCGACTGAGCGGCGACAGCGAACTCGGCGAGCGCGTCCTCGCCGGTGTCCGGTTCCGCGGCAAGCCCGGCCGGGAGGCCGGACAGCGGGCTCTGCAGGAGCTTGACGGTTCGCTCGGCGGCACTGGTCACCACCGTCGCGAGGGCGATGCGGGCGAAGTCGAGCGCGGCGGCGACCGGAACCACGTCGAGATTGCCGACCGACACGATACGCCGTTCCGCCAGGATGACAGCGGGGTTGGCCGGGGTGGAGTTCAGCTCGGTCTCGATCGTGGCCCGGGTAAAAGCCAGGGTGTCCCTGGCCGCGCCGAGGATCTGGGGGATGCTCCGGAAGGTGAGCGGGTCCTGCAGGTTCCGGGCGTGACCGGGCTCGAACAGGGAGCTCCCGGCGAGCAGCGCGCGGAGGCGGCCGCTCGCCGCGGCCAGGCCCGGGTGGGGTCGGACCTCGGCGACCACGGGATGGAGGATGGTGAGGTTGCCCGCGAACCCCTCGAGAGCGAGCGCGGCGGAGACCTCGGCTTCCCCGAGTAGCCGTGAAGCGGCGAGTTGAGCCAGCCCGGCCCAGCCGGTGGCGAAGGCGTTGTTATTGATCAGCGCCAGGCCTTCGTTTTCTTGCAGAACGAAGCCGGTCTCGCGGACCAGCCCCTCAGCGAGGTCGGCCAGGGGACCCAGATCAGCCTGCCCCACCGAACCGAGGCTGCGCACGGTCGGCGAGACACCACGGTTCAGGGCATCGACGATCATCTCGGCGAGTTCGGGGCGCACCCCGGCGGCGCCTATGGCGTAACCGTTCACCAGGCAGGTCATCGCGGCCCGCACCACCGTGGGCGGGGCGGGCGTTCCCTGGGCGATCAGGTGATTCCGGATCAGGGTCTGGCTGAAGCCCCGGCGGCCCGCAGCGTCGAGCGTGACGCTTTTTCGCTCGGCGACAGCGGTCGTCAGGCCATAGACGGCCGCCTCCGATCGCATGGCCTCCTCGACAACCTTCCGTGCCTCGGCCATCCGGTCACGCGCCGCCGGGGCGAGGATGGCCTCGTCCCGCCCCTCGGCGACGGCCGCGAGGGACTCGATCGTCAGCGACGCGCCGTCGAGCACCACCATGAGCGCTACCCCTCCCTCGGCCAGTGCTTTAGCCGCAACTTCTCCGGAGCAGGGCCCGGCACGCCGCCCATATTGACACACCGGAGTAGGCTGTCCGCCACCCGGCTGCAAGTTCGCGCCCTGGGTGGGCCGGGTGCTGGCCCAGCTCGCGCTGCAGCAGGGCACCGTGTACGACATCGGGCGCTTCACGTCGGCCAGGTTCGGCGGGGTCGCGGAAAGGGTGGGTTTCGTGAGTGAGCTGGAGGGTCGCGTGAGCTCGTCGATCGTGGACCGGCTGGAGGCGGGCCCGGTGCTCGGCGCCGAGGGCTACGTCTTCGAGCTGGAGCGGCGCGGCTACATCAAGGCGGGCCCGTTCGTGCCCGAGGTGGTGCTCGACTACCCGGACGCCGTGCGTGAGCTGCATCGCGAGTTCCTGCGCGCGGGCGCGGACGTGATGGTGGCGCTGACCTACTACGCGCACCGGGAGAAGCTGCGTGACGTGGGCCGCGAGGGCGACCTGGAGGCGATGAACCGGCAGGCGGTGCGGCTCGCCCGCGAGGTGGCGAGCGAGGGCGACGCGCTGGTGGCCGGCAACGTCTGCAACACCTGGGCGTATGACCCGGACGACCCGGCGACCGGGCAGACCGTTCGGGCCATGTATACCGAGCAATTGGGCTGGGCGGTCGAGGAGGGCGTCGACTTCGTCATCTCCGAGACCAATGACTACCTCGGCGAGGCGCTGATCGCGGTGGAGGTCATCCGCGACCTGGGACTGCCCGCGATGGTCACGCTGGCGCCGACGCAGCCGGACCAGACCCGCGACGGCTACGGGTACGCGGAGGCGTGCCGGATCCTGGCCGCCGAGGGCGCGCAGGTCGTCGGCCTGAACTGCGATCGCGGGCCTTTGACCATGCTGCCGCTCGTCGCGGACATCCGCCAGGCCGTGGACTGCGCCGTCGCCGTCCAGCCGGTGCCGTACCGGACTGACGCGGCCGCCCCGACCATGGAGACCCTGCGGTCGGCGGACGGTGATCGGGCCTTCCCCATCGCGCTCGACTCCTTCACCTGCACGCGGTTCGAGATGGCGCAGTTCGCGGCGCAGGCCCGCGAGCTCGGCGTGGACTACGTGGGCATCTGCTGCGGCGCGGGTCCGCACCACGTCCGGGCCATGGCCGAGGCCCTGGGCCGCGAGGTCCCGGCCAGCAAGTACTCGCCGTCGATGGACTTGCACCCGATGTTCCGGGCTGACGTCGCGGCCAAGGACGCAGCCTTCCTGCACTCCTGGGCGTAGCCCACCACAGCTCGGGCCGCACGTGGTAGGTAAATGGGTCGATGTGCCGTTGGGCAGGTTAGAGCAGTACCAGCGGCACATCGACCCAGGCCCCCTAGGCCCCAGGCCCGCCTCCCGGTATGGGGCGCGGCGGGCCGGGGGCCGGCGGTCACGGCACTGCATCGCAGGGCAGCAGGCCGTAGGCCTGCTTGGCGACGAGGATGCGCATCACCGCGGCGTCGGCGTCGGACCGGAACGCGGGATCGCGCTTCATCTTGGCCACCACCGCGGCGTCCATGGCGGCGGCCGCGGGCAGGCTCTCCGAGAGGATCATGTCCCCGCCGGCGCTCAGGAAGCTGACGGCGCGCGCGGCCGGGGACAGGCTCGCCACGGCCGCGGCCGCGCCCATGTCGTCGGAGATGATCACGCCGCCGAAGTGCATCCGCGTGCGCAGCAGTGTCCGCATCGTGCGGGAGGAGAACACCGCCAGATGCCGGGGGTCGATCCTCGGGTAGCTGGCCAGGGAGACCATCACGAACGGCACGCCCGCGTCGACGGCGGCCTGGAAGGACCCGAGGTAGGGGTCACCCGGGGCGGTCACCGGGTCGACGACCCCGGCCGTGAGGTCGGTGTTGCCCGTCACCCGGCCCAGCCCGGGGAAATGCTTAGCGGTGGCGGCGACTCCGGCCTGCCGCAATCCGCGCAGGAACGCCACGCCGTGTGTTGCCACGGTCCGCGGATCGCTGCCGAACTCGCGTCGCAGCGCGCCGATCGGCTGGTTCTGCTGGGCCGTCCCGGGCGGGACCACATCCATGACCGGGGCCAGGTCAAGGTTGACGCCGGCCTGCTTCAGCTCGCGTCCCCACCCGGCGGCCTCCCGCTTCAGGGTGCCGGGGGCCAGCTCCCCCTGGGTGACGGCCGACGGGATCGCCGCGAAGCCCGGCCCGCGCAGCCGCTGGACCTCGCCGCCTTCGGTGTCGGCGGCGATGAAGAACCGGACCCGCGCGGTGGCCGCCCTGGAGGCCAGCGCCTGGTCGGCCGCTGTCACCTGCCGGATTTCGGCCAGGCTGGCCGCTGTCGTGGTGCCGAACATCAGGGAGCCGAAGTGATAGGACGCGACCGCGCGGGCGACCACGGACCCGGGACTGCCGGCGATGCCGACCGCGAAGAGCTGGCCTGCCCGCTGGGCCGTGGTCATCCTCGAGAAGACCTGGGCCGCGCAGGACAGCGGCTTGGGAGCCTGCGGCGACGCCGACGCCTGCGTGGCCGCGGGGCGCGCGGAAGCGGCCGCCGCCGTAGCGGCCCCGGAGGAGCCGCCGGAGGTGGGGTCGCATCCCGAGCAGGCCAGAGCCAGCGCGAGAACGCCGCCGATCAGAGCGCCGGCTACCTGGTGCCTGACCATGCCACCGGATTTCCTGCGGGTAACGTTGCCGATCCCGCACGCTATCACCGGACGGCATGACCAGGGCGCGATCGCTGAGATCAGTTGCCGGAGGGGTCAGCCACCCGGGCCATGAACAGGGGCTCGCCGGTCGCGCGGTCGGTCACCACCATCAGGTAGGGACGGTCGAACGCAACCGCGGGCGCAAACACGTGCCCGGCGGTGGCTTGTACGCCGACGGCCGTGGCGGCGCTGGCCACCGTGCCCTTCTCCCCCACGTCCAGGGTGGCCGCATGCTCCACCAGGCCGATGCAGCATGCCTGCCGGGACAGCCCGCTGAAGTCGGCCGCGTGGCCGAACGCGACGCCCATGCCGAGGCCGGTCAGCACCGGTTCCAGGCTGACCTGGGTGGCGATGTTCACCTTCGGGAAGGAGACGCTCCTGGTCAGGGCGCCGGGCTGACCGGACGTCAGACGGGTCGTCATCGCGCCCAGGGCCGCGGCGGCGGGCAGCGCGCAGCCAGCCGAATCCGGGGGCGGCAGCAGCGCTTCCATCCCCAGCTTGCCGCCGCGGTACGGGAGCCAGACCGCGGTCCAGCCGTCCGCGGTGACCGCCTGGTACGAACCGCCGACCATGAACTGAGCGGTGACCTGGCGCCCCCCGGCGATTGTGAACGGCCCGGGGCTGGTCTCCTCGGGATCGAACGGCGTGGTCCACGCGGCATGCAGGTAGAGCGCGTCGGTCAGCACCCAGCCGATGTGGTCGTCCAGGGAGCCCGGGCTCAGCAGGTGCGGGATCTGGTCCCTGGTCGCGTTCGCGATCGCCTGGTTGATCTCCTGCCTGGCCTGCTCGGGATCGGTCAGCAACGGCGCCTTCGCCAGGCCGGCGTCGTAGCCGGTGGCGACGGCGTTCAGGTAAGTACGTTCGGTCCGCAGGGCTGGGTCGGCCCAGACCTGATCGCTGGCGTTCAGGGTCACGCCGGGACCACCCAGGCGGCGCAGTGCGGCCGACCGGGCCTGCAGGCCCGCCTCCAGCGCCTGGCCGCCCGCGGCCGGCAGGTGCAGCACGCCGGCCATGGCCCGCGCGGTCCCGCGGCGGGCGCCGAGATACGCCATGCCGAGCCCGCTGGCCAGGCTCGACGGCGACAGCACCAGGTTGGACCGCGGGTCGCTCCGGCACACCGCGCCGAGCACGTCGAGGCCGAAGGCCGCATCCGCGGTCCCGTACGGACGCGGGTCCACGAGGGGTTCCCTGACCGCCACGCCGTGGGCTATGACCGGCCGCGGGGCCGGGTTTGACCCGCACCCCGCGATCAGCAGTGCCATCACGGCCGCCCCGGCGACGGCCCGAAGTTCGTTTCTCATGCGCATCGGACGGATCGCGCGCCCCTCCGGTGGCATCGAAATGATTACACTTGTCATCGAGTTGCTGTTACCGGCGATGGCCTCGGTGCGCCGCGAAGCACCGCATCCATGGATAGTGACACCCCGATGGGTCGGTGAGCGGCCCGCGGATCCGGGTCAGGACCCGTCAGGAAATAGTCCGCCAGCGACGGCCTCGCCGTCACCAGTGCTGGGATCACCTCATCGCCGCCCCGCTGTGGCCGCTGCACGGTGCCAACCTCGGCACCCTGCTGCGCACCTGCGACGCGGTCGGCGCCTGCCTGGCCGTGCCCCGATTGCCCTGGGTGCCCGAGGCACTGGCCCGCGGCAACACCTTGCGCCGTCCGGCCTGCGTGCACTGGACCGGCCGGGACGCCTGCCGCTGGCTGCTGCTGCAGCGAGCGGCCGGAGCGCGGATCGTCGGGGTCGAGCTCGCCGAAGAGGCGGTCCGGCTGGCCGACCTGCCCGCGGCCCGGCGACGGACCATCGCCGTGCTCGGGCACGAGCAGACAGGCATCCCGCCCGAGGCGGTCGAGCTGCTCGACGTGGCGGTGGAGATCCCGATGGTGGGTTCGGGAGCCAGCCTGAACGTGGCCGTGGCGGGATCGCTCGTGCTGTACCGGCTGGCCGGGCTCATCTGACCGGGACAATCCGATCGGGCCCATCCGATCGGGGCAGTGCGATCATCGGGTCATGACAGAGGGCAGCATGACCTGGACCGAGGTCGCCGACAGGCTGGCGGAGGCGCGCACCTACTGGCTGGGCAGCACGACCGCCTCCGGGGCCCCGCACG
>Ga0207683_10001201_pt1 | contig 23447 bp, 24 predicted proteins | sample KBSM73metaG_FD_184333 | JGI IMG/M metagenome (GOLD analysis project Ga0207683, IMG submission 184333) | Miscanthus rhizosphere microbial communities from Kellogg Biological Station, Michigan, USA - KBS M7-3 metaG (SPAdes) (version 2) | ecosystem: Host-associated > Plants > Roots > Rhizosphere >... | reverse complement strand
CGACGCGGACGGCAACTGCGTCGGCTCGAACTACATGGACTACCTGCTGCCGAGCGCCTGGGAGACGCCCGGCTTCGAGCTGCACAGCGAGGTCGTCACGCCGTGCCCGCACCACCCGATCGGCGCCAAGGGCATCGGGGAGTGCGCCGCGGTGGGCGGCCCGGCGGCCTTCGTCAACGCGGTCATCGACGCGCTGGGCGGTACCGGCGTCCGCAACATCGACATGCCGCTGCTCCCGGACCGGGTCTGGGAGGCGATCACCTACCGCCGCGACGTTTCCGGGGCGCCGCCGGTGCGAGCGGACGACTGACATGGAAGGCCTGGGCGTACTGGAGGAGATGGGCGAGCTGACCCGCCGGGGTGAGCCGTTCGCGCTCGCCACCGTGGTCTGGCGGCAGAGCCCGTCCTCCAGCCAGCCGGGCGCGCGCGCGATCATCACCGCGGCCGGCGAACTGCACGGCTGGATCGGCGGCGCCTGCGCCGAGCCGGTCGTGATCTCCGAAGCGCAGCACGTCATGAAGGAGGGCACGGCCCGGTTGCTGCTGCTCGGTACCCCGGAGCAGTTCGGCGCGGCGGTGCCGGACGGCATGACCGTGATCCCCATCTCCTGCCAGAGCGAGGGCGCACTCGAGGTCTACATCGAGCCCGTGCTGCCGATGCCGCACCTGGTCATCGTGGGGGATTCCCCGATGGCCAGGACGCTGGCCAGCCTGGCCGGGGCCCTCGGCTGGCGGACCGACCTGATCCGCGGCCCCGACTTCACGCCGGAAGCCGCGGACGCGCGTTCCATGATCGTGGTGGCCACCCAGGGTCACGACGACGAGGACGTGCTCGAGCGCGCGGTCGCCGCCCGGCCCGCCTACCTGGGCCTGGTCGGCTCGCGGCGGCGCGGGGCCACCGTGCTCGGCTACCTGGCCGACCGGGGCGTGCCGCGCGACCAGCTCGACCGGGTGCGGGTGCCGGCCGGCCTGGACCTGGGTCCCACCACGCACCAGGAAATCGCCGTCGCCATCCTGGCCGAACTGGTCCAGCTGCGGGCGTCCGGCGCGCTGACCGGGCCGTACGAGCGCCGGCCCGCCACAGAACCCGCGCGGCAGGCTGGGCCGGAGGGGGGCCGGCCTGCCGCGCGGCCAGCGCTCGTCACCGATCCGGTCTGCGGGATGGCCGTGTCCGCAGACTCGTCTCGCCCGGTGCGGTACGAGGGCACCGACTACTACTTCTGCTGTGCCGGCTGCCGCCAGGCGTTCGAGCAGGACCCTGACGCCTACCTGAAGAAAGAGACCCGATGCTGATCAAGAACGAGTTCGAGGTCGCTGAGCCGGTCGAGAAGGTCTGGCAGTTCTTCGACAACATTCCCCAGGTGGCCGCGTGCCTGCCGGGCGCCGAACTCACCGAGGATCTCGGCGACGACAAGTACAAGGGCAAGGTGGCGGTCCGGATGGGCCCGGTGCGGATGCAGTTCGCCGGGACCGCGGACATCACCGAACGGGACGAGGCGGCCAAGCGGATCGTCGTGCACGCCGCCGGCGCGGACGAGAAGGGCCGCGGCCAGGCCAGCATGATGGTGACCGCGACCCTGGTCAAGGCGGGCCGGGGCACCAAGGTCGCCGTCGCCCAGGACCTGCAGCTATCGGGCGCGGCGGCGCAGTACGGCCGCGGCATGATCAGCGACGTCACCGCCGTGCTGATGCGCGACTTCTCGGCGAACATGCAGGACCGCATCGAGCGAATCGAGCGGGGCGAGTCCGCGGAGCAGATCGCCGCGGCCACCGCCACCCCGGCCAGGGGCTTCACCCTGGGCATGCGGGCCGCGCTGATGGCGCTGAGCCGGGTCTTCCGGCGCTTCTTCCTTCCCTACCAGCCCGCGAGCTAGGAGCCAGTCATGGTCTTGTGGTGGATAGGCAACGTGATCTTGCTGGTCGTGGTGCTGCCGGTCGTCATCTTCCTGCTGAACCGCGTGCTCGCGGCGGTGGAGAGGATCCGGCACGCCACGGACGACATCCTGTCCGGCGGGGTGGCGCTCGTCGGCGAACTCACCGGCGTGCCGGAGGCCCTGGCCGTCACCGACACGACCGTCAAGGAAGTCTCCGTGGGAGCCGTCCGGTACGCCGGATCCGTCGCCAAGCTACTCGGTTAGGCAGGAAGGAGAACAGCCATGCCAGCTGCCGCCTGGTTCACACTGATCGTCGCCGCGCTGATCATCGCGATCACCGCGGTGGGCCTGCTCCGGGTCATCTTCCACCTCCGGGCGATCCGCAAGACGCTGGTCGCGACCACCGGGGGAGTGCAGGCCGTTGCGAGCCTGACGAGCACCGTGCCGGACCGGCTGACCTCGGTCAACGCGAGCCTGAAGCCCGTCAGGGACTTCTGCGAGACGGTGTGAGGAGCCTGTTATGGAACCGCATGTCCTTGCCGCGGGCACCAGTACCACCGGCTGGGTGGTGGGCTACACCATCGGCATCGTCATCGTGCTCGTGGTGGTGGCGCTCGTCGTGCCGATCCTGCTGCTCGCCCGCTCGATCGGCAACGAGGCGCCCAAGATCAACGACGCGCTGGGCGAGGCGGTGCAGAACACCGCGCCGCTCGGCGCGCTGCGCACCACGATCGAGCACGCCACGATCATCATCGGCGGCCTGCAGCGCGGCCGCGCCAGGCTGGGAGGGTAAGCGATGCACCATACGCTGGCCATGTCCTCGACCGAGCACAACCTGTGGACGATCGCCAACATCCTCGGCATCGTCGTGGTGGTCGCGGTCGCGGCTCTGCTGAGCCTGCTCATCTACCTGGTGAAGATCATCGACCGCCGCGTCGTCGCCGTCAGAGACACGCTCAAGGCGGCGGAGGCGAACACCTCGGACACGGTGCTGATCCCGCAGGTCGCCACCGGCGTCGAGGCTGTCCTCGCCGAGGGCCTGCAGCACCACCTGTTCCTCGGCCGCGTTCTCGAGAAGGTGAAGTCATGACCGGGCTCGTCGTGTGGACGGTCATCGACGTCCTGCTGCTGGTCGCCGGGCTGGCGTTCTACCTGTTCTGGGTGGGCACGCTGCTGACCCGCATCGCCGGCAACCTGGAGGAGTGCGCCGAGATCGTCCGCACCATCGTGGGTCACGCCAAGCTCATCGGGCCCGGGGTGGAGCACATCAACGAGACCGGCGGGGTGGTGGCGGGCGCGCTGCCGCTGCTGTACGGGATGGCCGAAGGCATCGTGGCCGGCGTCACCCCCAGGCCCGAGGCGCCCGCGGTGCCCGAGCCGGCCCGGCCCGCGTCGGGGACGCGCCGCTCGCGCCTGCTGGACGCGGTCGGCTTCGCCCCGAAGGCCTGACGGGCGCGCAGAGCTAGCCGGGCGCGCTCTCCGGTCGCGCCGGGTCCTTGGCCAGGCCGGGGGAGGACGAGGTGGTCCCGCCGATCCACTCGTCCTTCCACGCCTGGTCGAACTGCTGGTCGTTGCACCGGGGCTGGTAGATCGCGGTCAGCTCCCTGGCGATCTGCTCCCGGTGCGGCCTGCCTCCGCCGGGCACCTCGTAGGTGCAGATGTAGACCTTCCACCTGGATCCGGCGCGCTTGATCCAGCAGTGTGCGCGCGCGTGCTGGAACGGGAACCGCTCGGCCGACAGGTCGTCGGAGTGACCCACGTAGATGACCGCGTACCGGTCCGGGCGGGCGTCCGGCTCGGGCTTATAGGCGATCGCGTACACCGCCGCCGTGGCCGGCGGCGTCCAGCCGGCCAGCAGCCGGGGCCCTTCGAACGAGAAGCCGGCCAGCGAGCCGAGCCGGATCATCCGGCGGCGTCCTCGTCCTCGCCGACCGCTTCGGTCCGCGTCAGCGGGGCCGTCGGCAGGCCTGCCGTCCGGGCCGCTCGCCAGAACTCGGCGGTGGCGCGCTCGATCGCCTCTTCGCGGCTGGCCGCCTCCACGATCAGCTGCGCGCCGAACCGGCTGGTGCCGATGCCCGTGGCGATGCCGCCGCTGGCCGCGACCGCGTCAGCCAGCTCGACCACCTGCTCACGGGTCAGCACGCGGTCGCCCTCGGCCTCGATCCCGACGCTCCACCTCACGGCACGCTCACTACTGGCACGTTCCTAGTTAAGCACCCGCCTGCCGGGAGCCGACGGCGGACCAGGCCCGGGGACCAGGCCGAGGCCTAGCCCCGGGCATGCCCGGCGACCGGGCCCAGATAGCGCGGATTGAAGCCGGCGATCGCTTCCTTCAGCTCGTCGCTCGGCTCACCGTAAACGCTCATCCGGGTCGGGGTGCACAGGTTAAGAAAGCGCTCGCCGAAGTTCGCCACGAATCGCTGCACGTGGGTAACCGCGGCGGCGGAGTCCGTATAGCGCTCGTAGATGTGCACGTCGTGATCGTCGATGAACCATTCGAAAATCATCTGACCTGGTTCGGCGGCCTCGTTGTCGGCGGTTATCTCCCGGCCCAGGGCGCGGTAGTCATCCACCCCGTCCGGCTTGATCGCCGCTTCGAACACCCACGAAATCGCAGTACTCATGGCTCATTCCTTCGCACGCTGCTGCCCGCGCGGATGCCTGATGACATCGCGCAATCACCCCGACCGACGTCAGGCCCCCCACCGAAGGAGCGACACGAATACCTTTCTAGGCGATGGCCCCGCCGGCGTCGAGTAGTAAACCCGAGATATGTTCCGGCGGCGTGAATGCAATCCTTTGCTCATTCAGGTCGCCGCCGCGACTGCCGCCCCCTGAAAGGCACGGGTGACGGCGGCCGCGCGGCTGGACACCTGAAGTCGTGCGTAGATGTTCTCCAGGTGCTTGCGCACGGTGCCTTCGGACACGTCCAGCCGCCGTGCGATCTGGCCGTTGGTGAGACCCTCAGCGACGAGGCGCAGGATCTCCCAGTGCCGGGCGGTCAGCGCCGGGATGCCGCGGCGGCGCGCTTCCGCCTCTGCGTACGCCTCTTGCAGGTGCGGGCGCAGCAGGGCGAGCAGGGCGCGGTCGCGTTCGGTGAAATCCCCGCCCGGGCCCCGGAACAACATCAGCCGCACCGTGCGCCCCGGGCCGCCCGGAAGGCACAGCATGATTTCGTGATCGTACCCGGCTGGCCGCAGGTAGTCGCAGTACATGCCGGTCGCGTGCCACTGGCGGGCGCTGTAGAAATCCGAGGCCCGCGTGACGCTGCGCAGGTCACCGGAGCGCTCGGGATACGAACACGGCAGGGAGTCCCAGAAGTGGGTCCAGAACGCATCCATGTCGCCGTCCCCGGTCACGGGGATCCCCTGCCCGAACCACATCGCCTGCTGCTGGCTATCCAGGCCGAAGAACGATATCTCGTCGCAAGGCACCTGCTGCATCAGGTGCTCGAACAGGGACAGCGGCAGGCCGTCTCCCGGGTCGTCGGCGCGATGGTCGCTGACGATGCTCAGCAAGCCGAGCAGATCGTGCTCACTCACCCTGACCGGAACCGTCATCGCGGTCCCCTCTCTCGCGAAACTCGCGGCTATGACCTACACGCTAGCCGGGAGGGATGGAATACGGCCATACGCCGAACGTCGAATAGCGCGATGCCGGGATGGCCCGAACACTGGTGAGCAGTTCGATTCGCAACCGGAGGGGAATTCATCATGATCCGTCTGCACCGTCCCGGCCTGATCCTGGCCGGAATCGCCGTGACCTTGCTGAATGTCGCGGTCACCGTGCCCGCGAACGCGTCGTCCAGCGTGCGGCCCCTGCCGCCGCCGGGCGATCCCGGCACGCTGCCGGCTCACCCCGTCGATCCCGTGGTCCGCACGATGGTCGTCGGCGGGATGCCCGGCTGGCAGATCGCCTTGATCGCGATCGCGGCATCGCTGCTCGCGGCGACAGCCGCCGTGCTGGCCTACCGGGCATGGACGATCCGGGTCAGGCTGCGTCCGGTTCGGCCGTGAGCACGGCGTTCGGTAAATTCAGGCTGGGCAGTACGGCGGCGAGCTTTTCCAGGCTGGCCAGGTCGTGGCCGGACAGCAGCAGGTCGATGTGCGGCGCGGCCACCATCATCCCGAGCGTGCTCGGCCGGAAGGACCGGTCGTCGCCCTTGTGCGGGTTCAGCCAGACCAGCCGGTGGCACAGCCGGGACAGCCGCTCCATCGCCGCGGCGAGCACCGCGGGGTCCCCGCGGTCAAGCCCGTCCGAGCAGATCACCACGATGCCGCCCCGGCACAGCCCGCGGCGCGCCCAGCCGCGGACGAAGGCGTCCAGGCTGTCCCCGATCCTGGTCCCGCCGTCCCAGTCGAAGGCCGCCCGCGCCGCCCGTTCCAGCGCCTCGTCCGGGCGCCGGCACGTCATCGCCCCGGTGACCCGGGTCAGCCGGGTGCCGAAGCAGAAGACCTCGACGCGCCCGGCGGACCGCCCCGTCGATCGCAGGGCCGAGTGCGCGAACTGCAGCAGGCTGCGCGAGTAGTCGGCCATCGACCCGGAGATGTCCAGGATCAGCACCAGCGGCCGCAGCCGGACCTTCCGCCGCCGCCAGTACAGCCGGGCGGGTTCACCCTGCATGCGCAGGGACTCCCGCACGGTCCGGCGGGGGTCGGGACGCGGACCAGAAGACCGGGCCGGCGCGGTGCGCCGGGTCCGCCGGCGCGGCGGCGTGAGCCGGATCCTGGCCATGATGCGGCGCAGCGCCGCGAGTTCCTCGGGCGTGCAGGCCGCGAACGACTTGTGCTTGAGGGCTTCGACGTCGGAGGCCATCCAGCCGAGCACGGCCTCGTCCTGCTCGCCGGACTCGCCGGGCTCGACGGCCGGGATCGCCAGCGCGCCCTGGGCCTGCGCCGACGCACGCAGCATGAGGCTCAGCTCCTCGTCCGGAACCTCGGTGCCGAGGAAGAACCGGCGGAACACCTCGTCGTACCGGGCGATGTCGTCGTGCCGGCTCACCAGCGTGGACCGCCCGGCCCAGTACAGGTCGACCAGGTCCGACGGGTCCAGCCTGGCCAGCGCCGAACAGTAGACCAGCACGTCCCCGGAGCCGACCGCGAGCCCGGCCGTGCGGAGTTCGGCGGCAAACCGGACGAGCAGCTCAGTGAAGGGGGCTTCAGGCACCGGAGGTGATCTCTTCCAGGTTGTCGTGCACCACCTCGAGGTCGTCGCGGTCCTTGACCACCGCGCCGAGCGTGTCCCGCGCGTTGCCGGGACTCAGGTCGGTCTCGCCGAGGAAGTCCAGCGTCCGGGCCCAGTCGATGGTCTCCGCCACTCCCGGCGGCTTGGCCAGGTCGAGCTCGCGGAGCCGGTGCACGGCCGCGACCACCTTGCGGGCCAGCGCCGCGGACACACCAGGCTCCCGGATCAGGACGATCTCGACCTCCCGTTCGGCGGCCGGATAGCCGATCCAGTGGTACAGGCAGCGACGTTTCAAGGCGTCGTGCAGCTCGCGGGTCCGGTTGGAGGTCAGCACCACCAGCGGCGCGCTCTCCGCCGTGATCGTGCCGATCTCGGGGATGCTGATCTGGAAGTCCGAGAGCACCTCGAGCAGGAAGGCCTCGAACTCGTCGTCGGCCCGGTCGATCTCGTCGATCAGCAGCACCGCCCGGTCGCCGGCTCTGACCGCCTCGAGCAGCGGCCGTTCCAGCAGGAACTTCGGGCCGAACAGCTTGTCCACCGCGTCGTCGCCGGCCAGCTGGTGCTCGGACAGGGCCCTGATGTGCAGCATCTGGCGGGCGTAGTCCCATTCGTACAGCGCCTGGTTGGTGTCGATGCCCTCGTAGCACTGCAGCCGGATCAGCTTGCGGCCGAACGCCGACGCCATTACCTTGGCGACCTCGGTCTTGCCGACCCCCACCTCACCCTCGAGCAGGACCGGGCGGTCCAGCGACAGCGCCACGAACAGCGCCGTGGCCAGGCCGCGATCGGCCAGGTAGCCGCCCTGCCGCAGGGTCTCGGTGAGCTCGCCGACGGTGGCCGGGCTCGCCATCCGTTAGGACTCAGACCCGAGAATCAGGTCCCGCACGCTGCCCGCGCCGGGGTCCAGCTTGCCCTCGCGGGCCAGCTGGGTCCGCCAGGCCAGCCGCAGGTCGCCATCGGTCTCCTCGGCCAGGCCGTCGAAGCCCACGTCGGTCATCCGCTTGCAGGATTTGGTGGTGCCGCAGGCTTCCTCGACGTCCTCGGCGGACTGGCCCCGGGCGCTCCACATCTCGCGGAGCACCTCGAGGGTTTCTTCGGTGTTGCCACTCATGTATTGACTGTAAGTCCCGGTGGCGGTCAAGGCGACCGCGGATTAAGAGAAGGCTTATAGGCCCGAACGGGCCTGGTGGCTGCCTCAGCCTTCCAGCGCGCCCCGCATGGGCTGGAGCTTGACCAGGGTCTCTGCCAATTCGGCGGCTGGCTCGGAGCCCGCCACGATGCCGCAGCCGGCGAACAGCCTGGCGGTGCGCCCGGACAGCTGGCCGCACCGCAACGCGATGCCCCACTCGCCGTTCCCGTTGGCGTCTACCCAGCCGACCGGCCCGGCGTACCGCTCCCGGTCCATGTGCTCGAGGTCACGGATCAGCTCGAGCGCGGTCCCCGCCGGGGTGCCGCAGACGGCGGCCGGCGGGTGCACCGCGGCGGCCAGCGCCAGCGCGGACCGCGGCGCCGTGCCGTCGACCAGGACGCCGCGCACCTGGGTGCCGAGGTGCTGCAGGTTCGGGAACTTCAGCAGGGACGGTCGCGCCTCGACGTCGAGCGTCTGGCACAGCGGCCCGAGCGCCTCGCGTATCGAGTCGACCGCGTAGGCGTGCTCTTCGTTGTTCTTCGCCGAGGCCAGCAGTTCCTCGCCCAGCGCCTTGTCCTGCGCCGGGTCGGCCCCGCGCGGCAGCGTGCCGCCGAGCACCAGCGCGCTGACCTGGTTCCCGGCCCGCCTGACCAGCAGTTCGGGGGTAGCGCCGATCATCCCGTCGCAGGAGAAGGTGAAGCAGTCCGGATAGCGGAGGGCTAGCCGTCGCAGCAGCACCCGCGCGTCGATGGGCTCGTCGGCGGTGGCGAATACGTCGCGGGCGAGCACCACCTTGCGCAGTCCGCCCGCCCTGATCGCGGCGACCGCCTCGGCCACCGCCTGTTCCCAGCGCGGCCCGGGCAGGCTGCCGTCGCGCCACCGAAGGTTTCCCCAGGGGGATGGAGTTTCCCCCGTGGGGGGGCCGAGGGGGTCTGGGGGGAAAGGTTTCCCCCCAGGAGCGGGGGGGTCCCCGGGGGGGTCGTCCCCCCGGGAGGTAACACTCGTGAGCCAGGCCCGGCCACGGCCGTCGCGGCCGAGGACCGTGCGCGGGACGATCATGACCGAGCCGTCCGACGAGGCATCGAAGGTAAAGCTGCCGAACGCGACCGGGCCCGAGCCGCGCGCCCGGACCCGGTCGTCGACCTCGGCGGTGTCGAACACCGAGCGAAGCCACTTCTCCCCGGCGGTGAACCTGTCGTCGCCGGCCGGGAGCGTGACCCTGACCGCCTCGCCCCAGCCGACCAGCCCGGCGCCGTGATGCACCCAGGCGACCACGTCCGGCTGGGGGATGCGCTCGAGCAGGTCCCCTGAGTCTGGGACTGCGACGGTACGGACGATCAGGCGCCCTGATCCCTGGCGCTCCTGGCGGCTCAGCACCCGCACTCTGCCATGAGAGTCCCCTGCGCCGTCTGTGTCACCTGGTCACCCGCCACGACCCCATATTCTAGGGGCCGCCTGTCACTGCCCTGCTTTCCGGGTTCGCCAGTTTACTGGGCCACCAGATGTGCCGTCCGATATCCAAGGTCAGCGCGGTCACCAGCACCGAACGGACGATGATCGTGTCGAGCAGGACGCCGAGCGCGACCGCGAACCCGATCTCAGTGAATTCCACGAGCGGCAGCGTGCCGAGCATGGCGAAGGTGCCCGCCAGCACCAGGCCCGCCGAGGTGATGACGCCGCCGGTCGCGGCCAGTCCGGTGAGCGCGCCACGCCGGGTCCCGGACCGGATCGACTCCTCCCGCACCCGGGTCATCAGGAAGATGTTGTAGTCGATGCCGAGCGCCACCAGGAACACGAAGACGAACAGCGGCATCCCGGTATCCGCGCCCGCGAAGCCGAACACGTGCTTGAAGAACAGCGCGGAGATGCCGAGGGCGGAGGCGAACGACAGCACCACGGTGGCGATCAGCACGAGCGGCGCCACGATCGCCCTCAGCAGCACGCCCAGGATGAGGAACACCACGCCGAGGATCAGCGGGATGAGCAGGTCCCGGTCATGGGCCGCGGCGGTCTCCACGTCCTTGTTGATCGCGGTCCCGCCGCCGACCTTGGCCTGCGCGCCAGGGATGGCGTGCACCTCGGTCCGGACCTTGTCCACCAGCGTGTAGGCGGCCGTGCTATCCGGCGCCGGGGTCATGGTCGCCTGCAGGAACGACCGGCTGTCCCTGGTCACCGGCTGGGTGACCGACGCGATGCCCTGCGTGCCCGCCAGCGCGGTCCTGACCTGGCCCGCGCTGGACGCGGTCGAGATCACCTCGATGGGCTCGCCCGAGCCAGCCGGGAAGTACCTGGACAGCACGTTCTGCGCGGCGATGGACGGCGGGGTGCCGCGGAACGACTGGGCCGCGGTCAGCGTGCCGAACTTGAACCCGATCATCCCGGCCGCGCCGGCCGCGAGCAGGATGGCCGTCACCACCCACACCGTGCGCGGGCGTCGGCCGATGGCCTGGCCGACCCGGGACCAGAACCCGCGGCTGGTCGGCTCGGCCGAGCCGAAACCCGGCCTCACCGGCCAGAAGATCCACCGGCCGAAGATCACGAGGATCGCGGGCAGCAGCGTGATCATCGCGATCAGGCCCACGGCGATGCCGACCGCCGCGACCGGACCGAGCCCGGAGATGTCGTTTGATTCGGCCGCGAGCAAGCAGAGCATGCCGGCCACGACCGTCAGCCCGCTGGCGATGATGGCCGGGCCCGCCCGGTGCAGGGCCACCGCCATGGCCTCGTGCCGGTCCGCGTGCCTGCGCAGTTCCTCCCGGTACCTGGCGATGAGCAACAGCGCGTAGTCGGTGCTCGCGCCGATCACCAGGACGACCAGGATGCCCTCGCTCTGCCCGTTGACGGTCAGGTTGGCGTGCTGGGTAAGCAGGTAGATCACGGCCTGGGCCACGGTCAGCGCCACGCCCGCGGACAGGATCGGCAGCAGCCACAGCACCGGGCTGCGGTACGTAAGCAACAGCAGCACGATCACCACGGCCAAGGTGGCGTACAGCAAGGTGGAGTCGATGCCCTTGAAGATCTTGATCTGATCGGCCGCATTGGCCGCCGGGCCGCCGACGTACACCTTCAGCCCGGCGCTGTCCTTGCTGGCGGCGTTCTTCACGTTCGAGACGAAACCGCCGATGTCGCTGTTGAAGCCGAGGTCCGCGCCGACGACGGTCTGGATCGCCTTGTGGTCCCCGGACACCACCGGCGGGGCGACCCGTCCGTTCACCGGGCCCAGCGAGGCGAAGTAACGAGCGTCGGCCTTCGCCTTCTGCAGGTCGGCCGCTGTCACCCCGCTGTCGCGCACGTACACGACCAGGGCGGGGTTGAGGTTCTTGGACTGGAACAGGTTCTGCTCGTTGAGTTCCTGGGTGGACTCGGCCGACGACGGCAGGTACGCCGACGCGTCGTTCTTCTCCGCTCCCTGCAGCTTGCCCGCCAGGCCCCCGAGGGCGGCGACCACGAGGATCCAGAAGGCGACCACCACGTACTTCGAGCGGCGGCCGCATACGGCCGCGATCAGGCGGCTTCCGCCTGATCGCGGCCGGTCTGGTCGTTTCCCCTTGGCCCCGTCGGCTCCGGGGTCCCCGAACCCCGGAGCCCGTGAGTACCTCGTGTCCTGACCCGGCGCATTACGGGGCGCCCCCGTGGTCCCGCGTGCCACGTCATCCTCCTCACGTCTGGAAGGATCCTGATATTATTCTCAAGGAATACGATGTATCTCATCACTCGGGCGTGTCAAGTTATATCTCGATTTTCGGTCCCTTTTCGGGTATCTTCTCGCTCCCTGATATTCCGGCAATCAGGTGCCAGTTTTTCGTGGCCGGGCCGCAGTCCGGGGACTGGCAGCAACCATGCGCCCGGAGCGGCAACCATGCGCCTGGAGCGGCCAGGGCTGATAGCCAGCCCGTTCGGCGCATCTGGCGAGCGTCGAGGCCGTTGGTCGATCACGCCAGCCCCGCGAGTCACCCATGACACGACGTCGCCGCCCTAGCATCCCGCCTGTCCATGATCGTGAAGGATCTAGTACTCCCTGTGGTACCAGATCCTTCGTGATCATCGAAAACCGATCCTAAAAGCCGCGTCTACCATGATCGCGATGTGAATTTACGGCGACATGCACCAGGGCTTACGCCTATCCCGCCAGTAACACGCAGCGGGCGCCCCAAGCCTGCTTGGACGTCTTGAACCCCGATTCCACGGCGTTAGCACGCGCTGAAATGCCGGTTTCATGCGCTGTGGCAGAGGTTGCGGGGGAGGCGGGAGCGCGGGCCGCGGTGGAGGTGTGGCGGCCATGTGCGGGACGCGGGGCGGCTCAGAGCAGGGTGAGCTGCTCGGGGGGCCTGGGGGGCCTGGCGTCCTTGCGTGATGCGGAGAGCTCGGCGGTTGACCTTGGCTGGGGAGGCCCAGGTTTCCCGGACGCCGTGAGGGGTTGCGCGGCCCACTGGGGTCTGTGCGTATCCGGGGGCCTGGGAGCGCTGAGAACCTGGTGCCCGGGCGCGGCGGCGCGGCGCGGACGGCCGATGCCATGCTTGTCGGCGAGCTCGCGGACCTGGCCCGCGATCCGGTTCTGATAGGCCTTCGGGGCGTAGGCGCCGTGGCCGTACAGGTCCAGGTACCGGTCGACCAGCTCCGGGTGCTGGGCGCGCAGCCAGGCGAAGAACCACTCGCGCGTGCCCGGGCGCAGGTGCAGCACGATGGGCGTGACGTGGATGGCGCCCGTCGCGGCGATCTGCCCGACGGCCGCGTCGAGCTGGGCGGGGGAGTCGGACAAGAAGGGCACCACCGGGCCCATGAGGACGCCGCAGCGAAGCCCGCGTTCGTTCAGCGCCGCGCACGCCTCCAGCCGCCGCCCGGGCGCGGGTGTGCCCGGCTCGATTGATCGCCATAGGTCTTTGTCGACAAAGCCCGCGGAGACGTTGAGCCCTACCTCGGTGACCTCGGCGGCCTCGGCGAGCAGGTCGATGTCCCTGAGGATCAGCGTGCCCTTGGTCAGGATGGAGAACGGGTTGGCCGCGTCCCTGAGCGCCCGGATGATGCCGGGCATCAGCTGGTAGCGCCCCTCCGCCCGCTGGTAGCAGTCCACGTTCATGCCCACGGAAATGTGCTCGCCCTGCCAGCTCGGCGAGGTCATCTTCTTGCGGACCAGCTCGGGCGCGTTGACCTTGACCACCACCCGGGTGTTGAAGTCCGCGCCCGCGTCGAAGTCCAGGTAGGTGTGCGACTTCCTGGCGAAGCAGTTGTGACTCACGACGCCGTTGGCGATGAAATCGCCGGTCCCGGTGGTGATGTCGTACATCGGCACCTGCAGCCCGAGCCGCTCGACGCCGGTCACCCGGAGGCCGTCGCCGGTCTCTACCGCCGCGGTCTCGATCGACCGCCGCGTGGTGACGGCGGGATCGGTCGTGTGGAAGAACCGCAGCGCCCCGCCGAGCCCGCCGCGCACCCGGACGCACGCGCGTCCGGCCGGCCGTTCCACCGCGTAGCCGAAGCCGAGGGATTCCAGCGAGAACACCAGCCAGCCGTTGATCGCCGGATCGGCCGGAGCCAGCCGCAGGACCCCGTCCCGGTAGCTCCCGTGCGCGTCGAAGACACCCGCCAGGAAGCCCTTGTGCCAGTCCGGGGCCGGATGGTCCGGCCAGTCCAGCAGCCAGCTGAGCGTCCGCACCTGTTCCGCGCTGCCGGTCCGGACCGCCGTCAGCTCCCGGCGCCCGGCATGGCCCGCCGGGCCGGTCTCGTCGGTCAGGCTGAAGCCGACACACCCGATGCCCGCCCTGGCCAGGTAGCCGGCCGTCCTGGCCAGCCCTTCCCGGTTTTCCTGACCCGCCAGCGGGAGCCGGAACAGGAAGGTGCGGTCGGCGGGCCGGTCGAGCTGGGGATAGGCGTAGTGGCCGTCGCTGCCATCGCCGCGGATCAGGCCGCACAGGTACCCGCGCCGGTAGGCCGCGGTCTGCTTGGGCGGCTCGGCGAAGCCGCCCGCGCCCATCAGGGCCTGGCCGGCCGACAGATGCGGACGCCGCCGCAGCCCGCCGAACCCGCCCCCGGCGACGTACCTCCATCCGCGCTCGGTCAGGAAGCGGTGATCGCCGCTGCAGACGAGCTGAGTACCGTCCTCGAGCAGGACCCGGTAGGCGGCCTTGACCGTGGACCAGTGCGCCAGCACCGTGGTACGGACGTACTCGCGGCCGCCGCCCCGCCGGACCGTTCCGTAGATCCCGTCCCCGGCTTGCAGCTGAGCCAGCGGCCTGGTCCTGCCGTCGGCCATCAGGATCGGCGTCTCGCCTTCCAGGCAGTACACGCAGGCGTGCTGGCAGCCACGGTAGGGGTTGATCGTCCACTTGAACGGCATCCGGGACGCCTCGGGTACCCGGTTCACCACGGACCTGGCCTGCACCTCGAAGAAGGTCATGCCACGGAAACCCGGCGTGTCGAAGGTGCGGGCGACCGCGCCGCGCTCGATCAGCGGGAGCGCCCGGTCCTGAGACGCGGTGAAAAGGTCCCCGCCCTCTGCGGCTTCCAGCGGCTCATCGAGCCGCAGATTGTCCCAGCGCATACCGAACACGATAGAATGGTTGTTCGATGATCGCAAGGGTATAGCCCTCTGACTCGCCGGAAGTATTCAACCTCGCCCGGCGCCGGACGCCCGGGCGGTCGGCATGAAAACGGGGAAAGTACAAAGGCAGAACGATTGGATAAAGACCGGGTCCTGAGAGATAGTGAGAGGGTACCCACCCGGTACACGACGTGGAGGTTGCTGAATGGCGCTGTCGGCGGACGAGCAGCGTGAGCTCGCCGAGATCGAGCGGCGGCTCGCGACTGACGATCCTGGGCTGGCCACCTGCCTGGCGGCATTCCGGCGCCCCGGGCCGTCCCGCGTCCTGCGCTCCCCCCGGGCGCGCATCATCGGCTCGCTGTTCACGGTCCTGCTCGTCGCGATGATCTCGCTGATGGTCTACGCGATGATCCCGTTCCGCGCGCACAATCCGTCCTCCCAGACGACCGCGGGAACCTCGGCCACGCCCGCCAGTACCGACGGCCAAGCGCGCAATTCCCCGCTCGCGTCGGCGAGCACGGATGCCAGCGCAACCGGTGCCGCTTCGCCCGCGCCGCCCTCGACCGCGGCGAGCACCGGCACCGGCACCAGTCAGGCCAAGCCGGCCGAGACTCAGGCGGCGGGCCGGGTCGCGTCGTCCGCCGCTGGCCCGTAACCCCCCGTCAGGGCGACGGGGAGCCGCGGGCGGGGGACCGATGCTCGTTAAGGACTCCCGCCATAGCTGGACGAGGTAGCGTTCGAGACCCTCGAGGGTCTTCTTCTCCTGCTGGAACTCGTCGCTGAGCGGATTGCGGTGCCGGTCGAAAAGCTGCGCATAGCGGCGCGTCACCTGATCGCGGTTGCCGGCGTAAACACGGACCGAGTAGTCCCCGACCCCGCCCGCGAGCCGCAGCCCGCGGACCGCGGTGCCGGCCAGGCCCATGCTGATGCTCAGTTGCCCGCGCAGGTAGATGCTGCCCTTGGCCTCTTCGTCCCACGCGTCGCCGCACGGCGGCGGTGCCTCGTCCCACTCTTCGAGCACGAGCCGGACGTCGATGTCCTCCTGCAAGCTGCCGACCCAGAGTTGCTCGCGGTTGGTGCTGATGAGCGCGCCCACCGGGGGCAGTGGACCGCCCGGGGCGTCCGGGTCGACAGACGGGTCATGAACCCGGAACATCCTGCGCTCCGGAGTCACCGGAATAACCAGCTGTAGAAGCCTGCGGCTCATGGCTTACCCCTCCCCCCTTGGCACGTAGCTACCTTGTACAACAGCCCGCTAGCTAGCAAATCTAGACTGCGGACGCCGGTCATGCAGGGCGAAACGGCGCGGAAATGCTAATCGTAACCACTTGACTACATGTTGCAGCGGTGTACCGTCATATCTGTTATGAACCTTGTGTCCGAACTTGACCTGCCTGTGTTCGATTACTCCGCACCTGACTTCTCGGCCGATCGCTACCACCAGCAGCTCGCCGAGACCCGTCAGCGCGGCTGGCTGGCCAAGTCGCCACTGGCCTATATCGTCCTCGACCACGACGCCGGGGAGTTCTTCCTGCGGTCGCGGAAGACCGCGTTCCCCGGCCGTCAGCTCGCCGAGTTCTTCGGCGTGACCAGCGGCCCGCTGGCCGAGCACATCGACGCCAACATCCTGAACCTCGGCGGGGAGCAGCACCGGCGGCTGCGGGCCCTGGTCGGCCCGGCGCTCACGCCCCGCGCGGCGGATCGCTGGCGCCGGGTGATGCGCGGCTTCCTGCGGGAGTTGTGGGAGCAGGTGGCCGCGCGCCGCAAGTGCGACTTCGCGGCCGCAGTGGCCCAGCCGTACCCATCCCTGACGATCGCGGCCGTACTCGACGCGCCCTACCAGGACGCATGGCAGCTGCACGCCTGGTCCAGCTGGGTGCAGCGGCAGTTCGACATCCGGGCGCTCGAGATGAACCGGGACGACATCGAGCGGGCGGTCACCGAAGTCCGGGATTACGTCACCGGCCTGCTCGAAGCCAAGCGCGCGGCGCCGGGCGACGACCTGCTCAGCGACCTGCTGGCGGCTCGCGATGAGGGGGACCGGCTGTCCGCCGAGGAGTGCGTCCAGCTGGTGACGAACCTGCTGGCTGGCGGCATCGATACCACCGCGGGCCAGCTCGCGCACGCGATCCGGCTGTTCGCCGCGCGCCCCGGCCAGTGGGCCCTGCTGGCGGCCGAGCCGTCGCTGGTCCCGCGCGCGGTCGAAGAGGTGCTGCGGTTCGAGCCGGTCACGCCGTTTACCGCGCGGATCTGCCTGGAGCAGGTCGAGCACCGCGACGTCGTGTTCCCGGCGGGCACGATCGTCGCGGTCTGCGCGGAGCGGGCCAACCGCCAGGGCGAGGACGGCGAGACCTTCGACATCACCGCGCCGCGCGAGAGCCGGCTGCTCACCTTCGGCGCGGGCATCCACTACTGCCTGGGCGCGAACCTGGCCCGGGCCGAGCTCGAGGAGGCGCTGGCGTTCCTCGCGCCGCGCATGCCAGGACTGGCCCTGGACGGGCCGCCGCAGCTGGGCGGGGTCGAGGGCGTCTACGGGGTCGACAAGCTCCCGGTCACCTGGTCGGATTCATCCACGATGAGCCCGAACCACGGTCCAGCGCCGGACGTGTCATAGGTAGGCGGTACTCGTCCGCGGCGAGTACGACCTGAGGGGTTCGCACGATGCAGGCAGCAGCGAAGTCCGCTCACCGGAGGTCACGTAACGTGCCTGCTCGACTACCAGGACGGATGCCTGTGCCCGTCCTGGGGCTCGAGCTTGCCACGGAACAGGGTCCGGCCCGGAGGCCGCATCCAGGACCGGATTCCTACCCCGGCCTCGCCGCGGGCGCGCGCCCGCGCCCGTCCGTAGCCACGGGGCCCCGGCCCGCTGCTCAGGTGCCCCAGCCCGCCGCGGGCCGCGGTCGCCGCGGCCTGATGCTCGCTGTCTGCTGCCTGAGCCTGTTCATGGTGGGCCTGGACAACACGATCGTGAACGTGGGCCTGCCGGACATCGGCCGGGACCTGCACGCCGGCGTTTCCGGCCTGCAGTGGACGGTCGCCGCCTACACGATCGCGCTGGCCGCGCTGCTGATGTTCTCCGGCGCGGTCGCCGACCGGATCGGGCGGAGGACCATCTTCCAGGTCGGCCTCTCGCTGTTCACCCTCGGCTCCTGGCTGTGCAGCCTGGCGCCGAGCCTGGGCTGGCTGATCGGCTTCCGGATCCTGCAGGGTGCCGGCGGCTCGATGCTCAACCCCGCGGCGCTCGGCATCATCACGAACACCTTCACCCGCCCGGCCGAACGCGCCCGGGCCATCGGCGTGTGGGATGGCGTGTTCGGCCTGTCCATGGCGCTCGGCCCGGTGCTGGGCGGCGTCCTGGTCGGGACGGTCGGCTGGCGCGGCATCTTCTGGGCGAACATCCCGGTCGGGCTGGCCGCGGTCTCGCTGACCGCGCTGTTCGTGCCGGACTCCAGGGCGCCCTGGTCGCGCCGCGCCGACCCGGTGGGCCAGTTCCTCATCATCGTCATGCTCGGCTCGCTCGCCTACGCGATCATCGAGGGTCCCGGGCTCGGCTGGCGCTCGCCGGAGATCTTCGGCTTCTTCGCGCTGTCGGTGGCCGCGCTCGCGGTGCTCCTCGCCTACGAGCCCCGGCGGGCCGAGCCCATCGTCGACTTCAGGTTCTTCCGCAGCGTCCCGTTCGCCGGGGCCAACCTCAGCGCGGTCTGCGCGATCGCCGCCATGGCGGGCTTCCTGTTCCTGTCCACCCTGTACCTGCAGGACGTGCGGGGACTGTCCGCGCTGCAGGCCGGCCTGACCATCCTGCCGATGCCCGTGGTCATGGCGCTGTGCGCCCCGCTGGCCGGGCGGATGGTAGCCAAACGCGGCCCGCGGATTCCGCTGGTCATCGCCGGCGCCGCGCTGACCATCAGCAGTGCCGCGCTGTCCCGGCTCACCGGCACCACCGAGCACGCCTACCTGATCGTTACCTACGCCCTGTTCGGGATCGGGGCCGGCATGGTGAGCTCGCCGATCACCAACGGGGTCATGTCCGGGGTGCCGAAGACCCAGGCGGGCATGGCCTCCGGCATGAACTCCTCCAGCCGCCAGCTCGGCCAGTCGCTGGGCGTGGCCATCGTCGGCTCGGTGCTGGCGGCCAGCATGCGCGGGTCGATGCAGGCCGGCTTCGTCCGGGCCGCGCACGCGGGCTGGTGGATCCTCGCGGGCTGCGGCTACATCGTGCTCCTGCTCGGCCTGGTCTGCACCACGCGGTGGGCCAGGGCCACCGCGGCCAAGCTGCCTACTTGACCGAGGCGCGAGCCCCGGGCCGCTACGGCTGCTGCCCGGCGATCTTCCGCAGGGCCCCTGGGTCGGTGATGGTGATGTCCCGCTGGCCGGTGCGGATGATGCCCCGCCGCCGCCAGTTGGACAGGGCGCGGGTCACGGTCGCCCGCGACGCGCCGGTCAGGCTGGCCAGTTCCTCCTGGGTCAGCGTCATCGCCGTCTGGAGCTCGCTGTCCGCCAGCTCGAGCAGGAGCCCGGCGAGCCGCTGCGCCCCGCTGGTCACCGAGCGGGCGCGCAGCATCGACTCCGCGTCGTTCCACCGCCGGGTGACCATCCGCCGGTAGGCGCGATCTGCCCCGTCATGCGCGTCCAGGAACGAGCTGAACCTCTCGTACGGCACGATCAGCGCGCGCACCGTGCCGACGGCCTGCACGGTGGCGGTCCGGTAGCCGGTGGTCTCGCCGGCCACCTCCCCGACGGTGTCCCCCCGACCGCGCAGGGCCAGGGTCAGCTCGTGGCCGTCGCTGGTCACCCCGACGATCTTGACCCAGCCGTCCACCAGCACGAACACGTGGGTATTCGGATCGCCCTCGACGCACATGACCGCGCCGGGCGGGTAGACGGTGGTCCGGCCGAGGCCGGCCAGGACGGTACGCTCGTCGTCGCTGAGCAGAGGCCAGAAGCCCTGGGCAGGTCCCGTCCCGTGCAGGTTCATATCACCGTGGCAGTTCAGCAACCGGCCAGCGGGTTGGAGCCGGCCCCTGCTACTACGATGAGCCATTCCGGGACGGTTGACAAACTCCGAGGTAACACGCGCGTCTTCCCGGCCCGCTGAGCCATTGGGGGAACGCTGCTCGGCGGGCCGGGAAGAGCCTGGGAGGCGGGGGCTAGGCCCCCAGAAGCACCGCCGCGGTCCAGAGCAGGAAGCACGCGACGGTAATGAAAGTCCAGGTTTCGGCCGACTGGATCCGCTCCCGCCGGACCCGGGCCGCGCCGAGCATCATGTTCACCTGCGTCCACGACCAGCCCGCCTCGCCGTCCCCGATCGACGGCGTGCTCAGCCACCGCACCCGGGGATCGAGCGGCGCGCCGGTCCGCCAGCGATAGTCGTTGAGCTGGTCGAGGACCGGCCGGCTGGCCAGCAGCAGCAGCCCGGCGGCCCGGAGCCAGCACACGATCACGCAGCCGAGCAGGCTGGCGGCCACCACGCCCGCCAGCCCGGGGCGCAGTACGGAGGGCGAGAACGCGGCCTCCAGGGCGATGCCGATGGTGAGCGCGCTCAGAACGCTTCCGCCCAGGATCACGCTGCCGCGCGTGTTGCCGAGCAACACGGCCATCTCGGCGATCTGGTTCTGGGCGGGCCCCCGCTCTGGCGCCTCACGGTCGGCACCGAGATGATCGTCACCGAAGCTGTATCGCCCTCTCATTGCTTCCGCCGGTACAGCCACGCTCACGGCCATCGTCCTCGCCTCCGTACGTGCGATTCACCTTCGAGACAAGGGAATCAGGCGAGACCGCAGGAGCGCTGCGCCACGCGAGACAGCCGGGCTGTCTCATCTGACGCACCCGCGGATCAGCGGCAGCCGCAGGCCCCGCCGCAGCAGCCTCCGCCGGCGGAGGGACCGCCAGAGCGACCGGCGGCACGGCCGCCCACCGCGACCGTCGACAGGAGCTTCACCGTGTCGTCATGGCCCTGCGGGCAGGTGCACGGAGCCGAGGACTCGGCCATCGGCCGGTTCAGCTCGAACGTGTCACCGCAGGCGCGGCAGCGGTACTCATAGCGGGGCACACGTCCACTTTACCCGCCGGGCGCGCTCTCGCTATCCCTCCTGGCCGGGGCGGTTGGCGTGTCGCCGCTCATTCCCGGCGCGGGGGAGGAAAGGCCAAGGCCGTTCGGGACCATGGCGGCCGAACGGCCTACGGACGGCACCGTGTCGTCGTAGTAGAACTGCTTGCCGCGCAGCAGCGAGACCAGTGCGCCGGTCACCGACATGATCGCGGCCGCGGTGAACACGATGACCAGGCCGTGGTGGAACGGCGCCGAGATCAGGTGCGGGAAGAACTGCCTGCCGGTGAGCACCGCGACGTTGTGCGCCGGCAGGTGCGCCAGCGCGTGGGACGGCGCCAGCAGGTTCTGGATCGGGTTGTAGCCGAGCAGGGCGGCGAACATCGTGCTCACCGGGGGCAGGTGGCTGACGTGCGTGGCCACCGCGGCGGGCACGCCCTGGGCGGTCAGGCCGCTGGTCAGCGTGCGCGGCAGGGTCGAGGCCAGCCCGGCGATCATCAGCGAGAAGAAGATGCCGATGGACAGGGCCATGCCGGAGTTCTGGAAGGTGGACCGCATGCCCGAGGCCGAACCCCGGTGCCTGGCCGGCACCGCGCTCATGATGGCGGCGGTGTTGGGCGCGGCGAACAGGCCGGAGCCGACCCCGTTGCCGAAGATCAGCAGGGCGAACACCCAGTAGGAGAAGTTCACCGGGAGCAGCATCAGCCCCACGAAGCAGAGCGCGGCCAGCAGCAGGCCGGAGGTGGCGAACAGCCGCTGCCCGTACCGGTCGGACAAGGTGCCCGAGATCGGCCCGGCGATGAGGAAGCCCGCGGTGAGCGGCAGCATGTAGATTCCGGCCCACAGCGGGGTGTCCGCGAAATCGTAGCCGTGCAGCGGAAGCCAGATGCCTGCCAGCCAGATGACTAGCATGAACTGCAGCCCGCCCCGCGCGATCGAGCCGAGCAGGCTGGCCGCGTTGCCCGCCGCGAAGGCCCGGATCTTGAACAGGCTCATCTGGAACATCGGCTCGGCGATCTTCGTCTCGAAGATGCAGAACGCGACGAGCATCAGAACGCCGCCGATCAGCCCGCCGATGATCCAGGGGTTGGTCCACCCGGTCGGGTGCCCGCCATAGGGCTGGATCCCGTGGGTAATGGCGACCAGCAGCGCACTCAGGCCCAGCACGAACATGACGTTCCCGACCCAGTCGATCTTCGCCCGCCTGGTGGTCGCGATCTCGCGCAGGCTCTTGTACGCCCACACCGTGCCGAACAGCCCGATCGGCACGTTCACCCAGAACACCAGGCGCCAGTCCACCGCAGCCAGCAAGCCGCCCAGCAGCAGCCCGACGAACTGCCCGGAGATCCCGGCGATCTGGTTGATGCCCAGGGCCATGCCGCGCTTGTTGGCCGGGAACGCGTCCGTCAGGATAGCGGCCGAGTTCGCCATCAGCATCGCCCCGCCGAAGGCCTGCACGAACCGCCAGCCGATCAGCCACATCGCCCCGTCGGTGCCGGTCAGCGGGTCGAGCGAGAGCGCGATCGAGGCCAGCGTGAACACGACGAAGCCCAGGTTGTAGATCTTCACCCGGCCATAGATGTCGCCCAGCCGTCCCAGCGTCACCACGCACACCGACTGGACGAGCAGGTACCCGAGGATCATCCACAGCAGGTAGGTGATGTTGCCGGGGGCGAGCGGGTTCAGGCCGATGCCACGGAAGATGGCCGGCATCGCGATGATCACGATCGAGGCGTCGATGGTGGCCATCGTCATGCTCAGCGTGGTGTTGGACAGGGCGATCCACCTGTACCGGTCCGGCCGCCCGCCGGTAGCCGGGGCTGAACCGTTCACGTGTCCCGAGTCAACGCTTTGCCGCACGTTAACCCAGTCTAGCCCCAGACACTTGCTTAATGGCAACTATTGATCTGAGTGGCTTCAGGCTACGGTCTCGTCGTCACCCGGGGTGGCCGGGCTGGCCGGGGTCGGCGTGTTCTCCAGGATGTAGTAGACGGCGACGAGCGCGATCAGCACGAACGCGGCCACGGCGTTGAACAGGGCCACGACGACGGCGACCACGTAGACCAGGCCGCCGCCGACGAACCTGGCCCGGGCGGCCCAGTGCCGCTCTTTCGGCAGCGGCTGATTGACGCGCTGGCCGTGCAGTGTCCACTCGAAGATCACGCCGAAGCCGATCGACATGCCGAGGAACACCGCCGCGTACAGCATCATCGCGAGCCGCGCGTCCCAGGTGTTTTCCGGGAAGTAACTCGCCTCGGTGCCGGTGGCCCACGGGATCAGCACGACAAACAGCAGCAGCACGAGGTTGAGGAAAAGGAGCATCCGGTCGACCTTCGTGATCGACCTGACCAGGACATGATGGTTGACCCAGACGATGCCGATCATGAAGAAGCTGATCAGGTAGGCCAGGAAGGCCGGCCACTTGTCGTAGAGCTGGTCGATCAGGGGACCGTGTCCATGCCCTTCCACGGTCAGGTCGAGCGCGAGCAGCGTGATGGCCACGGCGAAGACGCCGTCGCTGAACGCCTCGAGCCTGGACCGGTCCATCAGCCTCCCAATCGTCAGCTGGCCGCGGGCCTGGGATCGACCTTGGCCAGGATCTGGTCCACGCAGTCCTGGATATGACGCTGGCGGCCCGGCATGTCCTTGCTGGCGAAGTTGTCCAGTATGGCCAGCA
>Ga0207683_10001199_pt1 | contig 23464 bp, 29 predicted proteins | sample KBSM73metaG_FD_184333 | JGI IMG/M metagenome (GOLD analysis project Ga0207683, IMG submission 184333) | Miscanthus rhizosphere microbial communities from Kellogg Biological Station, Michigan, USA - KBS M7-3 metaG (SPAdes) (version 2) | ecosystem: Host-associated > Plants > Roots > Rhizosphere >... | reverse complement strand
CGAGGGAACCGGGCTCGGCCTCGCGCTCTCAAAGAGACTCGTCGAGTTGCACGGCGGCCGGATCTGGGTCGAGAGCGAACTCGGACGAGGGAGCACGTTCGTGTTCACGCTTCCCACGGCGCCGGTGCCGTGACCGTAACGCGGATCCTTCTGGTCGAGGACAATGAAGCTCCTCCGCGATGTCCTTCGGACAGCGGGATACGAGACGCTCGAGGCAACGACCGGGCTACGGGCTGTCGAGCTCGCGATCGAGCACAAGCCCGACATCGTTCTGGTGGACGTGCAACTGCCTGACATTTCCGGTGTCGAGGCACTCGGCCATCTGCGCGCGAATCGGCGCACGGCATCGATACCGGTGCTCGCGCTCACCGCGCAAGCGATGCACGGGGACCGTGAACGGTTCCTCGCCGCTGGCTTTGACAGCTACATCGCGAAGCCCCGACCAGCTATCGCACGGTATTCAGGACTTCGAGCAGCGGCCCGATCGTCAGCTTTTGGAATATCGGGTGGCGGAGGTGCCCACGCCGATTGACCGTGTAGCGGTTGCGCCTCCCGATCTTGGCGCGGGTGACGTAACCCTCAGCGACTAAGTCGGCCAGGATCCGCTGTGTTGCCCGTTCCGTGATCCCGACCTGATCCGCGATGTCGCGCGTGCGGGCCTGAGGGTCACGGGCAATGCAGAGCAGCACATGCGCATGGTTGGTGAGGAAAAGCCAGCTCCCCTTGGGCTGCTCCTTGGCTACCGGCGCTCGGGTCTCAGGCATCTACGACTCCAAAATCATGACTCATAAATCGTGGCCTTGAAGACATGACATATCTGTCGTACTATACGGGATCTGCCGCCGCCCGAGCCGCACCGGGCTCGTTGGCCTAGCAAGGGGGAGCCGTTCATGCACCGTTACAACTTTGCCGCCCGTGCAGGACGTTGGAGTGCGAACCACTGGAAGACCGCGGTCGCCATCTGGGTCGCGTTCGTCGTTGTCGCGGTCGGACTCGGCATGACGGTCGGCACGCACACGCTGACCGCGTCCGAGCAGTCCACGGGCGAATCGGCTCGTGCGGAGCAGCTGCTTACGAGCGCCGGATTCGACACTCCTGCGGCAGAGAGCGTCATCGTTCGCTCGGAGACGCGAACTGTCGCTGACCCGGCCTTCCGCTCGACCGTACACAGCGTGCTGGCGAAGCTGAGGACGATGCCGCAGGTGACCAAATTGCGCACCGGGGCCGGCGGTCAGATCTCGAAAGACAAGCGTGCACAGCTGATCGAGTTCGATATGAAGGGAAAGTTCGACACAGCGGACGCGCGTGTGCAACCGCTGCTCGACGCTGTCGCGGGACTTCAGAAGGCGAACCCTTCGTTCACGGTCGCGGAGTTCGGTTTTGCCAGCGCGACGCATGAGTTGAGTAAGACGATCGACAAGGACTTCGTGAAGGCGGAAAAGCTCTCCGTGCCGATCACCTTCCTGATCTTGCTGATCGCCTTTGGTGCCTTCGTCGCTGCCGGTGTACCGGTCTTGCTCGCCTTCTCGGCGGTACTTGCCTCGGTCGGGCTCTCGGCGCTTGCGAGCCACGTCTTCCATGCCTCCGACGCGACCCAGTCGGTGATCCTGCTGATGGGGATGGCGGTCGGCGTCGACTACTCGCTCTTCTATTTGAAGCGGGAGCGCGAGGAACGTGCGGCCGGGCATGAAGGGCATGACGCGCTCTTCCGTGCCGCCGCAACCTCCGGCCAGGCGGTCCTCATCTCCGGTTTCACCGTGCTGGTCGCAATGGCGGGAATGCTCTTTGCCGGCACCAAGATCTTCACGTCGATCGGGATCGGGGCCATGCTCGTCGTCTTCTGCTCGCTGGTCGGATCACTGACCGTGCTGCCGGCGCTACTAGGGAAGTTCGACCGCTACATCGAGCGCGGCCTGCGCCAGGTGCTTGCCGCGACAGTGCTGAGGGTCCTGCGCCCGTTCAAGACGCAGCCCAAATGGCTCGTCTGGTTACGCGAGACGCCGACGGTGTTGCAACGCCTCAAAGGCAACCGGCAGGAGTCGAGGCTGTGGGGCTTCGTGATCACCAAGTCGATGCGTCGTCCCCTGATCGCAGTGGGTCTCTCGATGGGGCTGCTGGTCGTCCTTGCGCTTCCGGTCCTGAACCTGCATACCAAGCAGTCGAGCTTCACCGACCTACCGAAGAGTCTGAGCATCGTCAAGACCTACAACACCATCCAGGCGTCCTTCCCCGGCTCTCAGGATCCTGCGCACCTTGTCGTCAGGGCTAACGACGTGACGACACCGAAGTTCGCGAAGGCCTATGCCGAGTTCAAGAAACGCGCCCTCGCGACCGGTGTGATCCAGCAGCCAATCCGCGTCACCGTCAACAAAGCGAAGACGGTCGCACGTGTTGACTTTCCGCTCGCCGGCGAAGGGCAGGACGCAACGGCTGTGCGGGCGCTTGCGACTCTTCGCACCGAGGTGATCCCGCCCGTGCTCGCGACGCTTCCAGTCGAGACCGAGCAGGCCGTTACCGGCGCCACCGCGGCCAATGTCGACTTCAACAAGACGATGAAGTCACGCGCGCCGATCGTGTTCGCGTTCGTCCTCGGCTTCGCCTTCCTCCTGCTGCTCGTGACCTTCCGCTCGATCGTGATCCCGATCAAGGCGATCATCCTCAACCTGCTTTCCGTCGGCGCCGCCTACGGAGTGCTCGTCTGGATCTTCCAGTACGGCCACTTGCAAGGACTGCTCGGATTCCATTCCAGCGGGGCTGTCGTCACCTGGTTACCGCTGTTCCTGTTCACAGTCCTCTTTGGGCTCTCGATGGACTACCACGTCTTCATCCTCAGTCGCGTCAAGGAACTCGTCGACCAGGGTGTCCCGACCGACCAGGCTGTCGAACGCGGCATCCGTTCCACGGCATCGACCGTCACGAGCGCCGCAGCCGTGATGATCGCCGTCTTCGCGATCTTTGCGACGTTGAGTGCGCTCGACATCAAACAGCTCGGCGTCGGCCTCGCAGTCGCGGTGTTCATCGACGCGACCCTGATCAGGGGGGTGCTGCTGCCGGCGACGATGAAGCTGCTCGGTGAGTGGAACTGGTACCTCCCCCACTGGCTCGAATGGATGCCTGAGCTGAACGCCGAAGCCAAGTTGGACGAGGACGTACCCTCGGTGCCACCGGTCCCGGTCTCATGATCGCTACCGACCGATACGACGTGGCTGTTATCGGCGGGGGTCAAGCGGGTCTTGCGATCGGCTACTCCCTGAAGCGTCAAGAGAGGCAGTTCGCGATTTTCGACGCGGCCGATTCGATTGGTGCGGCGTGGCGCGCTCGGTGGGACTCACTCGTTCTCTTCACTCCGCGCCGCTATGACAGCCTTCCTGGACTGCCCTTTCCGGGCGACCCCGAGGGCTACCCGACGCGCGACGAGGTCGTCGCCTACCTCGAGGACTACGCAGAGATCTTCAAGCTGCCGGTAGAGCTCGGGAGCCGGGTGCGCTCCATAACGAAGGACGACGAGACGTTTCTGCTCGAGATAGACGGGCGAACCGTCGAAGCTCGCCAGGTCGTCATCGCCACGGGCCCCTTCCAGACGCCGCGGGTTCCCGACTTTGCCGGCGAGCTCGCGCCCGAGGTGTTCCAGACTCACAGCCAGGGCTATCGCGCGCCCAGTGACGTGCCGAAGGGCTCGGTACTGGTCGTTGGGGGCGGCAACACCGGCTACCAGATCGCCGGCGAGCTTTCGGCGACGCATGACGTCTCTCTCGCTGTCGGCGGTCGCCAGAAGCCTCTGCCCCAGAAGGTCTTCGGCCGCGACCTCTTTTGGTGGCTCGTGACGACACGCCTGTTCAAGGCGAACATCGAGTCCCGGCTCGGGAAGAAGCTGAGTCAACGCGACACGCTGATCGGTTCGAGTCCAAAAGCGCTCGCGGAGCACGGGGTGAAGATGAAGCCCAGAATGACCGGCGCGTCTGACCGGACAGCGACATTCGCTGACGGCAGCGACCTCACAGTCGATGCCGTGATCTGGGCAACGGGATTCGGCCTCGACCACTCGCCGATCAAGCTTCCGATCTTCGACCACGACGGTAAGACGCGTCATCGGCGAGGAGTGACGGACGTCCCGGGTCTCTACTTCCTTGGCCTTCCGTGGCAACACACACGGGGATCGGCTCTGCTCGGCTGGGTGCAGGACGATGCCGAGTACATCGCAGGGCGTATCGCCCTAGGTGGCCGTCACGACGAACAGCACGCCTCGGTCATGCCGCCGGTTATCGCAACCGGGACGCCTGTATGAGTGTCGTCCGCAAGTTTGTCGCCGTCGGGGCGGTCGTTGGCCTGGCACTTGGAATCCTCGTCAGCGTGACGACTGACGTTCCCTTTGCGCCGGAGGCTGGATTGCTCCTCGGTGCCTTGGTCGGCTGGTTCTCACACGCACGACGAGACCGTCCGGTGCCCGACTAGCGAACGACAGGGCACGCTGCCGCGATCTCGTTCCGCCGCGGACCAGACGCTGTTTTGAAGTCCAAGTGTTACTATGTGGCGTAGCTAGACGAAGTCGGCGACGCTCCTGCGTCCTCCCGCTTTCGTGCGGAGGTTGAAGCAGCAGTGGAAGCGTCACGTATCGACGGCAGGTACCGCCTGTTGGTCCAAGCGCTGGTGCGCTTGCATCATTCGCGGCGGGTCAAGTGGGTACTCGGAGTGGGGTCGTTCGCAATTGTGATCGTCCTGGTGTTGCTGGCCGCTCGTCATTTCGCGACGACGTCCTGGCCGCTTTCGACCGGACACCCGGCTTTGCTAGTCGCCGTGGGACTGCTTCTTGTCTTGGCGCAGTGGCTCAAGGCGTACGGTTGGGGAAGGCTGTTCACAAAGGAGGAGCGGCCCAAGCCCCTCGCGCTCGCAGCCGCCAACGGGGGCGCCGCCCTGATCGGCGTTGCGCTTCCTGGCCGCTTCGACGACGCGATGCGAGTCGCCGTCGTCCGCCGCTACAAACCCTGTCCTACCGGTGTGCGCGTGCTCTGCCTCTCGCTCGTCATGCTCGGCCTGATCGACAGCGTCGCCCTTGCGCCGCTTGCTCTTGCTGCAGCCGTCTCCGGAGACGCGGGAAACGCCGTGCGTGCAGGGCTGGCAGTCGTTGCGGTCGCCGGGCTCGCGGCCGCCGCAGTAATCGTCGCGCTGCCACGCGTGGTCGCAAGCAGGCACTGCTTGCGCTTCCGGCTCGGCCGCTGGCTGACCCCGCGCACGACCTCGCTACGGCGCGCGTCGCAGGCGTGCGCCCTCGTGCTCGCCTGCTGGGTCGTCCGCGCAGGTGCAGTTTTCTTGCTCCTGGGTGCGCTCGGCATCGGCTACTCACTCTCACTCGCGCTCGTCTTCCTTTGCGCCGGCGCAGCAGCTGCGGCGCTCCCGATCGGTCCCGGAGGCGCCGCGACACAGGTCGGGGCCGGCGCTGCGGCCCTGATCGCCTCGGGCGTAGGAGCCTCCCAGGCACTCAGTTTCGCGGTCTCGATCGCGACTCTTGGTGTCCTCACCGGAACCGCAGTCCTCATCTTCGCGGTTGTGCTCCAGAGCGCCCGGGTGCTGATGACGAATCGACCCGCCACCCGTTCGGGGCGGACGAGAGCTCAACTTCAGAGCGAGCTGGCGTTGGTCGCGCGGCTTAATCCGGCACTTGCGCGAAAGGGTCCACTTCGCGGCTAGGTGGGATTCACTGCTCGGGTTCTTGAGATTCGTCCCTGCGGCGCATCGCCTCATAGACCGCGTCCCAGTGACCGGAAATCTCTCCAAGCGCACGAGCCGTGGTTAGTGCAGCCTCTTCCAGTCGCGTGTTCACCTTCTCGACAGCGGCGAGACGCCCGTCGAGCTCGTCGAGCTTGTGGCCGAGCGCGCTCAGTTCCTGAGCGATCACCTCTAGGTCCTGCATGACCGAAATCTACCGCGAGAACTGGCGCGCAATCAGTCGCAATACTCCCGAACAACGGCGTCTTGGTATGAATCGAGCCGATGACCGACGGAGCTCCTGCATACGTCGCCTCGCCGCCGACGGGAACGGGCCTACCGGTCTTGCTGCTGCACACCTGGTGGGGGCTCAACCAGCCGATCAAGGACGTCGCCGACCGCCTCGCAGGTGACGGGTTCACGGTCCTGGCCCCCGACCTCTTCGACGGAACCGTCCTGACGACGATCGAGGACGCGGACGCGCACGGCCAGAAGATGGACAGCGAGTACGAGCGGATCCTGGGCCTCGTGGGGTCCGCGCTGGACGACCTACTCGCCCACCCGGATGCGCGCGGGCAGCACGCTGCAATCGTCGCTCTCAGCTTCGGCGCCTGGTATGCGAGGCAAGTGGCCGAGGCGCGACCGCAGGTCACTGCACTCGTCACCATCTACGGCGACGTCTTCGAAGGGCCCGAGGGCGTTGCCTACCTCGGCCATTTCGCCGAGAACGACGAGTTCGTCAACTCCGAGGTCGAACAGCAGGCCGCTACCGATCGCGGCGAGGCCTACATCTACGCCGGCACGAAGCACTGGTTCATGGAGGACGACCGACCCGAGTACGACGCCGCGGCCGCTGAGCTCGCCTACGCGCGCAGCGTCGAGTTCCTGCGACAGCACCTGGCGTGAGGGTCCCGACCGCATTCGCAGTCGTTGCCGCGCTCGCGTCCGTCGCGGTGCCGGTTACTCGCCCCTAAGGACAGATGAGCGACCAGGAAGTCGATCGCCTCTTCGAGCTTCCACCCGAAGAGTTCACGGCGGCGCGCAACGAGCTGGCACGCCGGTTGAAGGATGACGGAGACGCTTCCGCGGCCGCTGACGTCAAGCAGCTCAGCAAGCCGAGCATCGCCACCTGGGCGATCAATCAACTGGCGAGGGAACAGCGGGGCGCAGTCAAGTTGCTGCTGGAGTCGGCAGCGAGATTGAAGAAAGCTCAGGAGAACGCGCTCAAAAGCGGCGGCACGGGCGATGCATTACGGCGCGCCCAGGCCGACGAACGAAAGGCTCTGCGGGAGCTCACCCAGCAGGCGCAGGGGATCCTCGAGCGCTCGGGACGTTCTGCCGGAAGCACTGTTCGCGACAAGATCGCGTCGACGTTGCGCGCCGCCGCTGTCGACGATGCCGGCCGTGCCGCCTTGAAAGCTGGACGTCTGACCGGAGAAGTGAAGTCGTCTGGCTTCGACGTGTTCGCCGGGCTCAACGTTCCGGCGAAAGCAAGCCGACGAAGCGCCCCGGACAAGAACGACGAGCTCGCCGAGCGGCGACGCAAGAAGGACGAACGCGAGTCCAAGCGGCGAGAGCTCGAGAGGCGCGCCCGCGAGCTGACCGCCCGCGCCACCGAAGACGCGAAGAAGGCTGAGCTCGCCAAGACCGAAGCCGATAAGGCACGAAGGGCCGCAGACAAGAGCAGGCGGGAAGCGGACGACGCCGCGGCCGAGCTCGACGCATTCGATCCGTAGTCGCCGTACGGCTGGGCGCGGCGCCTAGCATGCAAGCGATGGAAAGCATCGCGTGCCCGGTCTGCGGATTCATTGCCGAGACGACCGACGCCGCTCGACTCCGAACGGTGTGGGCCGATCATCTGCTTGGCGGCTGCGGCGACGACGTCGCGGCGATCACGACCGCCATCGAGTCGTGCGTCGAGCAAAGGCAGGACCTCTGGCGCTCGGGCATGACGGATGAAGTCCGCAGCCTGACGGCGACGATCGACCTGCTTTGGGAAGCGCTTCGCTATGCACGCCTTGCCGAACCTCGCCCCACCCCGACGAAGCAGGACGGTTGACCTAACCCCGTCCTCGACGTGATGGCACCTCGTTCTGCCGAGGCACAGCTCAGGGTTCGTCGCGCCCCAGGTCAGCAATACTCACCCGCCTCCAGATGAAAAGGCTCTTCATGGCGAACCCCCAGGGCCTCGCGATGCGACGACTGGCCGTCGCGGCGGCCAGCGGAGCGATTGCGCTTCTCGTCGGGTGGGCGGCAGGTGCGCCGTGGTCGGTCTCGATCCTGATCGGGTGGGACGTCGCGACGGTCGTCTTCCTGACTTGGGTCTGGGTGACGATCGGCCCGATGGACGCCGCGTCAACGGCGCGCTCGGCGCTTTCCGAAGACGACTCACGTGCCGCGGCGGACACGACCTTGCTCAGCGCGAGTATCGCCAGCCTCGTCGCCGTCGGTCTCACGCTGGCCGAGGCAAACAAGGCCAGCGGCGTCGACGCCCTGCTTCTGACCATCGTCGGCGTGCTCAGCATTGCGCTCGGCTGGGCCGCGATCCACACAACCTTCACACTCGGCTACGCGAGGCTCTACTACAAGCCGCCCATCGGCGGCATCGACTTCGAGAGCGAGCCGGACTACCGCGACCTTGCCTACCTGGCGTTCACCGTCGGAATGACCTACCAGGTGTCGGACACCCAGATCAGCCGCAGGGAGATCCGGCGCACGGTGATCAAGCACGCGCTCGTTTCCTTCCTCTTCGGGACTGCGATCATCGCGGTCGCGATCAACGTCGTCGCGAACCTGCTCAACCGTTGAGCAAGTTTCCGCCGCGAGGCGGGTCTTTTTCAACGGAGCCTGGCGCGCTCTGTCTGTGGCGGCCGGTTCGCCGGCTGGAGGCGTGCCGGGCTCCGTTCAGGACCTCAGCCGGTGAAGCGGCCGACGAAGATCGTGACCTGCGAACCGCCGGGGATGCTCGAGCCGGCGTGCGGCTGCTCCTCGACGACGAGACCGTCCTTCGACTGGTCGGCCGTCGGCCGGTTCAGCACGGCAACCTTGAAGCCGGCGTCGCGCAGGCTCTGCACCGCCGCCGCCTGATCCTGTCCCGCCACGTTCGGCACACTCGCGTTCGGCTCCGGATTGGGGCCGGTCGAGACGTTCACGCGGACCGGCGAGCCGCGGCGAAGCGTCGCGCCCTGAGCAGGCGACTGCGAGACGACCTGGTTCGCCGACTTGCTCGAACGGACGTAGACGACCGTCGGGCGTAGCCCGAGCGTGTTCAGGCGGCGCAGAGCCGGAGTCTGCGCAAGCCCGGTGACCTGCGGGATGCGGACGGGTCCGGTCGCGGTGGTCGTCGTGGCGGTCGTTGTCGTCGTCGCCGTCGTGGTCGTCGTTGCCGGACCGGTCCCGGTCGAGACGTTCACCGTCACGTTGGAGCCCTTGTCGACTTCCTTGCCGGCCGGAGGCTTCTGGCCGACGACGGTTCCCGCGGGCTTGTCGGAGGGGACGTTCTGGAGGACCGGCTTGAGGCCGACCTTCGTCAGCGCCTGCACGGCGTCTCCCTGTGTCTGATCGACGACCCGCGGCACGACGACCGGCTTGACCCCGCTCGAAACGCTGATCGTGACGGCCGTGCCGCTCACAGCGGTCACGCCCGCCGTGGGCTCCTGGTCGACGACGACGCCCTTCGGATGCGTCGACGCGACGCGTTTGACCGCCACCTTGAAGCCGAGCGTCTGCAGCTTTTGCACGGCCTGCGGCTCCTGCAGGCCGATCACATTGGGAACGGCCAACCGCCCGCTCGAGACGAAGATCGTCACCGTCTGCCCCTTGTCGAGCTGCGTTCCGCTACCCGGCTTCTCGGCGAAGACGACGTTCGGTGGGCGATTGCTAGGAGTGGTGCGGGCCAACACGTCGAGGCCGCGGTCGTGGATTTCGATCGCAGCCTGTTGCTCGCGCAATCCGATCACGTTGGGGACGACGGCCTTGTCGTCACCGCGGCTGAGGAAGTACCAGGCGAGGAGACCGCCGACGACGAGCAACAGCAACAGTACGAGCCAGAGCCACCAGTACCGCTCCGTCGGGGGCCCCGCAGGCTCGGCGACCTCCTCCTCCGTGACGGCGGCGGAGGAGGGGAGGAGTCGCCGGATCAACTCGTCGATGCGGCCCGCACGTGCGCGGCGTCCGCGCGCACGGTCGATCCAGTCAAGCCAGGCGGCCTGCTGGTCCGAGGGGAGGGCCGCGAACCGGTCGCCCGCCTCTGGGGCACGATCGAACGCCGCTGCGACGTCGGCAGGAAGCTCTCGGCGAGTTGCCATCGCCCCCTGTTGCCCGTGCGTGGAAGAACTAATCGTCGGCCACAGGCAGACTTCCTGGCCATGCTCACCGCTCCGCCAACCCCGCTGATCTGCATCGACCCGGGACATGGGACGATCCCTGCGATCGGGCGCCAGACCGAGCCGATCGGACCGGGCTCCTCTCAGTTGAAGATCAAGGACGGCGGGGGAACCGTCGGCGAGGCCCCTGTTGCGCTTGCCATTGCACTCAAGACTCGAGCCCTACTGAAGGGCGACGGCTACCGAGTAGCGATGACCCGCACGGGCCGGAGCTATGCCGGCGGGAACATCGAGCGCGCGCGGTTCTGCAACGTCCGTCACGCCGCGCTGATGATCCGGATCCACGCAGACGGCTCGGCCGACAGGTCGTTGCACGGTGTCAAGACACTCGTCCCCGCGTTGCACCGTGGCTGGACCGACGACATCTATGCGTCAAGCGTTCGAGCCGCACGCAGGGTGCAATCCGCCGTCGTGCGGCAGACGCGTGCGCTCGATCTCGGTCTCATGCAGCGCTCGGACCTCACGGGGTTCAACTGGGCCAATGTTCCGGCCGTGCTCGTCGAGTGCGGGTTCATGACGAATCCCGCCGAGGCGCGTCTTTTGCGCTCGAACGCGTACCAGTTGAAGATCGCTCGCGGCCTCACCGCGGGCGCGGAAGCTTTCGCGCCTCTCTAGGCGGCACAGTCGGCGCAAGCGCCGGTGAGCACGACCTCGTGCTCCTCGACGGAGTAGCCAAGCCCGTCGGCGACCTTGTCGATCGCCCGCTCCAGGCGCGCGTCGCTGAAGGCCTCGACCTTGCCGCAGTCTCGGCAGACGAGGTGGTGATGATGATCGCCGTCGGGGCGTGACGGTTCGTAGCGTGCGATCCCATCGCCCGCGTCGATGCGCTTGACGAGCCGGAGATCCGCGAGGGTTTCGAGCGCCCGATAGACCGAGGCGATACCCACCGGCCGGCGTGCCCGGCGCAGGCTGTCGAAGATCTCCTGGGCGCTCATGCAGCAGTTCTGCCGGCCGAGGAGCTCGACGACGGCCCGGCGCGCACCGCCGCTGCGAAAGCCCGCGGAATCGAGCGTGTCCAGAGCATGAGCCGTCCAGGCCACCTTCGCAGTGTATCTTCCGGAGCGTGATTTCGAGAATTGTTCTCATTCTCGTCTCGGCGCTCTTGCTAGCCGGCTGTGGCGCGGGAGGCTCGGGCGGGAAGAACTCGGTCGTTGCGGCCTTCTATCCCCTCGCCTACGCGGCAGAGCGAATCGGTGGGCCCGGCTTCCACGTCGAGAACCTGACGCCGCCCGGCGCGGAGCCACACGACCTGGAGCTCACTCCGCGCGAGGTCGGCCGGATCGTCAACGCGTCGGTCGTCCTCTATCTGAGCCACGGGTTCCAACCGGCGGTCAGCAAGGCGGTGGAGCAGGCACGCGGGCGCAAGGTGGACGTGCTCGCAGGGCTCCCACTGCACGGAAACGACCCACACGTCTGGCTCGACCCCCTCCTCTTTGCGCGCATCGGGACGAAGATCGGCGCGGCACTCCGTCGCCCCTCCTCTGGGTTTGTCGCCGACATGCGCAAGCTTGATCAGGCGTACCGCGGCGGCCTACGGGATTGCAAGAGGCGCGAGATCGTGACCAGTCATGCGGCGTTCGGGTATCTCGCCGCCCGCTACGGGCTCGAGCAAGTGGCAATCACCGGGCTCGCGCCCGAGTCCGAACCGTCTCCGCAACAGCTCGCGCACGTGGTCGAAGTCGTGCGTCGGACACATGCGACGACCGTCTTCTTCGAGACGCTCGTCTCGCCGCGCCTGGCCGAGACGGTGGCGCGCGAGGTCGGCGCGCGCACGGCGGTGCTCGATCCGATCGAAGGCCTGACACCGGACGAACAGAAGCGAGGCGACGACTACCTCACGCTGATGCGGCGCAATCTCGTCGCGTTGCGGAAAGCGCTCGCATGTCGCTAGCCCTTCGCCTCCGAGGCGTAACGTTCGGCTACGGCCACGCGCCGCCCGTGCTGCGGAACGTCGACCTCGACGTGCAGCGGGGCGAGTTCGTCGCGATCGCAGGACCGAACGGCGGCGGCAAGACGACTCTGGTGCGTTTGATCGTCGGGCTGGAGCACCCGACCTCGGGCCGCGTCGAGCTCGACGTCGACAACGTCGGCTACCTGCCGCAACGGGCGCAGGCGGGAATCGACGCGCCGCTGACCGTGCGCGAGCTCGTCACGGCAGGACGGGCCTCCCGCACCCGCCTGATCGGACCGCTCGGCGCTGCCGACCGGGAGGCGGTGCGCGCCGCCGTCGACCGGGTCGGGCTGGCGCCGCAGGCGGACCGGCGCCTCTCGACTCTCTCCGGCGGCCAGCAGCAGCGGGCCTTCATCGCGAAGGCTCTCGCGGGCGAACCAGAGCTCCTCGTCCTCGACGAGCCCACGACCGGCGTCGACGTGGAAGCGCAGGAAGCGATCGCGGAGTTGCTCCAGCAGCTTCGCAGCGAGCTCGCGATGACAATCCTGTACGTCTCGCACGAGTTCGGCGCCGTCGAGGAGTTTGTGAAACGCATCGTGCTCGTGCGCGGAGAGATCGTGTTCGACGGCCCACCTTCGGCCCTGCCCGGTGTCTGGCACGACCCGTCCCACACGCATGCTTGATCTCGAGTTCATGCGGCTCGCCTTCGGGGCCGGGATCGTCGTCGGCCTCCTTGCGCCCGCGGTGGGCTTCTTCCTCGTGCAGCGCCGGCTCAGCCTCGTCGGCGACGGGGTCGGGCACGTTGCGTTCGCCGGCGTCGCACTTGGGTATCTGCTGAACCTGCCGCTCGTGCTCACGGCGCTCGTCGTCTCGGTCATCGGGGGTCTCTCGATCGAGTGGATCCGCGCCCGGCGTCGAAATGCCGGGGACCAGGCGCTCGCATTGATCTTCTACACCGGCATCGCGGGAGGAGTCGTGCTCGTGTCGGCTGCGGGAGCGCTGAACGTCAATCTCTTCCAGTTCCTCTTCGGCTCCATCCTGACGGTGACGCGCAGCGACCTTGCCGTCATCGCCGCATTAGGTGCAGGCGCGCTCGTCGTGATCACGATGCTCTACCGTCCGCTCGTCGCCGTTGTCGTGGACGAAGAGGGCGCACGCGTCGCGGGTCTACCGGTCGGAGCGCTGAACTCGCTCACGGTCGTGCTGGCGGCGGTGACGATCGCGCTCTCGATGCGCGTCGTCGGCATCCTGCTGATCGCGGCGCTGATGGTGCTGCCGGTGATCGCGGCGTCGCGAATCGCGTGGAGCATGCGCTCGACGATCCTGCTCGGAATGGCAATCGGGCTGGGGTCGGTGCTCGCCGGAATCACGATCGCGTACTACGCCGACCTTCCTCCGGGCGGAACGACCGTGCTCGTCGCCGCTGCGACCGTGCTGCTCGCGGAATCCTGGTCGGCGGTGCGCGGCTAGTAGAGGTCTAGCGCGCGCGCATCCGCTGCACGGTGTCGCGTGCCGTTTCGTGCACGGCGCGGCGCCGCGTCTCAGGGTCTTCGGGAGCCGGCTCCGCGAGATCCACGGTCACCTCTCCGCCTTCGAACTCCTCCCGCTCGGCGAGCATCGAACGGGACTCGGCGAGTTTGCGACGGAGCTCCTCGGCGCGAGGATCGGGCGACACAGCGGGAGCTTCACGGCGGCGGCGAAGGAACCCGAAGACCGCGAATCCCCCGAGCAGCCAGGCGGCCGGGTGCTTCATCGCGGCGATGCTACACTGGCCGCCTTCCTGCCTTGCCATCGCGCTGCCCTTTCCCGAGTGGCGCCAGCCGGTGAGGCCGATTCAGACCAGAGGAAGGGAGGTCTCGGGAAACGTGGTTGCGTACGAAATCTTGCTCATGCTCGATCCAGACCTGCCCGAAGGACGGCAGGAGGAGATCATCAAGCGCGCACGCGAGCTCGTCGAAAAGGCGAACGGCACGTGGGTGCGGCACGACGTCTGGGGGCGGCGACGTCTCGCATACGAGATCAACCACAAGGGCGAGGGCTCGTACCACCTGCTCAACTTCGACGCCGACGCGGAGACGCTCGCCGAGCTCTCGCGGATCCTGCGGATCACGGACGGCGTCATGCGACACCTCGCGGTGCGCCGCGTCGAGGGCTCCGCGCCCGGCCCCCCGCCGCCCGAGCCGGATCCCGTGCCGGCACGTTCCGTCCCCGAGCCCGCCTATGCTGAATCGAACACCAGTTCGGAAGAGGAGTAGAAGACATGGCGAACATCAATCGCGTCGTGCTCGTCGGGAACCTGACGAAGGACCCCGAGCTGCGACACACTCCGAGCGGCACGGCCGTCTGCAAGCTGCGGCTCGCCGTCAACACGCGGCAGAAGGACCCTCAGGGCAACTGGGGCGACAAGCCCAACTACTTCGACGTGACCGTCTGGGGCAACCAGGGCGAGAGTTGCGCGCAGTACCTCTCGAAGGGTCGCCCGGTCGGCGTCGACGGACGCCTCGACTGGCGCGAGTGGGACGCCCAGGACGGCACCAAGCGCCAGGCGGTCGAGATCATCGCCGACTCGGTGCAGTTCCTCGGCAGCCGTGACGGCGGCGGCGGTGGTAATGCGGGCGACGGCGAGCGTCAGTTCGTCCCGGCCGCGGCAACTGCCGGCAACGAAGACTTCACCGCCTCCTCGACAGACGACGACATCCCGTTCTGATGCCGCCACGCGGAGGAGGAGACAGAGACCGAGACCGGCAGCCGGGCCGCAAGCGTCCGGGCCAGTCCTCGGGCCCGATCCGGCGCAAGTCCTGCTTCTTCTGCAAGGACAAGGTCGACGAGATCGACTACAAGAACGTCAACCAGTTGCGCAGATACATCTCGGAGCGCGGGAAGATCCGGTCACGCCGGATCTCGGGCGCCTGCCGGCGCCACCAGCGTCAGGTCGCGGTTGCGGTGAAGCGGGCGCGCGAGATGGCTTTGCTGCCCTACGTCGCGGACAAGTAGTGGAAGTCATCCTCCGTCAGGACATCGACAAGGTCGGTCTCCGCGGGGAGGTCGTCAGCGTGCAGCGCGGCTACGCACGCAACTTCCTCTTCCCACGCCGTCTTGCCGACGAGGCGACTCCGGCACGGATCGCGGAAGTGCGCAAGGTCGAGGATCGGCGCGCCCAGAACGAGGCAAAGACCTTCGAAGACGCACAGGCGGTCGCCGAGCGGCTCGGCAAGCTGGAGCTTCGCTTCGACGTGAAGGCGGGACCGACCGGTTCGCTCTTCGGCTCGGTGACGGCAACCGACGTCGCGGACGAGCTCTGGGAGAAGCACAAGGTGCGCGTCGACCGGCGCAAGATCGGGGGCGACCCGATCAAGCGGATCGGCCGCTACCAGGTTCCGATCGAGCTCTTCCAGGACGTCACCGTCGAAGTGCGAACGCTCGTCGTCCCCGAGGGTGGCGAGCTTCCGCCCGAAGAGGAGCTCGAGGCGATGGAAGCCGCGGAACAGGCCGAGGAGTCCGCTCCAGCACCGGAGGCCGACAAGCCCGAGCTCGATCTCGACGCTCTCGATGCCGCGGCACTGGCACAGGAAGCGCAGCTGATCGACGCCGGCGAGCTTCAGCCTTCGAAGAGCGACGTCGAGGGCGAGCTTGCGGACGACGAGTTCGACCGCGCGGTCGACGCCGGCACCACCGAAGAGCAGAGCTAGAGCCGCAACCGCCGAGTGACATGCGGGTGCTCGTCGAGGCCTCGGCGAGCGCGCCATGTCCACAATCCTGTCCCTGTTTCCAAGCGGCGCCAGGGCATTCCTGTGGAGAACCTGGGGAGAAGCTTTCACAGCACTTTCCACCTCCTGTGAATACCCCGAGGAAGTTCCCGCTCTGAGCGAATGTTCTGTCCACAGATCCGTCCGGCGAGTCTGCGAACATGTGTTTCTTCCTGCCTGCAAATCGCCCCTTTTGACATGTCGAAAACTCACTCGTCCAGACCTGGAAACGCAGCGCCCGCAGTGGTCTACTCCGGCGACGTGACAACAGTCGCCCAGCTCGCTCAAGCCGCTCCGATCGCCCCGCCCCAGAACCTCGAGGCCGAGGAATCCGTCCTCGGGGCGATGCTGCTCTCCCCAGGTGCGATCGGAGCGGTGAGCGAAGTCCTCGACGCCTCGGACTTCTACCGAGACAGTCACGCGAAGATCTATCGCGCAGGGCTCGCGCTCTACGCCAAGGGCGAGCCCGTCGACGCGATCACGATCGTGGACGAGCTGGAAGAGCGCGGAGAGCTCGAGGGAGTCGGCGGGCGCGTACGGCTGCACGAGCTCGCTGCACTCGTGCCGGCGACGGCGAACGCCGCGCACTATGCGCGCATCGTCCGCGAGATGGCGACCCTGCGTGGGCTGATCGCGGCGGGACAGCAGATCGCGCAGCTCGGCTGGGAACGTCCCGGAGAGACGCAGATGCTCGTCGACCGTGCGGAGCAAGTCGTCTTCGACCTCTCGCAGAGCCGCGTCTCCACCGAGTTCAGCCACATCGAGGAGCTGCTGAAGGAGAGCTTCGAACGCATCACGGCTCTGTACGAGGCCGGCGCGGACGTCACCGGAGCGCCTTCCGGGTTCCGCGACCTCGACCGGCTGACCTCCGGGTTCCAGCCGGGAAACCTGATCATCGTTGCGGCAAGGCCGAGCATGGGAAAGTCCGCGCTCGGCCTGTGCGTGGCTGCGAACCTCGCGTTGCGGAGCGACATCCCCGTGGCGCTCTTCACGCTCGAGATGTCGAAGTCGGAAGTCACCCAGCGGTTGCTCTGCAGCGAGGCGAAGGTCGAGTCACAGCGTCTGCGCAACGGCAAGCTCGCCCAAGACGACTGGCCACGGCTCGTCGCTGCCGGCGACAAGCTGATGAAGGCCCCGATCTACGTCGACGACACCGGCTCGATCACGATGATGGAGATTCGGTCGAAGGCCCGGCGGCTCAAGACGCGCGAGCCGAAGCTCGGGCTGATCATCGTCGACTACCTCCAGCTGATGACCTCCGGAACGAGCGCGGAGAACCGTGTGCAGGAGGTGTCCCAGATCTCGCGGAACCTGAAGGTGCTCGCGCGCGACCTCGACGTGCCGATCCTCGCGATGTCACAGCTCTCCCGCGCGGTCGAGCAGCGACACGACAAGCGGCCGATCCTCTCCGACCTTCGTGAGTCGGGCTCGATCGAGCAGGACGCCGACCTGGTCATGTTCGTGTACCGCGACGAGTACTACAACGAGGACAGCGACCAGCAGGGCCTCGCCGAGATCATCCTCTCCAAGCACCGCAACGGCCCGACTGGAATCGAGAAGCTCTCGTTCCTGAAGCGCTACGCGAAGTTTGCTGATTTGGCGGCGGCGTCGTAATGGCGTCGTGGGCGGTCCTCACCGAACAGGTCGTCTGGATCTCGGAGCTCGCCACCGGTTTCACGGTCGTGTGCGAGCGCTGCGCCGAGCTCGGCGAGGTGTTCCCGTCCGTGCAAGGAACGCTGTCGCTCGACCGCGCGCGGGGCACGATCTCGTGCCCGCGCGGACACGATCTTCGCATCGAGCGCGACGGCCGCTAGCCCACGGCGATCAACACGGCGGCGAAAACGCCGTACAGGGCGACGATCGCGGCACCCTCACGGCGTGTGAGGCCGCCGCCGAAGCCGAGGGCGACGGCCACGATCGTCATCCCGACCATCCAGCAGGACGCGAAGATCTCGACGCCGGACGGCGAGCCGAGGCCGAGGATGAGCCCTGGAATGCAGAGACCGACCAGGATGTTCGCGTTGTTCGAGTTGAATGCCTCGCTGACGCAGGCCGCTCCTCGGCCGTGGCGCGCAAGCCGCACGGCCGCGATCAGGTTAGGAATGCTGGTGAGGGCTGCGAGCACGAGTGCGCCGAGGATGAGATCCGAGACGTCCCACCGATCGCCGAGTGACTGCGCCGCCGCGACCATCCCGTAGGCACCGCCAACGACAGCCGCGAGCGCCGGCAGAACGATCAGAGCGTCGTAGCCAGTTGCCGGGGGCGCGAACTCGTCGCGTCGTGCATCTCGCTGTTCCTCCTGGACTGCTGCACGCAACGCTGCCGGCAGCCGCTCGCGGGTGCGTTCGTGCAACGCAGCGAGAACGACGTAGGGAACGAGGAAAAGCAGCGCCAGGACGAATCCGGTGAAGCCGGGCAGCACGCCTAGGGCCACCAATGCGCCGACGACGGCGACGAGCACCGCGACGCCTCCGGTCAGGAACAGTCCATGACGGTGGATTCCCACCGACCCTGCAATGAGAGCCGACACTCCCAGGAGAGCCGCCAGGTTGAAGATGTTCGAGCCGACCACGACGCCGATCCCTGTGTCTTCGTGGCCCGCGACGAGCGCCGCGACCGCCGATGCGATCTCCGGGGCGTCGGCCCCGAGGGCGGTCACGATTCCAAGCAGCGCTTCGGAGAAGCCGAGCCGTTCACCGATACGGTCGAGCTCGCGCGCCAGCACGATGCTCGATGCGACGGTCAGGGCGAAGGCACCGACGAACAGGAGAGCGGCCACCGGAACCGACATCGACGCGAGACCCTAGCCGTAGCGTCTGGCAGACTCGCTCGCGTGCCTGCAACAGTCATCGTCGGCGCACAGTGGGGTGACGAGGGGAAAGGGAAGATCGTCGATCTGCTGGCGCAGGACTCGGATCTCGTGTGCCGCTACCAGGGAGGCCCAAACGCGGGCCACACGATCGTCGTCGACGGCGAGACCTTCAAGATCCGGCAGATCCCGAGTGGTGTGCTCCGCGGCAAGACGTGTGTGGTCGGCGCGGGCTGCGTCGTCGATCCCGAGGTCTTCCTGACCGAGGTCGACGAGCTCGAGTCACGCGGGCTCTCGACGCGCACCGTGCATCTCTCAGGTGAGGCGCACCTGATCATGCCGTGGCACGTCGCGATCGACCAGGCGAGCGAACGGCGACTCGGCAACTTGCAGATCGGCACGACGAAGCGCGGCATCGGGCCTTGCTACGCGGACAAGGCCGCGCGGCTCGGAATCCGCGTGCAGGACCTGCTCGACCCGAAGATCCTCCGTCAGAAGATCGAGGTTGCCCTGGCGGAGAAGAACGTGTGGCTCGAACGGGTCTACGGCGTTCCTCCTCTGAACCTGGAGGAGATCGCAGGCAACCTCGAGTCGTTCGCCCAACGAATTCGTTCGTACGTGTCCGACACGTCGCTCCTCGTCGACCGCGCCCTGCACGAGGGTCGCGAGGTTCTGCTGGAAGGTGCGCAGGGGACGCTCCTCGATCTAGACCACGGCACGTATCCGTTCGTCACGTCGTCGAACACGGTCGCCGGCAACGCGGCCACCGGGATCGGGATCGGCCCCAACCGGATCGACCGGGTCCTCGGCGTCACGAAGGCGTACGTGACGAGAGTCGGTGAGGGACCGTTCCCGACCGAGATCGAAGGCCCCGACCAGGAGCGCATGCGCGAGCTCGGCGGAGAGTTCGGAACGGTGACCGGTCGCGAGCGCCGCTGCGGGTGGCTCGACCTCGTCGCGCTTCGTTACGCAGTCCGGGTGAACGGGATCACATCGCTCGCGCTGACGAAGCTCGACGTCCTCGCGAACTTCTCGGAGCTCCCGGTCTGTGTCGCCTACCGCCTGCGCGACGGCAAAGAGATCTTCGAGTTCCCCGCCCATCAGAGCGATTTCCACCACTGCCGGCCCGTCTACGAGACTCTGCCCGGTTGGGCGGCGCCCTTGACCGAAGACCTCCCAGCGGGGGCGCGCGCGTACGTCGAGTTCATCGAGCGCGCACTCGGAGTGGAGATCTCGCTCGTGGGAACAGGCGCCGAGCGCGAGAGCGTCGTCGCGCTGCGTTAGAGCTCGAGCTCGTAGAGCAGCCGGTTCTGACCTTGTCGCGGCGCGCTGCCCGAGACGCGGCGGAAGCCGTACGCCTCGTAAAGCGAGCGAGCGGCCTCCATGCGCTCGCTCGTGTCGAGACTGATCACCGAGACACCGTCGGCACGTGCGTGCTCGAGTGCTGTCTCGAGCAGCCGTCGGCCGAGCCCGCGGCCGCGCTGGTCCGGGCGCAGGTACATGCGCTTCAACTGACGCTCGGCGGGATTGAGCTCGCGCAGCGCGACGGAGCCGACGACCTCGCCGTCGGCCACCGCGACCCAGAGCGACTCGTAGGCGCCGGCCGGATCGGCAAGGTCGGGATCGATCTCGGGGTCGGGCTCGAACCCGAACTCGCGCAGCGTCTCGGACACGAGGGCGCGAAAGCCGGCTTCGTGCACCGGTTCGAAGGGGACGATGCGGGTCTGGAGCCGCTCGAGCTCCGCCGCGAGCGGCGGCGCCTCGGTCGCGCGTTCATCCGGCGTCATGACACGACCCTAGTCCCTCGCCCACACCCCCACCCGGGTGGGGTGAAACGCCCACCACCCTCGCGGTCGACGATACCGAGCGGAGGCGCTCGGATCTGTGCCGATTCTGTGCCGGTGTTCGGAACCTACGGTGCGCCGCGCTCGGCCAGCAGATAGTCGTGCAGCGCCCGATAGCCGTCGATCGCCGCATCGATGTCCTCACGGCTCACGTCCTTGCCCTGCTCCACCGCTTCGGTGGTCTCGTGCGCTGCGCCGTACTCGGCAACGATGTCCCGGTCGTCGCCCTCGCTTACGACCGGGTCGTCGAGCGCATAACCGCGGGCCTCGAGCATCTCGACCGTGAGGCGGTCGAGCTCGGACAGCGCCTCGGCGGGAGCCGTCTCGATGTCCTCCTCGAACTGCTGCCACCAGGTTTCCCACTCGTGTTTGTCGAGGCCGGGCTCCACCATTTCGCTACCTATCTTCGCATTCCCGACCGCTTTCAAACCCGTCGGGAGCACTAGCTACAGTCCACGTGTGAAAGTGCTCCTGGTCGGTTCGGGCGGACGCGAGCACGCGCTCGCGTGGAAGCTGAGCCAGGCGCCGAGCCTCGACGAGCTGCACGCCGCCCCTGGAAACCCCGGCATCGCCGCCCTCGGCCAGTGCCACCCCGTTCACGCGGAGGATGGCGAGGGGCTCCTTCACCTCGCCGGAGCACTCGATGCCGACCTCGTCGTGGTCGGTCCGGAAGCGCCCCTCGTCGCCGGCGTTGCCGACGAGCTCCGGCATGCCGGCGTCCGGGTCTTCGGCCCGAGCCGTGAGGCGGCGCGGATCGAAGGCTCGAAGACGTTCGCCAAGGACGTCATGCGTGACGCGGGCGTGCCCACGGCCGAGTCGCTCTCGATTGCGCGAGCGCCCTGCGTGATCAAGGCCGACGGCCTCGCGGCGGGCAAAGGCGTGTACGTCTGCCGCGATCAGACGGAGCTCGACAGCGCCCTCGTCGCAGCCGCCGCCTTCGGCGACTCGATCGTGATCGAGGAGCTCCTCGAAGGCGAGGAGATCTCCGTCTTCGCACTGTGCGACGGTGTACGAGCGCTCGCGTTGCCGGTCGTCCAGGACTTCAAGCGGGCAGACGAGGGCGACGAGGGACCGAACACTGGCGGGATGGGCTCGTACTCCCCGGTCCCCGGGTTCGGCCCGGCAGAGATCGAGGAGTTGCTCGACACGATCCACCGACCGGTGCTCGCCGAGCTCGCCGAGCGTGGCGCGCCTTTTATCGGCGTCCTCTTCGCAGGGCTCATGATCGCGCCCGATGGGCCACGGGTGCTCGAGTTCAACTGTAGGTTCGGCGATCCCGAGACGCAGTCGCTCCTGCCGCGCCTCGAAGGAGACTTTCTCGAGGTCCTCGCCGCCGCGGCGACGGGCGATCTGTCGGGTGCCGACCTCACAGTTACGGACCGAGCCGCCGTCACCGTCGTGCTCGCGGGCGGGGAATATCCCGCCGGCAACGATGTCGGCTCCCCGATCGAGGGTATCGCCGAAGCCGAAGAGGAAGGAGCGCTCGTCTTTCACGCAGGAACGGCGCGCAAGGGCGATCGCTTCGTCACGAACGGCGGCAGGATTCTCAACGTGACGGGCATCGGCGACAGCGTCATTGCTGCGCGCGAGCTTGCCTATGGCGCGTGCGATCGCATCTTCTTTCCCAACATGCGCTATCGCAAGGACATCGCGGCCGTGGCACATGTCTAGCCCTCTGGTCGGCATCGTCGTCGGTTCGGAGTCGGACCGCGACCGCATGCAGGCGGCGATGGACGAGCTCGACGCACGAGGAATCGCGCACGAGTTCGAGGTTCGTTCCGCGCACAGGCAACCTGACGCGGTCGCCGAATACGGACGCACTGCGAGGGGCCGTGGGCTGCAAGTGCTCATCGCCGGCGCGGGCCTCGCCGCCGCTCTGCCCGGCGTGCTCGCGGCGCACACCGACCTGCCTGTGATCGGCGTCCCGCTTCGCTCCTCGCTGAGCGTGCTCGACGGGCTCGACGCCTTGCTCTCCATCGTCCAGATGCCTCCAGGCGTTCCTGTCGCATGTGTTGGCGTCGACAACGCAAAGAACGCGGCTGTTCTCGCAGCCCGAATTCTCGGGCCGACCGCCTCTCTAGAATCGACCCAGTGATTGCGCGCTACTCGCGCCCGGAGATGACCGGGACCTGGTCGGACGAGAGCAAGTTCGCGCGCTGGCTCGAGGTCGAGCTCGCTGCGCTCGAAGGGTGGGCCGAGGTCGGCGCGGTTCCCGCAGCCGACGTGGCGAGAATCCAGGCACAGGCGGTCGCGCCCTCACCGCAGCGGGTGGCCGAGATCGAACGTGTCACCGATCACGACACCGCAGCATTCGTCGACGCCGTTGCCGAGCAGCTCGGGCCCGAGGGACGTTGGTTCCACTACGGGCTGACCTCGTCGGACGTGGTCGACACCGCCCTTTCCCTGCAGATCCAGGACGCCGGGCGGCTCGTCATCGCCGGCATCGACCGTGCGCTCGCAGCAGTGGTGGCTCGAGCGGAGGAGCATCGCCACACCATCTGCATCGGGCGCTCGCACGGCGTTCACGCCGAGCCGACCACCTTCGGCTGGAAGCTCGCCGGTTGGGCGTTCGAGCTCGACCGGGCCCGAGCCCGAGTTTCCCGGGCACTCGAGACGAACCGCGTCGGCCAGCTCTCCGGCACGGTCGGGACCTATGCGCAGGTGGAGCCGGACGTCGAGCGCATCGCGTGCGAGCGGCTCGGGCTCGAACCCGACCCGCTCTCCACGCAGGTGATCGCCCGAGACCGTCACGCCGAGCTGTTGTCAGCCCTCGCACTCGGGGCGACGTCGCTCGACCGCTTCGCAACGGAGATCCGCCATCTCGCGCGCACCGAGGTGCGCGAGGTCGAGGAACCGTTCGGCAAGGGGATGAAGGGATCCTCCGCGATGCCTCACAAGCGCAACCCGAAGGTGGCCGAGCGCATCTGCGGCCTCGCGCGCGTCGTGCGCGCCAACTCTCTGGTGGGGCTCGAGAACGTGCCGCTCTGGCATGAGCGCGACATCTCGCAGTCCTCTGCCGAGCGCGTCGTCATCCCCGATTCGTTCCTCGCCCTCGACTACATGCTCGACCGCTTCACGTGGATCGT
>Ga0207683_10001198_pt1 | contig 23471 bp, 20 predicted proteins | sample KBSM73metaG_FD_184333 | JGI IMG/M metagenome (GOLD analysis project Ga0207683, IMG submission 184333) | Miscanthus rhizosphere microbial communities from Kellogg Biological Station, Michigan, USA - KBS M7-3 metaG (SPAdes) (version 2) | ecosystem: Host-associated > Plants > Roots > Rhizosphere >... | reverse complement strand
ACCGAGTCGAGGCGCTCTGGCACCCCGAAGATGCTGCGCATGACCCGCTTAAAGCCGTCCCAGATCGTGCCCTTCGCAGATATCCCCATGCCGACGCGGTCGAGCGCCGCGCGGAACTCGGGGCTGGCGGTGGTACGCGATAGGAGGTTGTGAACTTCCGGCTGGGTCAGGAGTTGCGTTGCCAGCTCGTGCGGGCCAGTCAGAAACTGGGTGTCGTACATCCGCGTGGCGTATTCAAGCTCATACGCTTCATCCAGCGTCCGGCTACGAAGGTCACCCTCGTCGAGCACCCGGTGAACCTCGGCGCGGATCGCCTCCAGCGCGGTCTTATGGGCGAGTTCTTGCGGGGTAAGGTTGATCTCGTCGGTGCGATACAAATGAGTGATATAGCCATCGGTCCCCCGATGAACCGTCTCATGCAGCAATGTCACCGCTGCATTACCTTCGACCATCGCGCTTTCGGGGTGGATGGCGATTTCCTTCGTGTCGGCGTAGTAGGCGCCAATCGGGCCTTCGTCACGGTCTGCCTTGCGCAGAATAGTATCCGGCACGACCCGGCGCAGTACCCTGGCCAACTCGTTTAGCTGCGGCGTCAACCGAGCCGCTGCCGGGTCGGAGATAAAATCGTCCAATACCGAGTGCAGGCTAACACCTGCCTCACCGGCGTTCTCGATACGCTCTAGAACTTTCGCATTGGTCGCCGGTAGTTTTGACAACAACTCGACAGCACGAGCACTGCCGAACTCGCGGGCCTGTTGCAAAGCCGACTTCCGGGAACCGGCGACGTTCTCGCCGCGCTCTAGTGCTTCTATCTGCGGCAGTATCTCAGTCAGCCGCGCCCGCTCATTGCTGACACGCTGATAATGCTCAAGCTGTTTGGTAAGGCTGTCGAGAATCCTTTCGATACGTGCGCTCGCTGCTGCACTAGCTGCTTGCAGTTCGGGAGTGGTGGTGCGCGACTCTTTGCTGGTCTTAGCCAGCCGCTCCGCTGTCGCGTTGAGCGCGGTGCGTATGTCCGCTGCGGCGTCGGTTGTCTCGACGGCCTCTAATTCCTGGCGGATGTACTGCGACAGTTTCTCGACGTTCGGCTTAGGTCCGGGGGTACCGGGCTTGCGCTGGCCGAATTCCTTGATGGCCCTGGCAAGGTCCATTCCCCGTTCGAGAATGTGCTGCACAATAGATTGCGCCCGACGGGTGGATTCCAGCCCCGGCGTGACCGCGAGCGGATTTCTTGTCAGTTCTATGTGCTGCGACACCCGCGCTATCTGGCCGGAGGTCGGGGTTAATTTCGTGTGATCGCGGCTCTCCTTCCGCGCCCCTGTCTGCATCTTGCTAGGCTGCTTACTAGGCTGCGCCGGAGCAGCACGTGCCGGCATTTCTTCGCCTTCGCCCATCGTGAATGCGCCGGCCTTGGTGCGCGTAGTTGCGCCTTCAGTTTCAGTCTCAGTTTCTGTGCGCAACTCCTCGGCCGGCTTTGTTACACGCGCCTCCGCGCGTTGCTTGGCTTTATCAGTGACGCGCTTCACCCGAGCCTCAGCCTCGGCCTTGCGATCCGCGATGATCTGTTCGGCGGCCTCGCCCGCCTTTAGGGCCTTCGCCTTAACCTCGGCTGTCTTAGCTACACTAGCTTCCTTGCCAGCCAAATCGTTGCGCGCGTTGACGATGTTCTTACGGCGGGCCGAGCTGATCTCGGCCTTGGAGGCACCAAGCTCAGTCAGTCTCTGGATAATCTGCTCGCGGTTTAACTTAACCGGAGCAGTAGGTGTTTCTGCTTTCGGTGTCTCAGGCACCGCATCCCGACCACTCGCCGCCGGCTCAACCTTCGCGGCTTCGGCCGGCGGCGCCTTTTCCTCCGCTGAAACAAGTTGCTCTTTTGTTCCCGTTACGGCTGGTTTCGCCTCTTCTGCCGGTACCTCTTCGGTAACCCCGCCTCGTCTTGTTACAGCCGCCTCGGCTTCGCGCAACGTAGGCCCAGTACCCTGGTTGATCTGCCGCCCCGCCGGCTGCGCCGCCGGCTCTTCCGTCATGCGCGGCGCGGCTGTCGCCGCGACCTGATCGGGATGGCGCTCGCGCGCAAATCTCAAAGCCTGCTCTTGTGAATCGCCAACGGAAATCACGTTACCGTCGGCGTTCTTCACGACGTAGCCGGGGCCAGTGTGGTCGCGCTCGAACGTCCACCCCTCGGCGGTCTTCAGCCCGAGGAGGTCTTGCTGGCCTTCTTCTTGGGTCGGCCGACGGTCTTGTTGGGTCTCGGGTTCTGTGAGGCGGCCGATGGGGCTTCTAGCCCCGGTGTCTCGTTCGGCGCGCCGCGCGGTTTCGAGCACCGGCGCGTTCATCGGGACCCGCGTACCGCCGACGCTGACGTCTTCCGTACCCGGCAGGCCCATCTGCGGGCCGCGTACCTCACCTGTCGGAGTTCTGAATAAATCCGGCTGCAGGGCGAGGTCGGTTACTTCGGGAGTAACCTCTGCCGGCTCTGGCCCCACTCGCCCGATGGGGCGGGCGGCTGCGCCTATCGAGGTAGCCCCGTCGTCTACGAAGGGCGCGCCCTCCGGTATGCGTTGACCGCCAATCATCCGGGCCGGGGTTTCAGCCCCGCCTTGCAGCGGTAATTCTGTTTGCGGACCGCGCACCGGCGCGCCGGGAGTCGGCGGCTCGAACCCTGGTAGTTCCGGCTGGACCGGAGGCGCCGTCGGGGGTGTATAGGTTTGGTCGCCCAGCGGTTGACGACCTGGGCCGGTGATGTCCGGCAGACGCATCTGCTCGCCTTGTACCGGCGGCCGTTCGCCGGCACCACCCACCAAGGGAAGATTCATCTGCCCACTAGGATCGATTGGCGGCGGCCGTGTACCAGTACCAGGAGGCAACGGCAACTCGCCTTGCTGACCTAATGCCAGCTGCTGTTCTTGCGTGACTCCAGGAGTAACCTCGGGGGTGGGCTGACGACCACTGAGACCTCGATGGATCGCCCGGCCAGCTGCGTCGAATGCGATATTGGGGATAGCACTTACCGCAGCTTCCGGCACACCCTCGCCGATTGGCTTGCCTTCAGCCACATTACCGGCGACCTGACCGCCTACCGAGATCGCCGGTTGCCCGACAGCTTGCACGCCTACCTGAAGGGGTATCCCGGCGGTCTTTGCCACCGTCTTACCAGCGGCGTCGACCACCGACTTGGTCATCATGTTTTTGAGGGCGCTGCCGAGCGGCTTACCCACGATGAAGAATGCTATGGATGCCGCCGATACCCCCGACGCTTTAGCAGCTTCGATCTGCGCGTTGCTCCAGGCTTTGTCGATAGCTTCCGGCGTCGGGTTATCTTTTATCTTCTCAAGCTCGTGGGCGTAGGCTGTGCCAATGGCTTGGATTGCAGCGACGCCGCCAGTACCTGTAGCCGCACCAACGACACCGCCGACAGGCCCACCAACCGCTGTGCCGACAGTGCCGCCAAGGATCATCCCCGCCAGTTCCGGCGTGCCCTTGGACAAGCCAAATATCATTTTTTTAGTGAGCAGGGCTGGGTCTTTCACGTCCTTTAGTTCGAACGGCTTCTCGAACTCGGCCTCTTCTACCTTACTGGTCTTGGGCTTCTGGCCCTTGAGGACATCGGCGGTCGCCTTGGCGTTTTCGCCAGCCCGCAGGAAACCGCGCACCAGTGCCTGACCGTATCCCTCTTCTTCCTTCTTTTTCTCAGGCGGCGGCAAGTCCGGGACCAGTTCAGTGTTCGGATCAAACTGGCCTTGCGATGCCTGCGCGTCGAACCCACCGTAAGTTTGCTTAGCCGGCTGCGCTTGCTGCTGCTGGTAATTCGCAAGTTGTTCTCTCGCGACTTTCTGCATCATCTCGCGGGCGCTGCCTTCGGGGGCTGGCGTCCTTAAGCCGCGCTTGGCCAGTAATTGGAGAACCTGAGACGAGATCGGCGCTTGCTGCTCTTCACCGCCGCCGTAATCACCACCGTCGCCCAACGCAGATTGCTGCTGCGGCGGTGGCGGTACCGCTATCGTGTCATAGGGCGACGACGCGGCAATACCGGAGCCATAAACCGGCATGTCTTCATCGTCGAGCGCGGCCATTTTTAAACTCCGGCGCCGAGGGCGCTACCGGGGGCCGGTTGCCTTGCCGGCGCGGCACCTGCTGTAGGCTTAGCGGCAGCTGGCTTGAACTGCGTCATCGTCGATGGATCAAGCTCACCGACAGTAGCTCCGGTTTTTTTGTTTATAACGGCGCCCCAACCCGGCTTCTTAGTATGAGGAAATACTCCGTACAAACCACCATTTCGATTTACTACTACGTCCTTCGCGATTGTTGCGCCACGACTAACCTCCAGTGAGTCGTCATTCATCTTCATATTGTGAACGATATTCCGCTCAAAGGCTTCTTCCGGACTCGCCGGAATTGCTTGCTGAGTTACCGGGTCAATCTTGGTGTAGGCGTCATGCACCAACTTGTCGACATGCGCGACGCGAGGGTCGACCGGCGCCGGCTTACCGGCTCCAGTCGCGGGCTTTGTTGCCCGCACCAATGCAGCCGCCGCGGCCGCTTCCTCGTGCGCTGCTGCCCGCCTGTCAGCCGCCGGTATTAAGTCCTCGTAATACTTCACCTTCCCCAGCTTGAGCTGAGTGTCAGCCTCCTTGTCGGCGATGTCGGCGTGGAGCTTCTGGTTATCGCGCATAATTTTAGCGAACGCGTTGGGGTCGTGGGTGACATTCATCATGCCGATAAGGCGCTCTGGGGTCACCTCGAACGCGTCGCCCACTGGAGAGTGGGTGTCCTCGTTGTACCGCCGGCCGATCATCATCGGCTTGCCGTCTTTACCTTTGCCAACGGCGAACTGCGCCAACCCACCATCCGGTGCGGCCCAATAAGCCAGTGCCAGTTGCTGTGCCGAGCCGTGGTAGTCGCCCATCTGCATCATCTTATAGGCGCTCATCAACGCTTGGTTCGAGCCGACATGGCTCATCTGGAAGACCAGCTCGCGAGCTGCCTGTGCACCTTCCATATTTCCCTTGGCAATCATCGTGGAAACCATCTGGTTTTCCAGATATCGCCACGCGTCGTTAGACCCCATGCCACGAGGCACAGAGTTAATCGCGTAGGAAATAAATGGCATCGCATTACCGGTGCGCGCGGCCTGGGCCGCCGCTTGATAAGTCGCCATCGGGGTCGCGGTACCGGGAGGGTTGAGCGTTACCGGCGTCGGCGTGACATAGGGCTTACCGGCGTCGGGGCCGGCAACACTCTGCTGCACCAGATCATTGGCGTTCGGCGGCAGCATGGCCTGTTGCTGTGAGGGCGAATTCACCCGCGCCAAAGCGTCCACTTTCTCCTGGCCCAGGTGATAGGCCAGGATCGACATCGGGGTCTTCGCCCCATAATTGTCGCGCATCTCACGATATTTTAAGGCGCCCAGCATCAGGCTGGTGTGTGGGTCCTGCGCGGTGACCGGATTCCCTTGGGAATCACGGAACAATTCCGGGCGCTCTTGTCGGTATCGGTCGATGTCTTGCTGGCTGAGACCAGCCAGCCCTACCCGACCGCCTGCGTTGTAATTCGGATCGCCCTTGCTCGATGCGTAAATCAGATTGGCGTAATCCCAGGAGCCAATCCCGGCAGCTTGTGCAGCCTGGATAATCCCGTCATGCAAGGCCGGGTTGGATTTCTCCAACTCCACCAGATAAGTCGGACTGATCGCCGCCTTCGGTAACGCGTCCGGCAGTTCATCGCGGGTGCGGCCTCGCGTGGCTGGCGGCCGTGGGCCGCCAGGAGCGCCTTTGGGCTTGATCGTGTCCAGCACGCCCGGTTTCGGTGGTTCTGTCGGGGCGCTGCTCTCGACGACTGTCGGTTCCTCGGTCTTTGGCGGGGTCGTGCCTTTGTATGGTCGGGTGCCGGCTTCTTCTTTCGGCGGGGTAAGACCTAGTGCCGTGCTCTCGGCCTCGGCCCCCGACGCGAGCGCGTTACCGATAGCGGCAGGGGCATTCAAGATCGCCTGACCAGCTTTACCGGCACCGGTTATTACACTTTTAGCTATCGCCTCGGACTGCTCTCCAAGAGACGGCGACGGCCCCGCTGCCGAAAACGCAGCACTGCGTCGTTGTTGAATGTCGGCGGCGGAAGGCGGCGGTAATGCCTGTTGTGTTGGCATGGGTGCCGCAGCACGATCCTCGACGGTCGGGTCGCGCACTGTCGCGGCGGACGGCGGCACCGGCATCGGTGCGGTTGGTAGTCGTTCGCCGGAGCCAAGGGCCGAACGCGCCTGTTGGGCGGCCAATATCTGATCGGCAGACATCGACGCTGCCGCGCGCTCTGCTTCCTGGCGGGCGCGCTCGGCTTGAGGGTCGTAGGGATCAAGTGCTGCCATCAGGCGGTCCTTGTCGGGTACAGCGCCGACGGCGCCGGCCGCACGATATTGCCGATACCGTCAACCATCGTGCCGTCGGGCAGCCGGATGATTTTGCTGCCGGCGGCGAATTGCTGACCGCCGCCGGGGCGTGAGATTGGTTCCGGCGGGCGCATCCCGCCACCCTGGTCGGATTGTCGAAGCTGGGCCAGGACCGGACGTGACGGGGTTTGCGCAATCGTGGTGGCGGCGGATGACCCCGACGATCCGGCAGACCCCATCGACGGCGGAGACATCGCACTGGTCGCCATCGCCGTGCTAGCAGGATCGAGAGCCGACGACCGCATCGGTGGAGCCGCCGGTGTTGGCGACGGCACACTGATCGGCGGCATCGTCATAAACCCTTCCGGCACATTGGCCTGTTGGGCAGGGGTGACACCGGGGCCGGCGACAGCTTTAATGATAGTGGAAATGGGGGAACCTACCGGCGATGGGCCGGTCTTAACCTTGGCAGACTGCCCTTCGAGGTCCGGCGGCGCGGTACCACCCGCACGTACCGGAGCAGGCGTACCGGCTAGCGCTGACGGCGTACCGGCATCTGTCTTTGCAACCTGCGCCCCAGCACCGCCGAGCAACCCTGCCGCAGCCACATCCCCGATCAGTGCTCGGTTACTGGCCCACGGGCGTATCCCCTGGTCGAGATAGGCCGCGTTAAAGACTCGGCGCTGGCTCTCCGGCGAGAAGTCGGTGATCCCCAGCGGGCCAGCGTATTGTTTCCAGGTATCCGGCTGGAACTGGTACAACCCAGCGGCGTGCGACCGTTGGCCGGTTGCCGGGTCGATGTTACCGGCCCAATCGGGGAAACCAAAATACCCAGGCTTCGCCGGGGCATTAGTCAGGTCGGTGCCACCATAACCGATATTAGGTCGGTCACTACTCTCGCGTTTTGACACAAGCGAAGCGATCTGGTCGGCATATTCCGACGCCCCGGCGTTGCGTGCCTTCGGGTCACGAGTGCCAGTGATACCTTCCTTAATCTCAGTCGGCACCGGCGGCGTCGAGCTACCAGTGCTCGATTGGATCGTGTCGGTGCCCTCGGGGTTCCACACCTGCCCAACGGCCATATTTGCTGCTGCCTGCTTTTCTTTTGCCGCCTGTTCCTCCGCAGTCTTTTTAGCAAGATCAGCGTCGGCGAACTGCCGGTACTGGATTTCCAGTTTGTTCTTGGCATCCATCAACTCGGCAGTAGATTTCGCACCCGCGAACAGACCGTCGACAAATGATCCTAAATTCATGGTTTAGCTCCCCAAGGCGCTGACCATGGCGCGGTTATAGTCCACGGCTTTGTAACCGCTCGGCATCGTAACCACTGCCCTCGGGTCGACCCGTTCAACTTCGTCAGCCATAAAGCCGATGTATTTATCTTCCGACGGGTCAGCCTTGTAGCGGTAGCGGTGGACCGGCAATGCGCCGATATGGCCGATCACCTCGGCGTCTTCCTTAAGGCGCCGATCCGACAACCACGGCGACATCAACGCTGCCGAGCCGAGGCCACCGACGATCTTACCGATGCCGCCCCACAGCGCCTGATCCTGCTGCTGGTTAAACTGAGATATCTGCATCTGGTTGTTAAAACCGGAACTTAACGCATTCACGCCGACGCCGAGCGCGCTGGACTGATTGCCCAACGCCGTCGTGCCGCCGCTATAGAGGCTATTAGCCGACGAGCCGTACTGGCCGGAAAGGGAGGTGGCGGTACTCGGTCCGCCAAGGTAGCCCCAGGCGGTGGGCGAACCGCCGGCCGACGCGCCGGTGCCATAGACTGCGTTAGCTTGTCCCAACCCCCCACCGCCGACTTGGCCTGCTTGCAATCCACCGGATGCTCCACCCGTTGCGGCCTCGATCTGGCCCAGCGCGACGGTCGGTAATTTCTGGCCGATAGCGACGGCCTGTTGCTCTAACCCAAACCCGGTAAGCTCCTGCGCTCTTCGAGCCTGCGTGCCGGCGCTGGCCTGGGCGGCGGCCTTACTCAGACCCGCCAGTTGGTTCTCGCCTTGGAACCTCCCCTGGCTCGGGTCCAGCCCATAAGACTTCATCTGGTCTTCGCGGGCTTTATCTTGTTGTTGATAGGCGGTCGCCACATCCGCCTGAGCCGCCGCGCTGGCTTGGTCGGCGCGGGCCGGCGTGTTGTAGGCCTGCGCCTCTTGGGCAAACTTCGACTCCATCGGAGCGAATTGACTCATATAGCGGTCGTAGGTTTCGGTCGCTTGCGTGCGATTTTCACGCGCCTGCAATACAGCTTCGGTCGCATTCTCACCTGCTAGGTGGGATAATGATTGTTGCGACGCGAGGTAGTCCTTGGCGTAAGGCCAGACGTCATTAAACTGCTGGCGCGCCCAGTCCTGAGACTCTGTCGCCATTTGATAATACTGGTCGTTACGCGCCGATGCCTGATCGGCGTATTTGTTCTGAGCTTCGAGCTGCTTTAGACCGAGATCATACTGCATCTCGGCGGCGTGCGCGTCCGACGCTGCTGCAGTAGTCGACGCCGTGATAAATGGCGAATAATCAGGTGCCGGAGGCGCCGACGCTTTACTGCCCATTTGCTATTACTCCGGGAGTAATCGCTGTAATATTAGACCGAAACCGTTTTGGCTGATAGTCCAGCCATTTGCAGGTGTCTCGCGTCATGCCGAGCACCACCATGTCGACACCCGGCTCGTACAAGTCCTTGATAACCGTCTCGAATTGCCAGCCGCCGCGCATGTCGATGGCGATAGCCTTATGGTTGTCCGAGCGGATGCCGGCGATCATCTTGTGGCAGCCAGCCTGATTAAAAGCGTAGTCAAACGCGAGCCACGCCAACTCGCGGGTAAACCAGCGTTTGTCGTCGCCGGCCATGTGTGCCGCCATGCTCCGGCCGAAATAGGCGCAGACCACGATGCCGCCGAGGATGTTACCTTGGGTATCGTGAGAACTAAAACTATGGTCCATGCCGGGGGTAAAAACCCCGTGTATCCTAGACATGATCCAGGTCCCGGCATTGGCAGCGTCGATCTTTACCAGTGCCATGTCTGCACGCTGACCGCGTATTGCCGGGGCGGTAAAAGCTGCACGGCCGCCTCGGCCATGAGCTTGCTTTGCGCCTCTATCCGCCCAGCGACCAGGACCGCGACGCCGCCGCCGGGTCCACCGGTACCGGGTCCACCGCCACCCCCGCCGGAAGGTGGGCCACTGGGAATGCCGCCGTTAGAGGGGTCGATAGGCACCGGCGGCGTGCCGCCGGTCGTGCCGTTGCCGTTGATCCCTGGCGGCGCAGAGTTGACGCCAAAGACCGTATTGCCGCCAGTACCGGCGCACACTTGAGCCGGCGTCGGGATGTTGATTGGGATAACCTGACCGGGCGAGTACAGGTTGGTGTTGATCGCGCCGACGACGCTGCCGCCACCGCCGCCCCCACCGCCTGTAGTTAATCCGCCGTTGGACCCGCAGCCGCCTGCCCCGACGATCAAAACAGTGTTATTGGTCGAAGACCAATCTAAGGGGATCGTGAAGGTGCTCGGGCTGGCACTGGTCAGAATGAAAACGATAGGCCCGGTGCCGGGGTCATATTCGAGATAGATAACCCCCTCGCCACCGAGGGCGCCCAGGCCGCCGCCAGCAAGGCCAGCACCACCACCGCCGCCACCGCCGCCGTAGAGGCCGCCGGTACCGCCATTACCGCCGTGACCGGAACCGCCCCAAGAACCGCCCGAGCCGCCTGAACCAGACCCGGTCGTGCCGTCATACTCAGTACCGGTGTTGCCGGTACTGCTAGGGGTGAGTTGTCTTAAGGTGTGGTAATCGTCGCCGGCACCGCCATAGCCGCCAATACCGTCATACCGGCCGGTCTCGCCATACTCGCCGGGGCCAAAGAGACCGGCAGCACCACCGCCGCCAGCGCCGCCAGCAGGAGAGGTAACGCCGCCGGTAATGGTGAGCGCAGCTTGGAGGAAGGACTTGGCGTCAGCCCGAGCCTCGATGCCGTTGCCGGACATGAGGGTTTCGCGGGCGACACTGCCAAGGCGTACTTCACCTGGATTACTGACAAGAGCTTCGCGGGCGACGCCGCCTATGCGGGCGTCGGTCATGGTTTAGCTGTCGATTTTTAAGCCGCTCGTCGCGGCATTGAGCGCGCTCGCCGTCCAAGCTGCCGACGTGTTGGGGTCGGTCGAGAAGAAAGACCCCAGCCAGCCAAACGTCGTCCCCAGCGCCTGACCTGTAGCAGAGCCGCCGCTATCGGTCGCGCCGGACTTGAGGCGCATAGAGACGGTCTTGGTGCCACTGTCGGATTTCTGGGCGTAGGCTTTAACCGCGACGGTGTGGATCGTGACGGGGGGTTGGGAGAAGGCGTTAAACGTATAGAGGTCTTCGTGACCGACGGTCGCGTCGTAGACGTAGGAATACTGGCCGTCCGGAGGCTGGTTGTTTACCTCGTCATAGTTGACCGCCATGCCGGTGAGGTTGCCCCATAAGAGCCACGATGCTTGCCCCGATGTCATTGCCGGGGCGGTTCCCGGTGCGCCAGAAGCGAACGTTACAGTTGCTACATAAGCAGAAGCGCTCCCGTCTAATTGCTGACAATTACCTGCTGTATCGTTCATTAAACCAAGCCAATACTGCGTGCCAGCCGTAAGGCTTTGAGGTGTCGTCAGCGGCATTGTTAACACAACACCGGACGTAACTCCGGTAACAGTTGATCCCGCAGACAACAAAGTACCTGCCGCACCCGCGCTGTCGGCGTATACAACCGGCCGGAAATTAGCCACACCGCTGGTAAACGCAGGCACCACGCTAATAGAGTTGAGCGTGCAATTTGCCGTAGGCGTAAACCGCCGCAACCACAATCGCCCTGCCGTAAGCGAGTTTGCCGTCGCTACCTTGGCCACACTCGACCCCAATATCCCCGCGCCAAATGCAAACTGTTGTGCGCTGTCTGATACCGGGAACGTGGTTTCGATGCGCGGGGAGGTGAGCAAGACCGCGTTGTTGGTGGTGCCGGTGCTGTCGAACAGGTAGAGATCATCAATTACTAAACCCGTGCCAGAGCCCGCAGCTGAACCAAACCCATTAGCAAAAGCATTTACCGTGTTCTGCGTATCCCCGGTCCCACTAATAATCGAGACTCCGTCAAGCCATACCTGGTATGCCGCCGAATTACCGATTGTTATATCCCACTCAAGGTAGTGAGTAGAACCGGTAGTAACTGACGACCCAGTCCCAAGAATTGTTCCAGCCGCATTCCCATTTCGCACAGTAATAATGTTAGAGGAATCTACTGCAATTGTACACTGCGCCGTTGCACTGTCACGAAAATTCACTAACGAAGAAGTGCCGGCAACAGTAATACTAAACCGCATACCGCCTATTATACGCGTATAATTTGGAAGCGATTTAAGCAAATTACCGCTAGACCCTAACTGTAACGCTTGGCCAGTGGCACTAAGCGGCGCAACAATTTGACAAGCAGTAGCCGTAAACGAAGTCCATTCGCCAGATGCTATTAACGAAGTTATACTCGAACTATTACTGTTGACGCCGCCGTACTTATCGAATCCGTCGATCAGAACAACCGCCATCGTCTCAACTCGACGTAATGATCAACGAGGCCGGCGGAAACGTCGCCGACGCGCCGTTGATAATGGCTTGGGCGGTGAGTTTGCGAACCATGCCGTTACCGGCGGCTGATGTATCCACGGCGGTACCGCCATTGGTCACGGTAAAAGTATTACTAGTAGGGCTAGCAACCACCAAAGCACCAGTAAAGTTACTCGCACTGAACGTCGGGTTTGTGCCGCCATGCTCGATAGACCACTGCACGATATCGGCCGCGAGGTAGCCGTGATTAGGTAGCGTAATCACCGCTGGGCTGGCGGCGGATACCGTGGCGGGCCGCCACGCCCAGTTACCGAAATAGTCCCAGGCCAGCAGGTTGCCTGCCGTCGAGGCGTCGTAAAGGCCGAAGGCGATAACGATACCCCAATCAGCCGTGGCCGTGGCGAATGCCAGGGTGGTCGAGTTGGAGATCGTGCTAGGACTGGTGCCGGTAGCCGACCCCCAATCAGCCGCGACGGTCGATTTGCGCGCGTAGGAGCCGCCGCTGACCTCAGTAAAGCCGCTGCCGGCATCGGTACCCACCGCCGTGAACAGCGCGATGTAGGCCGCTGGGAGCGTAAAGATCGTCGTCTTGCCGGTGATATGGTTGAGTATCCCCTGGGATACCCGGTCGGTGAACCCTGTCATCTCAACCACTCGGACTTGCGGAAGCGTTGACCAGCACGCCGGTCAGCGAGTTCGGATTGCAGCCGCGCTACCTCAGCCCGACTCTCGGCGAGGGCATTTAATCGACCCACCGACTCCGTAACTATGTCGGCTAGCGCCTTATCTTTCTCGGCGAGAGCGTCTTGGAGTTCGATAATCTCAGCGTCACGCTCGCGGATCTCGGCGTCGCGGGCGTCCACCTCAGCTTTACTTTCAAAAAGATCGGATTGAGCGGCGTCGAGTAGAGCGAGCAGCCGTCGCCTATCGGTGCCTGGGTTTGTTCTTATCCAAGCAAGCCAATCAGCATCCTCGTCTAACCTCTCCGCATCGCCGGGGAACCCGATCATGGCATGCTGCTTTCAAACCCTGTCAACGTGCAGGCAAAGTCGCCGAAGGTATCGTCGACCACCGCCGGCCCGACGATTGCCAGCGTGTCGCCCTCGGCAAAGTTAAGCGGTACACCCGAAGTCGTCAGGGTACCCAAAAGTTGCCCAGCAGCGACCGTGCCGCTCGCCACCGTGGTAAAAACCCCTGGCACTGCTTCGGTCGCCTGCCGGATCAGGACGGTGACGCTAGCGGTCGCTATGAGCCCGCCGCGCATCTCGCTCGAATGGCCGAGATAGTCGCCGAAATCTATCGGGAACGTGACCGCTTTACTAAACCGGTGCAGCAGCAGGGATTGGTTGGCGGTCAGCTTATCAGGGACGAAGCACGCCACGATGTAACGCGGGTGCGCCGACGCCACGTCCCATTTGACGCCGTCCCACACCCACGACGAGCGGTGGCCGTTAAAGACCTCCCCTATGGACGGTGAGTTCGGAAAATCTAACATAAGTTCAGCTCCTTATGTTAAAATTCGCAGCGAGGTCGGTGCGTCCAACACCAACCCCGCCACTTGACACGCAACCTTTCGCGGAGGTCGCCATGCCCGCCTTTATTGATATCACTGGTCAGCGATTTGGCCGCCTGCTTATCCTCCGGCGCGACGTAACGCAGAATACGGTTAAAACTAAATGGCTGTGCCGTTGCGATTGTGGCCGACAGGTAAGCGTTCGGGCCGATAGCCTGAGCGAAAAGCGCACACTGTCTTGCGGCTGTTACCACAAAGAAGAAGTAGCCCCGAAAAATGCTCAACGAAACATTGCGAGAACAATCCATGGGCACTCGCGCAGAGGGCTTAGCACTAAAACATACAGAGTTTGGCGTCACATGCTTACCCGCTGTAACAACCCCAACGTCAAAGATTACCCCGACTATGGCGGGCGCGGCATAAGCGTATGCGAACGCTGGCACGTCTTCACAAACTTTCTCGCCGATATGGGCGAAGCGCCGCCAGATAGAAGTATCGACCGTTGGCCTAACAAAGACGGCAACTATGAGCCGGGCAACTGCCGTTGGGCAACGCCCAAAGAACAAACTGCGAACAGGCGACGACGAAAGGATAGCCCCACACCCGAACAAGTGCGCGCCATATACAACGACCCGCGTACCCAACAGGCTATTGCAGCCGACTACGGCATCCACTCCGTTACCGTGCATAATATTAAGCATAAACTGCACGGGCATTAACCTTCTTGTTGTACTACCGTGACCTGAGCGGCTTCCTGTTGCCGCTGCATCGCGGAGTAGACAGCACGCTCCTTTGCCTGCTGTTCATTATCAGCCTCGGTCACAATTTCCTCGTAAACCGCCGGCGCCTGTATCGTAACTGTGTAAATCGGCATGATGTTTACGCCAAAGTTAGAGTGCCGGTGCGTATAGTTCCGTCGCTACCCTTAAACTTAAAGGTCAGCAAAGTGTTACTCGTCGCCTCGATCACCAGATCGCCATTGGCAGTCGGGGTCACGCTGGCCGCTGGTCGCTGCACAATGGGGCGAGTAAACGTAATCCTCGTGCCGTCGTCCATTATCCCACTGTCGCCAACCACCGTCGCGCCGGTCGCCACAGGGACGCGGTTTACCGTCAGATCAGCCATGAACGACGTGCCCCGAGCCAGTGGTGATAATCGAACCGTCGGCGGTCAAGAGACCAATCGCGGCGGGACCAGGAGGACCGACCGGACCGGGTACGCCCCGAGGTCCGGCAGGACCGGTAGGTCCAGCGGGGCCGACCGCACCTGCCGGTCCGGCAGGGCCAACCCCGCCAACCGGACCGGCAGGACCGACCGGACCGACGGCCCCTTGGGGGCCTATCGGACCGGCGGGACCGGCAGGGCCGGCGGGACCGACCGCGCCCTGAATCGCACCCGAGCCGGTGGCACTGCGCACCGCCGCAGGGCTAAGGATTTCGTAGTCTACCAAGTCCTTGAACGTAACCGCACGGTTGGGAAAATCGCCGCGCTGGCCCGCTAGGGACTCGACAGCGGCTTTCAACGCAGCGATCACCGCGCTGACATTACGCACTTGGCCCGTAGCGTCGGCTACGAGACTAGGGATCGGCGGCACATAGGGGTTGGGGCTGGGCGTCAGCGACCCGGTCACTGCCTGCGAGACCGGCGGCTGGGAAGTCGCACGCGGCATCGCATGCGGCCTGATACCGGGCTTAAAGGCGGAGCGGGGGCGCATCACACACCCCTGAGTTCAGTCATCGTCGTACCAAGCTGGACCGAGTAGACGCTCGCCATAGAGACAATTTCGATCTGGTGGTCGAATGCCCGGAAGCCCTTGGGCAGCCGAAACAAATCCTGTTGTCGAGTGAGGTAGTGCTCCATGATGAGCGTGAAGTCAGGACCTGCATAATAACGTAGTACACCCCAGACACCGTCCGGCAATGCCATCGTCGGATCAACAGTTTCGAGCGGGGCGGGCGGAAACTGACCCGAATGGGGGCTATCAATTTCGGGACCAAGGGTGACCTGGACGGCCCCGAGGGAAATCGGTACCGGCGCAAAGAAACGCTTGGACCGCCAACGAAAACGTAGTCTTGGCTGGTTCGTGTCGTCCCAGCGGTAGATTTTCTTATTGGCACAGATGTACGTATCACCGAAGTATTCATCGTTCCATACACTTACTGCATCCTTAAACGTGTACAAATCTTCAAATGCCAACCTCGGGTCGGAGTAATCCAGCATAAAAGCTTTGCCGGTACCATTAATCGCAAGATACTGAGTGCGATGGCGGGCGCAGTAGATGTCCTTAGCGCGATAAACCTCCTGCCACTTCTCCTTGTCCACCAGAACCTGGGTCTGGTTGGACATGCCATAGCCGCTGATCTGAATCAGCCCGTTTTGTGACGCGTAATAAACCGCCAACAGATCGGCCACCACGGACCCACGCGACACGCAGGGTTCCGGCACCTGGGACTGCACAATGATAAAATTTGATGGGCTATTGCCGGACCCCGTCGACGGGTAGCCGGTGGTCAGGATCATCAGGTACTGCTGCCACACCGCCAATGCGATGATCTCGTAATGCACGGACTGATCGTAAAAGCTGGGCCATGTATGCGGCCGGTCCGGCTCACAGAAATGCACCGTGTTGCCAGTCCACCCCACCATCATCCCACCGGGCAATGAAGTCAGCCCGTCCAGGTAGTCAGGTGGGTTTTCCCACCCTCCGCTTTGGAGGATGAGGTGCCCGACGATGTCGTCGTCAGAGATACCATCGTCATACGTAGCGCCCCAGCCCGGCGGGTAAGCGAACCGCGTCACCTCGTAATACTGCGTGCCGGTGTCCTGACCAGTCACCGTGCGATAGAGCACGAGACCAGTAATCGGCGGGTAGTTGCGGTCCGCAGGGTTCGCCGGTATCGACCCCGGAAACCCCGACAGATGCCAGACAGCGTCGGGTGGCCCATCAAAGACGTTAGATGGCGGACTGGGGCTGGACTCCTCACCAATTTCGTTAAGCCACGTGTAGACGTAGGCGCGGGATATCTTGGGCACGGTCGTCGTGCCGCCAGTGGCGCCGGTGATTGTGAGCGCGGTCGTCGGCTGGATCGTCCCCAGCGAATAAGGCGGGAGACCCGCCTTAATCCGCTCAAACGTGCTCCACTGCGGGGTTAGCTGGCCGGGGGAGGTCCAGTACAGCCGGTGCTTATCGTCGTTCGCCAGGGGGCTGCGGACGACGGAGGTAAACTTACTGGGTAAGGGCACCCATAGCTGCTCACCCTCGACGACGAACAGGTAGCCCTTCTCAACCGGCCCCGGTGTGGCAGAGAAATCGTGGACCAAAACAGGTGCGAACAACCCGTGCAGTTGACCCGAGGTCAGGTCGCAGTTGACCGCCGCCTCCGCCATGTTGTCGTTCAACAGGCGGGGGTCGATCAGGGGGACCATGCCCCCAAAGCCTTTGATCTCCCAGGCCGGCAACTACTTGACCGAGCCGGGAGAGTTTGTCCCCTTTGACGAGAACGACTTCTTCGCCAATGCCTTCTTCATCGACGGCGGCGGCCCAGGGTTCTCGGGGCACGAAACCGGCTTCTGCGGATAGGACCGGCCAGCGCTGCCGCCGGTGTTGTGGACCGTATTGTCGAGGGTCTTAACAGCCATGGGGTTACTCCCGGAGTAATCAAGGGTTTCGCGGGATGCGCCGATGCGCGGCGTCAGCCGCATCCTCGGCGTTGATCACATCCTCAGCCTTATTCCAATAATAATCGTCCTGACCTAAAGGCCTACCGTCGCGTTCCCACATCCGGTACGCCAATGCGCGGATGCGCTCTTCGCGTTCGCTCAGATCGTCGGCCAATTCAGCTGACCGGCTGCAGACGCGGCAACCCCTGCGCGGCCGCTTCCTGGCCTTGGTTCTGCTGCGCTCTTGCCTGTTGGATGATCTTCTGGATCAGCGGGCTAGCCCGCTTAAAAGGCCCATCGCCGAGGATATCCAACACCTGATTCCACTCGTCGGCGGTGAGCGTGATCGTCAGCTCGTTCATCTATCGCACCCTCCGAGCGCAGATATAGCCCTTGGTCAGGATCGTACCGCCGCCGGAAAAGACCGCCTGCGCAACCATATAAAGTGTAAGTGACGTAGTATTTTTAGCGCGGCACTGCCCAGTCATCAACACTTGGCGCTGGCCACCAGTAAGCGCACTGGTCGTGAACATGTTCAGGATGCCGATCCCAGTCATGATGTCGGCGTCACTCGGCAAAGCACTGGGATGCGTGCTGATACTCGACGAGATCATGCTCGGAGCGGTATTGCCAGCGGGCCGGAAGTCGGCGCTGCCCCAAACCTCCCAATCACCGGCAGAAAGCGTGATCTGGCAGATACTCGTTGCGACAGCCGTAGTAATCGCCGTACCGGTAGAATTGGGTATCGCAATATACTCGCCGACCCGGCCGAGCGCCGCCTCGGAGCCATCGGTTACCCCGAACTCCAAATGATCAACCCGAGTGTCGAGTTCCTGAATACCAGCGCCACCGGAACCGATCTTAGCGTCCAGTTCCTTAACCGCATTGGTCAAGACAAACACGAGATGAGTCGGCGCAATGGTCTTTAAGGGCGTACTGGGCAGCCCCTGACCGATATCGCTAAACGCGATTTCGGTGACCATCTCGGGGATCGCCGTCTCGACGTTAGAGGCCATCAGGCCCCAGCGCATCGGCGGCGTCGTCTGCCCCTCGGGCAACGCGCCAAACGGCGACCAATGCGTGCCGTCTTCTAGCGGTATCATATAATTGAACGATACCGGGTTGAGTTGAAGTATTGCATCGAGGCCAACAGTGTAAGGAGTAACATTCTCCTTTACCGCGTCGTCGCAGATGGTATTCCACGAGCCGGTTATGTTTGCTGTGCCTAACGGAGTGAAGACGGCATAAGTCAAGGAGCTGGTATGGTTAAAGAAATTATGTTCATTGGCCCGGTAATAGTTTTCACCTGAGCCGTACATCACGATATTCGCCGTACCGCTAGTGTCGAGTATCGTCGTGATCGTGACGCCGGCGTCGCGTGTCGCAAAGTTCGACCCACGTATGTTGTACTGAACAGCATCGAATATGTTGGATGTGAGCGTGCCGGAAACGCTGAGGCTGCCGGCACTGAGCGCGCCGGTTATCGTCGCCGAAGCAGCGCCGATAGCGCCGGTCGTCGTAAGTGACGTCGCACCGATTGCGCCGGTCACATTAAGAGAGGCGCCATTGATCGCGCCGCCAGCCGCTATCGTCGTAGAGATAACCAGCGAGTCGCCGCTGATCTGCCCGATAGCTTGAAGGGTTGTCCCAGCAGTGATCGATCCCGTTGTGCCTACCGAAGCGCCGGATATAGCACCGGTCGTTGCGAGGGACGCGCCGGTGATCGCCCCATCGACGTCAACATTACCAGTAACGTGCAGATACGGAACATTGTTAAACGTTGCCGTACCGGTAACTGTCAAGTTGCCAGCCACGCTGACGCTCTGCAGCCCGGTATTCCCGGCGACTGTAAGCCCGCCGTCCACGCTAAGATTTTGCACCACAGTCGCGCCGGCCACACCAAGAGTGCCGCCGATGCTGACATTGCCGGTTGTCGTCAACGACGCGCCGGTGATCGCCGCGCCGCTGATATTGCCAACTACCGCGAGTGCGCCGCCGATATTGGTGTTGCCGGTTACGCTCAGCCCGCCGTTGATACTGGTATCGTGTAGCGTACTAGCACCAGTCACCGTCAGCGTATTCAGCGTCGTTGCACCGGTCACCGTCAGGGTGTTCAACGTCGTCGCGCCGGTCACCGTCAAATTGGTCACCGTCAGCGCGCCGGACCCGCCAGTGAAATCCACTTGGTCGGTATTAAAGTGAAACTTAGCCCCGGCAATGTCGATAACACCCAGCGTGATCCACTCGGCGGGCACGTACACGCCGGCGGTTGCCCGCGTTGCTATACATTGGCGCAACGACGAAGAAGTAGTATCGACCCAGTATTTGTACCGGCCGGCGCCGCCTGCCGTGCCTGATGGAGGGACCGTACCGGGGTTGAACTCAAGATCCTTGGCGAGGTTATCCCCCAACATCCTGTCGTATTTGGTGTAGGGGTAAGTCAGTCCAGTCATTACGCTACCCCAATATCGGATATAGTTTGGTGCCGATAGCCCAGTAGGCGCCGGTCCACTCAAACGTCAGATCGTCTCCCGACACGTTGGAGATAAATTCGACCCCGGGAATACTGAACGCCTCCGAGCCGGTCGCGCCGATAAAGGTCACGGGGTACAGGCTGGCGGTCTCGCCGTAATCGAGCACATCGACGCGGTCGCCCAGGATGGGACTAGGCGGCAGTACCACCGTCATCGGCGCAGCGGTCTGATTGTTTATGTAAACCCGACCGACAGCAATCGAACCGCCAAACCCCAACGGCAGAGCCGTGGTCATCGTAATAAACAGCGGGTAGTCGTAAAGCGGGATACTAGGCGCGAGGTCTACCATCAGCGGGTTCAGCGGCTGGTCGATCACCACCAGGATGTCGACTTCGCGCTTACGCAGGCTGACCCCGGCCTGCGCCACAAAGCTGACGGCGTAGGTCATCCCCGGTGTCCCCGACGCCATATCGAGAACGACCGCCTTTCCCTCTTGAATCAGGTTGTTGCGATAGAACGTCAACGGGTAAGTGTCCACTAGGACCGGTATCGTCGTTGTTCCATCGAGTGGATAGTTAGAGCGCCACGGCGGTATCGTCGCCGGCAGCTCAGAGGTAATCAGCAGATGTTCGAGAAGAGTAATACTTTCCGACGGGTCGAGCCAGCAAGTGAAGTCGATAATCAGCCGGCTGATATCCATATTGTCTTTGTTGACCGGACCAAAGGGTAGACCTTTGTCGTCGTCAGCGGTGATCATAAAGTTATATTCGTGCATCAGGCCGGCCCTCCCCACCCGCCGTTCTTCGAACGGCCGCGGGCAAAATACGGATACAGCCAGGGCGTGCCTTCGGTGATAAACATCGACTGCACATGGGCGCGAGCCTGCGCCACACCGGACCCGAACAGCCCCGCCTGGACGCGGCCCATCCCGGCGTCGCTGTAAGGCTTACCGGGTTGCAAAAAGAGCCGCGACATGGCGCCGGCGACAATCGTATCAGTCCACATAAACCAAAAATTATCGTCCAAAGGAGCGTCATGGCAGGAAGGGCGCAACGCAATTAAAACTTCGCCGTTGCGCGTGGTATCCGGGATCGGCCATGAAAGATCGCGAATACGGCCCGGCGGCTCAAATTTAGGGCGGGACAACCCACGAAATTCAAGAAATCGAAATACCCGCCAGTGAGAATCCCAAGGGTCGAACGAAAGCGTGTTTACACCGGGGTCCATCCGCCAATACACATGCTCGCGGCGATATGTACTACGCATAAAGAACTCGCCGACCGAGTTCCACACCTGCATTCTCACGTTGTCGAACGTGACTCCCGGCATCTGCAACTGGATTTGGTCGTAAACCCCCTCCAGGTTATTGATGCAAACCCCAGTATCGCAATCCGGCAACGGAACAACGGGGAGGATAGGATCGCCGGAGTTGCGACCCCTAGGCCCCTGCGGGCCTTGCGGCCCGGTCGGACCCGACGGCCCCTGCGGACCGTCGGGACCTTCTGGACCCTGCGGGCCAACACCGGGACCGGGCGCTCCCGGTTGGTTGACCGCCGGCACCCACTGGGAAGACGAGCCGTCATTAAACCACAGGAAGAGCTGGCCGGAGACCGAGTCCCACCAACCGTCGCCGATTGCCGGAGATAGAGGTGGGGTATCGCCTAGGGAGATCGTGCTAGCCATTGTTCTTCAACAATAACGTGTAGAACTTGCTCAGCAACGTAACCGCCCTGCCATTGTCGGCAAAAGTATCCTCGACCAACTCGGCCCGCCCAACGACGTAGAACATCAAAGGCGAATAGAACTGGTCCTCAAACGGCAGGATTGTGGCGTAATCCGCCGGCATCGAAAACTTCGGCAAAGGCTTGCGCAACCCATAGGTCATCCACGCGTCCGGCCGCTTGACCTTGATCTCGATAATCGCCTCGTTGACGATTTCGATTAAGTCGGCATCGGTAAAGCGAGGGCTCCCTGATATGGGCACGAGGTCATTGAGAAGACCCCGAGCCTCATATAGCAGCGCGCCGAACGTCCGCGTGGCATAAGTCGGCATGCGTTACTCCCAGGAGTAACCTTAAATCGGCGTAGCGTAGGCGCTGACCAACGCAGCGCCGTTGAGCACCTTACTGCCGTAAACGTGCAGACCGCGCAGGATCGTGCCGAAGGTGATCTCCGAACGCATCGTTTCCACGTTCGAAAGCTGGCTGGCAAAGGTCAGCCCGACACTGTGACCGCCGATGATATAGGTCACTTTGTGCGTGGTATCGGTGGTCTTGGGCAAGAGGTTGGAACTATAAAGCGTAAACCGGTCGATCATGCCGAGGCGGCCGTTACGCGCGAGGGAGACGCCATCGCCCGATATGGAGGCGTTGGCAAGGTCGGACTTTTTAACGAGCCCGCCAAACCACGGTGGGATGACCATCCAACGCCCGGTCTCCGGGATGTTCTGCTCGTCGAGCACCGTGCCCATGTCGACAATCGTATCGACCACATTGGTGGCATTAACCACCAGCGGTGTGCCAGCCACTCCGAGATTGATATTATCGGAAATAATCCCGGCAGTAGCCCCCTTGTTGTCGGCCGAGATGTCCGCGTAGAGACCGGCAAGCACCGACGTATCAATAGTGATCTTCATCTGCTCGGCAGCGTCGTCACTCCACATGGAAAGCAATTCCATGTCGGCCTGCAGACGCATGATATCATCGAGCACCAGGTTGAAGTATTTCGCGTTGTCGATGGTCAACTCGACCGTCGTGCCGGACGGACGGTCCACCGTCAGCGCCATATCAAGGGTGTAGTCCTTGATCTGGATCGTGGGCTTGGTCCGGATTTTAACCTTATCGCCCATGTTACGAATCTCGCCTTCGTAATCCGTATTGGATATGGCAGCGAGAACCGTCGCAGCGTAGAACTTCTCGATTAGCTTGCCCGACCAGATTTCCGGTACGAACACGCCACCGGCAGGTGCGCCGGAATAAGCGGGAGATGCGGCACTACCGCTATAGGGTGTGCCTTGTGCAATTGCCATTTAAGGGGCTCCTGAAGGCTGTCATTGGGAGACACGTCCTTCTTGGGCCGCCAGAAGAATGTCCCGCTCCAACCGGTCGGCTTCCTGTTCTCGACCTTTGTAGCGGCCTTTCAGCCGGCCCTCGTAGAACGCCTGGATATCGCGGTTGGTCCAGATACGCCGTTCCGGAGCGCCGGGTCCGGGTGTCGCGTTGTTAGCGCGGCCCGGAGCTGCGTATGCCGCCAAGTCCACCTGACCCGCACCGTTCCCATAGTATCCCCCGCCATTACCATTGCGAGGGGTTACAGGATACGCCGTCTGGGCCGGTGAAGCCGGCTGCATACGCATTTGATCGGTATGCTCATGGAGATAGGCTTTGAAAAATCTGCCAGTGCGCACCGCGTCGCCGCTGGCATAGGCTTCTCGGAGCATGTCTAGGCGACGTGCGCCGGAGAATGGGTCCTGGTCCTGAAGCCAAGCATTAAAGCCGGCATCGGTGTCCAATTGCTGCCACTGGCCCGCGATCTCGGGGTCGCGGTCGAGTTCCGCGCGCACCCGGTCCTTTACCCGGTCACCGGTGGTTTGACTGGCGTGGTTGCGTAACTGCTCAATCTCCCGACGCATCGCCTCGATGTCTTGGCTAACCTCGGCACGCGCCCACCGTCGAGTCGAGTCGACAAATTCCGGCCCGTAGGTCGTGTAATCCTCTTCCGGTATCTCAACGGGTCCGGCTGCCATAGCGGGCGCCTCGGGTTGGGCAGGAGGGCGCTGCATCGTCGCCAGCAGGGTTTCCAGCTGCTGGATATGCTGACGCATCTGCGGGATTTCGTGGTCGTATTTGCC
>Ga0207683_10001197_pt1 | contig 23484 bp, 27 predicted proteins | sample KBSM73metaG_FD_184333 | JGI IMG/M metagenome (GOLD analysis project Ga0207683, IMG submission 184333) | Miscanthus rhizosphere microbial communities from Kellogg Biological Station, Michigan, USA - KBS M7-3 metaG (SPAdes) (version 2) | ecosystem: Host-associated > Plants > Roots > Rhizosphere >... | reverse complement strand
ACGCCCATCACCGGAATCGCGTGAAACGATCCTCCACGACCGCTGACCGCTGACCGCTGACCGGGAGAGGGTCCAGTCGCGACTTCCCCTCTCATTTCCACGGTCCGCGAAGCGGACCGCTAGAGGTCAGGGACTGGGTACCGGCGTCACCGCGCCGCGCGCGACGCTCTGCACCTGCGCCTTCCAGCCGAACGCGTCCGCCGCGCCGGCGAGGAGCTCTCGCGCGTGCTCGACGGCGCGCTCCTCGATTCCCGAGTTCTTCGCCGAGCGCGCGAGCTGGCCGCGCGCCCACAGCATCCATCGCGTCCGGTCCTGCGGCGTGATGGGATTGAAGATGCCGCTGTTCTCGTCGAACCACTCGAGGCGCGGGTCGAGCGCGAGGATGCGCGGCGGCGGAAGCGTGACGGAGAGCACCTTGCGGTCGGGCTGAGGGGCCACGTGAAACTCGGGCGTCGTGAGGTCGAAGCCGGCCACGACCTTGCCGCGCATGCGGATGGTCGCCGACTTGGGAAAGTCGAAGACGAGGAACGACTTCAGCTCCTCGAACCGGAGCACGTCGGAGATCTCCGCCTCGACCGTGGCGAGCTGGGCGATCTTGCGGATGGCCGTGACCACCGGGGCGGCGTCCGCGCGGCGCGTCTCGCGCACCGCCGTCGCGAGCCGGAAGGCGAAAAACGCCGCGATCGCCGCGAAGAACGCCGCGAGGAGCCAGGGGATGACGAACAGAACGGAGCGGCCGGCTCGACGCGTCACGGTCTCACGTTCCCCGGCTTAGGCGGCTGCCTCTCGTCACGGCTCATCCAGCGTCACCAGCGTGTCACCGATCTCCACGATCCCTTCGGCCGACGGCGTGCAGCAGAATCCCCGCATTCCGTGGTCGAGAAACTGAAGCACGGGCTTCAGCTCCTGGGACGAGGCGTGGCGGTCTCCGAGCGAGAAGCGCGAGAACTCGACGCAGGGCGCGGCGACGGTGACCTCGGCGAGGCGCACGAGCGAGCCGGTCCGGGCGGAACGAAGGGCGAGCCCGGCGGCGAAGTCGTCGAGCCTCCACGCGCGTCCGGTCTCCAGGAGGGCGTTCTCACCGGCGCACCCGGGACGGATCTTCTCGCCGTAGCGTTCGCGCATGCTCCCGTAGTGGCTCGTGAAGCCGAAGGAGACCTCGCGCCCGCGCGCCCTCTTGGTGTGGGGATGCGCGGCGTGGTGAACGTCCGGTTGCTCGGAGCCGTCCTCGGCGAGCCCCACGGCGCCCTCCGGCGCGAGCCGCAGCCGGGGCACGGGCAGAAGGGGAGAGGGGTCGTAGACGCGGAGCGGCCGCACGCCCTTCTTCAGCGAGGAGGTCTGGATCTGCAAATGAACGACGGTGCCGATGATCGCCATTGCGGCTCCCTCGATCTTCGCGCCGACACTCGATCAGGCCCTGGTCACCTTCTTCAGTATGTCCCCGTCCCACTCGTATCGCAGCCTCGTGCGGCCTTCCGCCGATCCCTTCTGCAGGGCGTAGCCGTAGAGCATCGGCAGCGCCACCGACGTCTCGATGAAGGCCATCTCGTGCGTCGCCTTCTTCGAGACCTTGCCCCACGAGGTCGCCTCGGAGAGCGTCGAGCCGCCGAGCCCTCCCCAGTGCGGCGCGTCGGTCGTCACCTGCAGCGCGTACTTGTGGCCGCCCGTGTCGATCCCGAAGATGTACGACATCACGATCGAGTCGTTGATGTAGTTCTTCGGCACGCCGCCGGAGACGTAGATCGCCGCGGTCGCCGGGCTCTTCACGACGATCTGCGTCAGCTCGTAGTTGTCGGCGATCGAGCTGATCTGGAAGGGCGTGCGGCCCTGCTTGCGGGCGCGATGGTAGTGCTCCGTCAGGCCGATGCCGATCGACGAGTCGTTGAGCGCGGGCACGAAAAGAGGAACCCCGCGGCGGGCGCACGCGCCGAGGATCGACCCCGCGTCGCCCTTCGCCGTCTGCGCGAGCATCGCGAGGAAGGAGCGGGAGGACAACGTCCGCCCTTCGAGCCCGTCCGCGAACTGCGACACGGCGAGGTCGGTCGCCCAGTACTTCTCCTCGTCGATGAAGGTGTCGTAGAGCCGGTCGATGTACAGGTCGCGCAGCTCCTTGTCGTCGGCGTCGGGAGTGCCGTGGTAGTGCCGTCCGCCGCGGACCTGGTAGAAGTCCTGCGAGATGATCGCGCCGGTCGAGACGACCACGTCCACCATGTTGTTCTCGATCAGGTCCACGATGACCTGGCGCATTCCGGCCGCGATGAGCGAGCCCGCCATGCCGAGGAAGATCGTCGGCCGCTGCCGGTCGCGGAGCATCGCGTCGAAGACCGCCGCGGCCTTTCCGAGCGCGCGCGCCTGGAACGACGCCTCGCGATAGGCGTCGAGCAGCTCCGAGACGGTGGTCTTCGGGCCGACCTTTACCGGCGTCGTCGGCCGGCCGAGGAGCGCTTTTTTCCGCTTGCGGTCGACGCCGACGCCGGCCGCGTGGACGTACTCCTTGGCGCTGTCGGGGCGCTTCGTTCCTTTCGATCCCATCGTCGCGGTCCTCCGGAAAGGATCCGGTACGCCGCCATCGCGGCCGCGTAGCCGGAGTCGATGTTGACCGCCGTCACGCCGTTGGCGCACGAGTTGACGGCGGAGAGGAGCGAGGCGAGCCCGCCGAAGGCGGCCCCGTACCCGCGTGAGGTCGGCACGGCGATGATGGGACGGCCCGCCAGGCCGGCGAGGACGGAGAACAGCGACGCCTCCATCCCCGCGCACGCGATGATCACGTCGCAGCGCTCGATCTCCTCGAGCCGCGACAGGAGGCGCAGCACGCCCGCGACGCCGACGTCCGGAACCAGCGTGGACGACACGCCGAGGTACTCGAGCGACTTGCATGCCTCGTCGGCGATGGGCATGTCGGACGTGCCGGCGGTGACGACCGCGACGGTGCCCTCGACGCGCGGCATCGACTTTCCGACGGACAGGTGGAGCGTGGCAGAGCGAGGGTCGTAGTCGGCGCGCCCCGGAAGCGGAGTGCTCGACAGCTCCTCCCACGCCTCCGGCGTCAGCCGCGTCACGAGCACGTCGTGGGCGCGCGAGAGCTGGCGGCAGATCTCGCCGATCTGGGCGGCGGTCTTCCCCTGGGCGAGCACGACCTCCGGAAATCCGACGCGGCGCATTCGGTCGAGATCGAGCGTGTAGTCGGGGCCGCGCATGGCCGGGATTCTATGCGGGATCGTCGCCGGGGCTCGGGGCGTCGCGGGTCTTGAAAGGGTGCGCCGGTCGGGTTATGGTTCGGCTCCTCAATCGGTTCTTTGATTCGTTCGGCCAAGGGAAGCGGGTGAAAATCCCGCGCGGCCCCCGCCACTGTCACCGGGGACGCCTCGGGCAGCAATCCACTGGGCGCGAGTGATCGAAATCGGTCGCGCGCCCGGGAAGGAGCCCGACGGCGGAGGATCCGGAAGCCAGGAGACCTGCCGGACGACAACCTCTCGCACGGGGCCACACGAGAGACGGCGCGCCGTCGAATTCCCGGCGGCGCGGGACGTCGTTCGCACCCGTCGAGAGGATCCGTCCTGTCGAACGGGAGGTTCGAATGGCGACCGCGGTTCTGCTGGTCTTTCTCGGCGCTCTCTCACGACTCGTTCCCCATCCGCCCAACTTCGCCGCGCTCGGCGCCATCGCCCTGTACTCGGGCGCCCGCCTGCCGCGGCGTCTGGCGTGGATCGTCCCGATCTGCGCGATGGCGCTGTCAGATTTCCTTCTCGACTTCGGCACCGGGCGCGCGGCCATCACCGGCCTTCGCGTCGTGGACTACGCCGCGTTCGCCGCCATCGTGCTCCTGGGCCGCGCGGCGCGGGGGCCGGCGCGTCCCGGACGGATCGCGGCGCTCGCGGTCTCCGGCTCCGCCCTCTTCTTCCTCGCCTCGAATCTCGCCGAGTGGGCCTCGAGTCCGCTGTACCCGAAGACGCTCGCCGGCCTGTCGCTCTGCTACGCGGCGGCGATTCCGTTCTTCTGGGCGACGGTGGCGGCCGATCTCCTGGGCTGTGCGGTCCTGTTCTCGCTGGATGCGCTCTCGCGGCACGCTCCGGGGCGCCGCGCAACCGCGGCCGGCGTCGTCGCGGCCGCCTGCGCGCTGGCGGCGTCCGCCTCCGCCGCCAATGCCCAGCAGCTTCCGCCGGCGTCCGAGAACGTGGTCGTGACCGCGACCTCGGTCCCGGACGACGAGAAGGACGTCGGCTCCGCCGTCACGGTCATCACGCGAGAGGACATCGTGAAGAGCGAGACGCCGGTCGTCTCCGATCTCCTGCGGCGCGTGCCGGGCCTCGACGTCGTGACCCTGGGCAGTCCCGGCTCGCAGACCTCGCTCTTCACGCGCGGCACGAACTCGACGCAGACGCTCGTCCTCGTCGACGGCGCGCGCATGAACTCGCCGTTCTTCGCGGGTTACGACTGGGGCGCGGCGACGACCGAGAACGTGGAGCGGATCGAGATCGTGCGGGGGCCGTTCTCGGCGCTCTACGGCTCCGACGCGATCGGCGGCGTCGTTCAGATCTTCACGCGCGCGCCGGGGGAGGGCCTGTCGGGACGAGCCACCGGCGAGGCCGGCAACCAGGGACAGGGCCGCGGCTCCGGGTCGCTCTCGATCGGAGAGGGGATCTTCGGCGCGGCCGGCAGCTACAGCTACACGGCGTTCGACGGCGACCGGCCGAACACCGACTGGCGGGAGCGCAACGGCTCGGCCCGCCTCGAGGCGCGATTCTCCGACAAGAGCCACATCTCCCTCGAGGGATCGATCCTGGACGGGGAGGTCGGCAATCCCGGTGCCGTCGGCTCGCCGTTCGCCTCGCCGACCGCGCGGGGTCTCATTCGAGAGGAACGGATCGGTCTGCCCGGGACGTTCGCGCTGTCCGACACGAACCAGCTCGACGTGCTCCTCGCGAGCGTCCGCTCGAAGCCCGGGTTTCGAGACGTCGGGTTCGAGTCGCAGACGGACGCGCAGACCTACCAGACGCGCATCGCCGACACCGCGAGGCTCGACAATCATCAACTGACGGCGTTCGCGTCCTGGGAGAGGTGGAAGGTCGACGACGGATCGAGCTTCGGCACCAACATCGACGACGGGCGGACGACGATCTGGGGACTGGGCGCGCAGGATGCGGCGACGTTCGGACAGTTCACCGTCACCGGCGGGCTTCGGTACGACCACAACTCCGCGTACGGCGACGCCTGGAGCCCGCGCGGAACCGTGTCCTGGCTGTCGGCGGACGGGCTCTGGAAGCTGCGCGCCTCGGGCGGCACCGGCTTCCGCGCACCGACCGTGGGCGAGCTCTTCTATCCGTTCAGCGGGAACCCGGATCTGCAGCCGGAGACGTCCGTCTCGGGCGAGCTCGGCGCCGAGCGCTACATCGGCGCCGGCCGCGCGGAGGTCTCGCTCTTCTGGACCGACCTGAAGGACCTGATCGTCTACGACTTCGCGACCCAGACCAACCTGAACGTCGGGAAGGCGCGGACGCGCGGGGTCGAGGTGGGCTTTCGCCAGCCGATCAGCCCGAGCCTCTCGGCCGACGCGACGTACACCTACCTGGACGCGGAGAACCTGGTCACCGACGAGCCGCTCCTTCGCCGCCCGCGCAACAGCGCGAGCCTCGGCGTCGACTGGCAGCCGATCGCCGGGCTCGACGTGTATCCGCGGGTGATCTACGTGGGCTCGCGGGCGGACGTCTCCGAGGTGACCGGTCCGGTCACGGATCCGGCGTACGTCCGCGTCGACTTCACGGGCCGGTGGCAGGCGACGAAGAACCTCGCGCCGTACGTGCGCATCACGAACGTCCTCAACCACCAGTACGACGAGGCCGCGGGCTACCCGGCCCCGGGCATCCTCGCCGCCGGCGGCCTGGACGTGAGATTCTGACGCGCGAAGCGGAGCCTTCGCGCGTCATCCCGAGGAGCGTCGCGCCGCGCGACGGCGGGCGTTTCGAAACAGCGACGAGGGATCCCGAGCTCGACGCGACGATCTCCGCATGAGGCGGTAGGAGACGCAGATGCCGCGCATCACCAAGGTCTACACGCGAACCGGCGACGACGGCACGACGGGCCTGGGCGGCGGACAGCGCGTCCGGAAGGACTCGCCGCGCATCGAGGCCTACGGGACCGTCGACGAGCTCAACAGCTCGATCGGCGTCGCGCTCGCGGCGGGGCTGACCCCGGCGCTCGACGAGAGACTGCGCGGCATCCAGAACGAGCTCTTCCACCTCGGGTCGGACCTCTGCATCCTCGAGGAGGACAAGGTGCGGCTCTCCGTGCCCCGTATCGAGGAGCGGCACGTCGAGGCTCTCGAGAAGACCATGGACGCGCTCACGGACCAGCTTCCGGCGCTCGAGAACTTCGTCCTCCCGGGCGGCGCTCCGGGCGCGGCGGCGCTCCACGTCGCGCGGACCGTCTGCCGCCGCGCCGAGCGCTGCCTGATCGAGCTCTCCCGGCTGGAGGCGGTCGGCCCGCACACCGTGATCTATCTGAACCGCCTCTCCGACACGCTCTTCGTCATGGCGCGGTACGAAAACAAGATGCGGGGCGTCCCGGACGTGCTCTGGGACAGCCGCGCGTGACGAAGGCGCTCGTCGCCTGGAGCTCCGGGAAGGACAGCGCGTTCGCGCTGGCGGAAACGCTTCGCGCCGGCGAGCTCGAGGTGGCGGGACTGCTGACGACCGTCACCGCGGATTACGAGCGCGTGTCGATGCACGGAGTTCGGGAGGAGGTGCTGGAGCTGCAGGCGCGCGCCGCCGGTCTGCCGCTTCACACCGTGCGGATTCCCGCCGCCTGCGTCAACGCGGACTACGAGCGCGCGATGGGAGAGGCCGTGCGCGCGGCCCGCGAGGACGGCGTGACGCACGTCGTGTTCGGCGACATCTTCCTCGAGGACGTGCGCGCGTACCGCGAGCGGATGCTCGCCGGCACCGGCATCGCGCCCGTCTTCCCGCTCTGGGGGCGCGATACGCGTGCCCTCGCGCGCGAGATGCTCGACTCCGGGCTCGCGGCGACGCTCGTCTGCGTGGATCCGCGCCGCCTGCCGGAGTCGTTCGCCGGCCGCGCCTTCGACCGGACGCTCCTCGACGACCTGCCGCCCCACGTCGACTCCTGCGGCGAGAACGGCGAGTTCCACACCTGTGTGACCGATGGACCGATGTTCTCGGGGCCCGTACGGCTCCGCGCCGGCGAGGTCGTCCGGCGCGACGGATTCGTCTTCGCCGATCTCCTCCCGTCCGAGGCCGCCTCGCTTGTCGCCCGCTGACGATCCGCGCGTCGCGTCGTTCCACGACGGGCTGAGAATCGTCTCGTTGCTCCCGTCGGCGACGGAGATCGTCGCCGCGCTCGGCCTGGCGGGCGCCCTCGTCGGCCGCTCGCACGAGTGCGACTTCCCGGAGGGCGTCGAGCGGCTCCCGGCATGTACCGAGCCGATGATCGACCCCGGTGCGCCGTCGGATGAGATCCACGGTTCGGTGTCCGATCTTCTCGCGCGCGCTCTGTCCGTGTACCGCGTCGATTCGGAACGCCTGCGGACGCTCCGCCCGACGCACGTCGTCACCCAGGTCCAGTGCGACGTCTGCGCCGTGTCGCTCGAACAGGTGGCGGACGCGCTGGCGGACTGGGCCGCGGCGCCAACGCCGCGCGCTGAAACAACCGGCGAGCGGCCCGAGCTCGTCGCGCTCGACGCATCCTCGTTCGACGGCGTCTTCGCGGACGTGCGCCGTGTCGGCCAGGCGCTCTCCGTTTCAGAACGAGCCGAGGAGCTCGTCGCCTCGATGAGAACGCGCGTTCGGCAGATCGCGGAAGCGACGGCGTCGGCCCCGGAGCGCCCACGCGTCGCAGCGATCGAGTGGCTGTCCCCGCTCATGACCGCGGGCAACTGGATGCCGGAGCTCATCGAGCTCGCCGGAGGACGCAATCTCTTCGGCGAGGCGGGGCGGCATTCGCCGCGGATCGAGTGGAGCGACGTCGTCGCCGCCGATCCGGACGTCGTCCTCGTGTTCCCCTGCGGCTTCTCACTCGAGCGCACCGCGGCCGAAGCGGGACTCCTCGCCAGCCTGCCCGGCTGGGACCGGCTCCGCGCCGTGCGCGAGGGGCGCGTCTATTTGTGCGAGGGCAACCAGTACTTCAATCGGCCGGGCCCGCGGCTCGTGGAGACCCTCGAAATCCTCGCGGAGGTGTTCCATCCCTCGCGATTCACGTTCGGCCACGAGGGAGAGGGCTGGATGCGGCTCGATGCGGCGAAGCGAGGGACACGTTCTCGACCCGTCTGAAAAACGGCGCGCGGCCGCCCGGACCAATCCGGAACGGCCGCGCGCAAACCACACCAGGTTTACTGATGCGCGGCGGGGATACCCGGCGCACCCGCCCAGTGCAGGCCGAGCGCCTTCGCGAGGAAGGTCGCCATCTGCCCGCGCGTGAGCGGCGCGTCCGGGCAGAAGTTGCCGTTGCCGCATCCGCCGGTGATCCCCGATGCCTTGAGCGCCTCGATGAACTGGAAGAATGGGTGGTCGATCGGAACGTCTCCAAAGCTCGGAGCACCCGGTGCGGGGCTCACCGCGCGCTTCCACCAGATCTCGACCCAGCCGAAAAATTGTGGGTTTGCCGCGGCCGCCGTCTGGACATGCAGCGCGAGAGCCTCGCCCGAGACCCCAGGCCAGGTGTATCCGATCGGTGAAGGATTGAAATCCGTGGCCCACGCTCCCCCGTGTTGCGTGCTGTTCAACGAACCGATGACGAACGTCGTTCCGAACAGGTTGCGCACGAGGAGGTCGGCGCCGACGCCGAAGTCGACGTCGGTCAGGCTGTTCAATCCGATGAAGTCGATGACCGCTCCCCCGGGGAGGTCGACGCCCACGTAGAAGTCGGAGACAGTGTTGGTGGCCCCGAAGCGACCGAGGCTGCCCGAGGTGTTGTAGAACATGAAGGAGTCGTGCGGGGTGAAGGAAACCGCCGAAATCGTCGTGACGTTGTATTGGTCCACTCCCCAAACCCGGGGAGCCCGGCCGGAGTCCTGGGCCGCCAGGATGGAGGCCATCAAAACGCCAGCCAGAACCGTGGAGATGAAGGTGCGTTTCCTCAGTGACATGGAACCTCCTCGTGGGCACGGATTATCGAAGCAGGAAGGCATCGAAAGTGAAGGATTCTTCAGGTCGAGCGGCGCACGCGTAGCGGCCGATAGAATTGGCGCGTGAGACGCGTCGCCGCCTGGATCCTCGCCGCCTCGGTCGCCGCCCCGGCGCTGCTCGCGCTCGCCGTGCCGGGCGTCGACGTGGACGCGGTCCGCTGCGCGATCAAGTGCGGTCACGCGGTGCGCGCCGGCGCCGTCTGCTGCCCGACGGAGACCGGCACGACGTGGAAGACGTGCCGGCCGGACGACTCGCTCCTCCCGGGCTTTGCTTCCGCCGCCGTCGGGGTCCTCACGCCGCAATTCCGGCTCGCCGCGCCGTCGGGCTTCTTTCTTCTGACCCCCGGGGTCTCGCCGGCACCCCGATCGAGCATCGACGCCCCGCCCGATCACGTGCCGCTCGCGCTCTCCTGATCCGCGGTCGTCGTAGCGGGCGGACCTTCTCCGCCCACCGATCGTCTTCAGATCGTTTCGAGGAGAGCCTTTCATGCTCGATTCGTCGTCTCTTCGCCGCCGGCTTTTCCGGGCGGCGGCGGTCGTCGCGGTTTTCGCGGCGACGATTCCCTCGCCGCGCGCGCTCGCCTGTTCCATCTGCCGCTGCGGCGATCCGACCTTCAACTCCCTCGGCTCGGACGTCTACTCCGAGGCGCAGTTCCGAATCGCGTTCGACTTCGACCGTTTCAACAAGAGCCAGCTCACCGTCGAGGACGGCAGGGTCGGGAACGATGCGGAGATCGAATACCGCTACACCGCGACCGTCTCGTACGGCTTCGGCGACCGCTTCCTGCTCGTCGCGCGCGTGCCGCTCTCGCACCGCGACCTGACGACGACGTTCCTCGACGGGGAGTCCGAGGAGGTCTCGACGACGGGGCTGTCGGATCCCGAGTTCTACGGCCTCGTGCGCCTCTGGTCCTCGCGCTTCGGCGACGGGATCGGCAAGCGCTCGACCGTCTCCGCGATCTTCGGCGTGAAGACCCCGTGGGGCGAGAACGACGTCCAGCAGGACGGCGAGCGCGTCGACGAGCACGCGCAGCCGGGAACGGGGTCCACGGATCTCTTCGGCGGGTTCTCCGGCTACTACCTGCTCGACGAGCGCTCGACGATCTTCGGCTCGGTGCAGTACCGCGGTACCGGCCGGAACGACTTCGGCTACAAGTACGGCGACAGCACGATCGCCACGCTCGCCTACGAGCGCAAGCTGACCGACCCGCTCGACGCCGTCCTCGAGTTCGACTTTCGCCACGCCCAGCGGGACCAGGTGGACTCGGAGGGCGTGGTCGACCCGAACACCGGGGGGACGGTTCTCTACATCGCGCCGCGCCTGCTCTTCGCGGTCGGCCAGCACGTGGCGCTGCGCGCCGCCGTGCAGATCCCGATCGTCGAGAACCTCTACGGCGTCCAGGACGAGAAGGTCAACGTGAACGGGGGCGTGACCCTGCTTTTTTGATCGGCTCGCCGCAAGCGCGACAAGGCGAGAAGGCTCCCGTCCTTTGAAAACCGTCGCCCCCCCTGGGGGGGAGACGGGCGGGTGAGGGGGGAAAGCAGAACATATTAGCAATCCCTAATATGTCCTAAGACGCTCCTCCCATCCTCTCCACCGGCACGTCCGGATCCTGCACGGACGGATCCGGCTCGACCGGGTGGTTCCAGGGCGCCCAGATCTTCAGCTCCTGCTCGTCGCGCCCGGTGTCGCCGGCCGTCCGGCGCCTCGGGTGAACGGCGTACCCGAGGATGAAGATCAATCCGAGCGCCGCGTGGGTCCAGCCCACGGCCCGCGTCGCCGACCGCGACACGAGCATCTGGACGACGTAGCCGCTCAGGACGAGCGGCGTGAAGATCCACAGCATGGCCGCGCCGGTGCGGCGGCCGTTGACCTCTCCCGTCCTCAGACGCGCGAGCGCGTGCCGGCGCAGGATGAGGCCGATTCCGAAGATCGCGAAGGGAGCGATGAGGATGTGCGTCTTCATGAGCCACGGCTGGAGCGGATGGCCGGCCCGCGAGTCCGGGTCCGGCGACGGAACGAAGTACTTGAAGACGCCGTAGACGACGCCGGTCAACGAGACGGCGATGAGCGCCGAGTGGTTCCACCACGCCTCCCAGCGCCTCATCGGCCGGCTCCTGCGCCGGAGCCGCGCGCCGCCGGGGGGGAAGGCGTCGCCGGGGCGGACGCGGGCGCGGGCGGATGGAGCACGCGGTAGATCGCGAGCACGCGCCGCGCGGCGTCGGTCGTCGCGCGGGCGGTCAGGGTCGCGCCGGAGACGGGGCGGATCGAGCGCTTGAGCGAGAGCTCGTCGTCGAGCGGCTTGCCCTGGAACTGCTCGTACCACTTCGGCCGCGGCATGTACTCCTCGGGCTCGGAGAAGGAGAGGACCTCGACGCGGAGGATCCGCGCCTCCGGCGAGACGACGACCATCACCGTCTCGCTCATCGTGCGCACGACGTGCGTGTCGAAGTAGGCCTCGCCGGCGGCGCGGCCGTCCTTCGTCGCCGCGTAGTAGCGCACGAGCGCGGACGGCGGGTCTTCCTCGCCCGAGAGCGCCTTCGCCGCGCGCCGCTGTTCCTCGGTCAGGAAGGCGCTGTGCGCCTCGACCGTGGCGCCGGGGAACGCCAGCCGGAGCGCTTCCTCCTGCGTGAGGAGCACCTTCGCCCATGCGGCCGGGACGGCGAGCGCCGCGAAGACCGCCGCGACGAGTCCGCGGATTCGCATCTAGAAAATGTATCCGAGGCCCACGTTGAACTGGTTGACCCCCGTGCGTGCCGCGTTGAGCCGCTGCTGCCAGTCCGCCTTCACGACGAGCCGGCTGATCGGGTAGTACGACACTCCCATCGTGAGCTGGTGCGCGTTGTTCGCGGGGTTGCGCTCGTAGCCGGCGGGCACGCGGAGCTGGGTGTCCCAGCCCTCGTAGCGCACGAACGGCCAGAGCGACATCTTCGTGGATCCACCGAGCGACAGGAGATCGAACGCGACCTGGCCGTACCAGCCCTGCTGCTGGCTTCCGATCGACTCGTCGCCCTCGAAATCGTTGAGCTGGTTGATGAGCGCCGCCTGGTCGATCGTCGTGTGGGCGTAGAGCCCGCGGAGCCACAGGCCCCGCCATCTCCAGTCGGCGTGGGCGTCGAGGACCGTCGTGAACCCGCCGATCTCCTGGCCCGACGGCGTCAAGCGGCCCTGGCCCGAGTCGCCGGCGAAGGCCGACGCGCCGAGCGTCAGGCCCGACACGCCGACGAAGTCGAACCGTCCCGTGAACGCCCAGTTGTCCACCAGCGCCTCGGAGCCCTCCTGGCGGCCCTCGCGGATCCCCTCGTCCGCCGAGTAGCCGGCGGCGTTCAGCCCGTTGACCATGTAGCCCCGGTAGGTGAACGGCCCGACCTCGCCGTACAGCCCGAACCCGAGCTCGCGCCAGGTGGACGGGATGATGAGGTCCTCGACGTCCGGCCGCCGCACGCCGAGGAACGCCGTCGGCTCGTGCTGCTCGTTGACGAGGCCCATCGGAATGAGCACGAGCCCCGCGCGCGCGTTGAACTCCGCGCGATTCATGTAGTCCACGTACGCGAACTCGACCTCGGCCTCGCCGCCCTTGTCCGACGCGACGACGGCGTTCTCGTACTCGATCTCGGTGTTCAGCACGAAGTGCCGGTCGAACTTGTAGCCCAGGTAGACGACGGCGCGCGCGAGCGTGATCTGGTCCTCGGCGCCCGACGGCGCGCCGCTCTGGTCGTGGCTCGCGAAGTTCTGGTAGATCACCTCGCCGTAACCGCCGATCGAGACGCCGCTCTGGCGGTTGTAGACCTTCGCGGCGGAGAGGCCGAGGCCGTAGCGCCGGCCGGCGTCCTGCGCCGTCCCGGCGGGCGCCGAGAACGGACTCTCGGAAGCCGATCCCGGAGCCGCGGCGGTCTGCGCCGGCTGATCGGGTGCCCCCGCTCCCTGCGCGGCCTCGCCGATCTTCATCGCCTCGATCTCCTGCGCGAGGATCTCGATCTTCCGTTCGATCTCCGCGAGCTTCGCATCCTGTGCGCTTCCACCCGACGCGGCCTTCAACGCGGCGACCTCGGCGCGCGTCTCCGCGAGCAACTTTTCGAGCCGCTGGATGCGCTGCTCGGGGGAGCCGGGAGCGGGGGCTGTCGACGGGTCGGGTTCGGCCGCCGCCGCCGGCGGGTTCTGCGCGACGGCGCGCGCGGCGGCGATCCAGAGGACGAGGAGAAGGCACTTCGAGATCCGAGTCATCGCGATTTCCTCCTGGTGAGTGAGCTCGCGGCCGGGGCCGAGATGCCGACGACGGCGTCCGCATCGACCCGGGTCACGTGTTGCGGGAAGGACGGCGAGGCGACCGCGCGCAGCCGGCCGCGCCCGTCGTCCACGAGAAAGAGGGCCTCCTGGGGCACGCCCTCGCGGCGGAGCCGCTCCGAGAGCTCCAGCCCGCGCTCGGGGCCGAGCACGAACAGGGCGGTCGAGAGGACGTCCGCGACCAGGCCCGAGGGCGCGATCACGGTGACGGAGCCGAAGTCGGGGGCGGGGCGTCCGGTGCGCGGGTCGAGCTCGTGTCCGACCCGGACTCCCGAGACCGTGCGCCCCCGCTCCGAGTTCCCGGACGTCGAGACGGAGAGGCCGGAGAGCGCGAGGGTCAGGACCTCGCGACCTCGCTCACGCGGGTGCGCGACGGAGACCTCCCACGCCGCGCCGGACTCGCCCGTCCCGAGCGCGAGCTGCTGGCCGCCGAGGTCGATGCGCGCGTCGCCGACGGCGGCCGCGGCGAGGCGGTGCGCGGCGGCATCGAGCGCGTAGCCCTTGCCCCACGCCCCCTCGTCGATGCCGGCGGAGGGGCGGAGGCGGGCCGCGGTTCCGCGCGCGGCGTCGATGCGGAACGCGCCCGGGCCGACCGCGGCGAGCCCGGCGGCGATCTCCCCGGCCGACGCGAGCCGCCCCTCGCCGCGCAGGTCCCACGCGCGCACGAGGGGAGCCACGGTCGGGTCGAAGGCGCGATCCGTCCGCTCCGACCACGCGAGGGCGTCGCGCAGCACCGAGGCGAGCTCGACGCCGACCGCGACCTGCCCGCCCGGCGGCGTCTCGTTGAGCCGCCGGAGCGGGCTGTCCCGCCACGTCGTCAGGAGGTCCTCGACGCGGCGAAGCTCCTGCACGACGAGCTCCGATGCAGCGAGCCCGTCCTCGCGGCTCGCGGCGACGATCTCGACCTCCGCGGTCGTGCCCATCGAGGCGACGCGCCGCTCGACGGAGATGCGCGGAGACACGAGCGCGGCGGCGAGCGCGAGTCCGGCGACCATCAGTCGTCGTCCCGGCTGACGAGGGGGAGGAACGCGGTGGTCGAGGCCACGCGCCGCGCGGCGAGGAGCCCCGCTCGGCGCGGAGCGGCGCCGGGATGTCGTGCGAGTCGAGCCGGGCGTGATGGCGTCATGCGTCGTTCGTCGGTTCCTGTTGTGATTGAGATTCAGTCTCAGTCGCAACGATACGCGGAGGCGCGGGATGCCGTCAAGCGGGTCGCGGCGGCGCCCGGGCGGGGAACTCCGCTTCCGTTTCGGGGCGGGAAAAGCCGGGTCGCGGCAGGGGCGAGGCCCGACCCCGTCGATAATGCTCCGATGAGCTCTTCTCGCACGTATCGGGCCTCCGCGATCGCCCTGCTTCTCGCCGTGTGGGTCGTGCCCGCGTCGCTGACCGCGTCTCCCCGGAAGACGAAGACGCCCGCCGCCAGGACACCGACACCGACACCGAATGCCGCGATCACGGCGCGCCCGGCTCCCAGGCCCGCCACGCTGGTCCCCGATCCGCCGTACGTCGGCACGCCCGCGGCCGGGGAGAAGCCCTACGCCGGAATTCTCCGCGCGAAGGAGGCCGGGGCGAGCGAAGAGGAGCTCCTCGCGCGCGTCGCGAAGGACGGCGTCCGCTACTCGCTCTCGACCCCCGACATGCAGACGCTGCGTGCCGCCGGGTTATCGCCGAAAGTGATCGAGGCGATGCTGCGGGCCGGCCGCGAGCCTCTGCCTTCGCCCGCGGGCAAGGCGGCGCTGGCAGCGGCAACTCCCGCAGGGGCGGCTCGCGCCGCGGCGACGCCTACGCCGCGTTGATCCGGGCGACGCCCTCGCGGCCCGCGCCCTGCCGCCGGCGTTTCCACCAGAGCGCCAGGAGCCACACCGTGGGGACGACCGCCAGCGCGTACGCCAGGACGTGCCCGATCTTGCCGTCCGGCCCGAGGATCTCGGTCGCGTCGTGGATCGCCTGCGAAGACGGGAAGAGCCGCGCCTCGGAGAGCTCGTGGATGCCGTACAGCACCAGCTGAACGAGGAAGATCGCGAGAAAGACGGCCGAGACGTTGAGCAGCGTCTTCAGCGGAACGTTCCGGCCGATGCGCGTCCACAGGAACCCGATCGCGGCGGCGGCCACGACACCGAGCCCGAGCCCGAGCAGGACCGCGGAGGACTTCATCTGGAAGAACGCCGTCGCCACGAGGAGGGCGGTCTCCATGCCCTCGCGCGTGATCATGAGCAACGCGAAGACGAAGACTCCCCAGAACGCGCCCGCCGACGTGCCGCCGGCCTGCACGCGGTTCTCGATGCGGCTCTCGATGTCGGACTTGAGACGCGACGAGACGCGCTTCATGTAGACGAGGAGGCTGCCCACGAGGGCCGCCGCGACGAGCGCGAGGGTTCCCTCCCAGAGCGGCTGGTTCGCGGCCTTGGAGAAGAGGAATCCGGCGCCGGCACAGGTCACGACGGAGACGGCGACCGCGGCGTACACGGCGCGGGCGAGGGAGCCGCGGCCGGTGCGCCGGAGATAGGACAGCGTGAGGGCGACGATCAAGAACGCCTCGATGCCCTCACGCAACGCGATGGTGAATCCCTGCCACATCTCTCGCTCTCCTGGTGGTCGGTCGCCGGTCCGCTTGACACGGCGGAGGGCGTGAAGAATACTCCAGTTGAGACAGAGTCGCAATCCCAATGGTGACGCCGAGATGACCGCCGAGAAGCGCGAGCTCACGATCTTCCGCAAGTACCTGGAACGACGGGGCCTGAAGCTCACCGCCGAGCGCAAGGCGCTCTTCGACGAGATCTTCGGCCGCCACGAGCACCTGGAGGCGGACGAGCTCCTCGTGCGCCTCCGCGCGAAGCACACGAAGATTTCCCGGGCCACGATCTACCGCACGCTCGAGCTCCTCGTGGACTCGGGAATCGTCGGGCGGCTGCGGATCGGCGAGGCGGGTTATCGCTACGAGCGGCTGCGCGCGGGCGACCACCACGACCATCTGATCTGCGACTTCTGCGGCCGCGTCATCGAGTTCTTCGAGCCGCGGATCGAGTCGCTCCAGGACGAGGTCGCGGCGCGGCACGGCTTCGTCCTGCTTTCTCACAGCCACCAGATGCGGGGAATCTGCCGCTCGTGTCGCCCCCGGGCGAAGGCGGCGGCGGAGGATCGGTTCTCCCGGCCGAAGGCCGTGCCTACGTCTTCCAGGCCACCCGGATGAATCGCCGGCCGAGGCGCAGGACGACCGGGTCTCCACTTGCGCCCGCGAGCGGCTCGTCGGGATCCCGGACCTCGCGCGGCGCGGCCGCGTCGCCGCCTCCCTCCTCGTAGACCTTCAGCGCGCCCTCGGCGATCTTCCGGCGCGCCTCCCGCATCGAGGAGGCGAGCGCGAGCGCGACGAGCGTCCGCGCGGCGGGTGCGCCTCCCTCGGCGGGGAGCTCGCGGGTCTCGACGTCGTCCGGCACCTCGCCGCGCGAGAAGGCCCGGCGGAAGTCCTCCTCCGCCCGGGCCGCGGCGTCCGCGCCGTGGAAGTCCGCCGTGATGCGGCGCGCGAGATCCGCCTTCGTGTCGCGCGGGTTCTCTTCCTTCGACTCGACCGCGGCGCGGCGCCGCGCGATCTCGGGGGCCGGCGCGTCGGTGAGCAGCTCGAACCAGCTCCAGAGAAGAGAGTCGGGAATCGACATCACCTTTCCGTACATGTCTCCGGGGGGATCGAGCACGCCGATGGAGTTGCCGAGCGACTTCGACATCTTCTCGACGCCGTCGAGTCCGACCAGGAGCGGCATGGTGAGGACCACCTGCGGCTCGAGCCCTTCGGCGCGCATCAGGTCGCGTCCGACGAGGAGGTTGAAGAGCTGATCGGTGCCACCGAGCTCGACGTCCGCCTTCAGGGCCACCGAGTCGTAGCCCTGCGCGAGCGGGTACAGCAGCTCGTGGAGGGCGATGGGCTGCTGGGCGCGCCAGCGCTTCTGGAAGTCGTCGCGCTCGAGGATCCGCGCGACGGTCACGCGGGACGCGAGACGCACGAGGCCGGCCGTTCCGAGAGCCGAAAGCCAGCGATCGTTGAAGTCGATGACCGTCTTCTCGCGGTCGAGGATCTTGAAGGCTTGCTCCGTGTAGGTCCGGGCGTTCTGCTCGACCTCGGCGCGAGTGAGCTGAGGCCGCGTCGTCTTCTTCCCGGAGGGGTCTCCGATCATCGCCGTGAAGTCGCCGATGACGAAGACGACGCGATGTCCCGCGTCCTGAAAGTGGCGCATCTTTCGCAGCAGGACCGTGTGGCCCAGGTGGATGTCCGGGGCCGACGGGTCGAAGCCCACCTTGACGGTCACCGGACCGCGCGCGAGCTTGCGTCCGAGGTCCTCGGCATCGATGAGATCCACCGAGCCGCGGGCCAGTCTCTCCAGCGCGGGGGAGGTAGAAGTCATTACGGCAGAGGATAATACGTGCCGGATGCTTAAGGCTTCATAAAACGGGACGCGTCCCGGCCCGCGAAAAGTAGTCTTCGTGCTGCGGAAGGATCGGGAAGCTTTTTCCGGAGAGAGGTGAGGTCCCCCATGCGAACGCGTCAGTCTCTTCTTCTGGTGGTTGGATTTTTGTGTGCCGGGGCGCTGCTGGCGGAGCGGATCACTCTGCCCGCCGCGGCGTCGATCGTCGGCGGCGCGCCGTTCTTCTCGGATGTGCGCGCGTTCAACACGTCGTACACGGACACGCTTCAGGTGACCGCGACGTACCGTTGCTTCATCGGCTGCTCGGGCAACCCGCAGACGACCACGTTCACGCTGGCGCCGCGCCAGTCGCAGGCCTTCGACGACATGGTCGCGACGACGTTCTCTTCGCCGAACACCGCGGGCGGAGTCGAGTTCGACTTCTCCGGAAGCAGCGACGAGCTCGTCGTGACCAGCCGCCTCTTCTCGACCGTTCCCGAGCCGACGGTCGGAATGTTCATCCCGGCGCTGCAGAACTCCGATGCGCATCCGACGACGGTCCTGACGTCGATCCGGAACGGCGGGGCGAACCTGGGCTTCCGGACCAACGTCGGCGTGTTCAACCCGGAGGACTCGGCCGTCAACGTCACCTTCTCGATCTTCGACGAGAACGGCGCGGCGATGGGCACGGCGGTGGCGCGCTCGGTCCCCGGTCACTCGGGGGTACAGGTCTCGGGCATCTTCAATGCGGCCGGAGTCGGCTCGACCCAGACGGACAACGCGGTGATCGTCGTCTCCGCGGGCTCGGAGGTCTTCTCCTACGCGGCGGTCATCGACAATGCGACGACCGATCCGATCTTCGTCGTCGGCGCCGAGGATCAGCCGCTGCAGGCGTTCACTCCGGCGGTCACGTCGACGCCGGCGGGACCGACCGCGACCCCGACGTCGCCGGCCCCGACCGTCACGCCGACTCCTCCGGCGGGCGGCGCTCGGGCCGTGAACGTGGGCCAGGGCGGCATGAACTTCGTCGACCAGGTCAGCGGCAACAGCACCACGACCATCCCCGTCGGCACGACGGTCACCTGGACCTGGGTCGGAGGCCCTCACTCGGTGACGTCCGGAGCCTGCCCGCCGTGCCAGCATGACGACAACTTCGGCACCGAGCAGTCGTTCAGCCCGCCGCACACGTTCTCGTTCACGTTCAACACGGCGGGGTCGTTCCCCTACTACTGCACCGTGCACCTCTCGGCCATGACGGGAACCGTCGTCGTCACCCCCTGAATCGCAGGCCATCTCCTGTCCCCAACGGCCGCCCGGGTGGGCGGCCTTTTTTTGGGTCAGGCCTCGAATTTCGACGGTCGAGCAGAGCCGCCCGCCCGGGCCTCCCCGGCGTCAACCCGGGCGTCTCCCGCTCGTCCAATCCCCGGAGGCCCCCGCTGTACCTGCGACGATGGCTCGGGATTTCGATCGGGATCGCCCTGGCGACCTCGGCCTCCGGACGCGCCGCCGGCGAGACGCTCTATCTGCCCGCCGCCGCTTCGGTCGTCGGAATCTCGCCGTTCTACTCCGACGTCCGCGCCTTCAACACCTCGTACGCGGAGACGCTGACCGTCACCGCGACGTACCGCTGCTTCATCGGCTCCTGCTCGGGGCCGCCCCAGACGTTCGCCCTCGGACCGCGGGAGTCCCGCGCGTTCGACGACGTCTGCGTCTCGCTCTTCGGGTCGCCGGACTCCGCCGGCGCGATCGAGCTTTCGTCGTCGGGCGCGGACGGGAATCTCGTCGTCACCAGCCGCCTCTACGCGACCTCGCCGACTCCGACGGTCGGGATGTTCGTCCCGGCCGTCCCGCTCTCGGCCGCGCACCCCGTCTCGCTGCTGACGTCCGTGCGCAACGGCGGGAGCGGCGCGGGGTTCCGCACCAACGTCGGCGTCTACAACCCGGGGGACGCGCCGGTGACTCCGGTCTTCCGCGTCTACGACGGGACGACGCTCGTCGGAGAGACGCAGCTCGCTGCGCCGCTGGCGGCGCACGCGGGGGCGCAGATCAACGACATGTTCGCGAGCGTCGGCGCCGCGGCGCTCCAGACCGGCAACGCGGTGGTCGTCGTCGACGCCGGCGGGACGCAGCCCCTCTTCTCCTACGCCGCGGTCATCGACAACGCGACCACGGACCCGATCTACGTCGCCGGTGCGGCGGACCAGGCGCCTCCGGCGGCGGCGCAGATCGTCATCTCGGTGCACGCCTGGGACTTCTCGCCGGGAGGTCCCGTTTCGGCGCCGCTGCGACTCCAGGTCGGGACGGCGTACACGCTCGTCTTCCACAACGTCGACCTGCCTTCGACCCTGAACCCGCAGCACGGCTTCTCCGGGATCAGCGAGCTCGGGATCCCGGCGACCGACGACATCTCGCCCGGCCACGACTTCGTCGTGCCGGCGTTCACGCTGCAGCCGTATCAGCGGGGCACGTACCCCTTCGCGTGCACCCGCAACGACTGCGGCGCCGACCCCGAGCAGCACGCCGGAATGCGGGGGACGATCATCGTGGAGTGATTGACGGGAGGATCCCTCTCACCCGCGCGCATCGTTCTTCTCCAGATCCCCTCTCCCCCCGCGCGCGGGGGGAGAGGGAGTCTGAAAGGCCTTGTGTGGCGATCGTCGGTCATTGAGGCTTTATGGCGATCGTCGGCTGCGGAGGCGGCTACTCGAGCGATTGCTAGAATCCCCTCCGTGACCGAAGCCGACACCACGGACAAAGACGCTCCCGCTCCCGCTCCTGTCCCGAGCGAGGACGACCGCCGGGCCGCGGCGGCCGCGATCAACCGCAAGCGAGCCGAGAAGGAGTGGGAGGAGAACAAGAAGCGCTGGCGTGAGATGGGCGTGCCGAAGGGGCTGCCCGCCAAGAAGTAGACCGTGCGCCTCGAGAGCCCGGCCTTTCGCGACGGCGCTCCGATTCCGCCAGGCCACTCGCGCGACGGCGGGGATACCTCGCCACCCCTCTCCTGGAGCGATCCGCCCGCGGCGAGCCGCTCCTTCGCGCTCGTCTGCGACGACCCGGACGCGCCCCGCGGCACGTGGGTCCACTGGGTCCTCTGGGGAATCCCCGCCGATGCGCGCTCGCTTTCCGCGGGAGCGGGAGGATCCGAGAGCCCGCCGGGGGGAGGCGTGCACGGGACGAACGATTTTCGCGACCGGCGCTGGGGAGGCCCCGCTCCGCCGCGCGGCCACGGCACGCACCACTACCGCTTCCGACTCTTCGCGCTCGACGCGGAGCCGCAGCTCGCGGCGGGCGCGACCCGGGCCGAGCTCGGCCGGGCGATCGAGGGGCACGTCCTCGCGGAGGCGGTATTGGTCGGAACGTTCCGGCGGGACTGAGCGCACGCGCGTTCGCCAGACGCCGACGAGAACCGGGACGAGCTTGCGCGACCGCGATCTTCGCCGCGCCTTCGAGCGCATCGAGTCCGACGTCGTCGCCTGCCGCCGCTGCCCGAGGCTCAACGCATGGCGCGAGGAGGCGGCGCGGAATCCTCCGCGGCGATTCGCCGGCGAGACCTACTGGGCGCGACCGGTGCCGGCCTTCGGCGATCCTCTCGGCCGCATCCTCCTGGTCGGACTCGCTCCCGCGGCGCACGGGGGCAATCGGACGGGGCGGATCTTCACGGGCGACGAGTCCGGACGCTTCCTCTTCTCGGCTCTCCACGCGGTGGGTCTCGCCAACCAGCCCGAGTCGATCGCGCCGGGCGACGGCCTCGAGCTCTCGGGCGCGCTGATCACCGCGACGGCGCGGTGTGCGCCCCCCGCCAATCGTCCGCTGCCCTCCGAGCTCGACAACTGCCGCGAATACATGCGGCGGGAACTCGCGATCGTTCCGAGGCCGCGGGTGCTCGTGGCTCTCGGCGCGATCGCGTTCGCGTCGTGCCTGTCGATCCTCGCGGACGAGGGCACACCGATTCCGCGCCCGCGGCCGCGGTTCGCGCACGGCGCGCGTTTCGCCGTCGGCGAAGACGTTCTCCTCGCGACGTACCACCCGAGCCAGCAGAACACCTTCACGGGGAAGCTGACGCAGTCCATGCTGCGCGCGGTGCTCCGCCGCGCGGTGCGGGAGGCGGCGAGGGTGGGCGCGAGGGGCTGAGACCGGGGATCCCTCGTCGCTCTGCTCCTCGGGATGACCGCTACGCCGTCGCGCGCGACGGCTGCGCGGTCACTTCTTGAACAGCGCGTCGAACGCCGAGCGCGCGTCGTCCGGCGTCGCGACGGCGCGCGAGCCCGTCAGGTCGAACGTCTTCGCCGGCGCGAAGAGCTCGCAGGTGTTGCCCGCCTTCTTCGAGACGATCCGTGCCGGGATCTTCTGCACGCACTCCCAACGCGCCGACGAGTCGAAGTGGACGCACTGGCTGCACGCGTGGAGCGAGGCGCCGCACTTGCGGCAGACCGACTCCACGCCGACGCCGTCGAGATCGAGCACGCGCTCGCCGCAGTGCTTGCAGCGGAACACGACCGCCTTCGCCTGGTCGATGCCGCGGCCGCGCGGCGCGCCGTCATCGTCGCGCGGCGGCCTCGGTCCGGACGGACGTTTGACCGACGAGTCCCGCCCGGAATCCATGTAGCCGCGGTGCCCGTACTTTCGATCGTCGCTCACGTGCCTTCGATCTTATATGGGTGGGATAATCGAGGCGTGACCGCGTCCCCGGACCGCGCGATGGAGCTCTGGCGGGAAGGCACGTCGAGGCTTCTCCAGGGGGATCTCGACGAGGCCGTCGCGCTCTTCACGCTCTCGCTCGAGGAGGAGCCCAGCGCGGAGGCCTATACGTTCCGGGGCTGGGCCTTCTCGTTCCAGGGCCGGCTCGACGACGCCATCGAGGAGTGCCGCAAGGCGATCGCGACGGATCCCGGGTTCGGCAACCCGTACAACGACATCGGCTGCTATCTCGTCGAGATGGGACGCGGCGAGGAGGCGATCCCCTGGTTCGAGCAGGCCAAGAGGGCCAGCCGCTACGACCCGAGACACTTCCCGTACCTCAACCTCGGACGGCTCCACGCCTCGCGAGGAGAGCTGACGGAGGCGCTGGTGGAGTTCGAAGGGGCGCTCGCGGAGAACCCGGGCGATCCGATCGCGACTCAGTTCATCGAAGCCCTCCGCCTTCGCGTCAACTGACCGCGCAGCCGTGGCGTGCCGCGGCGTAGCGGTCATCCCGAGGCGCGCAGCGACGAGGGATCCCCGACTCGACGCGCCGAGGATGCCGTCGCGAGTTCGGGGCCACCTTGAGCGGCCCGAGGGGACGCATCGATGAGGAATCGCTGTTCGCCATCGCCCTCGCCCCCCTGGAATCCCCCGCGCGCGACCCGCGTTTTGAATGCGGATAGACTCGCGCTTCCGGAGGAGCGCAAAAAATGGCTCAATTCGAAGTAACTCCCCAGTCCGCATTCGCGCCGGTGGCGGCCGCGTCCGCCGAGCGGGTGACGGCGTTCCTGCGCAAGGTCTACGGCTGGATGTGCGTCGGTCTCGGCGTGACGGCGGTGGTAGCCCTGGGCGTGGCGAGCTCGCCGGGGATAAGGAAGTGGAGGACCGCTATAGCGCGGCCTCGTACCAGGCGCGGGCGACGTGGCTCTCGTGCAGCGTCACGCGGAGGCGGCGCAGCCGGCCGCCGTCCTGAAGGCGCCCGGCCCGGATCG
>Ga0207683_10001192_pt1 | contig 23518 bp, 20 predicted proteins | sample KBSM73metaG_FD_184333 | JGI IMG/M metagenome (GOLD analysis project Ga0207683, IMG submission 184333) | Miscanthus rhizosphere microbial communities from Kellogg Biological Station, Michigan, USA - KBS M7-3 metaG (SPAdes) (version 2) | ecosystem: Host-associated > Plants > Roots > Rhizosphere >... | reverse complement strand
GACGTGTTCGTGGCGTACCAGCCAATTCTCGAGAACGCCATCCTCCCACAGGCAGCAGATTTGTTCCGTGGGATGAAAGAGCTGGCAGAGTACTGATTGGCCGCTGTTCGCTGGTACCGCTTCGGTCGTGAAGACTTTATCGTAACTTGCTTTTCACACTTCGTCCGCCCCCGCCGCCTCGAATTGCGTCCAGAGCCATCGGCCCTGCTCCGAAAAAGATCAGTGTGAAAGCCATCGCCGCCAGCGCCAGCGGCAATTCGTAGCCGCCCTTCAGGCCGTGGTGCCACTCTACCTTGATGATGATGACAAGCATTTCAATCACGACTGCGAGAGAGAAACAGCGCGTGAAGATTCCAAGAATGAGAGCCATCCCGCCGAAGAACTCTGTGGCGGTCGAAAGGTACGCCATCCACCACGGCAAGCCGAGGCTGCCAACGAACTGTGCATGGCCGTGGAACCCGCCACCAAGCACTTTTGGATATCCGTGGACGATGAGGATGATGCCGAGCACCAGACGAAGCGCGAGCAAAGCAAGTGGCTGAAGACGATCTAAGTAACGCAAGGGCCCTCCATTTCGATAGCTGGACAGATTAACGCAATCGCCGCCATTCGCACGAGTTGAATACAATGAAGATGAGACTAATGTTGACGTTCCACTTCACGCGGTCTTTGCAATTTGCTTTTCGCGCCGCAGGCGCGCTACGACCAGGCGAATGTCATCGAAGGTGATTTCGGCAGGAAGCGCCTCCTTTAACGGCTTTAGCCATTGTGTTCCGTGTTGGGCGCAGGCGACTTCGATTTGAGCGCGGCGGCCGGCGTCCACCCAAATGTCATCGAAGGGAACATCTCCGCTTTCGACGAGGCACGCGACGGCGTTGATGACGGTTGTGAGCTGTCGTTCCCTCAACTTAGCGATTTCGTCAAAGGTGCGTCCTTCCTGCAGCAGACGCAATGTCTCCGCCGCAGCCTTGGTTGCGCTGCCACGAGGCGTTGCGGCTCGTGCACCTTCTTGGAACCGGCGTACCGCTTCCAGAATCTGACTGCCGTAAAGTTCCGACTTGCGTTCTCCGATGCCTCTGATTTCCTGCAACTCCGCGAGTGTGGTGGGCGGTTTCGAGCAGAGTTCGTCGAGCGATGAATCGTGCATCACGACGAATGACGGCACACTCTGTTCCTGTGACGTGCGTCGCCGCCATTCCTTCATGTACTCACGCAACTCTGGGTTCGCAGTCGGTGCGGATGCAGGGGAAACGTATCCGGCGGGCAAAGAATATTTCCTGCGGCGTGTAGCGGAAACGGTCGCTCCGAACTGGAGCCACGGAGGCAGGCATCCGCAGAAGTCGCAAGAATCGCAGGTTGTCCATTTAGGAGTCTCGCCAAAATGCAGACAGATCTGGCGATGACGGCACGCGTTGGACTCAACGAAATTCTTGATCTGGTGATAACGCTGCCAGGCGCGATCTTTTTCCTCGGCGTCGCCGATTTGAGCGATGAAGTAAGCAAGCAACCCTGCGTCTTTCTTTCTCCAAAGCAAAACGCAATCTGAGGGCTGACCATCGCGGCCAGCACGGCCAGCCTCCTGGTAGTACTGCTCGAGCGACTTGGGGAGGGACAAATGAATGACGGCGCGGACGGAGGCCTTGTTGATTCCGAGCCCAAAGGCGATGGTTCCGACGAGAACCCGGACTTCGTCGGAGGTCCATTTTTCCTGGTTGCGGCGACGCTGCTGGGCTTCCATCTGCCCGTGATACGCAACGGCGGGTATGCCCTGGTCGGCCAGATAGTCGACTGTCTCTTCTACCTCTGAAATCGTGGGGGCGTACACGATGATGTTGCCCTCACGGTAGTGGTTGAGTGCACGCAGCAGAGCGGGTCGCTGATCAGTCGTGTCAGTCTGTCGAACGATGTAACGCAGATTCTTACGATGGAAGCTCGCGATGTAGCGGTCAGGCGCGCGCAATTTAAGTTGGGCGAGGATGTCGTGCCTCACTTGGCGCGTCGCGCTGGCGGTGAAGGCCGCAATTGGCAGCGTGGGAAAGTTTGTCCGTAGGGAACTGAGCTGCCGATACTCGGGGCGGAACTCGTGCCCCCATTCGGAAATGCAATGGGCCTCATCGATCGCGAAGAAGGCGATGGGGACTTGCTTGAGCCACGAGATTGTCTCCGGTTGCGAGAGTCGCTCGGGAGAAAGGTAGAGCAGTCGATAGGAACCGCCGACAGCCTCGCGCATGATGCTTGTCTGTTCGGAGCGCGGCATGGCGCTATTGATGGCTGCGGTCGGGATTCCCATCTGTAGAAGTTGCGCAACCTGATCCTGCATGAGCGCGATAAGCGGCGAGATGACGATCGCTGTCTTGCCGAGCAGGGCGGCGGGAAGCTGATAACAGAGCGACTTGCCGCCTCCGGTCGGCATGATCACGCAGGTGTCTTTTTGAGCGAGCAAGCTGCGAACGATCTCTGCCTGCAGGGGCAGGAAGGAATCGTATCCCCAGTAGCGTTTGAGAGTGGGCAGAAGCAGTTCGTCAGGGCTCACAAGAGAACCTTAGGGGCGGCAACTCCAGCATTCTGTGACGATTGAACAGACGAATCGGTCATAATCCGGCAAAACACCGAACAGGTCAGACGACACCAGACTAATTCAGAGGGCGCCTGTGGGAATTCGTTGAAAAAGAAGGGGCATTCGCGGTAGTGCCGGTACCTCCGTACCGTCTCTAGTACTTCAGTTACTTTCCACGCAGTGACCCGGCCTCGAACGCATAAGAACTACATCCTATAGTATCGCTCCAATCTTACATACAACATATAGGCACGGCATGCAACTACGCGCCGGGTCATTTCCAGAAAACAGGCATAAAACCCAATAAAACACGGAAATTCGCTTCGAGGCGGGGCTTTTCCGGGTTGAGATATGCTCGGCTCACTGAAATTCACTCGAACACGAAACTGAGCGAGGAATTTCCTCCTACGGTTCCTCTCAAACGCCGCCAAGAGCGGAGGGAAGAGAGGGTTGATTCTGTGGAGGGGACACTGAATATGGCCGACTCAAGAGAAGTGATGAACATTCGCCAGGCGTCGCAATACCTGGGGGTCAGTCCGGACACTTTGTACAAGTACGTCGGGGAGCAGAAAATCCCCGCCTTCAAGCTGGGCAATCGTTGGCGCTTCAAGAAGTCGAAGCTCGACGAGTGGATGGAAGAGAAGTCGAACCAGATGGAGACGAAGGGCAAGAAGAAACCGAAGGCAGCCGTAAAGGCAGCCGGGTCACTGTAACGAAATATTGCCGGCATAAGCCGGCGCTACAAAAGGCGGGCACATGTTTGGATTCGGATCGAAAACGATTGTTGGTCTGGATGTGGGCTCCTCGAGCATCAAGGCGGTGGAGCTGAAGAAGGGCCGCAACGGCATCGAAGTGGCGCACCTTGGTCTGGAGCCGCTGGCTCCGGATATCGTCGTCGATTCGATGATCGTGGACTCGGGGACGGTATCGAGCGCGATTTCGAAGCTGTTCGCAGACAACGCCATCAAGACGAAAGCGGTCGCGACGGCGGTGAGCGGACACTCTGTGATCGTGAAGAAAATTTCGCTGCCTTCGATGAGCGACCAGGAACTGGCCGAAACGATCCAGAAAGAAGCCGCCCAGCACATCCCGTTCGATCTGGGGGATGTGAACCTCGACTACCAGATTCTGTCTGAAGACGCGGGCAGCCCGCAAATGGATGTGCTTCTCGTGGCCGTCAAGAAGGACAAGATTCTGAACTACACCAACGTACTCTCGATGGCCGGCAAAACCCCGGCTATTGTGGACATCGATGCCCTGGCGCTGCAGAACTGCTATGAGTACAACTACGAGCCCGCGCCGGGACAAGTGGTGGCACTTTTGAATCTGGGCGCGAGCGTGATGAATATCAACATCGTGAAGGGCACGACGCCCTTGTTCCCGCGCGACGTCAGCGTTGGAGGACACCAGTACACGGACTCGCTGCAGAAAGAACTCGATTTGAGTTTCGACGATGCAGAGTCGCTGAAGCTGGGACGCAAGGTGGGAACGGTCAGCGAAGACGCAAAGACGCCGATCCTGCAGCAAGTGACCGAAATTATCGTGCTCGAGATCCAGAAGACATTCGACTTCTTCCGCGCGAGCGCGGCGGGAGAGCACATCGAGAAGATTTACCTGGCGGGTGGTTCGTCGAAAGTGCCGGGGCTGGTCGAAGCCTTGCGGCAGGAGTTCTCGATGCCGGTAGAACTGTTCAATCCGTTCCAGAAGATCACGCCTCCGGTCGAAGGGCTGGGCGCGGAGCTGGTGGAACAGAATGCCGGGCAATTGGCCGTAGCCGTAGGTTTGGCCTTGAGGAGTTTTGAAAACCTATGATCCGAATCAATCTGCTGGGAGCGCCGAAACCGAAGAGCAAGAAGGCGTCCGCGTCTTCGATGCCCTCGGTCGACATGGGCGAAGTAGGGTCGCCTCTGCTGAAAGTGATTGTGTGCCTGCTGTTAGCTGGTGTGCTCAACGGAGCGTACTGGATGCAGCTCGACAAGCAGAAAAAGTCGATCGCCATCAAGATGGAACAGGCCGAACAGAAAAACCGTGAGCTGGCGGATGTAAAGGCGCGATATCTCGAACGCCAACGGCAAGCGGAAAACTACAAGCGGCGGGTCGATGTCATCGATCAACTGCGTTCGAACCAGAGCGGTCCAGTCAACCTGCTGGCGATGGTTGGCGAGACCATCAACAACACGGAAGCGGTCTGGCTCAACAACGTAAAAGACCAGGGCGGAAGCGTCGATATCGAAGGCATGGCGCTGAGCGCAGATGCGGTGGCGAACTTGATCTCGAACCTTCAGAAGACGGGTTACTTCAAGAACATTGAGATCAAAGAAGCTGCCCAAGACGAGACGGTCAAGGACATGCAGGCATTTCAATTTTCGTTGACTTGCGAAAAGGCGAAGTCCTAGGCGAAGAGGCGAACGAATATGGCAAACATTGGGGAAATGTCGGGGCCGAAGCAATGGGCGGCGCTGCTCCTGGGAGCAGTGGTGCTGACTGCGGCGCTCTACTTCACGGTTTTCAAGACGCAGCGCGAAGCCAATGCGGCATCGCAGCAGAAGCTTGATACCAAGCTGCGAGAGAACGCTGAGTTGGAAGCGTATCGCCCGAAGCTGGCCGAAATCGAGCGGCAACTGGCCAGTTTGAAACAACAGCTTGAGATCGAGCGGCGGATCGTGCCCGACGAGAAAGAAGTCGATGGCTTCATGCGGATGCTGAGCGGGGAAGCTCGCAAGGCCGGCATTGAAATCCGACGTTACACGGCAAAGCCCGCCGCTTCGAAAGAGTTCTACACGGAAGTCCCGTTCGAGATCGAACTGGACGGACCGTACTACTCGATGCTCGGTTTCTTTGACCGGGTGGGCAAGCTCGAGCGAATCGTGAACGTGTCTGGGTTGCTGGTTGCTTCGACGCGCAAGCCGAGCGAAGCGAAAGCAAAGAAGACCTATCAGTACGCGCCAACGGAAACGGTGGTGGCGACGTGCACAACGACAACCTATTTCAGTCATGACCTGGAACCCCCCGCCACGACTGGCGTCAAACCGGCTCCGGTAGCCGTCAAGAAGTAAGGGAGGATGCGATGAATCTGAAGACGGGCATTCTCGTATTAGCAATGGCGGCGGGCACGGCTGCGGCGCAAAACGCAAACGTGATCCAAAACACGCGCGACAATCTGAACGCTGTGCAGAAAAAGCAGGCAAACGATTCGAACGCGGCACTGAATGGACAATCGTCGAAGCCTTCGGCTGCGGCCGCGGCTGCTCCGAAGACGGTTTCGATTCAGATTGCTCCGAAAGCGGCTGCGCCTAGTGCCAGCAAGTCTTCGGCCCCTGCAGCGGCACAGCCCAAAAAGGTTGATCCGAAAGTTTTAGCGAAGGTGAAGGCGAAGACTGCGTCACAGGTGCAGGCGAATGCGTCGGCGAAGCCGGCTGCCACAACGGCAGCGAAAGACGACAAGCCTAGCAATCCGGATTCTGTCGAAGAAAAGAAATACGCCATGAATGGCAAGCGGGATCCGTTTGTGAGCCCCGTTGTCTCGCAGGTTGGCGGGTCGGGTTGCAGCACGGGGAAAAAGTGTTTGGAGATCGGGCAGATTGCACTGAAGGGCGTTGTGCATCAGGACAGCGGATTCATCGCGGTCGTGACGAACACGCTCAACAAAGCATATTTCCTGCGCGAGAACGATCCGGTGTTCAACGGGTATGTAGTGAAGATTACAGGCGACTCGATCGTCTTCAAAGAGACGTATCAAGATCGGCTTGGGAAGTCGTTTACGAGAGAAGTTACGAAGAAGATCACGACGCCGGCCGTGTAGAAGTCCGGGACCCGTGGCAACACGGGATGGGGAAGAAACGAGTTTGAGAAACACACGCACAGGCAAGCGCCACGCGTGGGGAGAATAAGGAAATGCGAAAGCAACTGCTGGGTGTTTTCATACCGCTGCTGGTTCTGGCCCTGATGGCCGCAGCGGCTGAGACCGAGAGCGCAAGTCCTGCACGAGCAGCATTGCAGAAGCTTGCGGTCACGCGCGGCGCTGATGGCATCAGCCTGGAGATCACTGCCCGTGGGCAAGTGACACCAAAGCTGAGCTCGCTGGATTCGCCAGCGCGCCTGGTCCTGGACCTGCCAAACACCGTCATGGCGACCTCACAGAGCCACGTCGATGTTAGCAGCGAAGGCGTGAAGGGCGTCCGAGTAGGGATGGACGGTCAAAAGACGCCGACCACTCGCGTAGTCGTGGACCTTGAGAAGGCCTGCCGCTACGAGTTGGTGCCCGGTGGCGACAACAAATTTACGCTCAAGCTGTACACCAATACGGTGTCAGCGAAAGCTGAGACGAAGGCTGCGCCCAAGGCGCCGGCAGCGAAGCTGGTGATGGCTTCGGCTCCGGTCGTCTCGAAGCCAGCAGTCGTTGTGGCCAGCGCCCCGGTTGCTGAAAAGAAGCCGGCGGCAGTTGAAGCCAAGACAACGGCGTCTCCGACGGATTTCGTGTTCGTGGAACCTTCTTACAAGCCCAAAGACGAGACTGCGGCCGCCAAGCCGACGGTTGAGCCTTCGGTGAAGGCGCTCGAAGCAGCTGCAAAGTTTGCTGACAAGCCAGCCTCCGAGTTGGTAGCGATGAAGCCCAGCGCATCGCTGCAACAGGGAGCGGCCTCGCAGCCAGCGGTGAATCTTGCCGCCGAGCAAAAAGCGCAGATGACGCAGACTCCGGCGACGAGCGGTCCGAAGTACACGGGCGAGCCGATCTCAGTCAACTTGAAAGATGTAGATCTGAAAGACTTCTTCCGCCTGATCCACGAGATCAGCGGTCTGAACGTCGTACTTGATCCGAACGTGCATGGTTCCTTGACGGTCGTCCTCGACGACGTACCGTGGGACCAGGCGCTTGATATCGTTCTGAAGAACAACGATCTGGCTCGCCAGCTTGAAGGCAACGTCCTGCGCATCGCGACGGTCGAAACCTTGAAGAAGGAAGCGGATGCACGTCGCGCGCAGATTGAATCAGAAGCGTTGGCCGTGGAGAAAGTCACGATCACGCGCTTCCTGAGCTATGCGCACTCGAAAGACGTTGTTCCGACCATCAAGAAGTTCCTCACGCAGCGTGGAGATGTTATCTCCGACGACCGTACGAATGCTCTGATCATCTCGGACATTCCGAACGTCGTGCCGACGGTTGACCGACTCCTGACACAGCTGGATCGCAAAACTCAGGAAGTCGAAATCGAAGCGCGCGTAGTTGCTGCAACCCGCAGCTTCGCTCGCGACATCGGTACCCAGTTGGGCTTTGGATGGGGCAACGGAGTTGCCGCGGCCGGTGGAGCTTCGAGCGTAGGAGCCACACCGACACAGGTTGGCGGTCTGAATCCTAAATACATCGTGACGGGCGGCGGTTCCTCGACAACGGGTTCGACGATTCCATTGTTCTCGAACCTGCCCGTAACATCTCCGACAAGCGGTATCACATTACTCAACGCAACCAACAACTACCGCATTGATGCAATTCTTACGATGGCGGAATCGCGCGGGCTTCTGAAAATTCTGTCCCGTCCGCGGGTCGTCACGCAGAACAACATTCAGGCTCTGGTTCGCCAGGGCGTGCGCGTGCCGATCGTGACGCAGGCTCAGTTGGGCGGACCGCCCACCGTGACCTACGTCGACGCGTTCCTGCGCTTGACCGTGACTCCGCAGATCACCTCGGAAAACACGATCTTCCTGAACGTGGACGTGGAAAACACGACGCCTGACTTCGGCCGCACGGTGCAAGGCAACCCGACACTGATCACCCAGCAAGCTACGACTCAGGTGCTGGTCACCGATGGTGGCACGGTTGTGATCGGTGGTGTGATTCAGACCCAGAACTCGGTGAACATCGCGCAGGTTCCCCTGCTCGGCGACATCCCGGTGATGGGCAACCTGTTCAAGCGGCGGAGCGTCAGCACCTCCAACCAGGAGCTGATCTTCTTCATTACACCGCGCATCATCCAAACGTAGAACGACGTTGACGAAAGAAATCGCCGGTTTCCTCGACTGAAGAGTCGACGAAACCGGCGATTTTGCTTTTGGGGTAGACCCGGCTTTTCGCGCCAGCGCTCTGTGGTTCCCTGTCACCAGGGCGCCTTCGGCTATCACCTAAATTAATGTTCCCCCTGCTACACTCGACGCCGTGGATTACAGAAGGCGCCTGCGAAAACTCCGTATTGGGCTTGACGCGAATGGCTTCGACGCGATGGTTGTCAGCCATCTTCCCAACGTTCGATACCTAAGCGGTTTCACGGGTAGCTCAGCTGCGCTGATTGTGACTGGGACGCGAGCAGTTCTTTTCACTGACGGCCGCTACCGAGCACAGGCACGCGAAGAGGTGAAGTCCGCGAGAACCGTGATTGGGACCAAGCCACCCATCGCTGCGGCGGGAGAGTGGCTGGCCGACAATCGAAATTTATTAGGCCGGGGTCTTCTCTCGGTTGGCATCGAAGGCGAACATCTCACAGTTGCTTCTCAGAAACGGTTGAAAGCCGAGTTGGGTTCGACGTTCCGGTTGAAAGATGCGCCGCCGCTCATCGAGCAGGGGCGGATGGTGAAAGACCGAAATGAGATTGACTGCATTCGAAACGCAATCGAAGTCGGAGCGGGGCTATTCGACAGCGCGCTTGCGACAATTCGTCCTGGCACCAAGGAAATCGATGTTGCGGGAGCGATGGAGTTTGAGGCACGACGTCGCGGTGCAGAGGGGATGTCTTTCGAAACGATCATTGCTTCGGGGGCGCGATCAGCACTTCCTCACGGGCGAGCATCTCGGCAACCGATCCCGCGAGACGGGTTCGTGGTCTGCGATTTCGGTGTTATACTCGAAGGTTATTGTTCTGATCGTACGCGCACTGTGTACGTTGGAACTGCTTCCAGTGGCGCGCGCGCGTTTTACGCGGCGATTCTGGATGCGCAGCGAGCAGCAATCGAGGCGATAAAACCAGGGGTTAGTTGCGAGGCCGTAGATAGAGCGGCTCGCAAGGTACTGCAAAAAAATAAGTTGGCGCGATATTTCACGCACTCGACGGGGCATGGGGTAGGATTGGAAATCCACGAAGCTCCCCGAGTAGCTGCCGGACAGGAACAATTGTTAAAGTCCGGGATGGTGATTACTGTGGAACCGGGCGCGTACATTCCAGGACAGTGGGGTGTTCGCATTGAAGACGTGGTGGTAGTAACAGAAACCGGGTGCGAAGTACTTGCGCCCAAGCAAAAGGAATTTATAGAGGTTTAAACTACTCCGCCGGAGTGAGTTCGTTCGGCATGCCGGTTCCCAGGCTGGCACCAAGGAGTAAGAAGCGGGCCCACCCCAGACGATGAACCAAAAAGAGCTGAAGGAACTCATCGAGTTCTTAATCGAGAAAGACATCGCAGAGTTTGAATTGGAGCGCGGCGACGTCAAGGTTCGAATCAGGCGAGCTGGTGAGCCTGCTAACGCTGCCTCTTTGCCTGACACGCGATACTTCGCGATGCATCCTGCTCCTACCGCTCCCCAAATTGCAGGTATGGCGACGAGCCCAATGGCGGTTTCTCCGCCGCCGGCAGCCGCTGCGCCAGAAGAGCAGTTGCACATTGTCCGGTCGCCGATCGTGGGTACGTTTTATGAGGCGCCCTCACCTGGGGCGCCACCGTTTTCAAAGGTCGGAGACATCGTGGAAGTTGGGCAGGTGCTGTGCATTGTGGAAGCGATGAAATTGATGAATGAAATTGAGTCCGACGTGGCTGGTGAAATTGTTAAGAAGCTCGTTGGAAATGGGCAACCGATCGAGTACGGGCAAGAGCTGTTTGCCATCCGGGCGCGGAGCTAAGTTTCTGCCTTTATCCCAAGGCGCGCTGAGCGCGCCTTTTTGTTTGTGGTTCTAATTGCATGTTTAAAAAAATATTGGTCGCGAATCGCGGGGAAATCGCGCTGCGCATTATTTGCGCATGCAAGGAGTTGGGAATTCGCACGGTCGCTATCTACAGCGAGGCAGACCGGAATTCCCTCGCAGTACGATTTGCCGACGAGGCAATCTGTATTGGACCGCCGCAGCTCGCCCAGAGCTATCTGAATATTCCAGCCGTGATCAGCGCCGCCGAAATCGCGAATGTCGACGCGATTCATCCCGGGTACGGGCTGCTGTCAGAGAACGCTAATTTTGCCGAGGTTTGCGAAACCTGTGGCATCAAGTTCATCGGTCCTCCTCCAGAGGTGATTCGTCTGATGGGCGAGAAGGAAAAGGCGCGCGCAGCGATGAAGAAGGCAGGCGTCCCGATTCTGCCGGGGTCGGATGGCGTGATTGCGTCGGAGGGAGAGGCGATCGAGTGGGCGAAACAGGTTGGCTACCCCGTCATTATTAAGGCGTCTGCGGGAGGCGGCGGACGCGGTATGAGGATCGTCCGCAACGAAGAGGAACTACCCGCATTGTTCCGACAAGCTACGGGTGAGGCGGCAAGCGCGTTTGGCAACGGCGATCTGTACATGGAGAAGTATGTCGAGCGTCCGCGACACATTGAGTTTCAGATCTTGGCGGACATGCATGGCAATGTCGTCAGCCTCGGGGAACGTGAGTGTTCAATCCAGCGAAGGCATCAGAAGTTGCTGGAGGAGTCCCCGTCGACGCAAGTGACCCCGGAGTTACGGCAACAAATCGGCGAAATTCTGAGCGAGTCCCTGGCGAATATCGGGTATGTCAATGCTGGGACCATCGAGTTCCTGATGGACCAGAATCGACGGCTGTACTTCATCGAAATGAACACCCGGATTCAGGTCGAGCATCCGGTCACCGAAATGGTTACGGATGTAGACCTCGTAAAGAGCCAAATCCTGATCGCTGCGGGCGAGCGCATGCAGCAGGTGCTGATGGGCCCGATCGTTCACCGCGGCCACGCCATCGAATGTCGCATCAATGCTGAGCACCCCGAAAAGTTCACGCCGTCGGCAGGGAAGATCACGGCGTTTAATCCGCCCGGCGGAACAGGAGTGCGCATCGACACGGCGGCGTACGCGGAAGGCGTGATTCCTCCCTACTATGATTCGCTGATTGCGAAGCTGGTGGTGCGTGGCAAGGATCGAAGCGAAGCGATGTCGCGAATGTCACGAGCGCTCGAGATGTTCGTAGTGCAGGGCATTTACACGACGATTCCGCTTCATCGCAAGATTTTAGCGGACCCGGAATTTCGGTCGGGCAATGTCGATACCGGATTTATTGAACGGTTTTTTGCGCGACAGGCCGAGGCAGCGGCCGCGAGTTCCAATCCTTAGACTGCGTACAGGACGAGGGACACAGAGGATTCTTTGCAGCTTCCGCGTCTTTACCCAATCGTTGATGCACGTTTCTTCACCACCTCGAAGGACTTGTATGTCTTCTGCGAGGAACTGTCTGCCGGTGGAGTTACGCTCCTCCAATACCGCAACAAGTCAGGCGATGCGCGGCTAATGTTGGAACACGCGGTCGAAATCAAACGTCTGGTTGGATCGCGCGTCAAACTCATCATGAATGATCGCGCGGATCTGTGCTTAGCAGCCGGCTTCGATGGCGTTCATGTGGGGCAGGACGACCTTTCGGCGGCAGCCGCGAGGAGGGTGATCGGTCCGGAGTTATTGCTTGGGGTTTCGACGCACAACGCCGAACAACTGGCATCGGCAGATCAGACCACGGCGGACTACCTGGCGATCGGTCCGGTATTTAAGACTTCCAGCAAGGAGAATCCTGACCCAACCGTGGGACTTGAAGGAGTGCGTCGCGCGCGAGATATTACACGCAAACCCATCGTTGGCATTGGCGGCATCACACTGGAGAACGCGGCGTCGGTTATCGCCGCGGGCGCGAATTCGGTCGCGGTCATTTCCGAGTTGGTGGCCGAACCCCGTAAAAGAGCAGAGGAATTTTTCCGCATATTAAGGTAAAGTCTTGACGCTCACTCAGTTGTGAGGAGGCCCCCTGAGTATCGAAACAAAGCATTCCCCACCTGCAACCGTGGTCAGCGACTGGGAGCGACACAGCCATCAAGACTCCGAACTCGTTAAAGGTCTAGGACTTACAAGCGCCACCATGTTGGTGATGGGCTCGATGATCGGGTCCGGCATCTTTATTGTGTCAGCTGAAATCGCACGGGAAGTCAATTCGCCAGCCTTGCTCATTGGAGCTTGGTTGGTGACAGGCTTCCTTACTATCGTGGGCGCTCTCAGCTACGGGGAGCTCGCCGCGATGATGCCGCGAGCTGGCGGGCAATACGTTTACCTGCGTGAGTCGCTTGGCCCACTATGGGGCTTTCTATACGGTTGGACACTTTTCCTTGTCATTCAGACCGGTACCATCGCTGCCGTGGGCGTCGCATTCGGGAAATTTCTTGGCGTCTTCTTCCCATCCATATCCTCCACAGCCTGGATTCTCCACCTTTGGAAAGTTCCACAGATTAACGTTGGGCCAATGGTTCTAGGAAATATGGACGTCGGTCTCAACACCCAAAACCTTGTGGCGATTCTTGTGGTTGTCACACTGTCAGTCATCAACATCTTCGGCGTGAAGACTGGCGCGCTGATTCAAAATGTATTCACGTTTGCCAAGGCCTCGGCTCTGTTCGGACTTGTGCTGCTCGGAATTTTTGTAGGTCGCAACGCGCAGGCGATTGCGTCAAACTTCAGCGGTAATTTCTGGCGCAACGCCAGCTTGGGCTCCCAGCACGAGATCGCGACCGGTGTTTTCGTGTCCACTCTAACAGTTCTAGCAGTCGCCCAGGTCGGCTCGCTTTTCTCTGCCGATGCCTGGAACAACGTCACTTTCACCGCTGGGGAGGTGAAGAATCCGAGCAGGAACCTGCCGCTATCGCTCGCGTTGGGGACCGGGGTTGTGATTGCTCTTTACATCGCCTGCAATTTTATTTTCCTGAGCGTTCTGCCATTGGATGGCAATGCAGCGGGCGCGACGATTCTTGAGCGCGGCATCAAGTTTGCATCCGAAGACCGGGTCGGGACCGCCGTGATGACGCAGATGTTTGGCGCGGTCGGTGGTTCGCTCATGGCCATTGCAATCATGATCTCGAGTTTTGGGTGTAACAACGGTCTGATTTTGGCCGGCGCCCGTGTGTACTACGCGATGGCTAAGGACGGTTTGTTCTTTCGCAGCGTCGCGAAACTGCATCCGACGTATAAAACGCCAGTCGTGTCTCTGATGGTGCAGATGGTTTGGACTTGCGTTTTGTGCATCTCCGGCAGCTACGGACAGCTTCTCGAGTACATCATCTTCGCCGTACTAGTCTTTTATGTGCTGACGATCATCGGGTTGTTTGTATTGCGACGAACGCATCCAGATGCGAACCGGCCGTATAGGGCTATTGGTTATCCGGTTCTGCCCGCGATTTATATAGTGATGGCTTTGTTCATCGATGTCGTACTATTGCGCTACAAACCGCAATACACGTGGCCGGGCCTGATCATTGTGTTGCTGGGGATCCCGGTTTATTACATCTGGTCGAATCGCTCGGGCAGCGCGGCCGAAGTAACACGAGTCTGATTTCAAGGGGAGACTACCGAATGAATTTGCTGGCTAAGAAGCCAATTGCAACAATCATGGCGGAATCGCAGGAGACCGGCGAGCACAGTCTGAAACGTGCGCTGGGCGCGGGCAACCTCGTATCCCTGGGAATCGGCGCCATCATCGGGACGGGTATCTTCGTGCTTACGGGTGCCGCCGCGGCACAGTACGCGGGACCGGCCATTGTGTTCTCGTTCATCCTTGCTGCGGTGGGATGCGTTTTCGCGGGCTTGTGCTACGCCGAGTTCGCCTCAATGATTCCAGTTGCGGGATCCGCATATACCTACGGTTACGCCACACTGGGTGAAATTATCGCTTGGATTATCGGATGGGACCTCATCCTCGAATATGCATTTGGTGCGGCGACGGTCGCGTCGGGATGGAGCGGCTATGTGCTGAGCCTGCTCCAGGATTTCGGAATTCACATTCCTCCGCAGATTGCCGGTACACCCGGCGCGCAGTTCGTGATGTACAACGGGCGATGGGAAGCGATCGGGAGAATCGCCAAGACTTTGGCGGCGAATAACGTTGATCCAAGCACGCTTCCGCACGCGACGGGCGTATTCAATCTGGTGGCGTTTCTGGGCATTGCGATGATGACCACGATCCTTGTGATCGGAATCAAAGAGTCAGCGAACCTGAACTCGTTCATCGTCGTATTGAAAGTTGCCGTACTGTTGATTTTCATTGGTCTTGGCGCTCATTACATTCTGGGCCACACAGCACAGGCTTCGGCAAACTGGACACCTTTCGTGCCACCGAATGAAGGCGGGTTTGGCAAATACGGGTGGTCCGGCGTTATTAGAGCGGCCGGTGTCATATTCTTCGCGTACATCGGGTTCGACGCGGTGTCTACGGCTGCGCAAGAAGCCAAGAATCCGAAGAAAGACATGCCAATCGGGATCTTGGGCTCGCTGGTTGTCTGCACCATCCTTTACATTCTCGTCGCAGGTGTACTCACGGGATTGGTGAAGTACAGCACCCTGAACGTGCCAGATCCGATTGCGGTTGGAATTGATCAGACTGGAATTCGCTGGGGAAGCCTGCTTGTTAAGCTGGGCGCGATTTGCGGATTAACGAGCACGATGGTCGTCATGTTGCTTGGTCAATCGCGCGTCTTCTTCTCGATGTCGCGTGACGGTTTATTGCCGCAATGGGCGAGCGCGATTCACACGAAATTTCGAACGCCCTATGTTTCATCGATTTTCGTGGGCATCTTCGTCGCAATTTTTGCGTCGGTCATCCCGATCGCAATTCTGGGCGAGCTGGTAAGTATTGGGACTTTGCTGGCCTTTGTGATTGTCTGTGCGGGGGTTTGGGTCATCCGCCGAACGGACCCTCAACTGCCGCGACCTTTCAAGACGCCATGGGTGCCGTTCGTCCCGATTATGGGGATGGCGATTTCTTTACTAATGATGGTCGGGCTTCCTGGAGATACTTGGCTGCGGCTCATCATCTGGCTCATCCTGGGGATGGTGCTCTACTTTGGCTATGGCCGTTACCACAGTCGTGTGCAGTTAATGGCCGCCAACAAGGGCCGCGTGATGGCGGATTAAATGTGATGGGTTGCGCCGAATTGAAAAGCCTTCCGCGTAAACGGAAGGCTTTTTTTATTATCGATACGTGCCCGACGCCATTCAGCGAATTGGTTGGTTAGTCGGTCACCGCCAGAAGTTTTTCTACTTCGCTTGTGCGCAATATCGTGGCCTCGATTTCCTGGGCATCCACCACGGCAATGGCCGATACGTTGACGATCTCTTCTACTTCGGCGCCCCGCGATAGTACGTGTACCGCGCGGCTCATACCCATGAGAATCGGACCGAGGGTTTCAGCGCCGCCGAGTCTTGCCAATAGCTTGTAAGCGATGTTGGCGGAATTGAGGTCCGGGAAGATCAGAACATTTGCGCCACCCTTGAGCGCGCTAAAGGGGTGCGTCAATTCCATGGCTTCGGCTGAGACCGCGACGTCGGCCATGACTTCGCCATCCACGATTAATGCGGGGTCAGCCTTGTGCAGCAGATCAACGGCTTTCCGAACCTTCTCGCAAAGAGGATGTTTGGTGCTGCCGAAGCTTGAGAAGGAAAGAAGAGCGACACGAGGTTCAACGTCGAAGCGACGGGCCGTGTCCGCTGTGCAAAGAGCAATTTCCACCAGATCTTCCGCGGTAGGTTCGATGTTGACGCTCGTGTCCGCAAGAAAATACAGGTCGCCCGTCCGCGTGATCATCGCATAGCATCCAGAAACTTTGTGAAGGCCTTCGCGCATTCGTACGATTTGAAGCGCGGGGCGAATCACGTCCGGAAAATGCTGTGTAACACCAGACACAAGCGCGTCTGCGTCGGACATATGAACCATCATCGAGCCAAACACATTGCGGTTCTCGATGAGAGATCGTGCTTCGCTCAACGTTACCCCGCGTCGTTGACGGAGGTGAAAGAGTTCCTGGATGTAACGTTCGCGGAACGAAGCGTGCTGTGGATCGATGATTTCCGCGCCCGACACATCCAGCGCGAGTTCCGCTGCTTTCGCATGAATCGCTTGGCTGTCACCCAGCAAAATGGGAAATGCAATTTTCTCGTCGAGCAGACAATGACAGGCTCGGAGAATTTTCTCGTTTTCTCCTTCGGGGAAGACGACCTTCTTGGGCTTCGCCTGTGCCTTGTGGATCATCATGCGCGCGATTTCGTGAGCTTTGCCCAAACGGCGCTCTAGCTGTTCGCGATAGACTGCCAAGTCGATCGGTTCCTGCGCGACGCCGGTTTGCATGGCGGCTTCTGCAACTGCGCAAGCTTCCCAGACCAGTACGCGCGGGTCGAAAGGCTTCGGAATTACGTAGTCGCGCCCAAACGTAAGGCGCTCAACTCCATAAGCGCGGCAGACTGAGTCGGGCACGTCTTCTTTGGTGAGCGCAGCCAATGCTCGCGTGGCCGCGAGCTTCATTTCTTCGTTGATGGCCGTAGCGCGGACGTCCAATGCGCCACGGAAAATGAAAGGGAATCCGAGAACGTTGTTTACCTGGTTGGGATAGTCGGAACGGCCGGTTGCCATAATGATGTCGTCGCGACTTGCCTTGGCTTCTTCGTAAGTGATTTCAGGATCGGGATTGGCCATTGCAAAGACGATCGGTTGGGCGGCCATCGAGCGAAGCATGTCTTGCGTGAATGCGCCCTTGCTGGACAGGCCGACTAGAACGTCGCATCCGCGTACCGCTTCTTCGAGAGTCCGAAGCTTGGTTTCGTGTGCGAAGCGCTCTTTGTAAGCGTTCATTCCAGTGGTACGTCCGGCGTAGACAACACCCTTGGTATCGCACAACGTGATGTTCTCGCGCTTCGCTCCAAGACGGACATAGTGCTCTGCGCACGAAATACCGGAAGCACCCGCGCCGTTGAATACGATTCTTACCTGCTTAATATCTTTTCCGGTGATTTCAAGCGCATTGAGTAACGCGGCCCCGGAGATGATCGCTGTGCCGTGCTGATCATCATGGAAGACCGGGATGTTCATGGTCTTGCGAAGCGTCTCTTCGATATAGAAGCACTCGGGCGCTTTGATGTCTTCGAGGTTGATGCCACCAAAAGTGGGCTCGAGCAATTGGCAGAGCTTGATGACCTCGTCCGGGTTGTGAGTATTCACTTCGAGATCGAACACGTCCACATCGGCAAAGCGTTTGAACAGAACACCCTTACCCTCCATAACTGGCTTGCCAGCGAGCGCGCCAATGTCGCCCAGTCCGAGCACGGCCGTGCCGTTGCTCACTACCGCCACCAGATTGCCGCGCGCGGTGTACTTGTAAGCATCATGTGGGTTCTTCTCAATTTCCAGGCAGGGGTCCGCTACTCCGGGGGTGTAGGCCAAGCTTAGGTCGCGCTGTGTGCGGCATGGCTTTGTTGGCGTTACTTCAATCTTTCCGGGCCGCGTACCGAAGTGATAATCAAGCGCTTGCTGCTTGGTGACGGACATGAGCTCCTCCTGAACGGGCTCCGGGTAGGAAGGGAAATGTGCGCCCGTACCCGGACCTGGTTCAATTCTCCGAGACCATGACAGCCGGCGCTGTGATCACAATCACATCTTGCGACGCTGAGGATCACGTACCGCTCAAACCACGTTGTGTGTGATGAAGTCCAGCCGCGCGATCCTTGACTACACGAGTTTCGCCGACGACACTGGTCTGCCGGTGGAGGACCACCCTGAAAGTACTGAGAAATTTGCGAATGATTGGCGCGGCGATTGTCCTGGTTGCGTTGATCGGGATGGTTGGCTTTCACTTCATCGAAGGTTGGCCGTGGTTCGATGGCCTCTACATGGTGGTGACAACGCTGACCACGATCGGATATCAGGAAGTTCATCCTCTTTCGCATGCCGGACGCATGTTCAATGTCGGAATCATCATTGCAGGCGTGGCGTTGGTATTTCTGGCGATCGGGGCACTCACACAGGCTTTGCTAGAATTCGAGCTGCAAAGCTTCTTCGGAAGGCGGCGCATGGAGCGGGAGATCGGGCGGCTGTCCGGGCATTACATCATCTGCGGTGCGGGCCGGGTTGGAAGAAGTGCCGCGCGGGAATTAGTTCGCAAGCCAGTTCCTTTTGTGATTCTCGAACAAAATGAAGCGAAGGCCCAGCGCTTTGCCAATGCAGATTGGCTGATGCATGTAGGCGACGCGACTCAGGAACAGACATTGCGTGACGTGCGCATCGACCGCGCACAAGGCTTGGTAGCGGCGACGACGACCGACGCGACTAATCTCTACATTGTTCTCACCGCGCGCAGCTTGAACCCTAAATTAAAAATTATTGCCCGTGCGAGCGAAGAGGATGCGGAGAAGCATCTGCTTACTGCGGGCGCGGATTCCGTCGTTTCACCGTACTCCTTTGCGGGGCAGAGGATCGCCCAGTCATTTCTGCGCCCTCATGTGGTGAGTTTTCTTGACACGGCAACCACGCACCTTGGTCTTGATCTGGAGATTGGCGAGATCCTCGTCAGCCAAAGCTCGAGTTTTTCGGGAAAGACGATTGAAAATTCGCGCATCCGGCAAGAGCGCGGAGTGATTGTTCTGGCAATCAAGAGAGAAAAGGGAATGCATTTCAACCCTTCGTCGGAAGACCTCATCCAACCAGGCGACTATTTGATTGCAATGGGCGAGCCTACACAATTGCGCCAACTTGAACTGATGGCCTCTCCAAAATCATGAAGATTGTTACCGCTGCTGAGATGCGTGAGATCGATCGCGTCACGAGCGAACGCTTTGGTGTGTCGTCACTGACGTTGATGGAAAATGCGGGCAGCGCGGTCGCTGACTTCGTAATTGCAGCGTACCCGGAGGTTGGACGGATTGGGGTGGTTTGCGGGAAGGGAAACAATGGTGGTGATGGGTTTGTGGCGGCGCGCAAGCTGCGTGAGGCCGGCAGGGACGTGTCGGTCCTGCTTCTCTGCGAGCCGTCGGAGTTGAAGGGCGATGCGGCAGAGATGTTTAAGAGGTTGGGATTGCCGTTCGTCCTGGCGCGAGACGCCGACGACCTGAACAACGTCGACGCACAACGCGTCATTCAGGCGGAACTGGTGGTGGATGCGATTCTGGGGACGGGGTTTCGTCCGCCGGTTAAAGGGTTTTACGCGTCGGTCATCGAGGCAATTAATGCTGCGGCGCGGCCCGTCATAGCGGTCGACATTCCTTCAGGTGCCGATGCGGACTCGTTGGGCGAGGTAAGCGGGCTCGTGGCAAAAGCGGGTGCAGTTGTCACATTCACCGCACCGCGTCCAGCCCATGTATTCGCGTTGTTGACTGCCGGGCCTTCGTTATGTGCTGCCATCGGATCGCCAGATGAAGCGATCGTGTCAACATTGAAGATGCACGTGTCAACAGCCCATGATTTTGCAGAACTGCTCTCCTCGCGTCCGGCGGATTCAAACAAGGGCAACTTCGGGCACGTGCTCTTGCTTGGCGGATCGCTCGGAAAAGCTGGCGCAGCGGCGATGGCTGGGTTCTCCGTTTTGCGGTCGGGTGCCGGGCTGTCGACTGTAGCAACTCCGAAATCGGTGTTATCGACCGTTGCAAACTTTCATCCGGAACTCATGACGGAACCGCTTGCAGAGACGAAGGACGGAACGATTGCATCCCTTGATGCAACTCGGATGGATCAATTGTTGAAGGGGAAGACTGTCGTAGCAGTTGGGCCCGGCATTTCGCGACAGGATGAAACAGCGAGTTTTGTGCGCGCCTTTGTCGCACATTGCAAACTGCCCATGGTGATCGACGCCGATGGACTAAATGCCTTTGAAGGACAGGCAGACCTCTTATCTGGGGCGGATCGCCCGATCGTGATCACTCCTCATCCGGGTGAAATGGCGCGGTTGACGGGCTGCTCTATAAAAGAAATCCAACAGGACCGTATCAAAGCGGCGCGCGATTTCGCTCGCGAGCACAGGTTGATCGTTGTATTGAAGGGGCATCGCACGCTCGTCGCGGCTGCGGATGGAGTGCTCTGGGTAAATACGACGGGCAATCCGGGGATGGCGACAGGGGGAACCGGAGATGTTCTGACGGGAATGGTGGCGGGACTTATTGCGCAGCATCCAAAGAGAATTTTGGACGCGACGGTGATGGCCGTTTTCCTGCACGGCATGTCGGGAGACATCGCTCGCGATGCCGTAGGTGAGGAATCGTTGGTAGCGACCGACCTGATTCGTTGCCTACCGGACGCGTTTCGTCGCGCACGAGCAGCAGCTTCGGACACAATGATTCGAATCTCAGGCAGAGCATAGATTTGTGGGATTTTGGGCCAAAGGGGCAATGTTGGATAACTAGTTGGTAACCCACTTTATCTCATTGTTAGCATTGGAATTAGTCACAAACGATATGTTCCATGGGTAGGAAATTGGACAGGCGCTTCGGTAATCTGCCCACCCTGTACTTCACGTGCGATAGTTCATCTCGGCTATGACCCATTTCCCCCAACCGCACCCGACCAGGCGCGCGACTCGGGTCCAGCTCGGCGGAACAGTGCCGGCTGCGATTCGACTCGATGATGGACAGCGCACACGAGGCAAACTCCAAACAATTTCAGCTACCGGCGGTCTGCTGCTTCTTGGCCAACCGTTGAGCGAGGGCGATTTTGTTGAAATCGCTTTCCAGACCCGTTCTGGCCCCGTTCAGGGCATGGCCGAAATGCTGACGCCACTGAACAAGTTTACGAAAGGTTGTTTGCAGCCCTTCCGCTTTATTGCGCTGGGCGACGACGACCATCGCAAACTGCGAATGGCGCTGGACTCGGTAGTGGACCAAGGTTTCCTCGGAGCGCGTTCCAGCCAGTTTTCGGCGCTTAAGGGTCTTTAGAAACGGCGAGCGGATTCGCGCCGTGCATCGCGCTCGTACGCGCGCTCGCTATACTGGTGTCTCGACACCGTATGACGCGCGACACCATCACGCATTCGGCCGACGAGACGATCGTCCTCGGGCGCTCACTCCGCGATCTGTTGGCACCCCCAAAGGTTGTTTTGTTGCGCGGCGATCTTGGAGCCGGCAAAACGACCTTAGTCAAAGGAATTGCCGAGGCATTTCAGGCTGCTGTTGCAGATGAGGTCACGAGTCCTACCTTCACATTGATTCACGAATACCGCGGCCCGAACGCCAATCTATTTCACATTGATCTGTACCGAATCGACACGCAGCGAGAGCTCGATACGCTAGCCTTGGACGATCTTCTGTCCGAAAAAAGTATTCTGCTGATCGAGTGGGGAGAGAAGTTCCCACGCTTTGAGCGTGAGCGTGATGTCGAGATTGCGCTTGAGAGGGTGTCCGAAGACGAGCGCCGGATTCGAATTACCGCGCCCTAGCCGTGGAGAGAATTGGCCGGACGCAAGCACTCGGGGCATTCCACTCCCTGATCGTCGAGAAGAAAAACGCGACAGCGAACAACAGGAAGATCACTTTACGATGAGACATGTTGTTGAATGTTACGCTCTCAGTTCCATTGTCAACCCGCTGCGGGTTGGGGAGCAAGAAGCAAGGCTCCTTCTAGAATCCCATCGTGCTGTATCCACAATCCACGTATATCACTTCGCCGGTGATGCCGGAGCTTGCGTCCGAAGCCAGGAACACGCCGGTTGAACCCACTTCGGCCACATCGACATTTCGTTGCAGAGGGGCGCGTTCGGCATGTGCTTTGAGCATGTCACTCAAGCCGGAAATGCCACGTGCTGCCAATGTCTTAATGGGCCCCGCGGAGATTGCGTTCACGCGAATCTTCTTTTTTCCCAGATCAAACGCGAGGTAGCGCACTGAGCATTCGAGAGCGGCCTTGGCAACGGCCATGACGTTGTAGTGAGGGACGACTTTTTCCGCGCCGTAATAGGTCATGGTGATGATGCTGCCGCCGTCTTCCATCAGCGGAGCAGCGCCACGAGCGACGGCGATCAACGAATAGACGCTGATATCGTGTGCGATGCGGAACCCTTCCCTGGTGGTGTTTACGAATTCTCCCTTGAGTTCTTCCGCGGGAGCATAGGCCACGGAGTGCACCAGCACATGCAACTTGCCGTACCGCTCCTTGACCTGCGCAAATAGACGATCAATCTCTTCGTCTTTCGAAACATCACACATGAAGCCTTCGGTGCCGGGTAGAGAAGCGATAAGGTCGCGGGCTTCCTGCTCGAGCCGTTCGTTCTGATAAGTGATGATGAGACGAGCACCTGCGCTGTGCAGACCCTGGGCGATTGACCAAGCGATGGAACGTTTGTTCGCGACTCCGAAAACGATCGCGGTTCGTCCTTGAAGGTCAGAGAACATGAAGCCTCCTGAAATGAGAAGGGAAAGGATAGCAGTTCGGGGGCAAAAGGCAGAAGGGCTGGTAGGGAGACGAAAGAAGAGGGCAGCAACGTCCGAGTCGCGCTGCTGCCCGTTGGGTTAAAAATTAGGCTTTTTTGCCATCCGCCATTTTCTGTGCTTTCGTGCGAATGAACGCGTAGTTCAGTTGCGGCAGGGAATTGAAGGCGGCAGCGCGTGCGAAGTATTCCTTCGCCTTCGCGGCGTCGCCTTTTGCTCCATAAGCCTGACCAAGTCGCAACAGGTTTGCGGGATCCTGTTGGTTTGCCTGGTCTAGTTCCGCGATTGCCGAGTCGTAATTCTTTTCAGCAAGAGCGATCCTGCCCCACAGCTCATGCGACAGTTTGATCTGTGCGGAGTTCGTGGAAGCTTCTGCACCTTTCTGAAACTCCTCGGCATGAGTTTTTGCTTCCGCGTAGTTCTTGTTTCCGATCGCAATCACGGTCAGGTTGAAATGATGTGCCCGCTTCGCGTTTTCCTTGATCTCGGACGACAGTGTCGAGCCCTCGGTCAGCTGTAACGAGCGATCAAAATGCTGCTTGGCTTGTGAATAGTTTTGGGCTGCAAGGGCAATATTGCCCTTTGCCTGAAGATCGGCTGCCATGGCCGCTGTA
>Ga0207683_10001188_pt1 | contig 23577 bp, 21 predicted proteins | sample KBSM73metaG_FD_184333 | JGI IMG/M metagenome (GOLD analysis project Ga0207683, IMG submission 184333) | Miscanthus rhizosphere microbial communities from Kellogg Biological Station, Michigan, USA - KBS M7-3 metaG (SPAdes) (version 2) | ecosystem: Host-associated > Plants > Roots > Rhizosphere >... | reverse complement strand
AGCGAGGTGATCCGGTTGGAGCGCATCGCCTCCAGCGCCGCGGACGCGAACTCCTCGCCGTCGATCGTCCTCGGGTTCGGGCGGCCGCACGCTCCGGCGGCACTCTGAAGCTTCGCGGGATCGCTCTCCAGAAGGCGCCGCAGGTCGCCGTCGGAGATCACTCCGCGCAGGCGCCCCTCGGCGTCCACCACCGCGGTGATGCCCATCATCTTGCGCGACATCTCGTGGATCGCCTCCGTCATCGGCGCGTCCTCGGCGACGCGCGGGACGCGGCTGCCCGTCCGCATCAGGTCGCGAACCTTCGCCAGGCGCATACCGATCGACCCGCCGGGATGGAGCTCCGCGAAGTCGCGTTCGCCGAATCCCCGCCGCTCGGACAGCGAGAGCGCGAGGGCGTCGCCGAGCGCCAGCATCGCCGTCGTCGAGGCCGTCGGCGCGAGGTTGAGGGGACACGCTTCGCGCGGGATCGCGGCCGAGATGGATATCTGCGCGGCGTTCGCCGCCGGGGAGCCGGGCTCCCCGGTGATCGCGATCGTGCGGATTCCGCGCTTGCCGGCGAATTCGATGAGGCGGACGACCTCGGGTGTCGCCCCGGAGTAGGAGAGCGCGAGGAGAACGTCGCCGGGCATGAGCATGCCGAGATCGCCGTGGCTCGCTTCTCCCGCGTGGAGGAAGTAGGCCGGCGTGCCGGTCGAGGCGAGGGTCGCCGCGATCTTCTGGCCGACCAGGCCCGACTTGCCGATCCCCGTCACGCAGATGCGTCCGTCGGAGACCCGGATCGCCTCGAGGGCCGCGAGGAACGAGGGACCGAGGTTGTCGACCTGTCGACGGACCGAGTCCGCCTCGATCTCGAGAACCCGGCGCGCGATGTCGAGGCTCATGGAGCCGGTATCTTAGGTGATCGGGCGCAGGTCACCGGTCGCGTCACGACCTCATAGAATGCCCCCGATGTTCTCCCTGACCCAGTCCGTCGCCTCCTATGGCCTTCCCCTGGTCATCGGCGTCGTCCTGCTCGAGCAGCTCGGGCTTCCGATTCCGGCGATCCCCGTCCTCGTGGTGGCGGGAGCCCTCGCGGTCGACGGGAAGCTCGCGGCCTGGCAGGTCCTGCTCGGCGCGGTCGCGGCTTCCGTCGCGGCGGATTCCCTGTGGTTCGCGCTCGGCCGCGTGCAGGGCAACCGAATCCTGAAGACCCTCTGCCGCATCTCGCTCTCCCCCGACTCGTGCGTCCGTCAGACCGAGTCGGTCTTCGAGCGCTACGGGATGCCCTCGCTCCTGCTCGCCAAGTTCATCCCCGGCTTCTCCACCGTCGCGCCGCCGATGGCCGGCGCCGTCGGAGCCCGTCTCACGACCTTCCTGCTCTACGACTCGGGCGGGGCGCTCCTGTGGGCGGGTGCGGGAGTCGTCGCGGGCATGCTCTTCCACCGCGCCATCGACCGGGTCATCGCGGCGATCGCATCGCTCGGGAGCGGAGCCCTGGTCCTCCTAGGCGCCGGCCTCGCCGTGTTCGTCGCGCTGAAGTGGTGGCAGCGGCGCCGCTTCTACCGGATGCTGCGGATGGCGCGCATCTCCGTCGACGAGCTGCGGTCCCTCATGGACGAGGGCAAGAGCCCCGTCGTCGTGGACGTGCGCACCCCGGGTGCGCTCGACCGCGACCCGCGCCGAATCCCGGGCGCCGTCGTGCTGGCGGCATCCGAGCTCGACGCGCGGCTCGCGGAGCTGCCGCGCGACCGGGAGATCATCCTCTACTGCACGTGACCCAACGAGGCCACGGCCGCCCGTGTGGCGCGCATGCTGATCGACAGGGGGTTCCGGCTGGTCCGCCCGCTCGCGGGCGGGCTCGACGCGTGGATCGGCGCGGGCTACGCGGTCGAGGCCGAGCCGCTGATCGCGATTCGCGGGGCCTCCTGAGCGCAGAGAGCTCGACGCCGGCCGAGTAGGCGCCCCGGTCTAGAATTTGCGGCGGAGGAACCCAATGAAGAAACGCGTTGCGCTGCCGCTGCTCGTGACTCTGGGATGGCTGGCCCTGGCCGGGCCCGCGTCCGCCGCCGTCAAGACGTATCAGGTCACCGGCCCGGTTCTCGAGGTCAACGACACGATGATCGCCGTGCAGAAGGGCCAGGACAGGTGGGAGATCGCCCGCGACGCCTCGACGAAGGTCACCGGGGACCTGAAGGTCGGCGAGAAGGTCACGATCGAGTACCGGATGACCGCCACGGCCGTCGACGTGAAGGCGTCCGCGGCATCGAAGAAGAAGGCCGCGAAGTGATTCGGCGGCGCACGGCGCCGCACGAATCATCCTGAGTCGCGAAGCGACGAAGGATCCCCGAGTCGAAGAGCCGCGCGAGGAATCAAGCGTCGATCCATTAGCTGTAGCTGATACTTCCTCGAGCCGCGCTCACGGACGACGAGTCATGAAAAGGGCCGCGCTCGCGCGCGGCCCTCGCATTTTCGACGATCCACCCGGTCACTGCTTCGAGTCGTTGGGATTCTCCTGCTTCGAGGCGCGATAGCCCGCCTTCTGAGCGTCCGCCTCCGTCATGAACTTGCCTTCCTTGGTCTTGCCGTACCAGCGATCTCCCTCGAAGTGGTAGACCTTCGTCGCCGTATTCACCCACACCATTCCCTTAGCCGGCGGCGTGCGCGGAGCGACCTCCTCGTCCTTCGAGGCGGACGTGGACGCCGAGCCCGAGCGGTGCGACGCGGACGACGAGGACGATGAGGACGACGAGGACGAGGACCCGCCCGGGGCCGACGTCGCGTCGGCGGATGCCGGGGAGGAGCTCTGCGATGGGCGCTTCGACGAGGACGAGGACTTGCCGGATCCGCCGGTGGCGACGACCGAGCCGCGGATCTTGTCGATGGTCTTCTGGGAGACGCCGACCCGAGACAGGTCGTCGACCGAGGAGTAGGGCCGGCCGTCGACGATCTTCGTCGCGGTGGCCTTGCCGACGCCCGGCAGGGCCTCGAGCTGCTCCATCGACGCCGTGTTCAGGTCGACCGTGCCCCCGGACGCCTTGCCTTCGGCTGCCGTCGAGGTGGCGCTGGAGGACGACTTCTCCGCCTTCGGCGTCTTCGCGGCGCCCGCAGGCTTCGAGCTTTCCTTGGAGGTATCCGCCGGCGCCGCCTTGTCGGATGACTTCACCCGGCCGGCCTTCGCCTGCGGCTTGATCTTCTCGATGGTCGATTCCGGGACGCCGGCCCGCGAGAGATCGTTGATCGAGGAGTACGGACGGTTGGCGATGATCTTCGTGGCGAGCGCCGGGCCGATGCCGGGCAGCGCCTCGAGCTGCTGCTGCGACGCGGTGTTGACGTCCACCTTCTCCGGCGCCGCGGAGGCCGTGACCGAAGCGGCCAGGACGGCCGCGATGACGACGAGTGCGATACGGATGCTTCTGCGAACCGAGCTCAACATTCCCACCTCCTGTTCGTTCCGTGGGGAGCGAACGAGGGAGATGCTGCACGACCCGGGATGAACGGGGCGTGAACGGATCCCGCGCGGGCGGCGAGGACGGGGGAGAGCTCCGGCGTCAGGCGGACCGGGAAGGCGGCCCGGCGGCAGAGCGGATCGCCGTGAGCGTCCGGATGAGCTCCGCGAGGACCCCGACGTCGAGCTGGGTCGAGGCGTCGGACAGGGCCCGTTCCGGATCGTCGTGGACCTCCAGGAAAAACCCGTCCACGAAGCCGGTCGCGGCCGCCGCCCGGGCGAGCACGGGCGCGTACTGCTTCACCCCGCCCGTCTGCGCGCCGCCGCCCGGGAGCTGCATCGAGTGCGTGACGTCGTAGATGACCGGGCAGCCGAATGCCCGCAGGATCGGGAAACCACGCATGTCGACGACGAGGTCGTGGTAGCCGAACGAGGCGCCCCGCTCGCAGAGCAGGATGCGGTCGTTGCCGGCCGAGCGGCACTTCTCGACCACGCGTCCCATGTCGTCGGGCGCCATGAACTGCCCCTTCTTGACGTTCAGGGGCTTCCCGGTCCTCGCCGCCGCGACGATCAGGTCCGTCTGGCGGCAGAGGAACGCCGGGATCTGGAGGACGTCCAGAACGGCGGCGGCGCGCTCCGCCTGCTCCGGCGTATGCACGTCGGAGATCACCGGGAGCCCCGTCGTCCGGCGCACCTCGGCGAGGATCTCGAGGCCCGAGTCGATGCCGGGCCCGCGGAAGGACGGCCCGGAGGACCGGTTCGCCTTGTCGAACGACGACTTGTAGACGATCCGCGCGCCCGTCTCCTCGCGCACGGCTGCGACGCGCCGTGCCATGGAGAGCGCGTGCTCGCGCGACTCGATGACGCACGGACCCGCGAAGAAGACGAGCGGCTGTCCGTCTCCGGCGGCGATCCCCTCGGCGATCTCGACTGTGCGGACGGCCCTCCCGCCGCCCTCCGAGGCGGCCGCCGTCAGGCGCGCTCCACGAGTCGATCGGCGACGGCCGGCGTCTCGGCGGCCCCGCCGGCTTCTCCGCGGGTCGCCGAGCGGTGGGCGCGCGCCGCCCGGATGAAGTCCTTGAAGAGCGGGTGACACGCGAAAGGCTTGGACTTCAGCTCCGGATGGAACTGGCAACCGAGGAACCACGGGTGATCGTCGCGCAGCTCGATGATCTCGACGAACTTCTTGTCCGGCGACATCCCGGTGAACGACATCCCGGCCTCCTTCAGGCGCGGCAGGAACTCCTGGTTCACCTCGTAGCGGTGGCGGTGGCGCTCCCAGATCAGCGACTCTCCGTAGGCGCGCGCGGCGAAGGAGCCCCCGGACAGGTCGCACGGGTACTTGCCGAGCCGCATGGTGCCGCCGAGCGCATCGACGCCGATCAAGTCGCGCAGCTTGTAGATGACCTTGTGCTTCGGATCGTCCTCGAACTCGGTCGAGTTGGCCGCCTCGAGGCCCGCGACGTTCCGCGCGAACTCGATCACGGCCGTCTGGAGGCCCAGGCAGATGCCGAAGTACGGGACCTTCTTCTCGCGGGCATAGCGTATGGCCCGCATCATGCCCTCGACCCCGCGGCGCCCGAACCCGCCCGGCACGAGGATCGCGTCCGCGCGGAACAGCGTGTCGGGGTACGACTCGCCCTCCAGCGCCTCGGCGTCGACGTAATGGAGCCGGACGCGGACGTTGTTCGCGATGCCGCCATGCGCGAGCGCCTCGTTGAGAGACTTGTAGGAGTCGCCGTAGTCGACGTACTTGCCGACGACCGCGATGTCGACCTCGCCCGCCGGGTTCTTGATCCGGTTGACCAGGCTGTCCCACTTCGACAGGTCGCGGTCGTAGTGGGGGAGGGAGAGCAGGTCGAGCAGGATCTCGTCCAGACCCTCGGCCGCGAAATGCAGGGGGACCTCATAGATCGACGGGACGTCCTTCGCGTTGATGACCGCCTCGACGGGGACGTTGCAGAAGAGCGCGATCTTGCGCTTCACCTCGGTCGGGATCGGCCGGTCCGTACGGCAGAGGAGCACGTCCGGCTGGATTCCGATCGAGAGGAGGTCCTTGACCGAGTGCTGGGTCGGCTTGGTCTTCAGCTCGTCGGACGCCTTGATGTACGGGACCAGGGTCAGGTGCACGTTGATCGCATTGCCGCGCCCCGCCTCCTGCCGGAACTGGCGGATCGCCTCCAGGAACGGCAGCGACTCGATGTCTCCGACCGTGCCGCCGATCTCGACGAGGACGACGTCCGTGTCCGTGCCGACGCGGCGGATCGACTCCTTGATCTCGTCGGTGATGTGAGGAATGACCTGCACGGTCTTGCCGAGATAGTCGCCCCGTCGCTCCCGCTCGATCACCGTCGCGTAGATGCGGCCCGCCGTCGTGTTGTTCAGCTTCGAGGCGGTCATCGAGGTGAAGCGCTCGTAGTGTCCCAGGTCGAGGTCGGTCTCGGCCCCGTCGTCGGTCACGTAGACCTCGCCGTGCTGGAAGGGCGACATCGTCCCCGGGTCCACGTTGATGTACGGGTCGAACTTCGCGATCGCGACCGAGAAGCCTCGCGCCTCGAGCAGCGCCCCGATCGAGGAGGCGGCGATTCCCTTGCCCAGCGACGAAACGACGCCGCCGGTGATGAAGACGTACTTCGTGCTCATGGGACGACCTCCTCCTTTTTCAAACGCCTCTCCGCTTCCGCCAGATCTTCCGGTGTGTCGACCCCGATCGAGTCCGAGATTCCTTCGCCCACCCAGATGGAGTATCCCGCTTCCAGCCAGCGCAGCTGCTCGAGCGACTCGGCCCGCTCGAGCGGCGACGGCCCGAGCGCCGCGATCCGCTCCAGCGTGTCCGCCCGAAACGCATAGATCCCGAGGTGCTTCCGGTACGCCGGAGCGCCGTTTCTGGGGTGAGGGATCGGGGAGCGCGAGAAGTACAGCGCGCGTCCATCGCGCGCGACGGCCGCCTTGACGACGTTGGGGTCGGGGGCGGCCTCCGCCGCGAGGGCAACCGCGAGCGTGGCGATCGCCCGATCCGGCCCCGCGAGGAGCGTTTCGACGGCCCGGTCCACGTTCTCGGAAGCCATGAGCGGCTCGTCCCCCTGGAGATTGACCCAAACGTCCGCCGGCCGCGTCCGCGCCACCTCGGCCACCCGATCCGTTCCGCTGGCCGCGCCGGGCGAGGTCATCGCGACCTCCGCCCCCGCGCCGCGCACGCAGTCGGCAATGCGCGGGTCGTCCGTCGCCACGATCACCCTGTTCACGCGCCGCGCGGCCCGGGCGGCGTCCACGACGTGCAGGACCATGGGACGGCCGGCGAGAAGAGCGAGAGGTTTTCCGGGGAATCTGACGGAGGCGTAGCGCGCGGGTATTACGGCGATGACCGTCATGCAATCATCGGACGCGGAATAGTATCCTCCGCCCCGGATTGCGTCAAGAAACGTCGGGCGCGCGCCTTCTCTCCCGGCCGGCGCCCTCCGTCCTTTATGCGCTCGCCGTGCTGATCGCCGGCTCCGCGGCGCTGGTCTCCCTCGCTCGCGCCCACACCGACCGCCTCTCCTCCCACACGGGGGCCGCGGAGTGGATCTGGTACACGAGCCGGCTGCCCCGGGCGGCGCCGCTGAAGTTCTACGCGACCCGCGACGTGGTCCTCCCGGAACGCCCGGCGCGTGCCACGGCGAAGCTCTTCGTCGACCGCGCGCACGTACTCTGGGTCAACGGCAGGCGGGCCGGAGAAGGGACGCAGCGGCCCGGCGACCCGCTCGCGGTCTACGGGCTCGAGGGTCTCCTCGCGCCGGGGCCGAACCGGATCGCGATCGAGGCGTCGCATCCGACCGGAGCGGGCGGGATCCTCTTCTCGCTCGACGTCTCCGGCCACGGCCGGGACGCGCTCGTCTCGAACGGCGACTGGCGCGTGGACCCTGACCCGGCGGCGATCCGGAGCGGGGGCAGGTATCTCCCCATGGTGTGGGGGCGGCCGCCGCAGTACCCGTGGGGTTATCCGAGGATGCCGAGGCCGAACGAGCTCGAAAGGGGATTCGATCGGTAAATCAGAGGCAGGAGTTACGAGTTCCGGGTGCGGGCCGTGCCGGGGACCGCGCCGGCGGGCGGGGAGATCCGGAGCCCTGGGGTCTCGTCTCTCGACGAGGATCGGTCTCAGACCTTCTGGACGAGCGCGTCGAGCGCTTCCCGCGCCGCCTGGCAGTGCGGGTCCGTGCCGTCGTAGCCGGCGAGCGCGATCACCTTCTTGTAGCCGGCGACGGCGGCTTCGATGTCGTGGAGACCGCGGTCGAAGATGCGGGCGAGCAGGAGCCGCGACGGAAGGTGGCGCGGCGCCACTTCGGTCGCCTTCAGACAGAACACCCGGGCGACGTCGTAGCGCTCTTCGGTCGCGGCCAGGCACGCGCGGCGGTAATAGAGATCGGCTTCGCCGGTCGGATCTGATTGATTCGGAAGGAGATGGGAGAGGTTTCGAAGGGTCGCGGCCAGCGCCGTCCAGCCGCCTGCGTGTGACGCCATTCACAAGGAGTGTACGCCTGTTCTCGAAAACAGCAATAAAAATTTAGATCAATGAGGCAATTGCCCTTACGTTATATGGCAAAACGGCATGGAGCGGTCGCCGAATGGATTCAGGGTAACCCCGTCTTTCGCCAAATATTTTCAGGTGGCGGGGGCCGGCGATTCCGGCCGGAGACGCTCGCTCTACCGGATGCGATCGATGACCGATTCGGTCGCGAGCAGGAGACCGTCCTTCGCGTCGGAGTCGGGCAGGGCGTTCAGAGCGACGCGAGCCGCGCCGGCGTAGTCGCGCGCCAGGGCGCGGGTCTGACGGATTCCGTCGTAGCGGTTGACGATCGCGAGGATCTCCGCCGGCTCGACGCTCTTGAACTCGCGCTCGTGAAGCACCGTGGAAATCCGGTCTCTCTCCTGAGGCGCGGCCTTGGGGAGCACGAGCAGCAGCGGCATCGTCAGCTTTCCCTCGCGCAGGTCGTTCAGGACGGGTTTGCCGACCTGCTCGACGCTCCCGGTGTAGTCGAGCAGGTCGTCGATGAGCTGGAACGCCATCCCGAGGCAGCGCCCGTACTCCGCGAGCCGCTCGGCGGCGAACAGGTCTCCCCGCGGCGCGAAGTGGGCGGGCAGGCGGCACGCGGCGGCGAAGAGGTCCGCGGTCTTGCGGCGCGTGATCTCGAGCGCCTCCTCCCGCGTGACGTGGATGGACCCTTCCTTCTCGATCCCGATGATCTCGCCCTCGATCATGGAGAGCGTCGTGTCCGAGAGGACCTTCAGGATCGTCAGGTCTCCCTCGTCGAGCGCGATCCCCATGGACATCGTGTAGAGGTAATCGCCGAAGAGCACGGTCAGGTTGTTGCCCCATCTCGCGTTGGCAGACGTGCGGCCCCGCCGCAGCCTCGCCTCGTCGATGATGTCGTCGTGCACGAGCGTCGCCGTGTGAATGAACTCGACCACCGCGGCGTAACGCACGTCCTTGTCGCCGTCGCGGTAGCCCAGCAGCCTCGCCGAGAGGAGGAGCAGCGCCGGACGGATCCGCTTCCCGCCTCCCTGCGCGAGGTACGCGCCGATGCGGTCGATCGTCGGGATGGGGGAGCGGAAGTGGATGAGGAGCTCCTCCTCGACCTTCGCGAGCTTGTCCGCGATGAGGTCGTAGGCCCGCTTGAGGCGCAGGTCGTCCAGACGCGACGGGCTCATCGGCTCATCCGTTCACCGCTCAACGGTAATTCGTGAACTGCAGAGGGACTCCGAAGTCGCCCGCCCGAAGGAGGGTCATGACCTCCTGCAGGTCGTCCTTCGCCCGGCCCGAGACGCGGACCTGGTCTCCCTGGATCGCGGCCTGGACCTTGAGCTTGCGGTCCTTGATGGCCTTGACGATCTCCTTCGCCTTCTCGGAGGCGATGCCCTGCTGGATCTTCACGTCCTGGCGGACGGTCCCCATCGCGGCCGGCTCGACCTTCTGGTAGTCGAGCGACTTGACCGCGACGCCGCGCTTGACCAGGCGGGTCTCGAGGATGTCCTTCACGGACTTCAGCTTGCCCTCGTCGTCCGAGGTCATCGTCAGCGTGAGCTCCTTCTCGTTCCACTCGACCTTGGACTTCGAGCCCCGGAAGTCGAAGCGCGTGGCGATCTCCTTCGAGGCCTGCTGGACCGCGTTCAGGACCTCCTGCAGGTCCACCTTCGAGACGACGTCGAACGAGAACTCCTGGGCCATGGGGGGGATTGTATTTCGAGAAGGGGAGCGGGGATCCGAACCGTCCAGTTCGAGCCGTCATCCCGAGCGCTAGCGAGGGATCCCGTGACCGGCAGGCCTACGAACGGACGCCGGCATTCTCGACGGGTCGATCTCGGGATCCCTCGTCGCTGCGCTCCTCGGGATGACCGCTTGGCGACCGCTTCGCGTTCGCCGCGCGGTCAGTTCTCGACGATCCGCGTCCCCTTGGGGCCCGTGATCCGGTAGTCGCCGGGCGGGCGCGCCTTCTCGGTCCTCCAGCCCTCGAACCGGAACTCCGTCCGGTTGCCGGACTGGTCCTCGTACGACAGCCCCTCGACGGCGCCGTCCGCCGAGACCGCGAGCTTCAGCCACGCAAAGTCGGCGTCCGAGGCCCTCGGTTTCAGGAGGACGGCGTTCGAACCGTCCACCTGGATCGCGTAGCGCGCCGCGAGCTCGTCCGGCTTCTTCAGGAAGACGAGCGGCAGCCGCGCCTGCTCGTCGGGCGAGAGCTTGCGCACCGTCAGCTGCTTGTCCTCGGGCGAGAAGAACCTGCCCTCGCCGGCGTCGTACGTGAAGACCTTCGTGTCGGGCGCCGAGTAGTCGAAGCGGAGGCGCTGCGGCGACTGGATCCAGACCGTTCCCGACTCGCGCCGAGACGTCGCGAAACCGGCCGGCGTGTAGATCTGCGTGAATGCCGCCGCGTGCGCCGAGCCATCCGCATAGACTCCGGCGGCCTTCGAGAGGGCGGCCGAGGCCTCCGGCGGGATGGCCGCCTGGGCCGGCGCCGCGGCTGGGGTCGCGGGCGGCGGCGTCGTCTGCGCCCGGGCGCCCGGCGCCGCCGCGACGAAGCCGAAACCCAGCGCGAGCGCGATGCGCGCGGTGGAGCCTCTCATCCGTCTCACGTGTTGCGTCTGCGTCTCGTGTTCAGCGGCTCACGCGCCGTCAGTGCCGGAAGTGCCGCCGCGGCGCCATGAGGAAGGCCATGTTTCGCTCGTCGGCAGCGGCGACGATCTCCTGGTCCCGGATGGAGCCGCCCGGCGCGACGATCGCGGTCACGCCGGCGTCGGCGAGGATCTCGAGCCCGTCGCGGAACGGAAAGAACGCGTCCGATGCGGCGCCGCAGTTGACGACCGGCAGCACGGGCTTGGTCGCGGCGAGACGGCACGCGTCGACGCGGCTCATCTGGCCCGCGCCGATCCCGATGGTCTGCCGAGCGTTGGCGAGCACGATCGCGTTCGACTTCACGCGACGGACCACCTTCCAGGCGAGATCGCAGGCGGCCCTCTCGACGGCGGTCGGCTTGCGCTGCGAGACGACCTTCCAGCTGGAGCTCGGGTCGGCCTCGGAGTCCGCGTCCTGGAGGAGCAGCCCGCCCTCGATGCGCTTCCAGTCCAGTCCCTGGAACGGCCGCTGCGAGACGTGAACCTGGAGCAGCCGGATGTTCGGCTTCTTGGCGAAGAACGACAGCGCCTCTTCCGTGAAGTCGTCGGCCGCGACGACCTCCACGAAGTGCTGGAGCACGAGGGAAGCGAGCGCGCCGTCCACCTTGCCGCGGATCGCGATGATGCCTCCGAAGGCGGCGAGCGGGTCGCACGCGAAGGCCCTCCCGAACGCCTCGGAGATCGTCTCTCCGACCGCCGCGCCGCACGGGTTGTTGTGCTTGACGATCACCGCGGCCGGGCCCTCGAAGTCGCGAGCGAGGGTCACCGCCGAGTCGAGGTCGAGGAGGTTGTTGAACGACAGCTCCTTGCCCTGCAGCATCCGAAACCGCACGAGCGCGTCCGGCGGCGCCGACGGGAAGGCGTAGAGCGCCGCCCGCTGGTGCGGGTTCTCGCCGTACCGGAGGGCGCCGACGCGGTCGAACGCGAAGATGAGGTTCTCCGGAAAAAACTCGGAGTCCTTCCAGGTCCCGGCGAAGTACCGGGCGATCGCCGCGTCGTACGCGGCCGTCCGCGAGAAAGCCCGCGCCGCCAGCCGCTCGCGGGTGTCGAAGCGCGTGCCGCCGGTCGTCCGGATCTCCTCGAGCACGGCCTCGTAATCGGATGGGTCGACGACGACGGCCACGCGGGAGTGGTTCTTCGCCGCCGCGCGGATCATCGCGGGGCCGCCGACGTCGATGTTCTCGATGACCTCGCTGCGCGCGCGGCCGGCCGCGACCGTCTTCTCGAACGGGTAGAGGTTGACGACGACGAGGTCGAACGCCTCGATCGACGCCTGGGCCATGTCGCGCGCGTGGTCGTCGCGCGAGTCGTCGCCGAGCACGCCGCCGAAGATCTTCGGGTGGAGGGTCTTCACGCGCCCGCCGAGGATCTCGGGGAAGCCGGTCTTCTCCTCGACGAGCGAGACCGCGACTCCGGCGTCCTTGAGATGCGCGGCCGTGCCGCCCGTCGAGACGATCTGGACGCCGCGCTCGGCGAGCGCGCGGCCGAGATCCGCGATGCCCGTCTTGTCGTGGACGGAGACGAGCGCCCGGCGAACGGGCGTCACCGCGGGCCGCATCGGGATCGGTTCGGGCATCGGGCGGGAATGATAGCAAGCCGGTAGGCAGTAAGCAGTAAGCAGTGGATCGCGTCGTCACGGCTTCACCGCCGGGGGCCGGTCCGACCGCTTACGTTTTACGGCTCACGGCTCGCGCTCTCAGAACAGCTTCAACAGCTGCGCGTTGATCGTGAACCCGGAGATGCCGTGGCGCACCACGGGGATTCCGATCTCACCGCGGATGCGCGTGTTCTCCCAGGGCCCGTTCAGCGCCGTCGCGATTCCCGCTCCCGAGAAGTACGTGTAGTTCAGGCCCGACAGCTTGTCCGTGATCCACGCCTGGTCGTAGAGGATCTCGAACCGGATGACTTCCTGGATGTTCAGGCCGTAGGAAAAGTTGTTCACCACGGCGCTGTCCGCGCGCAGGCTGCCGCTCGGGAAGCCCCGCAGCTGGGCGCCGCCGAACGGCCCGAAGTCCCACTGCGAGAAGCGGTCGAGATCGTGGCCGTCGAGGTACGAGACCTTGACGAGGGCCTTCCGGAAGTTCGCGAAGTAGAACCCCTTCTGTGCCTCGAAGGAGTACTTCCAGTAGTCCTTCTGCTTCGGGTTGTAGCCGGAGGTCGCGGGATCGCCCCACGGAGCCCAGTTGTGGCGGTCGTTGTACGAGACCTTGCCCGTCAGGTTGTAGCCGGACTCGTTCCACGAGAGCCGCAGCTCCGAGCCGTTGGTCAGCGTGTCGACCGGGGTCACGAAGTTCGGCCCCGTGTCCGAATCGCGCTGGTAGTTGTCCCACTGCGTGAAGAGGCCGAGCGACGCCTTGAAGTACGGGCCGATCGGGTGGCCGAGGTTCACCTGGAAGAACTCCGGGAGGTGCTTGATCTTCTCGGAGACGACCTCCTCGCCGTTGCGGTAGTTGGTCTGGGTGAACGGGATCGCGACGCCGAAGATGTCTGCGCCCAGGTCGAAACGGGTTCCCAGGAACGACGGGTCGGTGTAATTCCCGAAGAGGAGCGCCCCGGCGAAGAAGACGGAGAGCTGCTTGTTCTTCTGAAACAGGTCGAAGTCGAAGTACTGGACGCCCAGGAGCGGGAACGGATAGTCCTGGCCGGTCTGGTAGAAGACGCCGGCCACGCCGAAGAGGCTCCGGCGGGTCATCTTGTTCTCGACGACTCGCTCGCCCGGATGCTCGGGGTCCGGGACGAGGTAGCGCAGCCCGGCGTCGGTGTCGCGCACGATCTGCGACTTCGAGGCGAGCGCCGCCTTGCGTCGCGCCTCGAAGTCCGCGGGTGCGATCACGACGTCCGACATGAGGACGTAGCGCTCGATGGCGGTCGTCCGGCCCGCCGTCGAGAAGACCTGCTGGCCGCGAATCTCGAGCGGGAGGACCACTCCATCCGTGCCGGGGACCGCCCGATAGAACTCCGTCTGGACGTTCGAGAGCGTGTCGCCCTTCATGTTGAGCTGGATCGACTCGCGCCGGAGCAGCGCGAACGTCTCCTTGTCGATCCAGGCGGTCCCGCGGTAGATCGGCTTGTCGCCGACGGCCTCGCGGGGGCGGAAGTCGATCCGGTACGCGGGGCGGCCGTCGATCGTCGTCTCCCCGGCGAGCTCGTACGCGTACTCCTCGGTCAGCCGGATCTCGAGCGGTAGTGTCGTGACCTTCTCCGGCTGGAGTATCGGAAGCTTCGGGATCGTGCGTCCCTTCCACTTCACGCCGTTCAGGAAGAACTCCTCCCAGACCCAGTCGCTCGGCCGGCCGCGCTCGTAGAAGTAGGGGCCCAGGATCGTCAGGTCGAGCGAATCGGAGAGCTCCGCGATCCGGAAGCGCAGTGAAGTGTTCACCTTCGCGATGTAGGCCGGCACCTTCTCGCGCTGCCCGGCGTCCCAGGCGCGCTCCCGGGCGATGATCTCGTCCGCGGTGAGCCCCCGCGTCGCGCCGACGTTCACCGCCGTCCGCGTCTCGGTTCCTCCGCGCGAGGCGGGGTGCAGGACGACGGCCAGGGCCCCCTGCGAGGCGTCCAGCGTCAGCGAGCGGGCGCCCGCCACGGGGAAGTCGCGTTTCACGCCGCTCGACAGGTTCTCGACCGAGGCGCGGTCGTAGGGACCTCCCGACAGCTCGACCGCGACCTTCCCGGCGGGATCGTTCGGCAGGAGGAGGATCGGGGTGAAGGTCTTCCCATCGAAGTACCGGACCGCCGTCGCCGCGCTCCCGTCCGCGCGGCGGACGGAGGTCGCCGTCGGATCGGCCGAGACGTCGCCCGTGAAGTAACGCTGGAGCCGCGACAGGGCGGCGAGGCCGGCGTCGTCGAGCGGCGCGTCGCCCCCTTCGACCGCGACGAGCTCCGCGCGCGGGAACCGCGCCAGCGCGGCGATCACGGCGTCCGCCGGGGATCCGGAGCCGGCGCCCGTCAGGACCCACAGCCTCTGCTCCGTGTCCGGCGGCGGGGGATTCGGATCGCCCGGCCGGACGATGAGGGCGTCGTCGTAGGGGGAGAGCTGCTCGGCGAGGTCTCCCACGAGCTTCTCCGGCGTGTCGAGCGCGATCCGTCCGTCGGGAGAGGCGGAGCGCGCCACGGACGCGAGGCGCTTCACCGCATAGGCGAAGCGTTCCGCGTCCTCGGACGCCGGGATCGCGAGGATCGTCGCCGCCGCGCCCTTCGCCTCGTTGAGACGCTGCGAGGCGCTCTCCAGCGCTGCGTCGTCCAGGCCGTCGACGCGGACGACGAGCAGGCACGACGACCCATCGACAGGCGGAGCCGTGTCCGCGGCGAGGCGTGCGATTCCGAGGACGGCCTCCGGCCCGGTCGCGACCGGGCAGCCGCCGTCGGGGCGCGCGGCCGCGAGGCGGAGGCGCTCCGCCGCGGCGAGCGGCATCGAGCCCGCCGCCCCACACAAAAGAAAGGCGCTCGCCAGGAAGCGAGCGCCGAACGCTCGTCGCATCGTCATGGGCAACGGGAGTATCTATGAAGATGTTCCCGGGCGGGCTCGGACGTCGAGGAGGCGCGCAACTCCTTCCCGGTCATCCCGAGCGCAGCGAGGGACCCGTTTTGTGCGCGCACTGCGTAAACACGAAGGAGCGCGGCGGCGAAAGGGGTCCCTCGTCGCGCCGCTCCCCGGGATGACAAGGGGAAAGCGCCGGGCTCTACTTCCGGACCTTCTCCTTCTCCCGGGTCGCCTCCGCGAGCGCGGCAGGAGGCGGCGCCGGAGCCGCGGCCGCCGCCGGCTCGGCTGGAGCGAGGCCGAGGCTCTGGCGCAGCTTGCGCTCGATCTCGGCGGCGAGCTCCGGGTTCTCCTTCAGGAACTGCTTCGAATTCTCGCGGCCCTGGCCGATGCGCAGGTCGCCGTACGAGAGCCACGCGCCCGACTTCTCGATGAGCTTGGCCTCGATGCCCATGTCGATCAGCTCGCCGGATCGCGAGATTCCCTCGCCGTAGTTGATGTCGAACTCCGCCTGCCGGAACGGCGAGGCGACCTTGTTCTTGACGATCTTGACCTTCGTGCGCGAGCCGACCACCGTCTCGCCGTCTTTCAGCGACGCGATGCGGCGGATGTCGATCCGGATCGAGGAATAGAACTTGAGCGCCCGGCCGCCCGTGGTCGTCTCCGGGTTGCCGAACATCACGCCGATCTTCTCGCGGATCTGGTTGATGAAGATCAGGCTGGTGCGCGACTTCGACACGATGGCCGTCAGCTTGCGCAGCGCCTGCGACATGAGCCGCGCCTGGAGGCCCATCTGCGCCTCGCCCATCTCGCCCTCGATCTCGGCCTTCGGCACGAGCGCGGCGACCGAGTCGACGACGATCACGTCGATGGCGCCGGAGCGGATGAGCATCTCGCCGATCTCGAGAGCCTGCTCGCCGTTGTCGGGCTGCGACACGAGGAGGTTGTCCGTGTCGACGCCCAGTTTCTTCGCGTAGTCCGCGTCGAGGGCGTGCTCCGCGTCGATGAACGCCGCGAGCCCGCCGGTCTTCTGCGCCTGGGCGATGATCTGGAGCGACAGGGTCGTCTTGCCCGACGACTCCGGGCCGAAGATCTCCACGACGCGGCCGCGCGGGATGCCGCCGACGCCGAGCGCGGCGTCCACCGCCAGCGATCCGGTCGGAATGACCGCGATCGCCTGCTCCGGGCGCTCGCCGAGTCGCATGATCGAGCCCTTGCCGAACTGACGCTCGATCTGAGTCAGCGCCGTCTCGACGGCGCGCCACTTCTCACTGGATTTCACGCTGGACATGTCCTCACCTTTCTCGATCGAGGGAAAATTCCGCGCGTTCCGCGCGATTATAGACTCCGGTTGCGGCGCTGCAGGACGCGATGAGGACCAATCGATCTTCGCTCCGACACGACCCGGTGTCAATGTCGGACGCACGCCGCGCTTTCTCCGCGAATCCGTTCGCCGCCTTCGTCGCGACCGGATTCGGTTCCGGCCTCTCGCCCGTGGCGCCGGGAACCGCCGGCTCGGTCGTCGGACTCGTCATCGCCTGGCTTCTTCGCGATCACGGAGGCATCTTAGGCACGCCGGTCGGACTCTTGATGTCCGGGCTCGCGATCGCGGCCGTCGGGGTCGCCGTGTCGGGACCGATCTGCCGGGCGCTCGCCTCGAAGGACCCGGGCTGCATCGTGATCGACGAGGTCGCCGGGCAGGTCCTGGCGTGTGCCGCGATCCCCCTCGTACCGGCTTTCGTCTCGGGCCGCGGAGCCCTCGCGTGGCCGTGGCCGTGGCTGACCGCATTCGTCCTCTTCCGCCTCTTCGACGTCGTGAAGCCCGGTCCAATCCACCGCGTGCAGGACCTTCCGGGCGGCTGGGGAGTGGTGATGGACGACGTCGCCGCGGGGATCCTCGCCGGCGTTCTGCTGGCCGTGCTCGGGTGGGCGGCGGGACTGGCCGGATGGATCTAGGCTCGTCCGCTCGCCTCCGGCTCGCGGAGGGGGACGGCATCGTTCTCGAGAACGAGCCGCTGTCGCGCCACACGACCTGGCGGATCGGAGGCCCGGCGCGCTACTTCTGCCGCGTCCGGAGCGAGGCCGGCCTGGCGTCGGCGCTCGCCGCCGCGGCGGCGGACGGCCTCCCGCTCGCGCTCCTCGGGATGGGCTCGAACATCCTCGTCGCCGACGACGGGTTCCCCGGCTACGTACTGAGGCTGGAGGGCGACTTCCTGAGGGTGACGGTCGATGGCGAGAGGGTCGCCGCCGGCGGGGGCGCCGCGCTCGGCGGCGTTTGCGCCGCGGCGGCGCGCGCCGGACTCTCCGGAATCGAGGCGATCTCCGGAATTCCCTCCTCGATCGGGGGCGCGGTTCGCATCAACGCGGGCGCCTACGGCGGCGAGATCTTCGACGTGCTCGAGTCGGTCCGGCTGGTGTCGAGGGCGGGAGAGCGGCGCCAGGCGGCGGCGTCCGAGATCCGGCATGGCTACCGCTGGTCGCAACTGATCGAGAGCCGCGAGATCGTCAGCGAGGCGGTGCTTCGGCTGAAGCCCGCGCCTCGCGCCGAGATCGATTCCCGCACGAAGAGCGTCGCCGACAAGCGACGCGGCGCGCTGCCCTCGGAGCCCAACGCCGGCAGCGTCTTCAAGAATCCCGAGGGGGACTACGCCGGGCGTCTCATCGAGGCCTGCGGCCTGAAGGGAGAGCGGGAAGGCGGCGCGATGATCTCGGCGCGGCACGCGAATGTGATCGTGAACACAGGCGGCGCCCGCGCGGCCGACGTTTTGACGCTGATGCGCCGCATGCGCGACGAGGTCTCCGCGAGGTTCCGGGTTACCCTTTTGCCCGAGGTGGAGATGCTGGGAGTGGAATGGAGATGAGGGGTTTCCGCGGGGGCAGAGCGTGACGGCGATTCGCATCCTGCTGATGGCGGGAGGCTCCGGCACCCGCCTGTGGCCCCTCTCGACCGAGGACCGGCCGAAGCAATTCCTTCCGATCCTGTCGGACAGGAGCCTGCTCGCCGAGACGTGGGATCGCGTCGCGCCGCTGTCGGAGGACGTCTGGGCCGCGACGTCCGAGCGCCACGTCGAGCTGGTGCGGCGCGAGCTGCCGGCTCTGCCCACCGCGCGCATCCTCGGGGAGCCCGCGCGCCGTAACTCCGGCCCGGCGCTTCTCGCGGCCGCGGTGCGGTTCCGAGACGACGGCGATCCGGTCACCGCGTCGATCCCGTCCGACCAGACGGTGAGCGACGACGAGACGTTCCGAGCGGCGCTGTCCGCGGCCGGGCGTCTCGCCGACTCCGCCTCCCTCGCGATCCTCGCGGTCGTCCCGACCCGAGCGGAGCCCGACTTCGGCTACGTCGAGCTGGCCGGCGATCGCGTGACACGGTTCACGGAGAAGCCGGACCTCGCGCGCGCGAGAGAGTGGGTCTCGGACGGCCGGCACTTCTGGAACGCGGGCATCTTCGTCTTCCGGCCGTCCCGGCTGCTGGCGGAGGCGAGCCGCGTGGACGCCGGGCTCGTGGCCGGCGTCGAGCGGTTCGTCGCCACCGGGTCGCGCGCGGACTACGAGGCCCTGCCGAACATCTCGATCGACTTCGCGCTCGTCGAAAGGGCGGAGAACGTCCGGGCGGTGCCCCTCGACGCCGGCTGGAGCGACGTCGGCACGTGGCGCTCGGTCCGGGACCTGCGAGGGGCGGACGGCGCGGGCAATCTCGTCGTCGCCCCCGGTCCCGTCCTCGCGCCCGGAGTCCGGGACACCGCGATCGTCGTCGGCCGGGACGGAACGCTCGTCCTGCCCCTCGATCGCGAGGGCGAGCTCCGGTCGGCCGTGGCGGCGCTGGCCGGAGCGGGCGCCGGGAAGGGAACATCCTCGTGACCGAGACCAAGACCTCGCCTCCGTCGACCTCGCTGTCGAAGCTGCGCGAGAACGTGGGGCTCGCCTATCGAGGCGAGCCGAGGGCGGTCGACCTGCTGCTCACCGCGCTGCTCGCGCGCGGCCACGTCCTGATCGAGGACGTGCCCGGCGTCGGGAAGACGACGCTCGCCCGCGCCCTGGGACGGAGCCTGGCGCTCGACTTCCGTCGTATCCAGTTCACGAGCGACACGCTCCCGGCGGACGTCATCGGCATCTCGGTGTTCCATTCCGGAAGCGACCGGTTCGAGTTCCACCCCGGGCCGATCTTCGCGCACATCGTCCTCGCGGACGAGATCAACCGGGCCACGCCCAAGACGCAGTCCGCGTTGCTCGAGGCGATGAACGAGTCCGCCGTGACCGTCGAGTCGGAGCGACGTCCGCTGCCCGAGCCCTTCATGGTCGTGGCGACGCAGAACCCCGTCGAGTACCTCGGCACGTACCCTCTCCCGGAGTCGCAGATGGATCGGTTCTTCCTGCGCCTGTCGCTCGGCTATCCGGCCGCCGACGAGGAGAAGATGCTGCTGCGGCGGGGCGGCACCGAGCGCGTGCTCCAGGCGATCCCTTCCGTCCTCTCGCCGGCCCAGGTGCTCGCGCTGCAGGACGAGACCGAGAGGGTGACCGTGTCCGACGCGCTCCTCGACTACCTGCACGCGCTCGTCAAGGCGACGCGCCAGACGGCCGAGCTGCGCCTGCCCGTCTCGACCCGCGGCGCCCAGGCGCTCTTCCGCGCGACCCAGGCATACGCGCTCCTCCACGGCCGCCCCTACGCGACGCCGGACGACGCGCAGGCGGTCGCGGAGGCCGTCCTCGCGCACCGGATCCTGTCGGTCTCCTCCGACGGCTTCGGCGCCGGCGGCCGCGAGCGCGAGATCGTCCGGCGGATCCTCGGCCAGGTGGCGGTGCCGGTTTGAAGGTGACATGACCCGCCTCATCCCCGACTGGGAAATCCGCATCACCAACTTCGGACTCGGCTACATCCTCATGTGCCTGGTCGTCGCGATCGCCGCGACGAACACCGGCAACAACGGGCTCTACCTCGTCCTCGCGGGAATGCTGGCCGCGATGGTCGTCTCCGGCGTCCTCTCGCGACGCAACGTCCGAGCCGTCCGCTGCGAGATCGAGACCGTCGGCGAGGTCGTCGCGACGCGGCCCGCCTGGCTGAAGCTCAGGTTCCAGAACCGCATGAAGGCGGGCACCGCGCAGTCGCTCTTCTTCCTGCACGAGGCGTTGCCCGGTCCGCTCTGGATCGACCCTCTCGCTCCGGGCGAGAGCCGCGAGGTCGTGGTGGAGGGGAAGTTCCCGCGCCGCGGGGTCTACCGCGACGTCGACGCCGGGCTCCTGTCCCGGTTTCCGCTCGGCCTCTTCCGCAAGTACCGGCGCGCCGAGCTCGCGCGCGAGATCGTCGTCTACCCGCTGCCCGAGGCGAACGCGGTTCCCGAGGTTCCGCCCGAGGACGCCCGCGGCGGGCGGCCGCACCCCCGCTCGCGCGGCGGCGGCACCGACCTGCGCACCCTGCGCGAGTTCTCACCCGGCGACGATCCGCGGGACCTCCACTGGAAGCAGTCGGCGCGCATGCGCCGGTGGATCGTGCGCGAGCGCGAGGCCGAGCGCGACCGAGCCGTGTTCCTGGCGGTCGACAACGCCGTGACGTTCCCGGTCGACTCCGCCGCGCTGGAACGCTTCGAGCGAGCGGTGGCGCGCTGCGCGGGACAGGCGCTCCTGCTCCTCTCCCGGGGCGCCGAGGTCGGGTTTCACGCGCGGGGCGTCAAGGTCGCCGCGCGCGGCGGCCGCAGCCAGAGGCTGCGGATCCTGGAGGCGCTGGCGAGGCTCGAGCCGGTGCCCACGACGACCGCGCAACCGTTTCCGTCCATGCGTCGGGGGGACGTGCGGTGGTTCGTCTCGTAATGGGCCAAAAATCCATGCCGCCCGGGTTGTCCCGGGCGTATCTGCTCGCGCTCGCGCCGTCCGCGTTCCTCGCCCCGCTGCCGCTCCTCTGGACGCACGGCTCGAGCCGCTCCGCGATCCTCCTCTATGAGCTGATCCTCCTCTACCTCTGGTACCGGGCGCGGGTGGAGCGGCCCGTTCGGGTCTCGGATGGATGGCTCAACGTGCTGGGGCTCGGTTACCTCGGCTGGCTCGGATTCGAGATGGCGACGCTTCGCCTCGGGCTGCTGCGGTCCGTGTCGCACCTCCTGCTGTTCACCGCCATCGCCAAGCTCGCGTCGCTCAAGCGTCCCAGCGAGGCGAGGCTCGCGCTGCTCGTGATCTTCCTCCTCACGCTCGCCTCCGCGTCGTCGTCGACGCACGTGTCCTCGCTCGTCTACTTCGCGGCGATGGCGTGGCTCGGCTTCCGCACGCTGGGCCGCCTGGCCGTGCTCGCCGACTTCTCGGATGCGCCCCCCGACCGCGTGCTCGCGAGCGTTCCGACGGCGGGCATGTCGGCGGTCGCCATCGTCGGGGCCGCGGCGTGCACGGTCCCGCTGTTCTTCGCGTTGCCTCGCCTGCACGGCCCGTTCGCGGTCGCACCGGTGCGCCTCGAGGACGCGTTCGCGCAGGCGCAGACGTCCGATCGCGTCGACCTGGAGTCCTTCGGCGCGGCGAAGCGCAGCGACCGCGTGATCCTGAGGCTCGCCGCACGGCCGGCGCTGCCGGCGGGGGACTCCCTCCGGCTGCGCGAGGCGGACTTCACCCGCTACCAGGAGGGCGTCTGGCTCCGCGAGCCGGGCTCCGGTCCCCGCCGCGGAACCCGCTCCGCGTTCGCCGGGGGAGGCGCCCTTTCGGCCGTGATGACCGTGGAGCTGAATGCGATCGGCCGCGGGTTCCTGTTCCTGCCGTACGGAACCTCGGCCATCCGGCTCGACCGGGGCCGCGCGGTCGAGCGCAGCGACGGCGTCATGCAGATCTCCGGCCGGGGACCCGTGCGTTACGAGGTGGACGTGACCCGACGGCCCGCGCGCGTGGCGGGACGCGGCGGGATCTCGGCGGCCGACGTCCCGCGCGAGGTCCAGGAGTACGCCCTCTCCCTGACCGGCGACCTCTCCGATCCGAAGGCGATCTACCGCCGCATCGAGCAGCATCTCCTCAAGGACTTCGTCTACACGCTCGACCCGCCGCGCGCGAAGGGCGATCCGATCGCGCATTTCCTGAAGCGGTCGAAGGCCGGGCACTGCGAATACTTCGCGTCCGCGGCGGCGATGATGCTCGCGGCGCGGGGCGTGCCGGCGCGGCTGGTGACGGGGTCGTACGGCGGGGAGGAGGGACTCTTCGCGCGCACGATCCTGGTGCGCGCGGACAACCTGCACGCGTGGGTCGAGGCCGACCTCGACGGCACCGGCTTCCAGGTCCTCGATCCCACGCCGCCCTCGGGAGTTCCTCCCGTGCTCCGGTCGTTCTCGCTGCTGTCGCGCCTCGCCTCGCTCGGCAAGGAGATCGAGTTCTTCTACGACCGGCGCGTACTCGGCTTCGACTCGGCCGACCAGGCGGGCGCGGCGGAGACCGTCCGGGAACAGATCTCGGAGGCGGCGAGCTCGCTGACGGGCTGGCGGTCGGCCGCGGCGGAGCTGGTCACGGCGCAGAACGTCGGCCTGTTGCTGGTCATGGCGGGGCTGGCGTACCTGCTGGCGCGCCGAAGGCGCGGCGGAAGCTCCGGCACTCGTCGGGTGGGCCCCGCCGCGCGGGCGTACCTCGCGCTGCGGCGCATGCTCGCCAAGCGCCGCGGGATCGTCCCCGACTCGGTTCCCCCCGAAGAGGTCGCGCGGCTCTTCGGCCGCGAGGTCCCGCCCGGCGCCGGCGACGCGCGAGCCGTCGTCGCGATCTACACGGCCAGCGCGTTCGGCGGCGTCGAACCGGGCCCCGAGGAGAAGCGCGAGCTGAAGGAGCGGATGCGGAGGCTGAGGAAGCTGGCCTGATGCTTGTCACCAGGTGACTGGTGAGTGAGTTCCAGTTCCGGTAACGAGCAAACACCTCTCCCCCGGAGGGGGAGAGGAAGTGGGTGAGGGGGAGACCCCGTCCGCGAGCGCCTCCGCCGACGTATTAGCCTCCGCTAATACGTCAATCTAGTCCCCCCGAGGCGACTTTCTCTGCCCGCCGGACCGCGGCGCCGTCGAGCGGGTGCGGTCCACCGGAAGAGCCCAGAGCTGCGGGCCGGCGTCATCCGTGGCCTGGAAGTAGACGACGTCTCCCACCTGCGTCAGGCCCTGCGGGACGGACGAGGCGAGGCCGGAGGCGATGTCCTGCAGGAGGATGGTTCCGTCGGCGGTCCCGTCGCTCCTCCAGAGCTCCCGTCCATGCTCGCCGTCGATGGCCGAGAAGTAGAGAATCCCGCCGACCGATGCCATCGCCTGCGGCTCGGAGCCGTCGGAGCCCTCGAGGATGTCCTTCACGAGTGTCGTCCCCTCCGCGGTCCCGTCGCTCCACCACAGCTCGCGCCCGTGCACGCCGTCGTTGCCCGCGACGAACGCGGCGCCGTCTCGAGCCGGCGCGATGCCGTCGAGCTCCCGGAAGACGCGGACGAGCCGCGTCCCCTCCGGCGTGCCGTCGCTGAACCAGAGCTGGATCGCCGGATAGCCGTCGCCCGGAAGAGTGAAGTACAGGTTCCGGCCGGAGGCGGTCGCGTGGTAGGCGAGGGCGCCTC
>Ga0207683_10001187_pt1 | contig 23607 bp, 20 predicted proteins | sample KBSM73metaG_FD_184333 | JGI IMG/M metagenome (GOLD analysis project Ga0207683, IMG submission 184333) | Miscanthus rhizosphere microbial communities from Kellogg Biological Station, Michigan, USA - KBS M7-3 metaG (SPAdes) (version 2) | ecosystem: Host-associated > Plants > Roots > Rhizosphere >... | reverse complement strand
GACGCAGCCTCTGCCGAAGAACGAGTTCTCGCGATTGTGGGTGCGGTCGACGAACTGATCAACGAGCACGAAGGTGCCGGGCGGCAGCTCCTCCTTGAACGAGCCGCAGGCCGAGAGCGAGACGAGATCGGTCACGCCGGCGCGTTTCAGGCAATCGTGCGATGCGTGCGATCTCGCCGTTAAGCCGTTTCACGATTTGCACCGGCGTTCCGGCAGGCGCCAGCACGCCGGACCACGAGTTGACCTCGAAGCCGGTCACGCCAGCTTCCGCCATGGTGGGTACCTCCATCGCGCCGGGCCAGCGTTTCAACGTTGTGACGGCGAGTGCGCGCAACCGGCCGGTCTGCACATGCGGCAGCGTGCCGGCCATCGCGGCGAAAAATGTACTGACGCGCCCGCCCATCAGGTCAGTGTGAGCGGGACCGGTGCCGCGATACGGGACGTGAACGATGTCGATGCCCGTCATCATCTTGAGAAGCTCGCCCGCGAGATGGCTTGCAGTGCCATTGCCGGCCGACGCGTACGTCACGGCAGCCGGTTTCGCTTTCGCGAGCGCAATCAACGTTTTCACAGAAGTCGCAGGAAGCGAAGGGTGGACCACGAGTATGTTCGCCGCGGACGTGCACAGAATAACAGGCGCAAAATCTTTCATCGGGTCGAACGGCAAGCTCCGATAAAGGCTCGGGTTAACTGCATGCGCAAATACGGCGAGCAGCAGCGTATGACCGTCCGCTGCCGCCTTTGCTACCAAATCAGCGGCGATATTGCCGCCGGCGCCCGGCCGATTGTCGACAATTACGGACTGTCCCCACGATTCAGCGAGACCGCGTCCAAGTGCGCGCGCGACGAAATCAGAGTTTCCACCCGGTGGAAAGCCGACTAGCAAGTGGATCGGCTTGCTCGGATACGGTTGCGGCGTATCAGTAAGTTTCGTTTGTGCGCCCGCTGTGCATGTTAAGACGCCCGCAACCAAACCGGCGAGTGACCGTAGATACATCTCCTGTCATTCAAACATGGTTAACGCGGACTCGTTCAAGCGCGGCGCTCAGATGAGATGATAAGCCTAACAAATGATACATTGCACTGTGTTTGCTTTACGCGCGGGCTGTCGTGTTCGGAATCTAAGAACGAGTCGGCGATAATTCGACTCGTCATGTACTCGACTTAGCTGATGCTCTCGGCGAACAATCATTATTCACAAGGAACACATCATGGCTGACAGCCGCAAGGTCATCATTACATGCGCAGTAACCGGATCGATTCATACCCCGAGCATGACGCCGTATCTGCCCATCACACCGGACGAAGTCGCCGCCGGCGCAATCGGTGCGGCAGAAGCCGGGGCAGCGATTCTGCATTTGCATGCGCGGGATCCAAACGACGGCAGGCCCACACCCGATCCGAAGGTTTTCATGCAATTCCTCCCGCAGATCAAGGCGGGGACAGATGCAGTGATCAACATCACAACGGGCGGCGGCCACAATATGACCGTCCAGGAGCGGCTCGCGGCGCCGCTACTCGCGAAGCCGGAAGTTTGCTCGCTCAACATGGGTTCTATGAATTTCGGACTGTATCCGAACTTGGAGAAGCGACGGGAATGGAAGCACGACTGGGAGCCGCAGTATCTTGAGGCAAGCCGGGATTTTATCTTTCGCAACACGTTCAAGGACATCGAATACTCACTGAAGCATCTCGGTGATGAGTGTGGCACGCGCTTCGAGTTCGAGTGCTACGACGTCGGGCACCTCTACAATCTTGCGCATTTTCTCGATCGAAAGCTTGTCAAGCCGCCGCTATTTGTGCAGACAATTTTCGGTATTCTCGGAGGCATCGGCACGCATCCGGAAAATCTAATGCATATGAAAGCGATCGCCGACAAACTTTTCGGCGATCAATATCTGTGGTCTATCCTCGGTGCCGGACGGCACCAGATGAACCTGGTGACGATGGGCGCGATCATGGGCGGCAATGTTCGGGTCGGGCTCGAGGACAGCATTTACCTCGCAAAGGGTCAGCTCGCGAAAAGCAATGCCGAGCAGGTCGGGAAAATACGCCGCATTCTGAAAGAGCTGTCGCTCGATATCGCCACGCCTGACGAAGCGCGTAAGATGCTCGCGCTCAAAGGCGGATCAAACGTCGCGTTCTAGACAATGTAAGCAAAGCAGAAGGATTTGACCAGGTGAATTCAGATTCGAGCGCGCGGCCACCGCCCGACCAGGTGCTCGTTGATATCGCGGACTATGTAACGTGTTTCGAACCGGGCCCGCCAGCGATCGCGGCCGCGCGTCTTAGCTTGTTCGATACGCTTGGTTGTGCTCTCAATGCACTCGACTTTCCGGACTGCACAAAGCTGATTGGTCCTGTCGTTGCGGGAACGATCGTGCCGCACGGTTCCCGGGTTCCCGGCACGAACTACGAGCTGGATCCCGTAACTGCCACATTCAGCTTCGGCTGCATGATTCGATGGCTCGACGAGAACGATACGTTCACCGCCGCGCAGGGCAGCCATCCGTCCGACAATCTTGCCGGGCTGCTGATGCTTGCCGACCATCTCAGTCGCAAAGCCGTAAGTGACGGACGGCAGCCGCTTGTCGTCAGGGACGTTCTTAGCGCGTTGGTCAAGGCATATGAGATTCAAGGCTGTCTTGCGATTGAAAACGATTGGAAGAAGGCGGGCATCGATCATCCGCTGTTGACCCGAGTTGCCGGCGCAGCGGTCCTCACGAAGATGTTGGACGGTACGCACGAGCAGATCTTCAATGCGGTTTCCAATGCATGGGTCGATGTTAGTCTCGCCGGTATTCGACATGCCCCCAATACCGGTTGGCGCAAGAGCTGGGCCGCTGCCGATGCGAGTTTCAATGCATTGCGTCTCGCGATGATGTCTGTAAAGGGCGAGATGGGCTACCCGTGGATACTGACTGCAAAGCGTTATGGCTTCTATGACGCCAGACTCGGCGGCGAGCCGCTTCGATTCCAGCGCCCGTATGCGGACTATGTCATTCAACACTCGATGTTCAAATTCGTTGCCGCGGGAATGCACAGCCAGTCTGCCGTGGAATGCGCTTTGCGGCTACATCCGCTGGTTAAAGAGCGCATCGATGAGATCGAGCGCATCGAACTGCGGACGCAAAAAGCGCTGATGGGCATCATGTATAAGACCGGACCGTTGCATAATCCCGCCGATCGTGATCATTGCGCTCAATATGTGGTGGCGGTAGCGCTCATCCATGGCCGGCTCAATGCCACGGATTTCGAAGATGCTGCCGCCGCGGATTCAAGGATCGATCAACTGCGCAAGAAGACCGTGGTAGTAGAAGATCCCCGGTACACGAGGGATTTCGTCGATCCGGACAAGCGCTCGAGTGCGAATGCCGTGCAAGTCTTTTTCAAAGATGGATCGCAAACGCCGAAGATCGAGATTGAGTATCCGATGGGACACCCGCGTCGCCGCAAAGATTTCATGCCTGTGTTACGAAGCAAACTCGAGACAAGCCTCGGGCGACGCTTCAAGCCTGAGCGCTGCGCGCGTGTTCTGGCCGTAGCCGGCGACGATGCGCGGCTCGATCGCATACCGGTGCACGAATTCGTGGACTTGTTCGTGATATGAAATTGCTTAGGTTGACGAACACGCTTTTACGTAAGCATCGTGAGTAAAGTGCGTAACTGGCGCAGACGCGTTTTCACTTATGCGCTTGGCTGCATTTCGATCGCTGTCGCATGCGACGACGCAATCGCCGCTGGCTCCTGGCAGGCTTCGGGTAATGTTGAAATCATCGTCAGCACTTCTCCGGGAAGCGGCAGCGACGCGACTGCTCGCTTCATTCAAAAGCTCCTTCTAGAAAAGAAACTGGTAAACGTTCCGGTCGCGGTGGTAAACAAGCCGGGTGGCGGCGGCACAATTGGTCTGACGTACCTTACGCAGCATCAACGCAACGGCCACTATCTTCTTGTGACGTCGCCGAGCCTTCTCGCCTTGCACATCATGGGCCGCAGCCCGATCGCATATACGGACGTGACGCCGCTCGCGCAATTAGGGACCGAGCCGGTCGTTTTTAGCGTACGCAGCGACAGTCCCTTTAGAACTGCGCGTGAGCTCGCTGACCGTCTCAAGTCAAAGCCGGAGAGTCTCAGCTTCTCCATCGGCACCACGATTGGCAGTCACAATCACATTGCGGTCGCGCAACTCGCGAAAGTCGTCGGCGTCAATCCCAAGGCGCTCAAAGTCGTCGCGTTTAGCGGATCCGCTGACGGCATCATCGCGTTGCTGGGCGGTCATATCGATGTCGTGGCATCACCGGCATCTGGTGTGTCAGAGCATGCGGTCGCCGGCAAGCTGCGCATTGTCGCGATAGCTTCGCCGCAGCGACTCGAGCCTCCGCTTGCGGATGTCCCGACGTGGAAAGAACTCGGGTATCCGGTGTATGCGGCAAACTGGCGCAGCGTAGTAGGACCCGGCAATCTATCCGACGATCAGAAAAGGTACTGGGATAGCGTCTTCTCGACGTTAAGCCGGCTTCCCGAGTGGAAGCAGAGTATCGACTCGGAACATATGCAGAACACTTATCTAGACAGCCGGGGTACCCGCGAACTGATGGATGAGCAGAACAAATCAATGAGATCGATACTTGCTGATCTGCAGCTGGTGAAATGAACAAGTCCCGTTCTCATGAAACACGCCAAGATCTGATGCATGCAGTGCACTTCATTCGCACGCTCAGCAACTATTTAACGTAAAGACTTGAGCTTCCTCAAATGAGGATACTGATAACGGGTGGCGGCGGCTTTCTCGGACAGCAAGTAGCGCGCGGCTTGTTGGCGCCGGACCGCGGCGGTCGCGGAACTCATGCATCGAGTGACGTAAGCGAGATGATACTGCTCGACCAGGCTTTCTCAACCACCCGGCTGCAGGATAAGCGCATTAAATATGTCACCGGCGATATATTGGATCGGCAACTCATAAATAGCACCTTTGATGCGCCGATAGACGCCGTGTTCCATCTCGCGTCGGTCGTAAGCGCTGGTGCAGAAGCAGACTTCGATCTCGGCATGCGCGTGAACATAGACGGCATGCGCGCGGTCATGGACGCATGTCGCGCGAACAGCGCCCCGCCACGAGTTGTCTTTACAAGCTCGGTCGCGGCATTTGGCGGTAGCTTGCCGGAAGTCGTAACGGACTCGACGGCTACGACTCCGCAGTCATCGTATGGTACACAGAAGGTGATCGGCGAGCTCCTCGTAAACGACTATACGCGCAAGGGTTACATCGACGGCCGCTGCCTGCGGCTGCCGACGATCGTTGTGCGTCCCGGCAAACCGAATCGCGCAGCTTCCGGATTTATGAGCAGCATTATCCGGGAGCCGCTGAAAGGGGAGATTGCGATGTGTCCTGTTTCGGCAGAGACAAGGATGTGGATTGCGTCGCCCGAGTGTGCAGTCAACTCGCTACTCCATGCCTTCGATCTACCTGCGGAGCAGTGGGGCTCGAACCGGACGCTGAACGCGCCCGGCATTAGTGTAAGCGTCGCGGAAGCGCTCGACGCTCTGCGGCGCATCGCCGGAGACGAGAAATCAGATCTCGTGCGCTTTGTCACTGATCCTGCAATCGAAAAGATTGTTTACGGATGGCCCGTACGCTTTGCTACGTCCCGTGGAGACGCTCTCGGGTTCAAAAGAGATAAGAGCATTGACGATATCATCCGGTCTCATATCAGTGCCTCTAACGCATGTTGATTCGCATTGGCCGCGCATGGGTCATAGACATGGTTTGCGGTTCACGCGCGCTCTAGGAGGGCGTGAAGCGTCGCATGAAGTTCCTGTTCCGTTTCGCCGATGGCGACGTCGTTGTGAAGCTCCCAGCGCTCGACGTGCTGTACTGAGTCATTCGGCCTCAGTCGCTGCAACGGACCGAGCGATTCGATTTCCATGTAGTCGCCGGCGACGTACGCTTCGTTATTGCAACCCTGGTCGGGATACACGCGATTGCAGTCGTGTCCGAAGCGCTTTACGAATAACGTGCGGCCTCCAAGATGAGCGCACCATCCGCGCTTGTTGAAGATGCCGATTTTCTGCGGCTGCGATCGAGTGGCATCGGCGCGCAGTCGAACATACTGCTTGCCCATCGTCCAGCGCGGATCCGTCAAGTCGGTGTAGAACCAGCGCGCGATCGACTGCGCAGGCAACAATGCTTCATCATGCGAGCGATAAGGTTCGAGCGGAATGATACTGATACCGCCACGCATAACGGTAAGTGCCCACGGTGCAAGTTCGATTTCCCACAGCGAGTGGTTCGTGATCTTGTGATCAACTCTTACACCAGTGCCCTCAGCGTCGAGCGTAATACACAATTCCTTGGTTACGCCACTGCGGTCAGTCGGTTGTAGCAGGCGAATTGCGCGGTCGCTTTCGATGTGGAAGGCGACGGGCGCATTATCAGGCGCATACGAACGCGGCATCGCTTCGGGCGCGGCCCATAGCCTGTGACCGCCCCACGGCTTCCATTCACCCCATTCCGTCGGCACCGCCCGGTCCGGACATTCGTCAAAGACGTTGGCGCCATCGATAAAACCATAGCGTATGACGCGCGGGCCGATATCGGTGGTGACGATGACGTCAACTGTTCCATTCGAGAGGCGATAACAGTTGGGCTGTCCGAGATATGCGATTTTTTCCATTGACGATCAGTTAAGCGTAGGAGGCGGCACCTGAACCGCAGTGGCGGACGCGAACTAATCTTAGCAAGGATGTGCAAGACGTTCATCCGCTCGCCCGCCATCGAACGCATTCAACGCGCTGCGCTGAGCGTTCCGCTTGACAACAGGGTAATTCGTGAAGGGTTTGCACTGACAACACCAGAAAGCGGCGCCGGACATGCACCGATTTAATCTGATTGGAAGCGGATCACTTGAACAAATGTCTCCGCGTTAAATCTAACCGGCTGTCACTCACACAATGGAGGAACATATGCGTAATCGAATCTCACAACGCACTGCGTTATTTGCCACTATGGTGGCTGGTGGTCTCGCATTCGGCACTGCAAATGCCGCGGCCGATACGCTGTCAAAGGGCGATCGCGACTTTGTGCAGAAAGCGGCTCAGGGTGGGGTTTCCGAGGTCGAGATGGGCAAACTCGCCCAACAGAAAGCGGAGAACCAGCAGGTCAAAGACTTTGGCGCCCGCATGGTGCAGGACCATACTAAGGCAAATGACGAGCTGAAGAAGATCGCGAGTGCTAAAAGCGTAAATATCCCTGATCAACCGGACAAGCAGGCACAAAAGGAAATGGACAAGCTCCAGAAGTTGTCCGGCGCTCAGTTCGATCGTGAATACATGACACACATGGTTTCGGACCACAAGAAGGACGTCAACGAGTTTCAGAAGGCAGCAAAGTCCGCTAAGGACAGCGAGGTGAAAAATTTTGCCGCGACGACGTTGCCGACGTTGCAGGAGCACCTGAAGATGGCGCAGAACGCGGAACGCACAACTAAGAGCAATACGACATCGAAGTCCAAGTAATCCGCAGCTTCGGCTGTTGTCCGCGCGTCCGACCGCAGTCGTAGTCGCGCGCTCGATTTCACGGGACGTGCCGGCGGCTCGTGAGTCGCAGCAGGCGGCGACGACGCATTCTAAGCGGCGCGACGCCCTGTTGCCGGACTTTAAAGCTGGTGGTGGAATCAGCAAGCGGTGAAGGCGCGCGGTGCGAGGTCATGGCCTCCGCACCGCACGCCGCTCGTTATTTTTTTGCATTGAGCCGCGGAATCGTCTCCGCCGGCCATGTGCGGCGCAATGAGCAGCAGCGCCGATGTGACGCAATGCCAATGTGGCTAACTTGCCGCGGTTGCACCGAGTGTTCAAAACACCGAGTCACTCATCTCGGTGCCCATCGTATAAGGCTGAGACTTTTCGCCTTTCTGTGCACGAGCACGAGGATGCGGTTGACCGTCTATCATGTCAGCTAACGAGCGCCGGCCGTGGATGAAACAAGTCCTCAATCTATGTCAAACTGACTGCAGGGGTTTGTTCTCGCACAAGACGAGCACGCTCTAATGGAGAAAAGCATGGATACTGAAGAGATCGGCGTGAACCTCGATGGCCATGTTGCAACGGTCGAGTTAAGGCGTCCGCCGAACAATTTCCTTGATGTCGATCTCATCGCAAACCTCGCGTCATTGTTGGAGTCCCTCGATGACGACAGGAATTGCCGCAGCATCGTGCTTGCGGCAGCCGGCAAGCACTTCTGCGCCGGCGCAAACCTGAAAAAGCGCGTCGACGACGAAGCGGCCGGCAAGCAGCAGGCCGCGCGGCCCCGGCACCTTTATCATGAAGCCCAGCGCCTTGTGCAAACGCGCAAACCGATCGTCGCTGCGGTGCATGGCAGCGCCATCGGCGCGGGGCTCGGATTAGCGCTGGTGGCGGATTTTCGCGTGACGTGCAAAGAAGCCCGGCTTGCTGCGAACTTCACGGCTATGGGTTATCACCCGGGCTTCGGCATGACCGTCACTTTGCCACGTGTCGTCGGCCATCAGCGCGCCCGATGGCTGTTTCTGACCGGGCGCCGCATTGCCGGCGACGAAGCGTTTGCGATCGGATTAGCGGACCGTCTTGTGGCGCAGGACCAGGTACGGCAGGTGGCCCACGAGATGGCAGCCGAGATTGCCAAAGCCGGACCCTTGGGTGTCCAGGCCGCGCGGGAAACACTGAATCTGGACCTCGTTCCTGCCTTTCGCGCCGCGACTGAACGCGAGATGTTCCAGCAACAGGTGCTGCGCGAGACGAATGATTTCAAAGAAGGCGTCAGATCCGGTTTCGATCGCCGGGAACCCGTCTTCACGGGGACGTAGTGCGTCTTGGCGCTCCGGCTGTTGTGGGATTTAATCAGCCACTGCAATAAGGAAGTCTGGACAGAAGCAACGCATCGTTCGAAGCAGAGACGAGCGATAGCAATCAACGGCATCGACCTCATGGAGGACGCATGATTACTGAGACACTTGCGCGGTTCGTGGTGGAAACGCCGCTCGATAAAATTCCTGAGGCCGTTCTTAACGGCGCGCGCGATGCGCTGATCGACACGATCGGCGTGGCAATCGCCGGCACGCTCGAGCCGATCAATGACATTGGCCTCGCATGGGTCAAAGACGTCGGCGCCAGGCCGCAGGCGACACTGTGGGGCCAAGCGCTGAGCACTTCGCCTGCGGAAGCAGCGTTTGTGAACGGCATGTGCGCTCATGCGCTCGACTACGACGACAGTCTACCCAGTCTGCGAGGGCACCCAAGTCCGACCATGGTGCCTGCGGCGCTCGCCGTTGCAGAAACAATTGGGGCGTCCGGCGCTGAGGTCCTCGCCGCGCACGCACTTGGACTTGAGATAGCGGGCAAGCTCGGACGCGCAATGGGCCACGGGCATTATTCGCGCGGCTGGCATTCGACGGCGACGGTCGGCGCCTTCTCGTGCACCGCCGCGGCTGCGCGGCTGTGGAAGCTCGATGTGAAACAGTTACGCGTCGCATGGGGACTGGCTGCATCGCAGATGAGCGGGCTCGTGCGAAATTTCGGCACCATGACCAAGCCTTTCCATGCGGGACATGCTGCACGCACCGGCGTGCTCTCGGCGTGGATGGCGAAGCACGGTTTTACCGCGGACGAATCCATCTTCGACGGCAAGAACAGTGTGCTCGATACGTACGCCGGCGAAGGGGCCGTCCCGCTGAGCGCACTTGTGGACAAGCTGGGTTCGACATGGGAGATGACGGACCCCGGTATCTACGTAAAGCGCTGGGCATGCTGTTACTGCAACCACCGGCCGATCGGTGGACTGCTTGAGCTCATGAGGAAGCACAGGATCAAGCCCGAGGAAGTGACTGCGATCGAAATCGGTTTCCCTCCGGGATCAGATACAGCGCTGGTCAGCCACAATCCGGTCACCGGGCTGGAGGGCAAGTTCAGCATCGAGTACGTGGCCGCCGCGACGGTGCTCGACGGCAATCTGACGCTCGAGACGTTTACTGATCCGATGGTTCAGCGTGCATCAGTGCGGGCGCTTATGGCGAAGTCCCGCCGCTATCGCATCGAAGATAAAGGCGTATTTTCGGGCGTCATCGGCTACAACGACGTCGCTATCGATACGACCCGCGGGCGCTTCGCGATGCGCGTCGACAAAGTGCCGGGTTCGCCGGCGGCGCCCATGACGCCGCAGGATCGCGTCGAAAAATTTTTGGATTGCGCCGGGCGCGTGCTTGGCGAGCCGGGCGCAAAGCGCCTGCTCGAGCTGCTCGAACGCTGCTCTGAATTGAAGGACGCGCGTCAGTTCGTGCGTGCGACGGTACCGCAAGGTGATGCGGCATCGGCCCGTCAAAGTACTGCGAATGTTTGAGAGGGCGATCCCTGCTTAAATCGTTCTATGCGCCGGCCGGCATGACCGAGTAAGTCAATGAACACTGCCGGCAACTGGCTACGCAGCGTTAGTTGATTTTCGTTGCGGTTATAATTCCGCTGCCCATGACAATCTCGCCCGCCACGTTCAACGTCGCGGCGGGCGTATCAAAAGCTACAAGGAGATTAACGATGGCGATCGGTCAACGCGGGAAGCTGCTCGTCTTCGCACTCACGTGCGCAATGTTGATCTGTGCCGGTCGCGCGCACGCTCAGAAGCTCGTCATCTATACCTCGAACGAGAGCACGCTGAACGAGTTTGCTTCGGCGGCATTCAACAGGGAGACCGGTATCAAAGTGGATCTCATCTCAGCGGGTTCGGGTGTCGTTATCAAGCGCTTGCAGGCAGAGAAGGATCGTCCGCAAGGCGACATCGTGTGGGGCATTTCGCGCTCGCTGCTCGAAACGAACAAGGCTTTCTTCGCGCCGTATACGTCGAAGAACATCGACGCCATACCTGCGGAATATCGCGATCCGAATGATCTTTGGATCGGCAACAACCTGCATCTGCTGGTCATTCTCCAAAACACGAAGGCATTGCCGGCGAGTGAGGGACCCAAGACGTGGGACGATCTGCTCAATCCGAAATATAAAGGCAAGATCGCATTCACGGATCCCGGTAATTCCGGATCGGCGTATTCGACGGTGACGATGCTCGTCGATCATTGGGGAGGCGGGGATGCGGGCTGGAAAAAAGTGAAGGCGCTGTTCGCAAACATGAAGGTGCTGAACCGCTCTTCACTGGTCTTTCAGGGTGTCGGCAATGGCGAATATCCGCTCGGCATCTCGCTCGAGTACGCGGGCTATCTATGGTCGAACAACGGTGCGCCCGTAAAAACGATATATCCGGCCGACGGAACGTATGCCGCCATGGAAGGGGTCGCCATCGTCAAAGGCGGACCTAACACCGAGTCCGCCAAAAAATTCGTCGACTGGATTAACCGTAAGGAAGTTCGCGAAATGATCCTGAAAACGACATTTCGACGTCCAGCGCGCAAGGATCTCGATTTGTCGAAATTGCCCGGCGGCATGCCGGCGCTCAAGAGCGTCAAGTTGATTCCGTACAAGGAAGAGGCGTGGACCGCGAAGCGCACCGAGACGCTTGAGAAGATCAAGGATCTGATCCAGGAAACGCGGTAGATGGGCGCCCGCGCCAGGGCGGCTCCTTGACTGCGGTCACTATTGATCGCGTCAGCCGGTCCTTCGGATCGGTGCAAGCGGTCCACGACGTCTCTCTCGACATCCGGGATGGAGAATTCTTCACCTTGCTAGGTCCTTCGGGCTGCGGCAAGACAACGTTGCTGCGCATGATCGCAGGCTTCTGTGAGCTCGATGCAGGCACTATTAGCTTCGGCGGCCGGCGCATCGATACGCTGCCTCCACATCGTCGCAATACGGGCATGGTGTTTCAGAACTACGCCATCTTCCCCAACTTTACCGTTGGCGGCAACGTCGGCTATGGTCTGCGGGCGCGTAACGTGTCCCCGGCACAAATCACCGCGCGGGTCGCCACCGCGCTGAAGCTTGTGCATCTCGATGGTTACGATACCCGTTGGCCCCACCAACTGTCCGGCGGTCAGCTTCAGCGTGTCGCCATCGCGCGCGCCCTCGTGATTGAACCCGAGGTATTGCTGCTCGACGAACCGCTGTCCAATCTTGACGCTCAATTGCGCGTCGAGATGCGCGGCGAAATCCGTCAGCTTCAGCAAACCCTCGGTATTACGGCGATCTATGTCACGCACGACCAGGAAGAAGCGCTTTCGATTTCGGACCGCATTGCGGTCATGCGCGCTGGAACACTCGAGCAAGTGGACAAGCCGGATGCGGTATACCGCTACTCCGCCACTCCGTTTGTTGCTGAATTCATGGGCACGACCAACTTGTTATCGGGAAAAGTCTCGCGTCGTGAAGGCTCCCATGTTGTGCTGACTGCCGGCAAGACCGAATTTCACATGCATACAAACGCAGCACCGATGACTGATACTGTCGGGTTCTGTCTGCGACCGGAGGCATTGCGGATCGTTGCGGACCGGAGCGCGGTTCCGGACGGGTGGGCATCGCTCGAGACGCAAATTTTGCGCGTCGAATTCCTCGGCGCGCTGACTCGCGTGGAAACTCGACTTGCCGATGGAGAGATGATACGGATCGCGGTCCTGGACCACCCCGTCGACACCTTGGCGATAGGAACGACGCTGACGCTCGCCTATGATCCGCGTCGCGTCACGGAATTGAAGACATCGTGAGCGTCGCAGTACCGCGCAACGCTTTCCCGCTTGTCGTTACGGCAGTTGCGTTTACCTTCCTGGGTCTTTTTTTCATTTATCCGCTGTATCGCGTTTTCGGCGCCAGTTTCCTCGATGCGAGCGGGACCAATCTAACCTTGCACAATTATGCGAAGGTCGTTTCAAGCACGTTTTATCGCAGCAGCGTTATCAACAGCTTGACCATCGGGGTGCTTGCGACCCTCGCGACCACCTTAATCAGTGCACCATTGGCGTTTTGCGTCGCACGCATGCCAATCGGCGGCAAGACGGCGTTGTTGTCGCTGGCTGTTCTTCCGCTCGTGTTGCCAAGCTTTGTGAGCGCATATGCGCTTCTGCTCCTGTTCGGGCGTGCAGGCATCGTGACGAGTGCATTGGAGTCGCTCGGTGTTCCGGTCGGATCGATCTACGGAACCCCCGGCATCGTGCTCGTCTATGTGTTGACGCTGTATCCGTACGTCCTGTTGCCGACCGTGGCCGGTCTGAAGGCGCTTGACGTTTCCGTCGAAGAGGCGAGCCAGAATCTTGGCGCGTCGCGCTGGCGAACCTTCTGGAGCGTTACTTTTCCGATCGTAATTCCGTCGATACTCGCCGGAGCCCTGCTCGTGTTTATCGAGACGCTGGAAAATTTCGGCGTCCCTTTCGTGCTTGCTGAGGACAAGCCAATCATGGCGGTGGAGGCATTCAAACTCTTCGTCGGCGAGACGGACGCAAATCCGGCATCGGCGGGCGTGCTGGGCGTTCTGCTCGTGTGCTCGACAGCGCTTGTCGTCATCATCCAGCGCCGCTTTCTGGGGCGCCGCAGATTTGCGACGGGGGCGAGGCGCAGCCCGCCGCTCATCGAGGCGGGCGCCGGCTGGCGCGCGATTGCGACCGCATACTGCTGGGCGGTCGTGCTTACATCGCTCGTACCGTTCTTTGCAGTGATCGTGATCTCGTTCATGGAATACCGCGGTCCGGTCCTGCATCCGCATTTCAGTCTCGAGAACTTCGCCGAGCTTTTCCGGCGTTCGATGCGACCGCTGGAAAATACATTGTTGCTCGCTACGCTCGCTGCGTTTGGGGCTGCGATCCTCGGCGTTCCGATCGGCTATGTCGCAACGCGCTTTCGAACGCGGCTCACTGGAATTCTCGACATTGTCGCAACCATGCCTTTCGCGGTTGCCGGCACCATACTTGGCATCGGCCTGATAATCTCATTCAACAGCGGATGGCTCGTACTGACGGGCGGATGGCTGATTCTGGTGATCGCCTATGTTGTTCGTAAGCTGCCATTTACCGTTCGTGCATCGAGCGCTATCCTGCATCAGATCGATCCGAGTCTGGAAGAAGCATCGGTAAATCTCGGCGTATCGCCCATGAAGACATTCGCGCAGCTTATGGTGCCGCTCATGCTGGGCGGCATCGTCGGCGGTATGGTGCTCACCTGGGTGGCCGTGGCATCCGAGCTTTCCGCAACGGTGGTTCTATATAGCGGACAGTGGCAGACACTGACCGTCGTGATGTTCCAGGCTCTTGAGGGTACGGGCGCAGGATTGGCGGCAGCGACCGCATCGCTGCTTATTTTCTTTACGGTGTTGCCGGTCGCGTTGGTATATCGTTTACTTCGGCGCTACGAGATGTCTCTCCTGTAGGCATCACATCGAAGCCCTGTCGTTGCGCTGGCCTGCTATGTAACATCCGACAATTCGGAAACTTTTGATAGAGATGAGAGCTGCTACCGTTCTGACCGTGGCGATGTTGTGCGGTGCGTTCGCAACTGTGTGTGCCCAACCGGTACCCAGGGATTATCCCAACAAGCCGATCCGCGTTATCGTGCCATCACCGCCCGGCGGCCCTCCCGACCTTATCATCCGGATGCTGATGCCAAAGCTGAGCGCGGGGCTGGGACAGCCACTCGTAATTGACAACCGCGCCGGCGCGGGCGGTATCGTCGGCAGCGCCGTCGTCGCCAAGTCACCGCCGGATGGCTACACGTGGCTTTTCACGACCGCCTCACACACGAATACGCCGCCATTTAACAAAAACGTCCCGTTCGATCCGGTACGCGATTTTTCGCACGTGTCGTTGGTCGCGCAGAACTTCGGCCAGGCGCTTGTCGTGCCCGCGAGTTCCCCGGCGAAAACAGTAGAAGAGCTCATTGCGCTTGCCCGCCAGCAGCCCGGCAAGCTCAATTACGCGTCTGCGGGAATCGGCACGGCAAGCCATATCCCCGCGGAAGTAATGAAGTCGATGTCGGGCGCGAACATCGTGGGCGTTCAATACAAGGGCGTGCCGGAAGCGATGACTGATGTGATCGCCGGACGCATGGACATGTTCTTTGTCGGCACGCAGATCGCGCTGCCGCTCGTTCAGAGCGGAAAACTGCGCGCGCTTGCGCTTACCGGGGCTAAACGCTGGAAGGGCATGCCGGACGTTCCGACGATGCAGGAGGCCGGTTTCAAAGGCTACAACCTGATCAACTGGTTTGGGTTATGGCTGCCAGCAGGTGCATCGCCGGCGTTGCTGTCGCGCCTGCACGTTGAAATAGTGAAAGCGCTGGCTGATCCGGAGGTGATGCGTCAGTTCGAAATTCAGGGCCTGGAAGGCGTAGGTATGAAACCGGAGGAGTTTGCGAAGTTTGTGGCTAAAGAATCGCTATTCATGAACGATCTCGCGCGCAAGATCGAGACATCCGGCAAATAAAGCGAGCTTGGACCTCAGCCTGTTAATGCATCAGTCGGCACGGATTCCAGCGGCCATGATGAGCTCGCCGGATTTCTTCATATCGGAATGCACAACATAGGCGAGTTGATCCGGGGTAGTTGGTAATGTCTCGAGTCCGGCGGAGAAGAATTTTTCTTTTACGTCCGGTTTTTGCAGAGCGCGCACGATTGCCTCATTGAGGCGGGTGACGACCGGCGCCCGCGTGCCCGCCGGCACAAATATCGCAAGATAAGATACGGACTCATAGCCGGGCAACGCAGCAGCCACGGTGGGCAGTCCGGGCGCAAGCGGCGACGCTTCCAAACTGGTGACGGCCAGCGCAGTAAGCCTGCCGCTCCTCACGTGAGGCATCGCGGAACCGGGAACCGCAAACATCAGTTGCACCTGTCCAGAGCTCAGCTCAGTCAGTGCGCGTGCAGCGCCCTTGTAATTTACACGGACGATATCAATTCCCGCCATCACTCGGAAAAGCTCGGCGGCGATGTGCACTGAATTACCGGTTCCCGACGTAGCGTAGTTCAGCTCTTTCGGTTTTGCTTTTGCTAATACGATTAGTTCGTGCGTTGATTTCGCCGGCACCTGCGGATGTATGACGAGGATGTTCGGCGCGCGCGTCGCCATGCTTATCGGCGAAAAATCGGTTATTCGGTACGGCACGTTGTCACGCATGTAGGGCAGCAGCCACAGCGTTGCGCCGCTCAATAACAAGCTGTAACCGTCGGATGCGGCTTTAGCCGCGATCTCGGCGGCAAGCAGCCCGCGGTTATCGACCATCACCTGTTGACCCAATGCCGATGCGAGCGCGGGTGCAATCAAGCGCGAGGCGAAGTCACTGCCGCCGCCTGCCTCGGCGGTTATGATTCGTATCGTCTTGTCGGGATACTCCGCGAATGCCAAGCCGTAGGCCAATGTAATAAAGAATACCGCCCACGCGCGGCACGTTTTCAATTTCACGCTGTAAACCACTGATCGAGGACCGACGTCCGGCGTTCATGAGATACGAGAGTCCGGCGAGCCGGTGTAGCAACTGTTGGCATATTCTTCCTCACAGCAAATGCCGGGCGTGCTGCCTATGATATAACGCGACAGAAACCTGGAGACGATGTGAGCAGATTATTCCCGATTGACCGTGACCAGCTTCCCGTCGAACAAAGGCGGTTTCATGATGCAGTAATGGCTATCCGAAGGCGACCGGTCAGCGGGCCCTTCATTGTTCTGATGAACAGCAGTCCCGATCTTGCGGCGCGGTTTGCGCATCTCGGCCATTATTTTCACTCTCGCGGCCAGGCTGACGAGTCAATTCTATCTTTGCGTGTCCGGACCTTCGTTGCACTGCTGGGCTCGCGTGCGCTCGACGTGCCGTATGAATGGAGTGCATGGGTAGGCTGGGCGATCGAGGCCGGTGTGCCGCAGGATACGATCGATGCGATTCGCGAGCGCGGACAATTGCCGAATCTGACAAGGGAAGATGCGCTTGTCCATGACTTCTGCACTCAATTGATGTCGGCGAAGCATCGAGTCAGCGATACAACCTATCAGTCAGCACTTGATCACTTCGGCGCACAAGGACTGGTCGAGCTTGTGATGACGCTCGGCTACTTCGCCATGATTGCTTTTCCCCTCAACGCGTTCGAGATGGAAATGTCCGCCGCGCAAATCGCAATGCGCAAGCCTTACGCGCCGCTTCTCGTTAATCCGGATTCCGATGTATCCGAGCCGCGAGCCGGCGTGCGTCCATTTGCAAACCAGCCGCAACAAACCGGTTCGCGCATACCGATGATTACGCGACAAGCCGATCTCAAACCCGACAATCAGCACTTCGTCGACCGCATCATACGAACACGCGGATGCATCGCTCCGGTCTTTCAGATCTTGCTAAATACGCCGGATGTCGCGGACCGCGTTGCCAATGTGGGCGCCTTTGTGCTGTATGAATCGATCCTTTCGCCGCAGATCAAGTCGCTGGTGTGGCTCATCACGGCACGCGAGTTCGATTGCGAGTATGAGTGGGACGCAGCGGTAGCGGATGCGCGCAACGCCGGCATCGCCGAAGAATCGATCGATGGCATTTTGACGGATGTCGCATCGCCGGGTGTAAGTGAAGATCAACAGGCGGTTATCGCGTTCTGCCATGAGCTGACGCGCGGCAATCATCATGTGAGCGCAGCGACGTACCGTGCTGCCGTAGGCCGACTTGGCGTAGCTCCGACAGTGCAGATTGCGGCAACTCTCGGTTACTTCGCGATGATGGCGTTCGTGTTAAACGCTTTTGATGTACAGGCTGAGATCCCGGACGAATCGAGGCCTGCGCTCTGACGAAGTCACAACTTCATGCACGTATCACAACTCGGCAGACATTGGTCTCGATTGCCGATTGCGCATCAATAGGCTCACTCGCCCTTGATGCCAACTTCGCGTATCAATTTTCCCCATTTTGCGATTTCGTCTGCGATAAACGCCGTCGTTTGGCGCGGCGTCATCTCGCTGGACTCAAATCCCATGGCACTCAGACGCTCGGATATGTCAGGCATTTTGTAAACTGAAGTGAAATCGGTTTGCAGGCGTTCGACCACACGCGGCGGCGTCTTCGATGGCGCCAAAGCTGCGAACCACCCGTCGACGACATAACCGGGCAGCCCTGACTCTGCCGCGGTAGGAATTTCCGGAGCTACGGGCGTACGTTTGAGGCCCGTGACGGCGAGTGCGCGCAAGCGACCCGATTTAATTTGTGGAAATGCGGCACCGAGCGCGGTTGACAGCACTTGTACTTGTCCCGCCACAATTGCGGCCGTCGATGCGCCTGCACCTTTGTACGGTACATGCACCATGTCGACGCCCGCCATGCGCTTGAAAAGCTCCATGGCAAGATGCCCGCTGGTGCCGACACCGGAGGTCGCGTACACGAGCGCGCCGGGCTTCGCCTTGGCGAGCGCAATCAATTCGCCCACCGATTTGGCAGCAACGGATGGATGAACGACGAGCACGTTGGGCGCTGATGCGAGAACGGTGATAGCTGCAAAGTCCTGCGGCGTCTTATACGGTAGCTTTTCGTACAAGAATGGATTCGCCGCATAGCCAAGCGCAACAACGAGCACAGTGTGTCCATCTGGATCCGCTTTCGCGACAATCTCAGTGCCAATGATGCCGCCGGCGCCCGCACGATTATCGACGACCAGCGGCTGCCCCCATCGTTGAGGGAGCTTTTGTGCCAGCATCCGCGACAAAATGTCGAGTGCACCGCCAGGTGTTGACGGAACGACTATACGTACCGGCCGTATCGGAATATCGCCGGCGAATGCGCTATGGCATCCGATAACCGACATCAGCAGCGCAACGGATATCGCGCACAGGAATCTGATTTTTGCCTTCATGTGGTATCACTGTCTTGATTGATTAGATCGCTTGCGTGATGGCTAAAGTCGGCCAAGGACTCGCAAGATAACGCATCGTGTGCACTCGAACAATGCACCGAGGCGTTGCGCAGCATCGCCGAAGCTGATAACCACGATTCCATTACAATCGACAGCGGTGCAGTACGCGAAGCACGCGCCATCGTGCGCATAGGGGATCGTCCTCAAGGAGAAGTCATGTCACGGACCATGCAGGTATATGAACCGGTTGCGCCTTGTCTCACACAAGCCAGGCAGGCGCCGCAGTCGCTCGATCGACTCGCCGGGAAAGTGATCGGATTCATCGACAATTCCAAGCCGAACTTCAATTACCTTGTCGAAGATCTTTCGCAAATCCTAACTGAGAAGCATGGCGTTAAGCGCGTCATCCAGCGACGTAAGCGCAGCGCGTCGCAAGGCGCGCCCGACGCGGTGATGAATGAGCTCGTCGAGCAGGCGGACGCGATCATCACCGGATCGGGCGACTGAGGATCGTGCACGTCGTGGAGTATCCACGACAGTGTTGAAGTCGCGAAGCGCGGCAAGGTGGCGCTGACAGTTTGTTCAACGAGCTTCATCGGGCTGGGACGCGCCCAGCAAAAATCGTTGGGATCGCCGGACTTGCCGATTGCATTGGTGCCACATCCGTTTGGCACGCGCTCGCGCGAGCAATTGCGCGAGATCGCCGCGAAGTGCGCCGACGACATCGCACGCTTGCTCTGCGAGGCACCGCCGGTCAATTCAACAAAAGTCGTATCGTCCGCGCCTGCAGCGCCTCGCGCCAAACTGATCGACGCGCCCGCTGAGCTCGACGAGCTCAATAAGTTGTATATGAAGCAGCGCTGGGGAGACGGGCTGATCATTGCGCCGCCAACCGAGGCAGCGGTGCAGCGCATGCTGCGGCATACGCGACGTGCGCCTGATGAGATCGTCGCGACGATTCCTCCGGGCATGGGTGCGGCGACCGTGGAGTACATCGCCATTCAAGGTGTGATGGCCGGTTGTTATCCAGAGTATTTGCCCGTGTTAATCGCCGCGGCAGAGGCCGTAGCTACACCGGCGTTTCATCTTCAGGCAATTCAGGCGACGACTAATCCTTCGGCTGTCTGGCTGATCGTAAACGGGCCGATCGCGCGCTGGCTGGAAGTTAACAGTGGCGCCGGTTGCCTGGGGCAGGGCACGTGGGCGAATGCGACCCTTGGCCGCGCTCTACGGCTCATTCTGCAGAACATCGGCGGCGCGCTGCCGGGAGAGATGGATAAGGCGACGCAGGGACAGTCAGCCAAGTACACGTTCTGCTGCGCGGAAAACGCCGAAGCAAGCCCGTGGGAGCCGCTGCATGTGGAGCGCGGTTTTGCGTCGGATGTAAGCACCGTAACCGTAGTCGGTGCGCTCGGCACGTGGAGCATGAACATGACCGCGAAAAAAGGCGAAGAAGTGATCGCAATGATCGGCGACACGATGCAGTATCCGGCGAGCAGCGATTACATCTACGGCGGAGCGCCGTTCATCGTGCTGTCGCCGCAGCATGCAAATCTGTTTCATCGCGAGGGCTGGGACAAGGCGGAAGTGAAGCGGCGGCTTTGGGAGGCATCAAAAATGCGTGCCGGGCGGTCGCGGGGCAACGAGTTCGAACGCCTTGTCACCGGGCGCCGGGGGGAACTTGGTGACATCGGTCCCGATACCATCATCCCTATATCCGAGAAGCCCGAAGACCTGAGCATCATCGTTGCAGGCGGTCCAGGTTCGCATTCGATATTCGTGCCGGTGTCCGCACATACGCGGTCGGTAACCAGAGAAGTGGTGTTATCCGAATAGAAGGCGATGAAACGCGGAGAGCCGAACTTGCATGATTAACCGGTTGGCTATCGGACCCGCACTGGTTCTGCTTATAGCTTCCGCGGTCAACGCTGCGGACATCTACCCCGCGCGATCGATTCGAATGATCGTGCCGTTCTCGGCGGGCGGGGCGGGCGACATCATTGCGCGCCTGATGAGCATCAAGTTGGCGGAAGGATTGGGCCAGCAGGTTGTAATTGACAACCGGCCCGGTGGAGGCAGCGTCCTCGGCACGGAGCTTGCGGCGCGCGCAAATCCGGACGGCTACACGCTGATACTCGTGGCGACCGCGCACGCACTCAACCCCGGATTGCTCGGAAAACTTCCATTCGATCCGGTCGAAGATTTCGCGCCCATCACACTGGCGGTCGAAACGCCGCTGATATTCGTGGTACCCACATCGCTTGCCGTTAACAATTTGCGCGAACTGATCACGCTCGCAAAGACGGGACCGAATTCTCTGACGTACGGGTCGGCAGGTCAGGGCACGAGCGGCCATCTCGCGACCGAGCTTCTCAGCTTCAAGACCGGCATCACGATGCTTCACGTTCCATATAAAGGCGCAAGTCCGGCGCTGATCGATTTGCTCGGCGCGCAAATTCAAATGGTGTGTACAAGCACGCTGCCGGCGCTGCCGCACGTGCGTGCGGGCCAATTGCGTGGACTCGCCGTAACGAGTATCGCAAGGTCGCGCGCCGCAGCGGACATTCCGACGGTCGCCGAGGCCGCGTCGCTTGCCGACTATCGGGCGAGCACCTGGTATGCGCTGCTTGCGCCCGCGCGAACGCCAGCGCCGATTGTCATGAAGGTGCATAGCGCTGCAATGCGGGCGCTGCGATCCAGCGCAGTGACCGAGCAACTGCTTGCGCAAGGCGCTGAGCCGGTTGCGAGCACGCCGGACCAATTGCGTCTCTTCATGCAAAACGAGATCGACGTTTGGACGAAAGTGATACGGCAGGCAAACATTAGACCGAGTACCTGAATATGCCGCAGGGACGGAGCTACGAAGACTTGGGAAGTCGCCTGGATCTGCAGTATAACAGCCAGCATTGCGTTCAAATATCAAAAGCGTCAGCAGCATCGACTCAGTGGCGCTAAGATAACTACCGCTCTACTCGGGAGGACGCTATGTTTCCATCGATGTTACGCGCATCACTGCTCGCGACAATAGCTGTGGGCGTCTTCGCCGCAGACCGCCCGGGCGAAACCTTTCCGATCAAACCGGTAAGGATCATTGATGGCTTTGCCGCCGGTGGTAACACGGATTTTGTCGGGCGGGTAATCGCATCCAAGCTGCAGGAGCGTTCCGGTCAAACCATACTCGTAGACAATCGTCCCGGCGCTGCCAGCACGATCGCCGGCGAGATTACTGCCCGTGCCGCCGCCGACGGCCACACTCTATTCATCACGCTCGGTACCATATTGTCATCGAGTCCCTATCTGTATCCCAAACTGCCATACGACATCATGAAAGACTTTGCGTACGTGTCGCTAGTGGGCATGGGTAATTACGTAATGCTCATCCATCCCTCGGTCCAGGTAAAAAGCGTGTCGGACCTTGTCGCCCTGACGAAAACGAAACCCGCTGCTTTCAAGTACGGCTCCGGCGGCGTCGGCAGTCCCGTGCATTTGTCGGTTGAGTTGCTCAAATTACGCACCGGTATGCAGATAGCGCATGTGCCGTATAAAGGCGGCGCGCCTGCGGTCGTCGCTGCGGCGGGCGGCGAGGTGGAAATGACGGTCGTCAGCGTTCCATCGGCTGCTGGCATGGTGAAAACCAGGAAGCTCAATGCGCTCGCGGTCACCGGGCCGACACGCATAGCGGTACTGCCTGACGTTCCAACCATGGCTGAATCCGGAGTGCCGGATTTCCAGGTACTCGATCCCATCGGTCTCGTCACACCTGCGCAGACGCCTGCCGCGACGATCAAAGCAATCAATGCTGTGGTCGGCGAAATTCTGCAGATGGAGGACGTTAAAGCGAGATTTTTAGAGCAGGGCATTGAAGCGAAAGGAAGCTCACCTCAGGAGTTCAGAGTACTCATCGAGAAGGAACAGCAGCGGTGGGGCCGCGTCATCAAGGAAGCGAATATCCCGCCGAATATCTGATTGCAAGCTCCGTTCGTGGCCATAGACAAGTGCACCGCGCAGTTAAGTCGCATCATCAACGGAGCCGCTTTGGCGCAAAAAATTGAATGAGCTGACCGCTGTCCAAGCGACAGCACAGATTGCAAGCGGCCGCATTACATCGGAGCAACTCACGCGCGCCTGCCTCGACCGCATCGTCGATCGCGAACCCGATGTCGGGGCGTGGGCCTATCTATCGCCGGACCATGCAATAGCCGAGGCACGGGCACGAGATCAGGAGACCGGCCGCGGTTTGTTGCACGGGATTCCGATTGCCGTGAAAGATGTAATCGATACGGCGGATATGCCGACCGAGCACGGCACGCCCATCTACAGGGGAAATCGCCCGACCTGCGACGCGGTGTGTGTGTCAGCGGCACGCGAACAGGGCGCCGTTGTGCTTGGAAAGGCGGTATCGACCGAACTTGCGAACATTCATCCGGCAGGTACGCGCAATCCGCGCAACCTTGCGCATACGCCGGGTGGGTCCTCGAGCGGGCCTGCGGCTGCGGTTGCAGATTTGATGGCGCCGCTTGGATTTGGCACGCAGACCGGCGGCTCGCTTATCCGGCCGGCATCGTACTGCGGAATCGTGGGTTACAAGCCGACGTTCGACTACATCAGCACTGCGGGCGTGAAGGCTTTGTCGGCCTCTTTGGATACCATAGGCGTTTATGGCCGTACGGTCCCGGATGTCGCGCTGATAGGGCGCGCGATCATTGGTTTCGGCGCATTGGATTTCGACCGCAAGCTGATCGATCGTCCGTGTATCGGCGTATATCGCACGCCCCAGTGGTCACTTGCGGAGCCGCCGATGGCAGACGCGTTCACGGAAGGCGCCGCCAGACTTTCGCGTG
>Ga0207683_10001186_pt1 | contig 23608 bp, 22 predicted proteins | sample KBSM73metaG_FD_184333 | JGI IMG/M metagenome (GOLD analysis project Ga0207683, IMG submission 184333) | Miscanthus rhizosphere microbial communities from Kellogg Biological Station, Michigan, USA - KBS M7-3 metaG (SPAdes) (version 2) | ecosystem: Host-associated > Plants > Roots > Rhizosphere >... | reverse complement strand
GGTATGGTGTCGAGGACGTTCGCCGTGCAGATGAACATGACGCCGGACAGATCGAACGGCACGCCGAGATAGTTGTCGCGGAACGTCGAGTTCTGCTCGGGGTCGAGCACCTCCAGCAGGGCGGACGCCGGATCGCCGTGGAAGCCGCCGGCCCCGAGCTTGTCGACCTCGTCCAGCATCAGCACGCAGTTGCGCGTGCCCGCCTTGCGCAGGCTCTGGATGATGTTGCCCGGCAGCGACCCGATGTAGGTGCGCCGATGGCCGCGGATCTCCGCCTCGTCGTGCACGCCACCCAGGCTCACGCGCACGAACTTGCGCGCGGTCGCCTTGGCGATGCTCTGTCCGAGCGAGGTCTTGCCGACTCCCGGCGGTCCGACGAAGCACAGGATCGGACTCTTGCCCGACGGGTTGAGCTTGCGCACGGCCAGATATTCGAGAATGCGCTTCTTGATCTTCTCCAGGCCGTAGTGATCCTCGTCGAGGATGCGCCGCGCCTCGGCGATGTCGATCGTGACCTCGGTGTCGGCCGTCCAGGAAAGCTCGATCAGCCAGTCCAGATAGGTGCGCACCATCGAGTACTCGCCGGCGCCTTCGGGCATGCGCTCGAGACGCTTCAATTCCTTGCGCGCCTGCTTTTCGACCTCCTCGGGCATTTTCGCTTCGGTGATTGCCTTGTCGAGCTCGGCGATCTCGCTCGCCGTCTGGTCGCCGTCCCCGAGCTCCTTCTGGATCGTGCGCATCTGCTCGCGCAGCAGGTGCTCGCGGTTCCGGTCGTCGATCGATGCCTTGGTGCGCTCGTCGATTTCGCGCGAGACTTTCAGCACCTCGATCCGGTGGGTCAGCAGGTCGAGCAGCTTGTCGAGCCGTGCCTTCAGGTCGAACGTTTCCAGCAGCGCCTGTTTTTCCTCGACGGATACGTCCATCAGCCCGGCGATGAAATCGGCGAGCCGCGCCGGGCCCTCGACGCCTTGCAGCGCCGCGACCATTTCCTCCGGCACCTGAGGCAAGAGGCGCAGGATTTCGATCGCGCGCTGTTTCAAATTGAGCGCACGGCCCTCGATATCGACATCGGTCTCGACGGGTTCGTCGATCAGCTGCACCTGCGCGGCCAGCATCGGATAGCCGTCGAGGAACTGCAGCGCACGAAAGCGCTGCACGCCCTGGCAGATCACATGGTGCGAGCCGTCGGGCGCGGTGACGTAGCGCAATACCGTCGCGGTGGTGCCCACCCAGTGCAGGTCGTCGGGTCCCGGCTGGTCGGCGTCGCGCCTGCTCTGCAGAAGAATGCCCAGCGGCCGCTGCAGCCGCACGGCCTCCTGCACCGCTGCCCGAGAACGCTCGCGATCGACCACCAGCGGTACCACCATGCCGGGGAACAGGACGACATTTCGCACCGGGACGATGATCAGCGCGTCGTCGGGCAGCGGACGCGATACGGCCTCGCCCTGGCGCTTACCCTGCGGCGCGAGCGCGTCGGCCCGCGCGGTCGCGTCGGCGCTGGCGGGGATGGGTTCGCTTCCGGTCGGTCCGTTCACAGTGGTCCCGTGTAGGCTGTTTTGCGCAATCGGACTATCAGCAAGCCGTGGCTGGATTCGCGCGTGCCCGTCTCGAGTCGCGCATCGGGCAGCGGAATCCTTCGCTCGAAGTAGCCATACGGAATCTCGAGGCGTTCCACCGCACGGCGCGATCCGGCGAAAGGCAATGGGCACTCGGCGCGCACGACCAGTGTCGTCGACTCGGTGCTCACCTCGATTCGCTCCGGCGGAACGCCAGGGAGAGCGACGACGATAACCACCTCGCGCTCGTCCTCGAACACGTCGACCGGCGGCTCCCAGACCGCGTGCGGCCGCGCCGAAGCGGTCAGGCGGAAGAATTGCCGGTGGATGCGCTCAGCCTGCTCGATCAGGTCAAAGGCTTGCGCCCACATCAGGTCGGTTGGGCTTCGCGATGGCATCGTGGTCTCTCGTACCGGGTTAGATGTGGGCGATGACGCCCGGTTCAAGCGCATACCCGGCGGCCCGCGGCTGCCGATCCTCAGGCTGTCGCGGCGCCGTACCCCCGCTCCTCGAGGTCGATGCGATCCTCCTCCAGACCTTTTTTAACCGCCTTGCGAATGGCCATCTCGAACAGCGGCTTCAGCAAGCGCTTGATGCCGATGGCGGGCGCTTCGGCACGGAACGTCACCAGCGTCGAGTCGGCGCCGACCGGAGCAAATCCCTGATAGAAGCGCAGGCCCTTGTTGACGCCCGCAACGACTTCCGAGGAAAGGCTTCCGTCGGCATTGCGATGCTGCACGAGCTCATCGGACTGCAGCATGCCTAGCAACCGCACCTCCTGTCGGAAGCGGCAGTCGTCGCCATCCTCCGAAAGCACCGTGAGGCTAATGTCCGGGTGAACACGGTGGCGCTCGTGGTGCCGCATGTCGCCGAATTGGCGGCTTACGACTGCAAGCGGGCGGCGGATCGTGGCTTGTACCTCGACGTTGATCGTAGCCATCCTGATGGTCTCCTCGTGTGGCTTCGCGCTCGTTCAAAGGCGGGAAATCGCGATCGCCGGGCCGATCGGTTATGCTACAACAGACGTCCCGATTTTCCCGCCCGCAACCGAGCGTGCTGCGCGATAGAACAAGCGGCTCCTTGCACCCGCGCGCGGCGCTGCCCGCATGACGAACCTCTGGAAGAACACCGGCCTTTGGATGCTATCGAAGCCTTGACTACGCGGGCGAGCCCGCTCGCTCTGACGGAGCCTGCGCCGGACGCGGGCGCGCTGGCGGCGATGCTGCGCGCCGCCGCGCGCGCGCCGGACCACGGCAAGTTGAAGCCATGGCGCTTCATCGTCATCGCCGGGGAAGCACGCAACGCTTTCGGCGACGTGCTGGCCGAGGCGCTACGCAAGCGCGAGCCGGAACTGCCCGAATCGGCGATAGACAAGGAGCGCGGCAAGCCGCTGCGAGCGCCGCTGATCGTCGTCGTCGGGGCGCGGGTGCGTGAGCACAAGAAAGTGCCTGTGGTCGAGCAGATCGTGGCGGCGGGGGCCGCCGCGCAGAATATCCTGGTAGCAGCGCATGCGCTTGGCTTCGGCGGCTTCTGGCGCACCGGCAACGCCGCCTACGACGACGGCGTCAAGGCCGCGCTGGGCCTGCACGCGGTCGATGCGATCGTCGGATTCCTCTATCTGGGCACACCAGCGGTGCCCGCCCCGCCCCCCGCACCGTCCAATCATGCCGCGCAGATAGCGCACTGGACCGGGCCGCCCGATCACGATGCCGGACCTTGAGTGCGCCGGCGATCCTAAGTTATCGTCCGACTGTTGCACGCACCCTCCGGACCCGACAACACCCAGACAAATGCCCATGAAGATTCGCATCATCGGCGCATGGCTTGCGGCGTTGTGCATGATGGCCGGATCGGCCGGCGCCCAGGCCCCCGCCCGTCCGCTGGCGCCGGTGCGCGCCATCAGCTTCGACGGGGGCTGGAACCTTCCGGTCTGGGCGGCGCAGCGGCAGGGATTTTTCGAGGCGAACGGCGTCTCTGTGCAGCTCGCCTATACGCCGAGCTCCGGTTTCCTGATCGCTTCGCTGTTCGACGGCAAGCAGGACGTCGCGCTGGCGCTGATGGACAACCTGATCGCCTATCAGGAGGGCCAGGGCGAGGTCAAAATCGCCGAGCCACCCGACCTCGTCGCAATCCTCGGGGGTGACGGCGGATTCCTGTCGGTGGTGGCTGCTCCGGGCGTCAAATCGTTCGCCGACCTCAAGGGCAAGACGCTCTCGGTCGACGCGTTGACCACCGGCGCCGCGTTCGTTCTGCGCGAGCTGGTGGCGAAAAACGGTCTCGCCGACGACGACGTCAAATACGTGCGCGCCGGCGGCACATCCAATCGCTACGTCGAGCTTCTCGCCGGCAAGCACGATGCCACCCTGCTGCGTACGCCGTTCGAATTGCTGGCGCAGAATCACGGTTACCGCGTTCTGGCCAACGCGGACATGCTTGGGTCCTACCAAGGCACCGCCGGTTTCGTCCGACGCTCGTGGGCCGAGGCGCACGAGGCAGCAGTGATCGGTTTTCTCAAGGGATATCGCGCCGGCGTCGATTGGATTTACCAGCCCGGCAACCGGGAAATCGTCGAGGCGCTGCTGGTCGCCAATATCCGCGACATGACGCCGGCGCTCGCGCGGCAGTCGTACGACCTCCTGCTGGCACAACCCGGCGGTATCTATCCGGACGCGCGGCCCAACGTGGCCGGCATCGGCACGGTACTCGCGCTACGCAGCAAGTATGCGACGCCGCAGAGGATCTTGAACGACCCGGCGCGCTACGTCGACCTCCGGTTCTACGATAAGGCTTTCCCCCGCTGACAACGACTTAGAAGACGCCACCGCATGGCTCAGAAAAAACGCCGCGACCCCAGGCTCATCCCGCCCGACGACATCGATCCCTCCTACCGGTGGGATCGTCCGTTGCAGGCTCCCGGACACACGCAGGTCGACTTCGAGGAGAGGATCAATTTCCGCCGGCTGCACGACTACCGGCTCGCCCGCACGCGCGCCGCGCTCGTCGGATCGGGGCTCGGTGCCTTGCTGTGCTTCGATCAGCACAATATCCGCTATATCACCAGCACCGTCATCGGCGAGTGGGCGCGCGACAAGCTGACGCGGTACGCGCTGCTCACCGGCAACGGCGATCCGTACATCTGGGACTTCGGTTCGGCGGCCAAGCATCATCGGATGCACGCGCCGTGGCTGCGGCACGACCACTGTCGCGCGGGACTGCTGGGGTTGCGAGGCGCGACCGGTTCGGACATCACGCTCTTTCGCGATGCCGCGCGCGAGATCAAGTCGCTGCTCGATGCCGAAGGTGTCGGCAAGATGCCGCTGGGCCTCGACGTCGTCGAGCCGCCTATGCTGTTCGAGCTGCAGAAACTCGGAATTGAAGTGCGTGACGGGCAGCAGACCCTGCTCGAGGCGCGCGAGGTGAAGAACATCGACGAGCTGACCTTGCTCAACATGGCCGCCGCGATGGTCGACGGCGTCTACCAGGACATCGCCGAGGCGCTGAAACCCGGCGTCAGGGAAAGCGAGATCGTCGCTCTGGCCACCGCGCGTCTTTACGGCATGGGGAGCGACTGCGTCGAAGCGATCAATTCGATTTCCGGCGAGCGCTGCAGCCCGCATCCGCACAACTTTACCGACCGTCTGATCCGACCCGGCGACCAGGCGTTCTTCGACATCATCCAGTCGTTCATGGGCTATCGCACCTGCTACTACCGCACGTTCAACGTCGGGCGGGCGACGTCGGCGCAGCGCACCGCATATCGCAAGGCCCGTGAGTGGATGGACAAGGCGATTGCGGCATTGAAGCCCGGCGTGACGACCGACAAAATCGCACGCGCACTGCCCAAGGCCGGCGACATCGGCTTTTCCAGCGAAATGGAAGCCTTCGGCCTCAACTTCTGTCACGGCCTGGGCCTGGGCCTGCACGAGAGGCCGCTGATCTCCCGGCTCAATTCGCTGAAGGAGCCGATCGAGCTCAAGGTCGGCATGGTGTTCGCCGTCGAAACCTATTGCCCGGCCAGCGACGGCATTTCGGCGGCGCGCATCGAGGAGGAAGTGATCCTGACGCCGGACGGACCGAAGATCATTTCGCTGTATCCGGCCGAAGAGTTGCCGATCGCCAACCCATACTGAGGAGAAGACGATGGTCAAAGGCAATCCGGTCGAGCTCGACCGCCTGTTCGAACAGGCGCTCAATGCCGGCGACATCGATGCTCTGGTGGCGCTGTACGAGCCGCAGGCTGCATTGATGCCCTCCCCCGGCAACGTCGTCGTTGGCTCCGCAGCGATACGCGAGGCGCTGGCCGGATTCCTCGCCGCCAAGCCCACGATCACGACATCGGGCAAGCTCGTGGCGCAGACCGGCGATGTCGCCTTGCTCGCCAACCGGTGGACGCTCAAGATGACCGGCCCGGATGGCAAGCCGACGACGATGACCGGCAATGCGGTCGAACTGGCGCGACGACAGCCGGCCGGACACTGGCTGTTTGCGATGGACATGCCGTTCGGTCTCGACGCCGGCGAAGCGTAAGGACCGCCGATGTCCGACAACGCGCGCATCGGTTGGATCGGCATCGGCCGCATGGGTTACGCGATGGCGGCGCGGCTCGCGAAACAGGGTGCCGATCTGACCGTATGGAATCGCACTCGCGCCAAAGCCGAGACGCTGGCGAAGCACGGCGCGAAAATCGCCTCGGCGCTTTCCGAGCTCGCGGCTTGCGACATCGTGTTCGTCATGGTGTCGACCTGGGACGACGTGCGCGAGGTGATCGCCGGCCCCGGCGGCCTCCTCGCGGCAGAGACGCCGCGCACGCGGCTCGTCGTTGAATGCTCGTCGATCTCGCTCGAAGGCTCGGCCGAGCTCCGCTCGCTGCTCGCCGCCCGCGGCATCGAGCTTCTCGCAGCACCCGTCTCGGGCAATGCCAAGGTGATCGAGGCCGGACGGCTGTCGTTCGTCTGCTCGGGTCCGCGGCCGGCGTTCGACCGCGCGCTGCCTTATTTGCGGATGATCGCGCCCGCGGCGAGCTATGTCGGCGAGGGCGAGCTCGCACGCATCGTGAAGATCTGCCACAACGTTTTTCTGGGCGTCGTGATCCAGTCACTTGCCGAGATCACGGTGCTCGCGCAAAAAGCCGGCGTGCCGCGCCACGCCTTTCTCGATTTCATCAATCAGAGCGTGATGGGCTCGACCTTCACGCGGTACAAGACGCCGGCGCTGGTCAACCTGGATTTCAAGGTCACGTTCACGCCGGCGCTGCTGCGCAAGGACATCGACCTCGGCTTGCACGCCGGACGCGAGTTCGACGTGCCGATGCCGCTGGCGTCGATCACTCGCGACCAGGTGCAGGCGCTGATAGGCTTGGGACTCGGCGACGAGGACTTCGCCAAGCTGATCGTACTGCAGGCGCGCGCGTCCGGCATCGCTCTCGAGCCGGAGAACGTGCCCGTCAGCGACGGGCTTGCCTGACGCACGCAACGGCGACAGCGTTTCGCTAGCCGATGCGCTCGCGCCGGCCGCGACCGACCAGATCGACCATCACCGCGGCAAGCAGCACGACGCCGACCACCAGCGGCTGCCACTGTGCGCGGATGTCGAGCAGGTTCATCCCGTTGATGACCAGCGCCAGGATGACGGCGCCGAACATCGTGCCCAGCACGCTGCCGACACCGCCGAACAGCGATGTGCCGCCGATCAGTACGGCGGCGATCACCGGCAGCAGCAGCGGCTCGCCCATCCCCGAGTCGGCGGCGTTGACCCGTGCCAGGAAGACGACCGCGGCGATGCCCGACATCAGCCCGCTCAGCATGTACACCAGCATCTGCCTACGCCGCACCGGGATGCCCGACAGCCGCGCAGCCTCGGGATTCGCGCCGATCGCATAGATCTCCTGTCCGACATTGGTAGAACGCATGAAGACCATAGCGATGACCAGCACCGCGGCCATCAGATAGACCGGCACCGGCACGCCGAACAGGAAACCGGTGCCCAGCGCGCGAAACCCCGGCGGGAAGCCGAAGATCTCCTGCCCGCCCATGTAATGGAACGCCAGCCCCTGCAGGATCCACAGCATTGCGTAGGTCGCAAGGAACGGCGGCAGGCGCAACAGCGTCACCGCGAGCCCGTTTACCGCGCCCGCCGCCGTGCCGCACGCCAGTGCAGTGACCACGCCGAGCCACGGTGGAAGCCCCGACTTGATCACACCGGCGGCGAGGCATGCCGACAGGGTCAGGTTCGCCGCCACCGACAGATCGAAGCCGCCGCACAAGATCACCAGCGTAAGGCCGGCGGCCAGCAGGAAAATGAGGCTCGCCTGGCGCAGGACATTGAGCACGTTGGCCGCCGACAGGAACGCATCGCTGGCCAGCGCGAGCGAGAATCCGATCAGCAGGATCAGTGCCGCCCGCAGAGCGAGCGCACCGGCGTCGCCGGCCAGACGATGCCGCCACTGTCCGCGCAGACCCACTCCGGCCGCGCCCGACATCATGCCGTTTGCACGCGACGGCTCTTGCGCAGACTGTCGATGACGATCACCAGCAGGATCAGCGCGCCGATCGACACGACCTGCAGCGACGACTCGACGCCGAGAAGATCGAGCGCGTTGCGCAATACGGTGATCGTGGCGACGCCCAGTACCGTCCCGAGCAGGCGGCCGTCGCCGCGCTCGAAAGACGTGCCGCCGAGAACGACCGCGGCGATAGCGTCGAACTCCATGCCGATCGCCACCGTCGGATGCGCGGCGTTCATGCGTCCGGTCAACAGCAGCGCCGCCACGCCCGACACGAGTCCGCCGAACGCGTAGATCGCGATGTGGTACGCCCACGCCGGCGCGCCGGCCAGCACCAGCGCGTCACGATTGCCGCCGATCGCGAAGACATAGGTGCCGAACCGCGTGTAATGAAGCAGCAGGTAGGTGACCAGCCACGTCGCCAGCGCGACCAGCAGCGGGAAGGGCACGCCGAAGACATCCAGCGCGTACAGAGTCGCTATGCCGGAGCCCAGTCCCGATACGGCATTGCCCTCGGTCAATACGAGCGAAGCGCCTTCAGCGATGCCGAGCGTTCCCAACGTGACGACGAACGGAGGCAAGGCCAGCAGCGAGACCATCGCGCCGTTGGCGACTCCGAAAGCCAGCCCAACCGCGATCGACACCGCCAGCGCGCTCGCGATGCCGTGCCCTCCCGCCAGCGACTCGGCCATCACGACGCTGCACAGACTCAGGACCGCGCCGGCCGAAAGGTCGAGTCCTTCGCTCATGATGATCAAGGTCATCGGCATCGCCAGCATCAGCAGGATCGAGGCTTGCAGGCCGAGATTGGCGAGATTGCGCGCCGAGGCGAAGCCGTTCACGGCAAAAAACGCACCCGTCACCAGAAGCAAGCCGATCGGAAGAATCGCCGGCAGCGGGCGTGCACGCCGCTCGACCGAACGCGAGGAAGCTGAGACGGGCATCTTTCGTTACGCCTCGTGCATCGCCAGCCGGAGGATGTTCTCCTCCGAGAGCTCGGCCCTCGCGAGCTCGCCGCCGATCCTGCCGGCGCGCATTACATAGGTGCGGTCGCAGACGTGGACGATCTCGGTCAACTCGGAACTGATCAGCAGGACGGCGGCGCCGTGTTCGACCAGGTCCTCGATCAGCGCGAAGATCTCACTCTTGGCGCCAACGTCGATGCCGCGAGTCGGCTCATCGAACAGGAAAAGCCGGCACCCGGCGGCCAGCCATTTGCCGATGACGACCTTCTGCTGATTGCCGCCCGAAAGCACCCGCGCCAGCCTCCGCGGCACCGGCGGAGTCACGCGCAGCCGGTCGATCAGCGCGCGCGCATGCCGGTACGCCGCGCCTGCGCGATACCAGCCGCGCGGGAAAAGCTTCCACAGGCTTGCGACCAGCAGATTGTCCTGGACCGAGCGCTTGAGCGCCAGGCCTTCGAGCTTGCGGTTTTCCGGGATCAGCGCGACGCCGCGCGCGACGATTTGCTCGGGTCCGCCCTCGACGACGGCGCCCGAGATACGGACCTCGCCGGCGACTATAGCGTCGGCGCCGAAGATCGCGCGCGCGACCTCGGTGCGCCCGGCGCCGATCAGGCCCGACAAGCCGACGATCTCGCCTTCGCGCACGTTGAGGTCGACATCGCGCACGCCGGTCGCGGTCGTCAATCCGCGCACATCCAGCACGATCTTGCCCGCTGCGCCGTACTGACGGCGCTTGTACACGGCGCCGACCGCGCGTCCGACCATCATGCCGATCAGCTGATCGGGCGTCGACTCGCCCGCGGGCAAGGTTGCCACACGTCGCCCGTCTCGCAGTACCGTCACCCGGCCGCCCAATTCGAAGACTTCCTGCATCCGGTGCGAGATGTAGACGATCGCCACACCCGCGGCGCGAAGCTGCCGGATCAGCGCAAACAGCGCGTTGGACTCGCGCTCGGAAAGCGCCGCGGTCGGCTCGTCCATCACCAGAACGCGGGCGCGCTGCGACAGCGCCTTGGCAATCTCGACCATTTGCTGCTGCGCGACGCCGAGGTCCACAGCGAGGGTCCGCGTATCGTAGTCGAGTCCGAGCTCGTCGAGCACGGCACGCGCGTCGCGATGCATCCTGGCGTGATCGATCAGGCGAGTCAGGAGCCGCCGCGGCTCGCGTCCGAGAAAGATGTTTTGCGCGAGATCGAGGAAAGGAACGAGCGAGAATTCCTGAAAGATCACGGCGATGCCGAGCCGCCGCGCGTCGGCCGGCCGCGCGATGTCGACCGGTTTTCCCTCGTACAGGATCGTTCCGGCGTCGGCACGGTACGCGCCGTAGAGCACCTTGATCAGCGTCGACTTGCCGGCGCCGTTTTCGCCAAGCAGCATGTGCACTTCGCCCGCATGAAGCTCGAGGCTCACGTCGTCGAGCGCGCGCACGCCGGGAAAGGTCTTACTGACGTTGCGCAGCGCCAGCAGCGGAACTGGCGAAGCGGGCTGCCCGGATCCGCCGCCGTCGTTAGCGTCGCGGGTCACGGGCGGCGGATCACGGGTGACCGAGGTGATCAGCCGAGCGGACGCACGGCGATCATGTCGAGCTCGACCCGCGCACCCGGCGTGGACAGCGAGTTGATGCAGATCGTCGTGCTCGCCGGTTTCCAATCGCCGAAATACTCGCTCAGCACTTCGACCATGCCGTCCATGTCGCGCATATCGGTCAGGTACTTGGTGACCTTCACGACATGCCGCCAGGTCAGTCCCTGGTCGTCGAGGACCAGCTTGATGCCTTCCATCGCGCGCCGGGTTTGCGATTCGATGTCGATCGGATGGCGATGCTCGTCGGCGACGTGCGGATGCCGGTGGTAAAGCGGCGACGAGGTCGAGCCCGAGATGAAAATGATGTCGGCCGGCCCGGCGACACGAACGGCCGGCGCATACGGCATGTAGCGCTCCTGATCCGGTCGCGGGTGCACCGCTGCGATGCGCTGCGCGATCTCGGTGCTGTCATTGCCGGCCATCTGCCCCTCCTTGCGATACCAGGGCGCGCGAACCGTTGGCGATTCGCGCGCTTCGCAATCACTATTTCGCGTAATCCTCCCATTTCGGGCACGTGCGTTTTTCCGCCGGCACCTCGAACGGTCCGGTCGTGGTCTTGTCGATCACGATGCCCTTGATCACGATCGTATCGGGCACCGTTTCCTTGCGCAGACTCCGCACCGCTGCCATCGTGGCGAGGCAGCCCATCTTGTATCCGTTGAACTCGGCGGTCGCGAGCAGTCGTCCCGCCTTGATCGCCTCGATCGATTCCGGCACGCCGCCGATGCCGACGACCTTGGTTGCCTTCTTGCCGGCCGCCTCCAGCGCCTCGATCGCGCCGAATGCCATCACATCGGCGGCCGCCATCACGCCGTCGATCGACGGATTCGACTGGACCAGGTTCTCCATCACCTGCAGCGCCTGGAGCCGCTGATAATTGGCCGGCTGGGAAGCGAGCAATTTGACGCCCGGGTTTTCTTCGATCGCCTTGTTGAAGCCGCGCACACGATCGTCGCTGGTAGTCGCCCCCTTGACGCCTTCGATGATGACGACGTTGCCCTTGCCGCCAAGCGCCTTGATCAGATAGCGGCCGGCATCGAGACCCAGGTTGTAATCGTCTGCGGCGACGTAGCTTACGAACTTGCCACCGCGAACGCGATCGTTGTAATTGACCAGCGGGATGCCCGCCGCGTTGACCTTTTCGATCGCGGGCACGACGCCGCGCGGATCGACGGCCATGAACAGGATCGCGTCCGGCTTCTTGACGGTGACGTCCTCGATCTCGGAAAGCTGCTCGGCGAGATTGTTCGGCCGGGTTGGCGCGTAATGCGTGACCGGGCCGGCGCCCATGTCCTTCGCCGCTGCCTCGACGCCGGCGCGGACCAGCGCGAAATGCGGGTCGACCTGGTTTTTGTAGAAGGCGGCAAGGCGCTCACCGGCGGCGCTCGCCGGCCCGGCGGACATCGCAGTGCCAGCCGCCGCGACGATCAGCGCAAGCCACTGCAGGGTCGCTCCATCCCTGTTCTTCATCGCTTTCTCCTATTCCGATCCGGCGGCGGACGCAAGTAGCCGGCAGAGTTTGAAGTTTACCGCATGCGACTACAGAACCAAGCAAAACGGCCCTCGCGCCAGCGTGCCCAGGTCGCATACGACGCGCTCGCCGACCCAAATCGTGCTGCGCATGACGCGTGAAGAAATCGGCAGCATCGACCGCGGTGGCGCTGCGCCGCGACCGCTCAGTCCGGCGATGGCTCGGAGGCGCGCTCGGGCACTCGCACCACGTAGACGCTGCAGGGAGCGCTTGCGGTGACGCTCGAGGCGACAGAACGCCACCACCCAAGAGCCCGCTGAGCGGGCCCCGGTGCGCCCAGGACGATCAGGTCGACGTGATTGGCCCGCGCGAGGTCGAGTAGCGTGCCGGTCGCATTGGCCGCTGCCACGACATGCAGCGAAACGCGCGACGAGGGCAGCTTCAGCGGTTCCACCCAGTGCCGCAACCTCGTCTTGTGCTCGAGGTGCTTGCCTGACGCGGTGTCGATGTCGGCAGGTCCTTCACCCAGCGGCGCCGCCCTGACCACCGATACGCACATCAGCCGAAACTCCGGATTAATTGCGACCAGCTGCCGAGTCGCCAACTGGAGCGATGGATGGCGTTCGTCATCCAGATGCTCGGTATCCACCGCGACCATGATCACCGGTGCGCGTGCTGCGGCAATCCGTTGCCGCCCGCCGAGCACGTGCTGGTCGCGACGCGACCGCCACCAGCGGCCGAACTGCGGAAAGAAGCTGGCACCTTCGGTCCGATCCGCCCGCGCCGTCAGTACGACCTGCTCCGGATGGCGCAAGTCGAAGGAGATATGCGCCGCCGACTGATAACGCGCCGCCGCCGTATGCTCCAGACACCGGAGAATGATCTCCTGCAGCCACGGAGGCACGCGCTCGTTAAGCGCACGCGGCGGAATGGGCTCGCGCCAGAGTCGATCGCGCATGCCGGCATAGGTCTGAGGTTCGCCGAACGGCTGCCTGCCGGTGGCCAGTTCGTAGAGCAACACCCCGAGAGCGAAGAGATCGCTGCGCGCGTCGCTGCGATCGTGCTGCAACTGCTCGGGGGACACATAGGCTGCCGAGCCTGCGGCAAAGTCCTTGGACTCGGCGAGCAGATCGGGATAGTGCGCATGCCGGGCAAATCCAAAGTCGAGCAGCACCGCTTGGCCGGTCGGACGCAACATGACGTTCTCGGGCTTCAGGTCCAGATGGATCACCTGCTGCGTGTGCACGCTGTGCACCGCATCCGCAAGCGCCGAACCGATGCGTGCGACTTCCTCCGCTGGCAACGGCGCAAGCGCGATGATCTGCTCGAACCCTTGTCCGTCGATCCGTTCCATGACGATATAAGGCGTCGCGGTCAGGTCGCCCGCAGCCACGAAGCGCGGCACCGATGCGCCGGTCAGGGTCGGCAGGATCATCTGCTCGATCTCGAAGCTATCGATGCCGATCGTGGGCTCGCCCGGCCCCAGCGCGGGCGCCTTCATCACGAGCGGAAATCCCGGTTCCTTCTCCGGCGGCGCGGTGACGCGGTAGATGTAACCGGTGCCTCCCTTGTGCAGGCATTCACCCACCCGGAAGCCGTCGATGACCGCGCCGGGCTGCAGACGTTCGCGCATGGGATTACGAAAATTGGCGGCTAAAGGACGATCAGATCCCGAGTTCGACGCGACACGCCAGCGACTCGGGCAAGCCGCATTTGCGGATTCGGTCGGCCGCGGCCATCGCGTCGTAGGGAACACGATAGAACGTGATCTGCTCGCGTGTGCGGTCGAATAGTGTATAGGCGGCAGCCGGATTGCGGTCGCGCGGCTGCCCGACCGATCCCACGATCGCCACCCACCGACGCTGGCTGCGCACCGGGATCGCCGCACCCGGGACCGGTCGGAACTCGCTCATCCCGCCGCTGGCGTTCTCAAAGTAGAGCAGTTGATCGTGGACGTGTCCACAGAAAGTGTAAAAGGCGTTGGCTGCGTCGGCGCAACGCTTTGCGGCCGACGGGCTGTCGATATAGTCCCAGCGTTCGGGAGATGCCGCCGACGCATGGACGAAGCACACGGTCCCATCCCGTGCCACGAGCGGAAGCGATGCAAGAAAGCGTTTCTGCTCGTCGCTGAGCGTCTTTCGCGCCCATTCGATCGCCGCCATCGCCGTCTCGTTGAAATATCCGGCACTCTTTTCGACGGCCTGGTCGTGATTCCCCTTGAGCGCCACGGCGCCTTTCGCCGCGTACCGGATGACGATGTCGACGACCCCGCTCGGATCGGCCCCATAACCGACAAAATCGCCCAGGAACGCAAACTGTTGTGCGCCGCGCTCGTCGGCGTGTCGCAGGCAAGCCGTCAGCGCCTGGGTATTGGCGTGGATGTCGGACAGCAGGGCGATGCGCAACGCACGGGCTCCCGCAGGGGTATAGTGCATCGATATTAGCAGGGAGCGTCTGATTGATGCAGATCAAGCCGCGACCTGGCGGACGGGCACAAGATCGCGCTGACATCGCGGGGGCGTCGTACGAAGGGACGCATCCCCCAGTGCCGATCGTAGCTCGAGGGTCAACCTCATGCACGTGTTCAAGTCGGACGTTGCGATTGTTGGTGCGGGCGGTGCCGGCTTGCGGGCGGCCATCGCCGTTGCCGAGGCCGATCCATCGCTGACTGTCGCGCTGATATCGAAGGTCTATCCAATGCGCAGCCACACCGTCGCTGCCGAAGGCGGCGCCGCCGGCGTGGTGCAGGCGCACGACAGCCTTCAGCATCATTTCGACGATACGGTTTCCGGCGGCGATTGGCTTTGCGAGCAGGACGCGGTCGATTATTTTGTCGCCCATTGCACCGAGGAGATGGTGCAGCTCGAGCATTGGGGCTGCCCCTGGAGCCGCAAGGATGACGGCCATGTCGACATTCGCGCGTTTGGCGGGATGAAGATCGAGCGAACCTGGTTCGCTGCCGACAAGACCGGCTTTCATATGCTGCATACGCTGTTTCAGACGTCGATGAAGTATCCGTCGATCAAGCGCTTCGACGAGTACTTTTGTTGCGACCTGATCGTCGAGGACGGACGCTGCCAGGGCGCGCTGGCGATCGGGATCGGAACGGGCGAATTCACCCTAATCCAGGCAAAGGCGGTCATCATCGCAACCGGCGGTGCCGGAAGGGTCTTCCGCCAGAACACCAATGGCGGAATCGTCACTGGCGACGGCATGGCGCTGGCGTACCGCCACGGCGTCCCGCTGCGCGACATGGAGTTCGTCCAGTACCACCCGACCTGCCTGCCGGGAAGCGGATTGCTGATCACCGAAGCGTGCCGCGGCGAAGGCGGCATCATGGTCAACAAGGATGGTCGCCGCTATCTGCAAGACTACGGCCTCGGTCCCGCCGATCCCTGGCCGCGCAAGAAGGCGATGGAACTCGGCCCGCGCGATCGGCTCTGCCAGGCGTTCTGGCACGAAGAGCAGAACGGCCGCACCATCGCTACTGCGCAAGGGGAAGCAGTTCATCTCGATTTGCGCCATCTCGGAAAGAAGAAGCTGCACGAGCGTCTACCACAGATATGCGAGATGGCGGAGGCATTCCTCGGCGTCGATCCGGTCGATGCGCCGATCCCCGTGCGTCCGGCGGTGCACTACACGATGGGCGGAATCCAGGTCGACATCAAGACTGCTTCGCCGCTGCCCGGCCTGTACGCAGCCGGCGAGTGCTCGAGCATCGGCATCCACGGCGCCAACCGGCTCGGTTCGAACTCGCTCGCCGAACTGTGCGTGTTCGGGAAGGTGGCGGGAAGCGAGGCGGCGCGATTTGCCACGTCCACCACCGCGGGCAATTCCACGACGATCGAAAGACAAGCCGACGCAGCGCGCCAGCGCGCAATGAAACTTGTGAACCGGTCCAAGGGAAGCGAACGTATTTCTGTATTACGCAACGAAATGGCCCTCAGCATGGAGCGCGGCTGCGGCATCTATCGCAGCGGAACCGACATGCAGGCTACCTGCGACAAGATCGACGAGCTGAAGCTGCGCTACCGGAACGTCGAGGTCGGGGACAAGTCCAGCGTCTGGAATACGGAGTGGCTGCTCGCGATCGAGTTGGGGTATTTGCTCGATGTCGCACAGGCGATCGCCTACTCGGCGCTGAACCGCAAGGAGTCGCGCGGCGCGCACCAGCGTCTCGACGGCTTCGACCAGCGCGACGATGCGAACTACCTCAAGCACAGCCTGGCGCAGTACGCCGACGCCGGCCCGCCGCGCATCGACTACGGGCGGGTGGCAATCACCCGGTCCCAGCCCGGGACGCGTGCCTATGGCGCCGCCGGCGAGCAGGCAGAGCGGGACCGCAAACATGGCGAGGCGATCGATGAATGAGACCCGCAAAGTGATCGCGATCGAGGTTCTGCGCTACCGGCCGGAGCTGGACGAGGAGCCCTTTTTCCAGACCTACCAGGTTCCGTTCACGGAAGAGATGTCGGTGCTGCAGGGCCTGCTCTATATCAAGGACGAGCTCGATGGCACGCTCAGCTTCCGCTGGTCGTGCCGGATGGCGATTTGCGGCAGCTGCGGCGCAATGATAGACGGGGTCCCGAAGCTCGGCTGCCATACCTTCCTGCGCGACTATTATCCGAACAAGCTACGCGTCGAGCCGCTCGCCCATTTTCCGATCGAACGCGACCTGGTCGTGGGTGCGGATGACTTCATCGGCAAGCTTGAGCGCATCAAGCCTTACATCGTCCCGAAGGAGCCCCGCACGCTTGCGGAAGGCGAATACCTGCAGACCCCGGCGCAACTCGAGCGGATCCTGCAATTCAGCTCGTGCATCAACTGCATGCTCTGTTACGCCGCTTGCCCCCAGTACGGACTCGACCCCGCCTTCATCGGCCCCGGAGTGCTGGCGCTGCTGCATCGCTACAACGCCGACTCGAGGGATTCGGCACGCGCCGAACGAATGGAGCTGGTGAACGCGGAGGAAGGCGTCTGGAGCTGCACTGCCGTCGGCTATTGCTCGGAGGTATGTCCGAAAGGGGTCGACCCTGCGAATGCCGTCAATCAGAACAAGACGACGAGCGCCGTCGACTACTTCGTCCACCTGGTGCGGCCCAAAGGAGCAGGCAGGTGAGCGCCCGACGCCCCTATATGCGGCCGATGGACGGATGGTGGCGCAGGAATCCATTTTTCATCCGCTACATGATCCGCGAGGCCACCGCGGTCCTGGTTGTCGCCTATGCGACGGTGCTTCTGTTCGGCGTGATTCGCCTCGCGCAAGGCGAATCCGCGTACGACGCGTGGCTGGCGAGCCTGCGCAGTCCCTGGTCGGTTGCCTTTCACATCGTCCTTCTGGCCAACTTTGTCTATCACACGTGGAGCTGGTTCCAGGTAATGCCGAAAACCATGCCCATAATCGTTATGCGCGGCAAAAGGCTTCAGCCGGCAGTCATCACCGCGGCGGGACTCCTGGCTGCCGCCGTTGCGAGTGCGGGGCTGCTGCTCCTCACGCTGGGCATCGGGTCATGAGGCGCTCGAACGCTCCGATATTTTGGTCGCTGTTCGGCGCCGGCGGAGTCCTTGCTGCGTTGATCGGACCGATGCTGGTCTTCATCACGGGCATCGCGGTCCCCCTCGGCCTTGTTCTCCCGCGAGACCTGATGAGCTACCCGCGCATGCTGATGTTTGCCCAGCATTGGGCGGGCAAGATGTTCTTGTTCGCGGTCATTGCGTTGTTTCTGTGGCACGGGATGCACCGCATTTTTCACAATCTCCACGACTTCGGCATAAAGACCGGCACCGGTGCGAAACTGGTCTGCTATGGACTCGCGCTCCTCGGCACCGCGGTATCGGCATACGCGCTACTTGCGCTCGGGTTCTGAATGCGACAACTGCTACGGCGTGTGCCCCGACAATGCGGTGATCAAGCCGGGATCGGGAAACGTTTCCAATTCAACTACGATTATTGCAAAGGCTGCGGCATCTGCGTCGCGGAGTACCCATGCGGTGCGATCGAAATGATTCCGGAGACGATTTGATCCTTCGCCGCCCGCGTTCGCTGACCAGCTTGCTCCCGTTTGAGCCGGACGCCAAAGCCTCGTTGCCGGTCCCGGCTTACCTGCAGGAATTCTACTGGTGGGCCTATGTCCATCCGTGGGCAGTGCGCACGTTCGAACGCGACTGGCTGGTCAATCTGATTCTGTTCGGCAACTACGCGCGGCTACGCGATGCAGCACTCGCTGAGATCGGCCGTCCGGCCGGCGGACGCACATTGCAGGTCGCGTGCGTGTACGGCGACCTGACCGTGCGCTTGAGTAAACAGATTGCGGAAGATGGGGCGCTGGACGTCGTCGACGTCATGCCTATCCAGCTGCAGAATCTCGCGCGCAAGCTGCCTCGCGGTTCCAAGGCCCGCCTGCTTCATCGCGATTCGACTTCTCTCGGAATACCGGATGCAACGTACGACCGGGTATTGATCTTCTTTCTGCTCCACGAGCAACCATTGGCGGTTCGCCGTCGCACGCTCGCGGAAGCGATCCGCGTCGCCAAGCCCGGCGGCAAGATCGTCCTGGTCGACTATCACCAACCGCATGGCTGGTGGCACCCGCTGCGGCGGCCAATGCGTGCGCTATTGCGCCGTCTCGAGCCGTTCGCGCTGGATTTGTGGCAAAGCGAGATCGCCGAGTTTTTGCCGGCGGGTATCCGGCTGGGGGCTATTCAAAAAGAAACCGCTTTCGGCGGCCTCTACCAGAAAATTGTTCTCACCCGGTGAGCAGCCAAGGAAGGCGGGTGCCCAATGTCGGCAGATCGCGTCAGAGACCGATCGCGCCCTTGATCCGCGTGCGATCGAACGGGAGCTCGCGAATTCTCGCGCCGGTCGCATAGGCGATGGCGTTGCCGATCGCTGCGGCGGTCGGGCCCTGCGCCGCTTCCCCGGTGCCCAGGAAGGGCTGGCCGGGGCGATCGATCACGTGGACGTCGATGCTCTCCGGAATCTCAGGGAAGCGCAGCATCGGATACCGGCTCCAATCCGCGCTTCTGATCGCGATCCTGTCGAACTCGACCGCTTCGTGCAGCGTCCAGCTCGACGACTGGATGATGCCGCCCTCGATCTGGTTGCGAATGCCATCGGGATTCACCGCCTGACCGCTGTCGACCGCGGCAACGGCGCGCATGACGCGCACGCTGCCTCTCTCGCGATTGACGTCGACCTCGAGCGCGAGCGCGATGTACGCCCCGAGATTCTTGTATCGGGCGAAGGCGAAGCCGCGACCTCGCCCGGGAGCTCGCGTATAGGAAGACCAGCCGAAGCGCGAAGCAACGAGCGAGACTACGTCCCGCGCGCGCGGATCGTCTAGGTGCCGAAGGCGAAAATCGACCGGGTCGGCGCCTGCGGCCTGCGCAAGCTCGTCGATAAAGCTCTCGATCGAAAAGACGTTCATGTACGCGCCTAGTGCGCGCAGCGCCGAGACGCGAACAGGCATCGCCGGCACGAAACGGTGCACGACTCGTGCGCTGGGCAGGCGGTAGTAGGGAATCGCGTTGCGGTCGCCACCGCCCTCGGGAAGCGGAATCGGTTTCGGCGCTGCCGGCGCGAACGGCGACGCCAGATGCCAGGCCGGCAGCAGATTCCCCGCGCCCCCCGGGCGCATGCTGTGCGTGTTACTGGTCACCTCGTAATCCCACGCGACAATGTTGCCTGCGCTGTCGAGCGCTGCCTTGGCGGTCGTCAGCATCGCCGGGCCGTAGGGTTCCCAAAGGTGCTCCTGCTCGCGCATCCATTGCACGCGGACGGGGCGGTCGGGAAACGCGCGCGCGATCAGCGCGGCGTCGGCGCCGGCGTCGTCCGCCGCGTTGTGACCGTAGCATCCGGAGCCCTCGACGTGGATGCATTGCACGCGATCGTCGGGAAGGTGCAGCATTTCGGCGATCGATTGGCGCAACGGGTAGACGCCCTGGCTGTGCGTCCACACGGTCAGCGCACCGTCCTTGAACAGGCCGACCGCGCATGAAGGTCCGATCGCGCCATGCATCTGGTATGGGCGGCGGTAGCTGGCCTCCAGGCTGCGCACGCCAGGGCTCGGACTCGCTTGCCTGTCGAGGTCGATGATGTTGTCTGCAGGCAGCCGCTGCAGATACGAGTAAAGATCGGCCTGGTCGGGAAGCGTGGCGCGCTCGTCCCAGCGCGCGGCGGCGGCGAGCGCGCGCATTGCCTGGATCGCCTCGAACTCGTGCGCGGCGACGACTGCGACGAAGCTTCCGTCGCGCACGACCTTGAGCACGCCGGGCATTTTTTCGACCGCGGCGGTCTGCAGCTCGCGCAGGCGCGCGACGTAGCTCGGCGGCCGCACGACGCGCGCGTGCACCATGCCCGGTAGCCGCAGGTCCTGGACGTATGCCGCGCCGCCGGTCACCTTCGCGGGGATATCGACGCGCGGCATCGCCTTGCCGACGACCGAATAGGTCACCGGGTCCTTGAGCTTCGATTGCCCGTCGGCGCGTACCCTGGTCAGACTGTCGCCGACCAGCTCGCCGAATCCGAGCCGCCGTCCGTCGTCGGTGACGACGGCGCCGTCCTGCGCCTTGAGTCGATCGGCAGCCACACCGAGACGCTCGGACGCTCGGGCGATCAGGATCTCACGCACCTGCGCCGCCGCGTTCATGATCGCTGTGCCGCTGTCCTTCATCGAGTTGCTGCCCGCCGTGTAACCTTCGTCCGGCGTTTGGCGCGTGTCGGCGGTGATCAGGCGGATCCGCTGCGGCGGCACGTACAATTGCTCGGCAGCGATCTGGATCAACGCGGTCTTGACGCCCTGCCCCAGTTCGGCCTTGCCGGTGAACACGCTGATGCTGCCATCGGCATCGATGCGGATCCACGAGTCCAGCATCGGATTTCTGTCGAGACTGCCGGGAAGCTTCGGGCCCGGCGAATTTTGTGCGCGCAGCGACGACGAGGCCAGCGAAAAGCCGATGATCAGCGCACCGCTCGCGGCGAGAAATTCGCGCCGCGACAGCGCGTGGCGCTCTGCGTCGTGCGAATTCATGCGCGACCCCGGTCAGGTACCGCGCCAGCCTGCATCGCCTGCGCCGCACGGCGAACGGCGCGAAAGATGCGCATCTGTGTCCCGCAGCGGCACAGGTTGGGCATCATGTGGCGGCGAATCTCGGCATCCGACGGCGAAGGATTCTTCTCCAGCAGCGCCTGGGCGCGCATGATCATTCCGGCGATGCAATAACCGCATTGCGCCGCCTGCTCGTCGATGAACGCGCGCTGCAGCGGGCTGGGGTTCTCGATCGTGCCCAGTCCTTCGACGGTCTTGATCTTGCGCCCGGCCAGCACCGCAACCGGCGTCAGGCAGGAAAACACCGCATCGCCGTCCACCATCACCGTGCAAGCGCCGCACTGACCCAGGCCGCAGCCGAACTTGGCGCCGTTCATCGCCAGATGATCGCGCAGCACGTAGAGCAGCGGCGTATCCGGGGCGGCGTCGACGCTTTGCTTCTTGCCGTTGACGTCGAGCTCAATCATCGCTCATTTTCATTCTTGTGCTGGATGATGTCTCGTGCCTGCCGCGAAACATCGGGCCACGGAGGACGGTTGGCGAAGTGCACGCGTACGTAAGCCAGCAGCGAGGCGAGTTGCTCGTCGGTCAGCGCGCCTTCGAAACCCGGCATCACGACGCCTTTCTCGCCCGGCTCGGGCCAGATGCCTTCGAGCACAATGTGCAATACGTTGCGCGGATCGGGTGCATGAATCGACGTGGTCTGCGCCAGCGGAACCGTGCGGATCGACGATATCGCGCTCGCGCCTTCGTCGTGACAGCCTGCGCAAGTGCCGGCGAAAATCGCGGCCCCACTCTGCACGCGCGACTCGTCCCGGCCGGGCGCGACGGCGCGCATGGCGGCAGGTTCCTTGCGGCCCATGACGGCCAGCAGGTACGTCGCCATCGCTCGGATGTCCGCCTCGGGTACTTCGGCCAATTCGTGCGCGACCGGCGTCATCGGCCCTGCGGCGTGCCCGTGTTGGTCGTCCCAGCCCTGTCGCAGATACCGGGTCAACTGGTCGACTGTCCAGGGGACCGGCGCAGGCGACGACGCGTTGATCGCCGTCGCATGCCATCCTTCCGCTTCGCCGCCGCCGAGGTAAAGATCTTTCGTTTCGGCACCCATCGCATTGCGGGGTGTGTGGCAGGCGCCGCAATGGCCCAGCCCCTCGACCAGATACGCGCCGCGATTCCATTCGGCGGACCGGTCCGGATCGGGGCGGTACACACCCTTTTCGAGGTACAGCGCCTTCCAAGCCGAAAGCATCGGACGGAAGTTCATCGGAAAGGCCAGCCGGTTGGCAGGCACCGTCGCACGCACCGGATCACGCGTCATGATGAACGCATAAATGGCGTTGACGTCGTCATCCGTGACGCGGGCGAAATGGTCGTAGGGGAACGCCGGGTACAGATTCCGGCCATTGCGGTCGACGCCATCATGCATCGCGCGCAGAAAATCGGATTCGCTCCAGGCACCGATGCCGGTCTCGACATCAGGCGTGATGTTGGTGGAATAAATGACTCCGAATGGTGTTTCCAGCGCCAGTCCGCCGGCAAAGGATTGGCCGCCGGGCCGGGTGTGGCAGGTCGCGCAATTACCGATCGCGGACAACTGTGCCCCACGGGCGATCACCGTGGCGTCGAATGCGCGCTTGCCGGCCGGGGCGGCCGGCGTGTCCCCGGAAACAGGCGTGATCAAGACTCCTGCCGTTGCCACCGACATCGCCAAACCGACTAGCAGGCTGCGGGCCTTCATGCCGACATAGAGCGCAAGAAAACGATTCCGTTCCGTCCGCGCGTCGCCCTGTTTCGTTCAGCTTGAGGCTCGAGCGCTCGGAGTGGGGCCGAACGAGGGTTGTCAGTGCACGCGCGATGGCTCCGTCAGTGCTCGTGCTGGTGATGAATGTCCGGATAGTGAGGATGCGCGTGGCGCATCGGCCGATGGACATGGCGATGCGTGTGTGGCTCGATCCCATCCCAATCCGAATCATGACCATGACGATGGTGCTCGTCATGGTCATGGGAATGCGAATGCTCGAGGAGCTCGTGCTGATGCGCGTGTTCGTGCACCTCGGATAGATGCAGCCAGACACCCGATGCCATCAATCCCGCGGCGATGATCAGCGGTGCGCTCACCGGCTCGTGTTGCACGGCCACCGCCAGCGCAGCACCGAAAAAAGGTGCAACCGAGAAGTAAGCGCCGGTGCGGGCAGCACCGAGTTCTCGCAGTGCGAGGACAAAAAGGGCGAGGCTGATGCCGTAACCCGCCAGTCCGACCATCGCCGCGATTGCAGCCGTCGACAGTGGCGGCACGACGACGCCGATGATCACAGCAGCACCGACGTTCACCGCGCCGGCGACCAGTCCCTTGATGCAGGCGATCGCCATGGCATCGCTGCCCGAGATCTTGCGGGTCAGGTTGTTGTCGATGGCCCAGCAAAGACAGGCCGCGGCGACAAGGAGCGCCCCGGGTGCCATCGCGAAGCGGTCGGGTTTCCAGG
>Ga0207683_10001178_pt1 | contig 23644 bp, 21 predicted proteins | sample KBSM73metaG_FD_184333 | JGI IMG/M metagenome (GOLD analysis project Ga0207683, IMG submission 184333) | Miscanthus rhizosphere microbial communities from Kellogg Biological Station, Michigan, USA - KBS M7-3 metaG (SPAdes) (version 2) | ecosystem: Host-associated > Plants > Roots > Rhizosphere >... | reverse complement strand
GGCTCGACCGTCACGCCTTTTCCCTTGAGCCAGCCAATTGCCTTGGCCACTTCGGCTGCTTTGCCGTCTATTTCGAGAGCGACGAGCCCCATGTTTGAAGTGACAGTAGAGCCGCGAATATTGAAGACGATGTCGAATTGCTTCGATAACATGCTCAATACCGGTTCTTTAATGAGATCCTGAGGAAACGTCAGATAGATTCGTTCCCGAACGATTTCTTGTTTGATTCGGCTGGCCATCGACTCTAGATCGAAAATTGCAGATTGCCGACCGACATCCGATCGCGCCAGCCCACCCATAAATTTGTCGTCAGGTATTTATCGCCGAAGTCTGGAAAAATGGTCACAATAGTCCCCTTACGGAGAGTCCGCGCCAGTTTGATGGCGGCAAACATTGCGGCTCCGGAAGACTGTCCGACAAGAATCCCTTCCTCCTGGCTTAGACGATACACGACCGAATAAGCGTCCTCGGTCGAGACGGCAATTTTGCCGTCCAATTTTTCTTCGTGATAAATTCCCGGCACAATGGAGCTCGCCATGTGCTTCAAGCCTTCGAGCCCATGGAGAGCGTCATCCGGTTCGACGGCAATCACCTGAATCTTCGGATTGACTTCCTTAAGGTAGCGGCCGGTGCCCATCACGGTTCCGCTAGTGCCGATCCCGGCAACGAAATGGGTCACGGCGCCGCGTGTCTGGCGATAAATTTCCGGGCCGGTGTTTTCATAGTGGGCCTGCGGATTCATCGGATTGAAATATTGATCCGGCTTGAAATATTTCTCTGCATCGCCCTCCAGAATTTGGCGGCACAAACGAATCGCACCATCGGAGCCTTCCAAGGCATCGCTGTAAGTAATCTTGGCCCCATAGGCGGCGATAATGTGTTTACGTTCGGTGCTGACATTGCCGGGAACCACCAGCTCGACCGGATAACGCAAAACACTGCCGATTAACGCGAGCGCAATGCCGGTATTGCCGGAGGTAGAGTCGAGAATGGTTTTACCAGGACGAAGTTTCTTCGTGCGTAGGCCTTCCTGCACCATGCGCAAGGCTGGCCGGTCCTTGACGGAGCCGCCGGGATTGAAACCCTCGAGTTTTGCGTAAATTTTTACACCGGCTGGAATTCCCTCGGTGACTCGACTGATGTCGAGCAACGGTGTGTTGCCGATGAGATCGAGAACGGATTCGACCTTTCGCAGCTCTCTAAGCTCTGAAACAAGACGCAAGTGAGGCGAGGGCAGCGCCATAACTGGCCGTGGCCTTAGTCGCCGCCCGCAATGGCCGGGACGATCGAGATATTGTCGCCTTCTTTGAGGGCGGTCTCGAGATTCTGTAAAAAACGAATGTCATCGCCGTTGACATAAACATTGACAAAACGGCGCACTTTCCCGGTGTCATCGCAAATTCGGTCCTTGATACCGGGATAATGTTTTTCCAGATCATCGACGATCGCTTGCATGCTGCTGCCCTGCGCGTCGACCTCATCGGCGCCGTTGGTAAATTTTCTGAGCGGGGTCGGAACACGCACTCGAACCGACATAAACATCCTCCTTAAAAAATTCTCGAAGCTGTGCTGCCCGTGGCGGGCGAATTAACAATAGTCCGTCATTCCAGTCCTTGCAAGGCGTTCGCGCAACGTCATTGAGTCCAGCGTCAAAGTCTTCAACCGGCAACCGCTGCGGCTCTTTTTGACGGCGTGAGCCGATCAAAAAGCTCATCGAAATTCTGCAACGTTGCATTGATCGTGTAGGGTTTCTCCACGGCCGAGGCGACAGTTTCCAGCGTTTTGTAACCATTGCCGGTGATGCTGATCACGATCGATTCATCGCGTGGAATGCGCCCGGTCTCGATGAGTTTTTTTGCGACGGCGACTTCGGTGCCTCCCGCGGGTTCGGTGAAAATTCCTTCGGTGCGCGCTAGCAGTTTTATGCCGTCAAGGATTTCCTCGTCGGTAGCACTTTCGCCCCAGCCGCCGGATTCACGCACGGCGCGAATGACATAGTAGCCGTCGGCCGGATTACCGATCGCGATGGAGCTAGCGATGGTGTTCGGCTTCACTGGACTCACGAGATCGGTGCCCTTATGAAGCGCGTTAATAATCGGAGCACAGCCGTTCGCCTGCGCAGAATAGATTTTGCACCCGGTATCTTGGACCAGGCCGACCGTAATGAGCTCTTCGAAGCCTTTGGCTAGTTTGGGCAGAATCGTGCCGCCGGCTGACGCGACGACGATGTGCTGAGGCAGCTTCCAACCGAGTTGCTCCGCAATCTCGAATGCGTGAGTCTTTGCCCCTTCGGAATAATACGGGCGCAGATTGACGTTGACGAAAGCCCAGCGGTATTTGTCGCCGATTTCGGTGCAGAGCCGATTGACATCGTCGTAATTGCCTTTGATCGCGACGGTTTTCGGTCCGTAAATACTCGAACCGATGATTTTCCCTTGCTCGAGCCCTTCGGGAATGAACACGTAACAATCGAGACCCGCGCGCGCGGCATGCGCTGCTACCGAATTGGCCAAGTTACCGGTGGACGCGCACGATACCGTCTCGAAGCCGAATTCGATGGCTTTCGAAATGGCAACGGATACCACTCGATCCTTGTACGAAAAAGTCGGGTGATTGACGGAGTCGTCCTTGATGTAAAGTTGCTCGACGCCGAGTACGGCGCCGAGGCGGTGCGCGCGGACCAATGGCGTAAACCCGGAGTACAAACCGACGCGCGGCTCGCCGTCGATCGGCAGCAATTCTCGATAGCGCCAGAGGTTATGCTCGCGCGCAGCGATTGTTGCGCGGCTGATGGATTTTTTTATCCGCTCATAATCGTATTGGATCTCCAGCGGGCCGAAGCAAGTATCGCAGACGTGCAACGGTTCCTGCGGGTAGCTTTGGCCGCATTCGCGACATTGGAGTCCAGTAACAAAGGTCATGAATTTCCCCTCAAGCGCGATCGGCCGATCGCCAATCCAATGAGGTGAGCGCGGATTCTTGACCGCAGCTCGTACACTGCGCTCTTCTGCTGATTTCAACGGTGTGAAACTTCATCATCCTCGCATCGTATGTGAGCAGCCGATCACTCAGCAATCCGTCTTCGAAGCCAGCCAGATATTTGATCGCCTCGGTTGCCTGGATCGTCCCGATGGTTCCGGCGATCGCGCCGAGAATGCCGGATTGTTGGCAGTTCAAAATCTCCTCGGGTGGTGGAGGCGCATCGAAAAGACAGCGGTAGCATGCGGTCTTGCCGGGCAACACGGTCATGGTCTGCCCCTGCAGCCGAACAATGCCGGCGTGGGAGAAAGCAATGCCCAGACGAATTGCGACATCGTTCACGAGGAATTTCGTTTCAAAGTTATCGCTGCCATCGATTATAAAATCGTAACTGGCGGCGATTTCCGCGGCGTTGGAGCTTTCGAAGCGTACGCAATACGTTTTCACCTCGACGTCCGGATTGAGATCGTGCAATTTCCGACCGGCAGATTCTACTTTCGGCCGGCCAATATCATGGGTTGCGTGCAGGATCTGGCGTTGCAAATTTGATAGTTCGACCCGGTCTGGATCGACGATTCCAACGGTTCCGATTCCAGCGGCAGCCAAATAGAAGGCCGCGGGTGAGCCGAGACCCCCTGCGCCAATGACCAGAACACGCGATTGCATAAGACGGATCTGCGATTTGCCGCCCAGATCAGGAACCAAGATTTGTCGGCTATAGCGCTCGATCTGGTCCGTGGAAAGTCTGGTATCCTTAGCCATATACAAAAAAACCTCTTCTCACATAGATAAGAAGAGGTTGAGAGAGAACCTCACCTTATCTTTGCTCCCGAAACGGGAGCGGGACTTAGCACCAGCGATCCATATATTGGATCCGGTTGCTGTGGCTTCGAAGGGCCTATCCCTCCACCACTCTGGATAAGGGGCCGTAGCACTCAAGCTATCCCAGCCAGTTCGGCATGTCAAATCGATAGCAATAACTACAGGTTGATTCTGATATGGCTTCGTCGAGCTCAAGGCGATTTCCCTCTTGAACTTCGGAGATCGCGGTGCAATGTTGCGCCAGGATTGCGAGCGTCCGATTACAGAAAAACCCATATGGGGATCACACAGGAAATTGCCCGCTACGTCGCAGGGACACGCTACCGCGATATTCCCGGCGACGTGATCCAACTGGCGCGTGGCTTTATTCTCGACGGGCTTGGCGTAGCGTTAGCCGGGTCAACCGACGAGTGCGCGCGGATCGTCCAACGGCAGATTCGCCAGACGGGCGGCAGTGCGGAATGCTCTGTACTCGGCACTTCTGTTCTGGCGCCGGCAGCGAAAGCCGCATTGGCCAATGGCGTTGCCGGTCACGCAATGGATTACGATGACACCCAACTATCAACGTCTAAAGAAGCGGTTTATGGGCTATTGACCCATCCGACCACGCCGGTGCTGGCGGCGGTTTTAGCGCTCGGCGAAAAACAAAAAATCACCGGCGCGGAGTTTCTTTTAACATACGTTTTGGGAGTGGAAGTCGAATGCCGCATCGCCGATGCGATCAATCCGCGCCATTACCAATCGGGTTTTCATTCCACGGCGACAATGGGCGGTCTCGGCGCAGCGATGGCGGCGGGTAAAATTCTCGGTCTCAAAGAACCACAGCTGCTTACGACATTGGGGATCGCAGCAAGCATGGCGTCGGGTCTCCGGGAAAACTTCGGCACGATGACCAAACCACTGCACGCGGGGCGGGCCGCCGAGAACGGCGTCACCGCCGCCCTGTTGGCGCGTGACGGGTTTACCGCTGCCCCGAATATCCTCGAAGCCGGCCGTGGCTTTTTCAACGCAATGGCCGGCGGTTATGATGACAGCAAGATTGGAGGCCGTTTGGGGTCGCCGTATTTTATGAAACAGCCGGGTATTTCTATCAAACCATATCCTTCGGGCTCGCTTTCCCATCCGGCGCAGGATCTAATTCTGGATTTGGTCAAAGAGCATGATGTCAAAGCGGAAAACATCGAACGGATCGATGTCGGCACCAACTCGAATGTGCCGAACGCGCTGATCTATCCGATGCCGAAGACGGCGTTGGAGGGAAAATTCAGCATCCCGTTCTGTATGGCCATCGCCGTCCTCGAGCGCAAAGCGGGGATAGCGCAGTTTCATGACCGTAAGGTACGAGCTAAAAATGTCATCGAGTTGATGAAGCGGGTAACGCTCTATGTCGATGAAGAGTTGGAACGACTCGGCTACGATCAGGTGCGCTCTAAAGTTCGTATCAAGCTCACAGACGGACGGATCTTGGAAGGACGTTACGATGTTGCGCGCGGCCATCCTTCCAAGCCGATGACCTGGGCGGAGCTTACGGAGAAATTCCGCGATTGCGCCGGTTTGGTTCTGTCGCGGAAGAATATCGACAAAACGATTCGGCTAGTTGAACAGTTTCAGGATCTAAAAAGCCTGCGACCTCTCATGAGTACACTGACCAAATGAGTGGTCTTATCGTCGCCCACGGCTGACTGAAGGGAGTAAAGAGACGAGCGAACGTTGAATGGAAACTTACTCGGAAACCATAGGGCGATTCGCCGGAGAGCTTAAACTCGCAGATGTGCCGCCGGCGGTAGTCGAAAAAGCCAAGCTGGTTTTTCTCGACACAATTGGGATCGCACTGGCATCGTCAACGATGGATTTCGGCCTGATGGCCATCAATGTGGCGCGAAAACTCGGCGGGCCAAAGGCAAGCCTGTTGATCGGTACGTCTGATCGTGTGGCTGCTGCCAATGCGGTGATCGCCAACGGCACGTTGGCGCATGGCCTCGATTACGACGATACTCTCGAAGAGGCGATTGTTCATACCGGATGCTGCGCGGGCATAACCGCGCTCGCCGCCGGCGAAGAGGTCGGCGCCACCGGCGCCGCGGTGCTTGAAGCGGCGATTGTCGGCACGGAAGTTCTCTGCAAAGTGGGTCTCGTGGCGCCGGGCAAATTTCATGCGCGCGGGTTTCACCCGACCGCAATCTGCTCGACCTTCGGCGCCGCTGCCGCCGCGGGCAAGCTCTATGGGCTGAATGTGAATCAGTGGGTCGATGCCTTCGGCTTGTGCGGGAGCCAGAGCTCGGGGATCATTGAATATCTCGCCGACGGCACCTGGACGAAGCGCATCCATCCCGGATGGTCGGCGCACGGCGGGGTGATTGCGACGCTGCTTGCGAAGGAGGGTTTTCGCGGGCCGGCGAAAGTGCTCGAAGGCACGCACGGTTTTTTCAGCGCGTTCGGCGGTAAGAACGATTACGACTTTGAAAAGATTCTTGAGCTCGGGCAGCGCTGGGAAATACCGCGATTGACGTTCAAGTCGTATCCGTGCGGGTCGATTTCTCATCCCTATATGGATTGCGCGCTCAGGATAAAACAAAAGCATTCGCCGCATCCCGATCAGATTATGGAAGTGATCTGCCGGACTGCCGAAGGTCCCGTGCACCGCCTCTGGGAACCGCTGGCAAATAAGCAAAAGCCGGTGAGCTCCTACGGGGCGAAATTCAGCCTTCCTTACAGTATCGCGGTAATGCTGATTCGCGGTCGGGCGGGACTGGAGGAATTCTCGGAGTCGGCGATTCGCGATCACGAGTTGCTCGCTCTTGCCGCAAAAGTTCGTTACGAGATCGATCCGACGATTGATTATCCGCGCCATTTTGAAGGGCACGTGCAGTTAAAAATGAAAGATGGAAGCGTCTTCACGGAGGATCAGCTTCACCCGCGGGGCGGCTACGAAGATCCGCTCCCACCGGAAGAAATCGAAGCAAAGTTCCATGCCAATGCGCGGCTGGCGCTGGCCGAGCATGACGTTGAGGAGATCATTCGATTGGTACAGCAACTCGAGGCTTTGCCGTCTATCAGTCGGTTGACTGAAAAGTTTATTCCGTAATAATGGCCCCGCTCGAATCGCGCGTTCGGCAAGCGACACGCCATATAGGGAGAGAAACATGAAAAGATTCGGTTTTTGTCTCATCGCAGTTTGCAGCGTGATTTTTTCAGCAGTGCCGGTCCTCGCGCAGGATGCCGCACTCGTGCAGGCTGCACGGAAGGAAGCCAAGGTGGTCTGGTACACCTCTCTGGCGTTGCCGTCCTCCACCGCGATTAGCCATTACTTTCAGCAGAAGTACAAAGGTGTTGAGGTGGAGGTTCATCGCACGGGATCGCAGCGAGTTTTGCAACGGGTCATGCAGGAAGCGACCGCCGGCATCAAGAACGTCGATCTAATTCACACCTCCGATGCGGGAAATTACGAACTGATGAAAGCAAAGGGATTGCTGCTGAAATACACGCCACAGAGCGTCGCTGCGTTTCCCGAAGGTTTCAAAGATAAGGCAGGCTTCTATTACGGCATGCGGGCAACGCTTTCAGTGATCGCCTACAACCCCAAAACTGTCGCGGACAAGGACGCGCCGAAAACTTGGAAGGACCTGCTCAACTCCCAATGGAGCGGTAAAGAAGTGACGGCGCATCCGGGCTACAGCGGGATCATTATGACGCACGTGCTGGCGCTACTGAATGTCTACGGATGGGATTATTTTCGCGATCTGGCAAAAAACAAATTGCACATTGTGCAATCGGCCAACGATCCGGCAGGCGTCGTCGCCTCCGGAGAACGGCCCATCGGCGTGAACGGCGCTGAATACTTTTATTACAAGACTTTAAAGCAGGGCAATCCAGTTAAAATTGTCTATCCCAAAGAAGGGGTGCCACTGGTGGTGTCACCGATCGCGATTGCCAAGGATGCCCCTCATGCGAACGCGGCGAAGCTGTTTTTGGAATACATTTTCTCCAAAGAATCGCAGCAACTGCTCGCCGATAAGGAGGGTCTCTACACCGGACACCCGGAGGTGACTTATCCCTCGGACAAACCTAAGCTCAAAGATCTGAAGCTTTTGTCCTCGGATGCCGATGAGCTGGAGAAGCGCAGTGCCGAAATTAAGAAACGGTTCACCGAGTATTTCGGCGCATAAACATCGTTTGCGTGAACGTGTCGGTGCCCGAGGACGATTGCTCGGCCGTCACTGACTCGGCTCAGTTCTAAGGGCGAATCATTCCATTCATGGCAAGCCGAACGGATACTCTTGCTAGAACCCGGCAGATGAACTGGTCGGCGCTTCGGCTGAGCGATCCGACTCTACCGGTCTGGGTTAGCGCGGCTCTTCTGCTCGTTTTCTTGATGCTTTTTCCGCTCGCGGCGATTTTTCGTACCAGCTTGTGGGATGAGCACGGCTTGAGCCTGAGTCGCTATGTTGAAGTCTTCAGCAACGAACAATTTCTCAAAGCGATTTGGAACACGTTAATTATTTCCATCTGGGTCGGCGTAATCTCCGTCGTCGTCGGAGCGCTCTTCGCCTGGCTCGTGACGCGGACCGATTTACCTTGGAAGAAGGTAATTCGCGCGTTGGTAATGGCCTCGTTCGTCACGCCGCCATTTTTGGGCGCATTCGCGTGGACGCTACTGGCCGGACCCAATGCCGGATCGCTCAACAAGCTTTACCGCGCTATCACCGGCGCAGAAAATGCGCTGTTCAATATTTTTTCCATGCCGGGGCTGATCTTTGTTATGGCCCTGTACAGCTTTCCCTTCGTATTTGCGATGATCGCCAACGTCTGCGAGCTGATCTCGTCCGATCTCGAAGATGCCGCGGAGATTTTGGGTGCGAATAAATGGCGCATTGCCGTGACGGTGACGCTACCCTTGGCCCTGCCGGCACTGCTCAGCGGTTTTATTTTGGCCTTCCTACAATCGTTGTCTCTCTTCGGCGCGCCGGCGATTCTCGGACTTCCCGCCGGATTGCACACGATCACCACCCAGATCTGGGCGTTGTTTCAGTATCCGCCCCGGCTGGATATGGCGGCCGCATTTTCCGTGCCGTTGCTTTTGGCGACGATGGGTTTGATTGCCGTGCAAAAAAGGATGCTCGGACGAAAGGGCTTCAGCACGGTCGGCGGCAAAGGAGGGCAACGGCGCTTGATCAATCTCGGAAGAGGACGAATGGCCGCGCTGACCTTTGTTTTAGCCATTTTGTCGCTTTCCGTGTTTCTACCCTATTGGATTCTGCTCAAGGCAGCGCTCTCGCAAGCGTGGGCTTTGCCGCTCACCTGGGATAATTTCACGCTCAAGAATTTCTCATTTGCGTTTTTCGAATACGGCGACACGCAGCTTGCGATCTACAATACTTTTAAACTAGGAATTCTTACCGCAACCATCGGCACATTCCTCGCGACCTTGATCGCCTACATCACGAATCGCAATCTGTTCATCGGCGCGCGTTATCTGACGTTTTTCGCGTTGGCACCCTTGGTCATCCCCGGCATCGTCTTGGCCGTCGGATTGTTCATCGCCTACACCCGTCCGCCGCTCGTGCTCTACGGCACTATCTGGATCATGTTCGTGGCATTTTTGACTAAAGAAATGCCCATCGGCTTTTCCCAGGCGGAATCCACTTTCAAGAGCATTCATCCCGAGCTCGAGGACGCGAGCCGGATTCTCGGCGCCAATCGGCTGCTGTCGCTCAAACAAGTCACGGCGCCGCTGGCGCGGTCGGGACTGATCGCCGCCTGGTCATTTATCTTCATCGGAGTGATCCGCGAGCTAAGCGCGGCGATTCTCCTGTTCGCGCCACAATCGAAGGTCGTATCCGTGGTCATCTTCGACCTCAAGGAAGAAGGGCAGGTGGGCGTGATCGCGGTGCTGGGAATTCTTCTCTTGCTCGTTTCCTTCGCGGTCATTCTTACCGTGCACTGGCTCGGGGGACGTGATGTGATGGGGACGCGAGAATAATCCATGGCGATTGTCTCGATTCGGGCTCTGACAAAAAGGTTCGCTGACACCGCTGCGGTGAACGATCTCGATCTCGAAATAGGCGACGGTGAATTCGTTTCTCTGCTAGGTCCATCCGGGTGCGGTAAAACCACGACACTAAGACTGCTCGCCGGTTTCCTTCAGCCCGATGCGGGGGAGATTCGGGTGGCCGGCGACGTGATATCATCGGCGAATTTGCTGGTGCCGCCGGAGCGACGCAATATGTCGATGATCTTTCAGAGCTACGCCGTCTGGCCCCATATGACCGTAGCGCAGAACGTCGCGTACGGTCTCAAATTCAAGCGCCTTTCTCGTCATGAGATCGAACAAAAACTCGCCAAACTGCTTGGCGTGGTGCATCTTGCAGAGCTCAAAGATCGCTACCCGGGAGAGCTCTCCGGGGGGCAGCAGCAACGAGTGGCTCTGGCGCGCGCGCTGGTCGTCGAGCCGCAGATTCTTTTAATGGACGAACCGCTCAGTAACTTGGATGCGAACCTGCGCGAAGAGATGCGCTTCGAAATTCGCCGGCTGCACGAGGAATTCAAAATCACCACTGTCTATGTCACTCATGATCAGGCCGAGGCGATGGCGACGTCGGATCGGATCGCGGTAATTGATCGCGGACGTATGGTACAAGTCGGCAAGCCCGGCGAAATTTTCGACCGGCCAAAAACCCGCTTCGTGGCGGAATTCGTCGGCAAAGCGAATATCCTCATCGGTAGTTACGATGGCCACGGAGTTTTACAGCTGAAAGATGGAACGAAGATACGGGTAAGTGCCGATGGCGCATCCGCGGGGACGACGCAGGTTGCCGTCTGTTTACGGCCACACAATGTTGTGCTCGTTGCCGATGATATCGAAGCGCGCAAGCTTGCCGACCAAAACTACAACATTTTTCGCGGCACGATCCGGCGTTCCATCTACTTCGGAGACTCAGTGGACTACATGCTCGATTTATCGAGCGAGGGAATGCTCCGCGTCGTTGCTCCCCCGAACGAGCTTTTCGCGCCAGGCCAACAGATCTATGCCGCCGCTCGTCCCGATGCATGTGTGATCGTGCGCGATTAACTGACGGAATTGGAAATCCTTTGCTCGAAGGCAGATAACTTTTTTAGAAATGGCCGGCCGCTTTCCAATCGGCGTCGTTTGCGGTTCAATATGCTCATAGAGGCGAAGGAGGTCGGCGACCAATAACCAAAACGGTTTATTTCACTTAAGCGTGCCCATGATTTCCCGGTACGTGCGGCGCACGCCGACTTCCCTTTGAGATTTGTATCCCTGCATCTGTTCGTATTGAGGAAACTTGATTGCGGCGACGGCCTGATCTTCCGTCGCTCCGCGGTCGATTTCTTTTTGAACTGCGTCGCGCAGATCGACCAGCATCTGGCGAAAACGATGGAGCCCCTGGCGCGTTTCTTTTGGGTCTTCGGGAATGGGGCCGTGCCCGGGCACGAAGATGTCTGCCGGCAGCGCTTCGATAGCGTCCAGTGTTTTTAGCCAGCTCACTCCATAGCCATCGTTGATGTAGAGAAACTGGTCGGAGAAATAAAGCTCGCTCACATAAGCAATCCGGTCTTGCGGCACGAAAATGATGCTGTCGCTTTTCGTGTGTCCCTTGCCTAAATAAAGAACCTGAATCTCTTTGCCGCCGAGATAGATCGTCAGGCGATCGCGGTAGGTGATTTGCGGAAGCCTGGCCTTTTGTTCGTCTGGCGATACTTGGTCTCGCTGCATTTGGGCGAGTAAATCGGTCCGGTAATCCGCGTGACCGATCTTGACTACGTCGGAGTAAGCAACGTTGCCCCAAGTATAATTATTATGGAAAGTTGAGGAGACCAGAAAGCGAACCGGTTGCTTGATCTGAGTCGCGATCGCTTCGCGCTCTTTCCGTGCGATGGCTTCAGAAGTCAGCGCATCGAGAACGATGACGCCGTCCCCGGTGGCGATCACTCCGCTATTAAAGCTCGTCGATGAGAACACATAATAGCCGGGGATGAGCTGTCGCAGAGCGCCGGAGCGATTGCGCTCCGCCGGTGTAAGCCTAGAGCCGTCGCCCTCCTGAGCTTTGACCGGGAGGACAAACAGCACGACGGCCACCATGCATATTACAGCAGTGATGGATTTGGACATCTTCATCCTCCTGTATCGAGTTGAGGATTTAGGCGGGGTTTATCTCCGTTACGTCTGTGCGCATTTCCCATACGCGCAATACGGAGAACGGCCGAGCGATGGTGACTTCTAAGGATTAACGTCTCGGAAATGACCTGTCGGACGCTATCAATTACTTTCGAATGCTCGGAAAACGTCGCTCTACTTTAGGCTAGTTTTCCCAAACCGGCTTAACCGCGGTGTCGAGCCATTTACGTGCATCTTCGATATAATCCTTGTTCGACACCACGATTGGTTTGACCTTTGGACCCCAGCCGTTCTCCATCGAGGTTTTGGACTTGAAGCCTTTGCGGGAACTCGCTCGACCTACAGCATCGACCACCGCTTGGCCTTCGGGTGAAGTGAGCCATTCGGCAAAAAGCTTCGCCGCTGTCGGATGAGGCGCTTTGGCATAGATGGCGGCTTGTTGCGGCGAGACGACAGGTGCCGCGCCTCGGGCAAAGTCAACCGGACTTCCGACCTCCTTTTCATGGACGACGTCATGGAAAAGCGCCGGCATGATAATCGAGTATTCTCCCGCAACTAACAGCCGAAACATCGCGCTTGTGCTTTTGTGCACCGGCACGTTCAGGGATTTCAGCCCTTTGATAAAGTTGGCGAATCGGGCGTCGTCTTTCCACTCGTCCTTGAACGCCGCGAGCATTGAGCTTAGCGGACCGGCTCTCATCGGGTCGTCCAAGGCCACAATGCCTTTGTATTTGGGATTGGTCACGTCCTCCCAACTCTTCGGTGCCTCTTCGCGCTTGAGTTTCTTTGTGTTGTAAGCGAGCGCCTGAATCTGCAGACTTACGACGGGAGCAATTGCATCGTTAACGAAAAGCGCGCTTCCCTGAACGGTTTGATAAGCCTGCGTTGCTCCGGCGTTGTGCAGAACCAGCGGCGCCTCGGTAACGATCACATCCACGCTGGGTTGGTTTCCTTGATACTCGGTTAGGGTGCGGGTCACTACTTCGGACCGCGTCGCTTGCCAGTAGGAGGCCGTAATCCCGGGAAACCGTTTAGTGAAGGCTTCGGTGAGCGAGCGAATGTGATCGACGTCCCAAACCGTGTAAACGACCAGCGCGCCTTCCTGTTTGGCCTTGGGGTAAAACTCTTTGGCCAGTTTCTCAAAACGAGGATCGGTTTCCTGCCGCTGTGGAGCGGCGGCGAATGAGTTGCCGATTAGAAGGACCAAAATCAAAGCCGGTAAGATCAATTGCTTCGCCATGTGGACTCCGTTTCTTGGATCGCGCCGCAATGGAAATTTTTTAGAGACGAACGTTCAGTCCGAGTTCCTGTAATGGCGCACCGTATTCGAGTCTTCGTTGGTTAGTCAAGTACCCGTACGTGAGACGCATCGCTGGCTCCCTCTAGCCGAAACGAATGAAACCTCCTATCACGCGGAGGAATTTCTCGATGCAGTCATGGTTTTTCACACACGCAGAAAAAAAAGTGCGATTGAATTTACTGAAAAATCGTTAACCGATTTCTGGCACCGTGGTTGCACAATGAAGGGGCAGTCCATTGCTTGTGGGCGAATAAAAATTAGGGGGGCAAAACGATGGGCAGTATTTTTTACATAATTGGAGTCGTGGTCGTCGTATTGTTTATTCTTGGGTATCTGGGCCTCCGATAAGGAGAGCCACTAGCCGAAGGGGGAAATAATAATGAATGAGGATGTATTCGCCGGACAATGGCGAGAATTGAAGGGGACACTCAAATCGTGGTGGGGCAGTCTGAGTGATGACGACTTTGAATGGGTGGGCGGTCAGAAGGATCGGCTGATCGGGTTATTGCAGCAGAAGTACGGTTGGACTCGTGAGCAAGCGCAGCAGGATGTCGATCGCCGCCTCCAAGAGTATCAAGGCTCGGGTATGGGCGGTCTAAATGATCTCAAGGCGAAAACCTATGCCGCGGGCGAAACTGCTGCAAATAAAGCGCGCGAAGCATTTTCGTCGGCTGCAAACGGGTTTGAGAGCGCTCGGTCATACGTCACCGAGAACGATTTCAGCACGATGGCGGCAGACTTCCGGGACTTTGTCCGAAAGTATCCTTTCCAGACGGTGCTTATTGCCGCGGGTTTGGTTTACCTGTTATTCCGAGGGCGCGATCGCGATTAAGTGCTGACTTGGCACCCCGAAGCTTTTGGTGGGGAGCCGAAAGGCTCCCCACATTTTTGCCTAACGCGCAACGACGTTTGCTCAACCGGCGTTACCCCGGGAAGGACGATAGTCCTGGCGTGATAAGCGTCCGCTTAGCGCATTAACCTCGTAAACTCTTAATTACTTCTGGTAATCGGGCGGGCATCGGCCGAGCGAACATAGCCCGGAGGGTTGCCGTGCTTTGAGTGTACCTCGAGCCACTCGCCGCGAGGGTTGACCACGTTGATGCGCGTTCCTCCGCGGATTTGCGAAATCACCCGGGCCTGAGACGACGGGTTATCGTAGACCGAAGTCTCGCGGACCGTCTCATAGACACCTGCTTCAGTTCGGCGCGTAGTGGGTAACGGCGCAGGATAAGATTGGGATGAGGCTGCGCGAGATCCAACTCGCGTGGCGCCGGCCGATCTGGTTGTGTTCAGGCGCTCGACTTGATGGTTCGCAGCCGCGAGATGCTGCTGTGTAGCGGCAACCGTTTTCTGACTCTCTTGAAGCTTGTTCTTTAATTCGGCGAGCTGATTTGTATTCTCGTTCAGTTGTTGGCGTAGGCGGCTCATCTGGGTTTCCTGATTTTGGATCATCTGATCTTTGGTTTGGAGGCGTTTCGAGTAAGCCTCCGCCGTGAGGGCCATCTCTCTTCGTTGTATGTAAGCGCCAGCATAAAAGCCCAGCAAAACCAGAAGCAGAGTCGCGGCCGGCCAAACAAATCTGGCAGCGATGGGCGATCTTTTGCTGCGCTTCAAATCAGTTGGCCGCTCGGACACTGGCGTATTTCGATTGAGCCAGTGGGGTGCGGAATCCGCAGAGAATTCTGCCTTGCAATAGGGACACTTCGCTGAATTCTCTTGGATCGTATTGGCGCAATTCGGGCAAAGCCGCGCGTCACTGCTAGTTTGTTCGATCATCATTATTAATCCTTTGAGCGTTCGACCATTCGATAGGGATTTAGACGTTTGACATGCTCGAATGTGAGCGGGCGGCAGCCTGGTTAAGAGGGTGGCCTTAGAGAAGAGAGGCTATCTTTGTCCCCTAGGGGCTCTGGGCGGGGGTTTTCGCGGTTCTTCGTTCTCAGGCAAGCAAAGGTAAGTCATCGAGCTGTTATTGCTCGTAAACGTCACACTGTTGCCTTCGAATTTCGCATCTTTGAATTGGCGCCACATGTCCAGCTTGTCTTTGACACTCGCCTGGCACTTTTCTTCGGAACCGAGCCCCGGCGCAGGCAACCAGTTGTCCGAAGTCGCGGTTTGGGTTCGCGTCCAGAGGGTCCATAGTAAGAGGATGCTCATGGGCCACAATTTATTCATATCGCCTTCATTTGCCGATGCATGTTAGACGATCCCTTATAAAAACTGGCTATTTTGGCTGGCGGCTCATTCTATCATCCTCTAGTTTCGTGTGGTTACCATTTTTTGCCTCCATTTCACAATGGAAAAACGGATTTGCCAACCCGAACGGTGCTTGACACATACCTTCTCTGAGGCGTAGACGGTGACGAGAGCAGTCAGGGAGGAACGCGTATGGCCAACTCATTCGAAGTGATCGACGCCGACGGGCACATTACCGAAGAAGACAATCAACTCAAGAAATATATGGAAGCGAAATACCGTGACCGAGCGGCCACATTGACGCCCCGCGATAGTTGGGACCGCTCTTTGAGCGGCAAGTTGGGTACCCGAGCGCGGGACGCCAAAAGCTGGCTGGAGGCGATGGATAAAGGGGGTGTTTCGACAGCGGTGCTCTATCCGACCAACGGATTGAGCGTGGGCTGGATCCGGGAGCCTGATGTCGCGGTCGCTTATTCCAAGGCCTGGAATGATTTCTGCGCGGAAGAATTTCAAAAGGTCAGCCCGCGGCTGAAATGCGTCGCCTTGGTGTCATTTCAAAATGTGCCTGAGGCGGTGAAGGAGCTGCGTCGCGCGATCAACGAATTGAAGCTGGTTGGTTTGATGCTCCCGGCAGTGGGACTTCGTTTGCCGCTCGGGCACGAAAGCTTCTGGCCGATTTATGAAGAAGCCGAGAAGCTCGACTGCATGGTCGGAGTCCACGCCACGGTACGCGGTCCGCATTATTTTGCCGGTGACATGTTCGATCAATTCATCGAAGTGCACACGCTGTCCCATTCGTTCGCGCAAATGATGCAAGCCTGCAGCATGATGTTTCGCGGCGTCTTCGATCGCTTTCCCAAGCTGCGCGTCGCCTTTATGGAAGCAGGTTGCAGCTGGGCGCCGTATTGGTTCGGCCGGATGAACGAAGAATGGGAGAAGCGCGGCGAAGTGGAAGCACCGATGTGCAAGAGAAAACCGACGGAATATCTCAAGGACGGCCGCATCTATTTTCACGCCGAAGACTACGAACCGATGATCGGCGCCACCACGGAGGTGATGACGCACAAAGTCATCTATTACGCGTCCGACTACCCCCACTGGGACACCGAGTTCCCGGAAAATATCGAGCACCTCGGGCGGCGCAAAGACTTGAACGACGAAGCCAAGCGCTGGCTATTCGCCGAAAGCGCCAAAAAACTTTACAACTTGCAATGAGGTTTTGATGGCGCCGAAAAGAAAAATCTGCGTCACCGGACCCATGCGCATCAAGCTCGCAGAGAAAATGCTGCGCGATGAGGGTTGCGAGCTGGTGCTCGGAAAACCACAGGACGACTTTCGCGAGTTTCGCTACGAACGCAAGGATTTAGTTGGACTGATCGGCGACTGCTCGATTGTTTATCCCTCCGGTCGCGACATGATCGGCGGTGACATTCTCGACTCGTGTCCCGACGTTCAGGCTGTGGTCAAATCGAGCATCGGTATCGAAACTGTCGACGTCGATGCCGCAACAGATTTGGGTATTCTTTGCTGCAATAGTCCCACAGTCGAGAACTACATGGGGGTTGCCGAGGCGACCATGGGATTGATTGTCGCGCTGTTCAAACGGTTGAAATTGAACGAAACCGTCATCCGTAACGGCGGCTGGAAGGAGCTCAACAATCGCGGCACCTTGATGCTCGGCAGAACCGTCGGAATCATCGGCGTCGGCCGCATCGGCCAGAACGTGGCCAAGCGTCTCGGCGCCTGGGGCATGAAGGTGCTTGGATACGATCCCTACGTGAAGCAGGAAACCGTTGCCTCACTCGGCGTCAAAATGGTTTCCTTCGAAGAGCTGCTGCACGAATCGGATCTCGTCACGCTGCACGTGGTTTTGACCCGCGAAACCCGCGGCATGCTTGGCATGCGCGAATTCAAGATGATGAAGCCGACTGCTTTTATTGTGAACACCTCGCGCGGCCAAGCTTTGAAGGAGACCGACTTGGTAGAAGCCCTTAATGAAAACATTATTGCTGGTGCGGCGCTGGATGTTTTCGCGCGAGAGCCGCTGCCACTCGATAGTCCACTGCGTCAAGTCGATCCGCTCCGGTTGCTTCTCACGCCGCATAATATTGGCGCCAATCCCGGATCGGCGGAGGCCGGGCAGAAAATGGCCGCCGAAAGTATGCTGGCAATTCTCGACGGCAGAATTCCCGATACCATCGTCAACCCGCTGGCGATTCCACGTTGGAAAGAACGTTTCTGGTCGTAGACCGAGGCGAATTTTATTGAAACTAGCCGTTGTGCCGTGTTTGCTTCCTCCGTCTAGCAACGGGATGTTAGGAGGATAGCAAGAAGGAATTTCTCGCCTCAGGCTCGAAATGACACCAAACACAGCTTAGCCATGTGAACTCGCCCCCCGGTTTCTCATGGGCCCAAAATCTAATTACACATCATTTATTGCCGCCCTAGTGTTAGCGGTTTGCATAGCGGTGGTCGCGCCGTCGTCATTTGCCGCGAGCGCGATAATTCGTGTCGGTTATCCACAGCCGAGCGGGGCGATGCTGCCACTGTGGCTCGTCAGCGAAGCCAAGCTCGATCAGAAGTACGGGGTGCCGGTGCAGAACATTTTCATTTCCGGCGCTGCGCGTATGAACCAATCTATGGTTGCCGGCGATATCGATATCGCAAGCATCGGCGGCGCCGTCGTGAACACGGTTTTGGCAGGCGGCGATCTGGTCGCGGTCGCGGTAGGGGTGCCAACGTACGGGTTTTCTCTTTATGCCCGGCCGGAGGTCAAAGACATCGCAAGCCTGCATGGGAAACTGGTCGGCATCATGAGCAAGGGCGCATCATCGGAGCACGCAGTCATTGCGCTTTTACAGCGTCACAATCTACAGCCGGGGAAAGACGTGAAGTTTATTTATCTTGGCGGCGTTCTCGAGGTGCTCGCAGCGATTGATCGCGGGATCGTTTCCGCCGGTGTCTTATCGTCGCCGACGACTTTGGCGGCGCGCCGATTGGGACAGAAGGAGTTAGTGAATATTGCCTCACTGAATCTACCCTATATGCATAGTGGAGTGGCGACCCGGCGCCTGTTCACCCGCCAGCACCCAGATTCGCTAAAAGCTTATCTCCGCGCCTATATCGAGGCCATTAAAATCGCCAATGAGGATGGCGCGACGAGCAAGCGGACCTTGGCGCGTTACCTTGTTACCAACGATAGCGCGATTCTCGACGAAGCGTATCAAACCTTTCGCGGCATTTTTCCGCGCGTGCCTTACGTCACTGAAGACTATATCAAATCGGTTTTAGCGGTTTCGGACAACCCCAAAGCCGCCAGCGCCAATCCCAGGAATTTTATGGATAACCGTTTTTTGAAGGAGATCGACGACAGTGGCTTTGTCCAGGAACTCTATGCGCGCCGTTAGATCACTCCGCGTTGATTCCGTGCTGTCTTCATTAACTGTAGCCTTTCAAAGCTTTAAAAATATTTTTCTGGCATCGTCATCCCCGAATGTACTTACGGCGATCATCGATGAAGCGTACGACACTTTTCGAGGAATTTTTCCCAAAGTGCCTTATTTTACCGAGGACAATATTCGCGCGGTGCTGAGCGTGGCGGATCACCCCAAAGCGGCGAGCGCAGATCCGAAAGAGTTCTTTGACAATCGCTTTATTAAGGAGTTAGAAGATACAGGGTTTATCAAGGAGCTTTATGAGCAAAAATAACGCAGCCGGTGCTATGAATAATTTCATCATGGCATTGATGCTGACGACTTTAATAGCTCCCGGAGTATGTCGTGGCGCCGATGCCCTCGTCGGCATCCATTCCGCCCGCGTCATGTCTCAATCTATGCCCTGGATGGCGCAGGAAGCCGGGCTCTTCAAGAAATACAATATCGACTTCAATCTGGTATTTATCTCGTCTTCGAGCATCGTGACCGCCGCACTGTTGGGCGGTGATGCAGAGATGACGATCACCGGTGGCATCGGTAATGTCGCTGCGTACGCGCGCGGTTCCACCGATGTCGTGTTCATTGGCGGGGTGAAGAACACTATGACCCAGACGCTGGTCGCGGGCGGCAATATCAAACGGCCTGAAGACCTCAAGGGCAAGAAGATTGGCGTCAGCCGAATCGGCGGCAACTCGCACTATTTCACGATTCAGGCGCTGCGCCGTTATAACATGGACGCAAGCAAGGATGTGCAGTTCATTCAGACCGGCGGCGACCCCGAAACCTTGGCGGCTTTCATGAGCGGGTCCATTGACGTCGCGAACTTGACGCCGCCCACAGATGCGCAGGCGATCGCAAAAGGTTATCACTATGTGATCTATGGACCTGATCTGAAAATTCCCTATGCGGCCACGGCATTCGTCACCAAGCGCTCCGTCATCGCCAAACGCCCGCAAGTGATGACTAATTTTATGCACGCGATGGCGGAAACGGCAAAGCTCATGCACACGGATCGCGAGTTTGTCTATAAAGTGCTGGGAAAATATCTGCGCATTACCGATCGCAATGTATTGGAGTCCGCTTACAACGCTGAAATTAAAGTCCTGGAGCCGCGCCTGGTCATCAAAACCGAGGCTCTGCAAGCGATTCTCGACGAGCTCGCCCAGACCGATCCACGTGCGAAAAAGGTCAAACCGCAAGAGCTCATCGACACGCGCTATCTCGATGAAATGGAAAAAACCGGATTCTTCGATCAGCTGTGGGGTAAAAAATCATAATGCTGCGCCGCATAATTTCTCTAGTGCTGTTCTGTCAGATGGTAGCTCCCGTCGGGCTCTCGGCCGCGGAAAAAATGGTCGGCATTCACTCCGCCCGAGTCATGTCGCAGTCGTACCCGTGGATTGCCGAGGAAGCCGGCTTGTTCAAAAAATACAACATTGACTTTGAACTGGTATTCATCGCTTCTTCCGGGATCGTTACGGCAGCTCTGTTGGGTGGGGATGCGGATATGACGCTCACTGGAGGCGTCGGCAATGTACGTGCGTACGTGCAAGGCTCGACGGACGTGGTGTTCATTGGCGATGTCAAGAATACTATGACCCAGACGTTGGTCGCGGGCGGCAATATCAAGAAACCGGAAGACGTCAAAGGAAAGAAGATCGGGGTCAGCCGGATCGGCAGCAATACGCATTATTTCAGCATCCAGGCGATGCGCCGCTTCAATATGGAGCCGGGACGCGATTTTAGTTTTGTCCAAACGGGCGGCGATCCGGAGACTTTCGCCGCGTTGGTAGGCGGAGGAATCGATGTGGCGTGTCTCACCCCGCCAACCGATGCCATGGCCCTCGCCCAGGGTTATCACTATGTGGTCTATGGCCCGGATCTTAAAATTCCCTACGTCGCCACGGCCTTCGTCACTAAGCGCTCCGTGATCGCCAAGCGGAACCAGGCGATTGGCCAGTTTATGCGCGCCATGGCTGAGGCTTCCAAAATTGCCCATACCGATCGTGCGTTCGTCTACAAAGTCTTGGGCAAGTATCTGCACGTGACCGACCGCAAAGTTCTCGACGCCGCTTACAATGCCGAGATCAAAGTCCTCGAACCCCGTTTCGCGATTAAGAGCGAAGCGCTGGAGGCGATTCTCGAGGAGGTGGCTCAGGTCGATGCGCGCGCGAAAAAGGTGAAACCGCAGGAGCTAGTTGACAGCCGTTATCTCGATGAAATGGAGAAGAGTGGATTTTTCGATCAGCTTTGGGGTAAGAAATAGCTCGGGAGGAAAAAAGCCATGGAACAAACAATTATTTCGTCGGATTCTCACGTGATTGAAGTCCCGGATCTATGGGAAAAAGGCATGCCGTCCTCGTTCAGAGAACGAGCGCCTAAGGCGTACTTCGACGACAAACGTGATGCCTGGATGTTCGGCTCCCCGGAAGTCCCGACTCAGGCGGTGGGTGGTTTGTTCATGGCCGGGCAGCGACCCGAACAACTCGAAAGCTTTCGCCGCGCGGGCTTTTCCGTTGCGCGCCCCGGCGGCTGGGACCCGCTCGAGCGTATGAAAGATATGGTGACCGACGGCGTGTCCGCCGAAGTTCTCTATCCAAGCCTCGGGCTCGGCTTGTATTGCATCGAGGATGCCGCGCTGCAGGAAGCATTGTTTCGCACCTATAACGACTGGGTGATGGAATACTGCCAAAAAGTTCCGGACCGGCTTTACGGCATTGCGCTGATCTCGATGTTCGATGTCGATCATGCAGTTGCCGAAATGGAACGCTGTAAAAAGGGCGGCATCGTCGGCACGATGATCTGGCAAGTGCCACACCCGAAATTTCCATTTACTTCGGATCACTATGAGAGATTCTGGGCGGCATCGCAGGATCTCGATCTGCCGGTGCATCTGCATATTTTGACAGGGTTCGGCGCTAGCATGCACCGACAGACCAGCCACGGAATTAACCGCTATCGAATCGGCGTGCAGCAGACCAGAGAGATCGAGGACGCGTTGTTCGACATGATTTTTTCCGGAGTCTTGGAACGTCATCCTAAATTGAAGATCGTCTCGGTCGAAAATGAAGTCGGCTGGATTCCGTTCTGGCTGGGCCAATGCGATAAGGCCTTCAAACGCCATCGCCATGCGGAAAAGGTACCGATGAGCCGGTTGCCGAGTGAATATTTTGCCGAGCAGATTTATGCGACCTTCTTCAATGATCACGTGGGCGGCAAGATGTTTTCCTGGTGGGGAGTCGACAACTGCATGTGGTCCAATGACTACCCGCACCAGAATTCCACTTGGCCACACTCGCGCGATGTCATTGCCCGCGACATGGCTGATCTGCCCGCCGCGAGCCGCGACAAATTGCTGAACAGCAACGTGAGAAAATTATACAAGCTGAACGCGCCGGCTTCGCTGCCGAAAGCGGCATAGACGCGAGCCGCTGACAAGAAAATCACGAGGAGAACACGATGGAATTGCGTGACGCCATAAAGGTCCTGGATTCGGATGCGCATGCTCGGGATTTCGACAACGAGATCAGACCGTATCTCCCCGAGCCGTACCGCAATCAAAAAGCGTCCTTCATTCCGGGCGAGCACTACGATCGCAATCTCGGCGGAACCTTAGGGCATTCCGGCGCGGCCGTCGAAGAGAGATTGGCTGCCATGGACACCCAGCACATCGATAGGGCGGTGTTGTTTCCCACCAGCGGCCTCGGCATCGGGCGGGTGCGCGATCCGCAGTTTCATACAGCGATCTGCCGCGCCTACAATGATTTCATTTCCAACTACTGTAAGGCCTCGCCGCGGCTAAAAGCGGTAGCGAATTTGCCGGTTAATAATCCCGCGGAATGTGCCAAAGAGCTGAACCGGGCCGTGACCAAGCTTGGCCTTTGCGGCGGCATGTTGGCGGCGCAAGCGCACCGAAAAAACCTGGGAAGTCCGGAATTTTATCCGCTCTACGAAGAGGCACAAAGCTTGGACACGCCAATAACGATTCATGCGTTCGGCGGCGACGAGCCGGGCAGCGAGGTGTTCGATCAGTTCATTTGCTTGCACACGACCGGACATCCCTTTCCGGTGCTGCGTCAACTGACCGCAATGGTGTTCGGCGGCATTCCGGAAATGTTTCCGAAGCTGCGCATCGGCTATCTGGAAGTCGGCTGCGGCTGGCTGCCGTATTGGGCGGAGCGCATGGACGAAGAATGGGAAAAGCGCGGTAAACGAGAGGCGCCGCTCTGCAAGAAGAAACCCAGTGAATACCTCTACAGTGAGAATGCGTACTACGGCTGCGAGCCCGAAGAGAAGATGATCAGTTATGTGGTCAATGAGATCGGCTCCAAGACGCTCATGTATGCATCGGATTATCCTCATTGGGACATGAGCTGGCCGGAGTCGGGCAGTATTTTGTGGGCGCGCGAAGATCTCTCGCTCGACGCGAAAAAGGATATTCTGCTCAACAACGCGAAGCGGTTTTACAATTTATCGTAGCAATCGGGACGAACAAAAGCGCTGTGTGATCTCATTGTCATTCTGAGCAGAGCGAAGGATCTGTCCTAATTTACTGTTTAAAAATCAGGTGTCGCGTTGCTCGAGATGACGTGGTCGTGCTGAAATGAACGCAAAACCGTCACCCCCGAATGCTTTAATCGGGGGTCCAGTCCGAATTTCGCCTGGATTTCCGCTAAAGACACGCGGGAATGACGAACTCACCAGCGCAGTGGCACTAAGTATCACAGGAGATGACTCCTCTTTTGCCCATTGCGCAATAACCTTATGAACCGCGAC
>Ga0207683_10001177_pt1 | contig 23648 bp, 19 predicted proteins | sample KBSM73metaG_FD_184333 | JGI IMG/M metagenome (GOLD analysis project Ga0207683, IMG submission 184333) | Miscanthus rhizosphere microbial communities from Kellogg Biological Station, Michigan, USA - KBS M7-3 metaG (SPAdes) (version 2) | ecosystem: Host-associated > Plants > Roots > Rhizosphere >... | reverse complement strand
CCGCGGCTACCTGACCTCCCTGTCCGGGGTCGCGCTGGCCGGGTCGAGCACCGGCACGTTCGCGCAGAAGGCGGCCACCGCCTCCGGCGGTGGGCTGCGGCTGCTGGCCGAGAGCGCGTCGGCGACGGCGGCCGCCGCGGCGACGCTGACCCTGCCGGAGGCGATGGCGAAGTCCGCGCTGCGCACCTCGATCTCCGGCTTCACGATCCGGCAGACCGTCACCAGGGCCACGCTCTCCGGCGGGGCCACGTACGAGATCACCGTGCCGCTGTCATACCACCCGGCGACCGGCGGCCGCCCGGCCGGGCAGTACACGATCGTCTACCGGTTCGGCGGCACGGCCGGCCGGTCGGTGCAGGGCCTGACCGGGACCGTCAGCGCGCCGGCGCCGGCCGCGGGCGCCGTGCTCACGCTGTCCCCGGAGACCGACGCCGCCGCCCTCTGGCCGGACCTGCTCGCGATCGACAACGGTGCCGCCGGGCTGTCGTTCACCGCCCGCAGCCCGCACCGCGGCGCGGTGGCCGACGTCACGATCGGCTCGACCACGTTCGCCCGCGCCCGCTCCACCGCGGCCGCGGTGATCGCCGACCAGGCCCGGGTGGTCGCCGCGTACCAGCCGCAGCACCCTGGGCTGACCGCCCGGGCGAGCACCGAGGTGAGCATCAGCCACCCGCACGCGAACCCGTTCGGGCTGCCGCAGTGGCTGCCGGACTACGGGTCGCTGCCCACCGCGCACGACGCCCAGTACCGGGCGATCGTCGACCAGGTGCACGCCGGGGGCGGGGTGATCTCCTGGAACCACCCGTTCGGCGACGACAACCCGCCGCTGCTCGCCCCAGCCGCCCGGGACACCAAGCGGCGGCAGGTGTTCGCGGACATGCTCGCCGTCGACCTGTTCGGGATGGACGTCGTCGAGGTCGGCTACAACAGCCGCGGCGGCGTCGACGCGGCGACCCACCTCGCGCTCTGGGACACCTTCTCCCGGGCCGGCCGGTTCCTCACCGGCAACGGCACCAGCGACGACCACAGCGGCAAAGGCTGGAAGAACCTCAACAACGGGTACGCCACCGGCCTCTGGGCGGCCTCGACCAGCGACGCCGCGGTCAGCACGGCGCTCTCGACCGGGCGAGCGTTCGCCGTGCACGCCGGCCGCTGGCCCGGCGGCGAGATCGACCTGCTCGTCGACGGCACGGTCCCGATGGGTGGCGTGTCGGTCGGTGGCGCCGGCACCCGGCAGCTGGCGATCGCCGCGACCGCGCTGCCCGCCGGCAGCTCCGTCCAGGTCGTCTCCGGCCCGGTGGACTACACCGGCGCGGTCGATCCGGGGACCACCGTGGTGAGCACGCTGACCGCGGCGGCGTTCGCGCACGGTCCGGTCACGATGCCGGTCAGCGCGAGCGCCTCCCGGTTCTACCGCGCCCAGGTGGTGAGCTCGGCCGGCGTCCTGCTCGGCTCCGGCAACCCGGTCTGGCTGCTGCGCGAGTCGCCGCCGGTCCCGGTCCCGCCCGGCCGCCGGCACTGACCGCGCGGGTCCGTACGCCATGACCCAGCCGGCCGCCGGCACTGACCGCGCGGGCGACCCGCACGCGATGATGGCGGCATGGACCTGCTGCCGACCAGCGACCGCACCCGGGTGACCCGGCTGCCGTACCGCCAGGTGCACGACCGCCGGGTGCTGCACGAGATCCTCGACGCGGGACTGGTCGCGCACGTCGGCGTGGTCCGGGACGGGGTGCCGGTGGTCCTGCCGGTCGGGTACACCCGGGACGGCGACAGCCTGCTGCTGCACGGCTCCACCGGCGGCGGGCTGCTCCGCCAGGCGGCCGCCGGCGCGCCGGTGACGGTGACCGTCACCCTGCTCGACGGGCTCGTATACGCCCGCTCGCTGTTCGACAGCTCGATGAACTACCGCTGCGCGATGGTGATCGGCACGGCCACCCCGGTCACCGGTGCGGAGAAGCCGGCGGCGCTGCGGCTGCTGTCCGAGCACCTCATGCCGGGGCGCTGGGTCGAGGTCAGGCAGCCGACCGAGCGGGAACTGGCGGCGACCCTGGTGCTGCGGGTGCCGCTGGCCGAGGCCAGCGTGAAGCTGCGGTCCGCGGGTGCCGAGGGCGAGCCGGACGACGGCGAGTCGCGCGAGGTGTGGGCCGGGGTGCTGCCGCTGCGCACCGCCGCAGGCGAGCCCGAGCCCGACCCGGACGTGCCGGCCGGCGTGCCGGTCCCGGCCAGCCTCGACCGCGCCCGCCGGCGGCACCTCGGCGCCTGACGCGACCGTTCGGCGCGCCCGTGCGGCTTCTTGCCTTTCAGGTCCGTAACGCCTCCTTTACTACGCAACGGACCAGGCCGAGAATCCCCGCAGCAGCGGCTGGCGTTGCGCGGTTCGGCCTAGCGAAGGAGCGCCGGATGAGGATGCGGAGGCCGGTGGGCCCGGCAGTGGTCTGCGTGGCGCTCGCCCTGGTGGCGACGGCGTGCGGCAGGCCCGACAACTCGTCCGCCGGCGGCGGCTCGGCGAGCGCGCCGGGGGTCACCGACACCCAGATCACCATCGGCGGGTCCTACCCGCTGTCCGGGCCGCTCGGCCCGAACGGTCAGGCCGCCGCGGGCGGTGCCAAGGCCGTCTTCGACGCGGTCAACGCGGCCGGCGGCGTGAAGATGGGCGACGGCAAGACCCGCAAGATCAAGTTCGTCTACTACGACGACGGCTACGACCCGGCGAAGACCACGCAGAACTTCACCAAGCTGGTGAACCAGGACAACGTGTTCTCGCTGTTCCAGACCTTCGGCACCGCGCCGAACATCGCGATCATGCCGCAGGCCAACCAGCGCAAGGTCCCGCAGGTCTTCGTGCACGCCGGCGACCTGCTGTTCTCGAACCAGCCGGACAAGAACCCGTTCACCATCGGGTGGCAGCCGACGTACGAGAGCGAAGGCCAGATGTACGGCAAGTTCCTGGCCGGCCAGAACAAGCCGCTGACCGTCGCGGTGCTGCGCCAGGCCGACACGCTCGGGCAGGTCTTCCTGCAGGGCCTGCAGGAGGGCATCGCCGGCTCGCAGGTCAAGCTCGTCGGCACCCAGACCTACGTGCCGAGCGATCCGAGCGTCGACGCGCAGATCTCCAAGCTCAAGGCGACCAACGCGGACGCGCTGTTCATGGCCGTCGCGATCCCGCCGCTGATGATCAGCGGCCTGCAGCACGCGAAGACCCTCGGCTGGAACCCGACCGTGTTCATGGCCAGCATGAGCTCGTCGATCAACCAGATCCTCGGCCCCGGCAAGCTGACCGACAACACGAAGCTCTACACGGCCTCGTTCCTCAAGGCCCCCGACAACCCGGCCTACAAGGACGACCCGGCGGTGAAGGAATACCTCGACCGGTTCAAGCAGTACGGCGGCAACGCGAACCCCTACATCACCAACGCCCAGTGGGGATACGGTGCGGCGCAGACGTTCGTCGCGGCACTGGAACAACTCAAGACCGTCACCCGGGAGGGGCTGATGCAGGAGGTGCGGTCGCTGAAGACCGAGGTGCCGCTGCTGCAGCAGGGCCTGTCGTACGACGGCAGCCAGCAGCCGCCGATCGACAAGCTCTACCTCGACCACTTCCAGAACGGCACCTGGACGCAGGTGAACGGCGGTTGACGGAGACCGGCCGGCACCCTGATCCCGTGCTGCTGGACGTCCGTGGGCTCAGCCTCACCTTCGGCGGGTTGCGCGCGCTCGACGGCGTCGACCTGACCGTCGCCGCCGGCGAGATCTGCGGTCTGGTCGGGCCCAACGGAGCCGGCAAGACGTCGCTGTTCAACTGCGTCTCCGGGCTCTACCGGCCGACGGACGGGACCGTGCTGGTCGACGGCACGGACGCGCTGCGGACCGCACCGCACCGGCTGGCCGGGCTCGGCCTGGCCCGGACGTTCCAGCACCCGGTGCTGCAGCCGGATGCGACCGTGCTGGCCAACGTGCTGCTCGGCGGGCACAACCGGCTGCCGGCGCGGCTGGCCGGATACCCGGTCCGGTGGCCGAGCGCCCGGCGGGCCGAGCGCGAGCTGGCCGCCGAGGCGCGGGAGACGCTCGACTGGCTCGGCATCGCCGAGCGGGCCGGCGAGCCGGCCGGCGCGCTGCCGTACGGGGTGATGAAGCGGGTGGAGCTGGCCAGGGCGTTGCTGGCCCACCCGCGGCTGCTGCTGCTCGACGAGCTCGCCTCCGGGCTGGTGCACGAGGAGGTGCACGCGCTCGGCGAGGTGATCCGGCGGCTGCGGTCCGAGCGGGAGATCAGCGTGCTGCTGGTCGAGCACCACATGGGCCTGGTCGCGTCGATCTGCGACAAGGTCGTCGTGCTGGTGCAGGGCCGGAAGGTGGCCGAGGGCTCGGCCGCCGAGATCCAGCGCGACCCGGTGGTGGTCGAGGCCTACCTCGGGAGCGCGGCATGAGCGAGCGCGGGAGCTGGCCGCGCGGGCACTGGCCGCGCGGGGTCTCGCCGCGCGGAGTCTCGCCGCGCGGGAGCTGGCCGCGCGGCACGAGCGAGCGCGGGCGGGGCCGGGCATGAGCCTGCTCGAGGTCGCCGGCCTGCGGGCCGGGTACGGGGCGGCCGAGGTGCTGCACGGGATCGACCTGAGCGTGGCCGAGGGCGGCGCGACCGCGGTGCTCGGCGCGAACGGCGCCGGCAAGACCACGCTGCTGCGGGCGATCACCGGCGGGGTCCGGCGGTCCGGGCGGATCGCGTTCGACGGCACCGACATCACCGCTCGGCGCACCGACCAGATCGCCCGGCTCGGGGTCGGTCACGTACCGCAGGGCCGGGGCACGCTCAACCGGCTGTCGGTGCGGGACAACCTGCTCGCCGGCGCGCTGCTGCGCCGGAACCGCCGCGAGGTGAAGGCCGGCGTCGCGGAGTGCCTGCAACTGTTCCCGCGCCTGGGCGAGCGGATCGACGCCTCGGCCGCGGCGCTGTCCGGTGGCGAGCAGCAGATGCTGGCGATCGCCCGGGCGCTGATGGGCCGGCCACGGCTGCTGCTGCTGGACGAGCCGTCGCTCGGGCTGGCGCCGCGGGTGACCGCGGAGGTGTTCGCGGCGCTGCACCGGCTGCGCACCGAGAGCGGGCTGACCCTGCTGCTGGTCGAGCAGAACGCGCGGATCGCGCTCGACCTGGTCGACGACGCGGCGGTGGTCGAGGCCGGCCGGCTCACGCTGACCGGTCCGGCCGCGGAGATCGCCGGCGACGACGGCGTCCGCCGCGCATACCTGGGCGTGTGATAGCGGTGCAGCAGATCGTCGACGGCATCACCGCGGGCTCCATCTACGCAGCGCTGGCGCTGGCGCTGGTCCTGGTCTACCGGTCGACCGGGCTGGTGAACTTCGCCCAGGGCCAGATGGCGGCGGTGTCCGTCTACATCGGATGGTCGCTGGTGGAGACCGGGCTGCCGGTGTGGCTGGCGGTCCTGCTGACGCTGCTCATCTCGCTGGTCATCGGCGCGCTCACGGAGCGGCTGCTGATCCGCCGGTTCGAGGGCCAGGAGCCGCTGGTCGCGATCGTCGCCACGGTCGCCGTGCTGATCTGCTTCAACGGGCTGATCAACCTGGTCTGGGGCGGGTCGGTGCGGGCGTTCCCGTCGCTGTTCCCCGACGACGTCGTGTCGTTCCTCGGCGCCAGGGCCACCTGGGGCGACGTCGGCACGGTCGCCGTGCTGGCCGGCACCGTCGTGATCCTGCAGCTGTTCTTCCTGCGCACCCGGCTCGGGCTTGCGCTGCGCACCGCCGCCGACAACCCGTCCTCGGCGCGGCTGCTCGGCCTGCCGGTCGGCTCGCTGCTGCTGGTCGGCTGGGGCCTGGCCGCGGTGCTCGGCGGGCTGGCCGGCTGCCTGGTCGCGCCGAGCGTGCCGCTGCAGCCGAACATGATGGACACGATCCTCGTCTACGCGCTGGCCGCCGCGGTGCTCGGCGGCCTGGACAGCCCGCTCGGTGCGGTCGTGGCGGCCTGGCTGATCGGCATCGTGGAGACCGTCGCCGGGGCCAACATCGACGTCATCGGCTCCGACCTGCGCATCGCGGTGCCGCTCGTGCTGCTGGCGCTGATCCTGCTGGTGCGGCCCCAGGGCCTGTTCGGCCACCGGGACGTGGAGCGGCTGTGACCACGACCGAGCGAGCCTCGGCCGCGCCGGCCACGCTGTCGGCCAGGGCCCGGCCGCTGCGCTGGATCGCGTACGCCGTCGTGGCCGTGGTGCTGCTGGCGATCCCGCAGTTCGCCAGCCCGTACACGAACCTGCAGCTGACGCTGATCCTGGTCTACGGCGTGGCCATCCTCGGGCTGGACGTGCTGGTCGGCCGGGCGGGGCAGGTCTCGCTGGGGCAGAGCGCGTTCGTCGGCCTCGGTGCGTACGCAGCGGCGTACGCGTTCGGGCACGGCTGGGGACCGGTGGCCGCGCTGGCGCTGGCGGTCGCGCTGGCCGGCGTGGTCGCGGTGCTGGTCGCGATCCCGGCCGTGCGGCTGCGCGGCTTCGCGTTCGGCATCATCACGCTGGCGCTGCCCGCGTTCGCGGTGCCGCTGGCCAACCGGTTGGTCGACCTGACCGGCGGCTCGCAGGGCGTCGCGGTGGTCGCCACCACCGCGCCGGAGTGGACCGGCCAGGCCGACGACCAGTGGCGGGTCTACCTGGTCGGCGTGGTCGCCGCGGTCGTCTTCTGGCTGGTGCACAACCTGCTCGACGGGCGCCTCGGCCGGGCGCTGGCCGCGATCCGGGTGAACGAGGCGATGGCCGCCGCCAACGGGGTCGCCGTGCACCGGAACAAGGTGCTGGCGTTCACCGTGGCCGGGCTCTGCGGCGGCGTCGCCGGCTGGCTCTACCTGATCGCCGTCCAGTTCGTCTCGCCGGCGATCCTGCAGCTCAACCTGGCCGTGTCGCTGCTCGTCGCGCTCGTCGTCGGCGGCACCCGCAGCTTGCTCGGCGCCCTGCTCGGCGCGGCGTTCTTCGTGCTCGTCCCGAACGTCACCGACAACATCAGCCCCGGCCGGTCCTACCTGATCTTCGGGATCTGCCTGCTCGTGGTGCTGTTCTTCTTCCCCGGCGGATTGGCCGGCGCCCTGCGCCGCTTCCTGACCTGGACCCGCCACCGCCTCCACCGCTAGCGAGTGTCGGCGCCGGGTTCAGGGTTCGAAGACTCAGAGTTCGAGGACGAGGCGGCGGGCGGCGTCGACGCGGCGCAGCTCCTCGTAGGTCAGGAGGCTCACATGTTGTAAGACACAACCCAACCGCGATGGCTGTCTTGCGGGGAGCTGACGAAGTGGGAGGTTGGTGAGCCGGCGGGGAGGTCGATCCGTACCGTCCGGCGTGGGGTACGACGCCGACCTGGGGGACCCGCGGTGCTGACGGCTGCGCTGATCGGGCTGGTCGGCGGCGTGATCACGGGCATCTCCCCGTGCGTGCTGCCGGTGCTGCCGGTGGTGTTCCTGTCCGGCGGCGCGCAGGCGGCCCGGTCCGAGCCGGTGCGGCGGCAGCGGTTCACGGCCGGCGGGGTGGCGCTGGCCGAGCGCGAGCCGCTGCCCGCGGCCAACCGCCGGCCATACCTGGTGGTGGCCGGGCTGGCGCTGAGCTTCAGCCTGGTCACGCTGCTCGGCACGCTGGTGCTCGCGGCGCTGCCGGTGCCGCAGGACGCGATCCGCTGGGCCGGGCTGGTGCTGCTGGTGCTGCTCGGCATCGGGATGATCGCGCCGCCGGTGGAGCGCCTGCTGGAGCGGCCGTTCGCGCGGATCCCGCGCCGGTCCGCCGGCACCGACCGCGGTGCGTTCGTGCTCGGCCTCGCCCTGGGTGCGGTCTACGTCCCGTGCGCCGGTCCGGTGCTGGCGGCGATCACGGTCGCCGGCGCCACCGGCCGGATCGGCACCGGGACCCTCGTGCTCACCGTCGCGTTCGCGATCGGCACCGCGCTGCCGCTGCTGGCCTTCGCGCTGGCCGGCCGGCGGCTGGCCGAGCGGCTGCGGGCGTTCCGCCGGCACCAGACGGCGATCCGGGTCGGCGCCGGGGTCGTCGTGATCGGCCTGGCCGCCGCCCTGGCGTTCAACGTCACCGACGCGATCCAGCGCGCGGTGCCGGACTACACCGCCGCGCTGAACAAGGACCTCGGCACCGGCACGGCTCTCGGCACCGGCAAGGCTCCCGGCACGGCTGCCGGCCCGAGCGCCGCGCTGGCCGCGTGCGAGCAGGACGCCGGCTCCGGCGCGCCGGCGCTGCGCGACTGCGGCACCGCGCCGCCGCTGGCCGGCATCGCCGGCTGGCTGAACACGCCGGGCGGCAGCGGGCCCGACCTGTCGGCACTGCACGGCAAGGTGGTGCTGGTCGACTTCTGGGCGTACTCGTGCATCAACTGCCAGCGGGCCATCGCGCACGTCAACGCCTGGTACGCGGCGTACCGATCGGCCGGGTTCGAGGTGATCGGCGTGCACACCCCGGAGTACGCCTTCGAGCACGTGCCGTCGAACGTCGCCGCCGGCGCGGAGCGGCTCGGCATCCGGTATCCGATCGCGCTCGACAACGGCTACGCGACCTGGAACAACTACGGCAACGACTCCTGGCCGGCGGACTACCTCATCGACGCGTCCGGCACGGTCCGGTTCACCTCGATCGGCGAGGGCGAGTACGGGCAGACCGAGCAGCTGATCCGGCAGCTGCTCGACGCCGCCCACCCGGGGCGGGCGCTGCCGGGCGGGACGAGCGTGCCGGACCTGACGCCGACCGCCGACCAGTCGCCGGAGACCTACCTCGGCACCGACCGGGCGCAGTACTACGAGAACGACACCGCCCCGCTCGCGAACGGCACGCACACCTACCACTACCCGGCCCGGGTCGATCCCGGGTACTTCGCGCTGACCGGGACCTGGTCGGTGACCGGCGAGTCGATCACGGCCGGCAGGAACGCCGGCATCGCGCTGAACTTCCTCGCCGGCGACGTCTACCTCGACGTCGGCGGCACCGGGACGCTCACGGTCACGGTCGACCGGACGACGACCCGCTACCGCGTGTCCGGAGCGCCGAACATCTACCCGGTCCTGCACCGGCGCCATCAGGAGAGCGGCGTGCTGCAGGTGGACCTGTCCCCGGGCCTGTCGGCCTACTCGTTCACGTTCGGCTGAGTGGCATGGATCCCGATCCGCGCGCGGTGCCGGGGCGGCGGCCCCCCGCATGGCCGTCGTCCCGGGAGGTGTGTTGCCGATACCTCCCGGCCAGCGCCGCCGCCCCGTCCACGCGGCGAGTCCCGGACTCGCCGCGGGCGTGTCCAGGAGACCAATTTCCGGCCGGTGCGCCTACCCCCGGATCCGGGGGTGGGGAGTTGCGTACGCAACGAGACAGCGACGATCGTTGGTCCTCGTGGGTGGCGGTGTGACGGAGCTGAACGGGCGCGCGGCGGTGCGGGTGAGCACCGGCTCCGGCGAGCTCGTCGACGTGCCGCCGGGCGGCCGGCTCGTGTTCGGCCGCGGCCCGGACGCCGACCTCGTGGTGGTGGCCGGCCGCGGGCTGTCCCGCCGGGCCGGGGTGATCGCCGGGATGCCCGGAGGCGTGCTGGTGACGAACATCAGCCGCTCGCACGCGCTGTACGTGGTGGGCGACGGCTACCGCATCCGGCTGCCCCGGCTGGAGGACGGCGACGAGCCGGCCGGCGGCTGGTTCGTCCGTGCCGGCACCGTGTCGGTCGGCTCGCAGGCGATGCTCGACGAGGGCGTGCCGCTGCGGGTCACGGTGCTCGGCGCCGCCGACACGCAGCCCGAGCTCGAGCCGGCCGGCGACGCGACCGTGCTGCCGCTGCGGCTCGACCCGGACACGAAGCTGTTCCTGGTCGCGCTGCTGTGGTGCCGGCCGTGGCTGGTCGACCCGACCCGGCGCACACCGCTGCCGCGGACGCCGGAGATCGCCCGGGAGGCGCTGGTCGTCACCGATGCGCACTACGAGCTGGAGCGGTTCGACACCGATCCGGCGTTCCGGGACAGGCTCTCGGCCCGGGTCGGCGAGCACGTCAAGGCGCTGCGCCAGAAGATCAGCGAGCGCGGGCTGGCGGCGCGCGCGGTGCGGCTGTCCGACGAGGTGGTCGCCTCGGTGCTGCTGGAGCACGCGGTGATCACTCGCGCCGACCTGGCCCGGCTGGACGACCCCGACTGGTGCACCCGCCAGGAAGACCTGTGGTGGGAGCGCTGATCAGCCGACCTTGAACGTGTCGACCGCCTTCTGGCCGCCGTTGCCGGTCGCCTGCACCGAATGCGGTCCGGCCGGCAGCCCGGACGGGAACATCTCCTGCCCCTGGTTGAGCGTGTAGTTGAAGGCGCCCTGCTTGTCGGTGACCGGCGCCTTCGGCACGACCGGCTTCCCGTCCAGCGTCAGGGTGACCGTCGTGTTCGGCCGCCAGCCGCGGCCCGAGACGACGAAGGTGGTCCGCGAGTCGCCGAACGGCTGGTTCACGCTGACCTCGGGCTTGGCGGCCGGGTCTCCGGCCGGCGGCGGCGGAGGCCGCTGGCCGGGGCCACCGGGCGGCGGGCCCGGATCGACCTGCTGCTGGGCGGCGGTGCCGCTGCCGTCGTTGCCGAGCCGGGAGCCGATCTCCAGCCCGCCACCGACGAGCACGACCGCGGCGAGGCAGCCAAGCACGATCGCGAGCCGGCGGTCGACGCGCCGCGGGGGATCGGCCCGGTGAGCGCCGCCGCCGGTGCCCTCGCCGACCTGCGGGCCGGGCAGCTGCGTGGCCGGCGGGAACGACGGGTGCTGCTCGCCGGCCCTCGACCCGACCGTGTCCTCCGGCTCCCGCCCCGGCAGGGACGGATGGTCGGCGGCGTCCACCGGCTCGGCCGGCAGCGGCCGGCGCCGGTGGTCCTCGATCAGCTCCACCGCCCGCGGCGGCAGCGACCGCGGGCCGTCGTTGCCCTCGAACCGCATCGTCGCGGCGATCCCGGCGACCAGCTGCGACGGCGTCGGCCGCCGGTCCGGGTCGCGGTCGAGGCAGCGCTCCAGCGGGTCGACCAGTTCGGCCGGCAGCCCGGTGAGGTCCGGCGGCTGGGTGGCCAGCCGGACGAGCACGTCCATGGTCGTCTCACCCTGGTATGGCGCGTGCCCGGTGGCCGCGTACAGCAGCAGCGAGCCGAGCGAGAACACGTCGCTGGCCGGGCCGGTGCTGCGGGCCTCCCTGGCCTGCTCCGGCGCCATGTAGGCGGGCGTGCCCAACGCCTCCCGGGTCGCGGTGAGCTGGATCCGCTCGACCGCCCTGGCCACCCCGAAGTCGATCACCTGCGGGCCGTCCAGCGAGACCAGCACGTTCGACGGCTTGAGGTCGCGGTGCACGAGGCCGGCCGCGTGGATCGACTCCAGCGCCTCGGCGCAGCCGGCGGCCAGCCAGCGCACCGCCGGCACCGGCAGCGGCCCGCAGGTCTCGACCAGCCGGGACAGCGAGGGCGCCGGCACGTACGCGGTGGCCAGCCAGGGCACCTCGGCCTCCGGGTCGGCGGCGACCACGGCCGCGGTGAACACGCCGCTGACCCGCCGGGCGGCGGCGACCTCGTGCGCGAACCGGTCCCGGAAGTCGGGCTCCTCGGCGTAGTCGTCGCGGATCGTCTTGACCGCCACCAGCCGGCCGGCCGCCGACCGTCCGAGGTAGACCCGGCCCATCGCGCCGGCGCCGAGCCGCCCGAGCAGGAGGTAGGGCCCGACCCGGGCCGGATCGTGCCGGCGCAGCGGCGCCAGCAGCGGCTTCGTCGCGCGGTCTGCTCCTCGGGAGGTCGGCACGGATCACATGATGCCAAGTTGCGACGACAAAGACAGACCCTTCCGAGAGGCTGTCCCGGTTGACCGGTATACGTAGGTCGTGAACGAGTTCCTGGTGCACGGCGGGTACGTGCTGACGATGGATCCGGCGCTCGGCGATCTCGCCGGCGGCGCCGTGCACGTCCGGGACGGCGAGATCGTCGCGGTCGGCCACGGCCTAGACCCGGACTGCCCGCGCATCGACGCAGGCGGCACCGTCGTCATGCCCGGGCTGGTCGACACCCACTGGCACCTGTGGACCACGCTGTTCCGGTCGATGTCGAGCTCGTCGCCGCAGACGGCATACTTCGCGCTCAACGCGGCCAACGGGCGGCGCTGCCGGCCGGAGGACCTCTACCACGGCGTCCGGCTCGGCCTGGTCGACGCGATCAACACCGGCATCACGACCGTGCACGACTGGGCGCACAACGTCCGCTCCCCCGAGTGCGCCGACGCGATCCTCGCTGCGCACCAGGAGATCGGGCTGCGCGGCCGGTTCTCGTACGGGACCGGGCAGGGTCACCCGGCCGACCGGACGGCCGACCTTGCCGACCTGGCCCGGGTCGCGGGCGAGTGGTTCGACGGGTCGCGGCTGCCGCTGATGCATCTCGGCCTGGCCGGCCGTCCACCGGGCGCGACCGGGGAGTCGGTGTTCCGCCCCGAGTACGAGGCGGCCCGCTCGCTCGGCCTGCCGGTCAGTTACCACGCGAACTCGACCAGGGCCCAGGGCGAGCTGCGGATGATCGAGCGGCTCGCCGCCGAGTCGATGCTCGACCCGCACACGCAGCTCATCCACGCGCTCTACACGACCGCCGGCGAGCGGGCGGCGGTCCGGGACAGCGGTGCTTCGGTCAGCCTGAGCCCGTGGTCGGAGCTGCTGATCGGCTACGGGATGCCGCCGGTGCAGGACATGATCGACAGCGGCGTGCTGGTGACGCTGTCGGTCGACACGCTGTCGCTGACCGGCACCGCGGACCTCTGGTCGGCGATCCGGCTGGCGACCGGGCTGGTGCGGGCCGGCGCCGAGCAGGAGCTCGCGGTCGGCACCAGGCGGATGCTGGAGCTGTCCACAGTGGACGCCGCCCGGTCGCTCGGACTCGGCGACGTGACCGGCTCGCTCACCCCGGGCAAGCGGGCCGACCTGATCCTGGTCCGGGTCGACCACGTCGGCACCGCGCCGTTCACCGACCCGACGAACGTGCTCGCGCTGGCCGCCGGCCCGGCGGACGTCGACACGGTCGTGGTGGACGGCCGGATCCTCAAGCGGGCCGGTCGACTGACCACAGTGGACCCCGCCGCCGTCGTCGCCGCCACCGACACCGCCCTGCGCGCCCTGCTGGCCCGCACCTGAGCCGAGCCGGCCCGTCGGCTGACTGGCCGTCGCCGGCAGCCGAGCTGGCCGTCGCGCGGCTGGCTGGCCGTCGCCGGCGGCTGGCTGGCCGTCGCCGGCGGCTGGCTGGCCGGGCCTAGCGGCTGAGGTGGCCGGGCCTAGCGGCTGAGGTGGTCGGCCATCCAGTCGGCGATCATCGGGCGGGCCTTGGACGGGAGGTTGGACACTCCGTGGTTGCCGTCCGGGAAGTTGACGAACGTGCCGTCCGGCGTCTCGGCCGCCTGCCGCTCGGTCTGCCGCCACGGGATGAGCCGGTCCCTCGCCCCGGTCACGTACAGGGCCGGGACCTTGATCCGGTCGCAGACGCCGGCCAGGTCCAGTGTGGACGCGATCCGGTGGCCCTCGGCGTCGTCCCGGGCGCCGGACTTCACCACGAACGTCGCCCTCGTCATCGGCGGCAGGTCGGCCCACATGTCGCCGAAGCAGAACGGGCCGCTGATCCCGGCCACCGCCGTCACCCGCGGCTCGAACGCGGCCACCCTGGGCGCGTAGTAGCCGCCGAGGCTGACCCCGACGACGCCGATCCGGTCGTGGTCAAGGTCGGTGCGGCCGGCCAGCAGGTCGAGCAGCGGCCCCACCGCGGTCTCGTAGTCCGGCCGGATCGGCACGGCCAGCCCGGTCTCGCCCTGCCCCGGTCCGTCCAGCGACACGGTGGCCAGGCCCCGGTCGAGGAAGGACTGCTCGAAGAAGAAGAACTCCTCCTTGGTCGAGTCCAGCCCCGGGATCAGCACCACGTACGGCGGGCGCGCGGCCCCGGCCGGCCGGCGCAGGTTCGCGTGCGCGGTGCCGCCGGGGATCGCGACCTCGAGCCGCTCGGCGGACGGGTCGAGCCGGTCCAGCGCCGTACGGGTCTCCTCGACCGAGCGCAGCGTGGCGTCCCGGGCCAGGTCGAGGTCCACCATCCAGACGAACTTGCCGAAGTGCCGGTTGACCGAGGCCCGCCGCCAGGCCTGCCCGGCGGTGAGCCGGTGCCCGGCCGCGTCCGCCTCGCCGGCGAACTCGGCCTGCTCGTCAGCCGTGCGGTTCCACTCCGGCAGCCACCGGTCCCAGGTGTCGATCCGGGCGATCGTGGCGAGCATGTCGTTGTAGTCGACGCCGTTCTGGATCAGGCGCGGGCCCCAGTGGGCCAGGGCGGTCTCGACGGCGGCGTCAGCCATGGGTGCTCCTCGCGGGATCAAGCCAGAATGCGCAGCGGGTCTTCGAGCAGGGCGATGAAGGCGGCCATCCAGCGGGCCGCCAGTGCCCCGTCGACCGGCCGGTGGTCGACGGTGAGCGTCACGTGCAGCACGGTCGCCACCGCGAGCGCGTCGCCGTCGACCACGGCCTCCTTGCGGGCCGCGCCGACCGCGAGGATCGCCGCCTGCGGCGGGTTGAGCACGGCGGTGAACTCCTCGACGCCGTAGCCGCCGAGGTTCGACACGGTGATCGTGCCGCCCTCCAGCTCGTCCTGGCGCAGCGCGCCGGCCCTGGCCCGTTCCGTCAGGTCGGCGGCGTCCCGGGCGATCGAGGACACCGTCCGGGTCTCGACCGCACGCAGCACCGGCGTGACCAGGCCGCGTTCGGTGGCGACGGCGATCCCCACGTCGACCGCCGCATACCGGCGGACCGCGTCCGGGGTCCAGACGACGTTCATCTCCGGCAGCCGCGCGTGGCTGCGGGCGACCGCGGCGACGACGAGGTCGTTGACCGAGATGCGCTGGCCGTCGCCGCTGTTGAGCTGCGCCCGCAGCGCGAGCAGGTCGTCGACGCGGGCGGTGCCCCGGATGGCGAAGTGCGGCGCCTCCCGGTTGCTCTCGGCCAGCCGGCCGGCGATGGCGCGCCGCATCCGGGTGTGCGGCACGTCCTCCCATCCGACCGTCCGCTGTGGATGGTGCGGGCGCCCCTCCGGCCCGGCCGGCGAGCTTGCGTTCGCTAGCTCGCGCGCGGCGACGGCTCGCCGCACGTCGTCCCGGACGATCCGCCCGCCCGGGCCGGTGCCGGTCAGGTCCTCCAGCCGCAGTCCGTGCTCGCGGACCAGCCGGCGGGCCAGCGGGCTGGACATGATCCGCGCCGGCGCCCCGTTCGGCGCCGCGCCCTCCGCCGCCGCGGCCGCCGGCGCCGCGGCCGCCGGGGCACCGGCCCGCGGGCCGGCCTCGGCGGGCGCCATCCCGGGCGGCCCGACCCTGAGCGGCCCCGAATCCGGTGGCGCCGCGTCCGGCCCCGCCGCGTCCGGCCCCGCCGCGTCCGGTGGCGCGGCGTCCGGTGGCGCCGCGTCCGGCGGGCCGCTCACCTCGGTCGGCGGCGTCTGGCCGGCGAGCCGCACCGGCGCGTCCGGATCGTCCACAGTGGCCGGTGCGGCCGTCCCGCCCAGCTCCGCCAGGGCCGCGTCGACGTCGGCGACGGTCTCGCCGGGTGCCGCGATCAGCGCCATCGGCGCGCCGACCGCGACCGTCGTACCCGGCCCGACCAGCGTCCGGACCAGCACGCCGGCCCCGTCCGCCGGCACCTCGACCGCGGCCTTGTCGGTCTCCACCGTCGCGATCGCGTCCCCGTCGGCGAACTCGGCGTCCTCGGTGAGCAACCACTCCGACAACGTCGCCTCGAGCGTGTTCGCCGCCACCTCTGGCATCCGCAGCAGCCGGGCCATCTCAGGATCCTTCGATCTCGCGCCGGATGTCGGCCAGCCGGGCGGCGATCTCCTCGCGCTTGACGATCGCGGCCCGCTCCAGCACCTTGCTGATGCTCGGCGACGCCTCGCCGCCGGTGACCCGGTCGATCGGGCGGTCGAGCCAGTCGAACAGCCGGCGGCCGATCTCGTCGGCCAGCCACCCGCCGTACGAGGTGCCGACCGGCCCCTGCTCGACGATGAGCACCCGGTTGGTCTTGCGGATGCTGGCGCCGAGCGTGTCCCAGTCGAGGCTGGCCCGGTCCAACCAGCGCAGGTCGATCACCTCGGCGTCGATGCCCGCCTCCTCGACCGCGGCCAGCGCCTCCGGCACCATCGCCAGGTATGCCACGACCGTGAGCGCGCCGCCGTCGCGCCGGACCGCGGCCCGGCCGACCGGGAGGCAGTAGTCGAGGTCGTCGGTCGGCCCGGGACCGGTCGACCCGTAGAGGTCGACGTGCTCCAGCACGACCACCGGGTCCTCACAGCGCAGCGCGCTGTTCATCAGCCCCACGTAGTCGTACGGAGTGGACGGCGCGACGATCCGCCAGCCGGGCTGGGTGGCGAAGATCCCGGCCGGGTCCATCGAGTGCTGGGAACCGTAGCCGGTGCCGATCGCGACCTTGCTGCGCAGCACGTACGGCACCGGGCTGGTGCCGCCGAACATGTGCCGCGCCTTGCCGATCTGGTTGAACAGCTGGTCGGCGGCGACCCACATGAAGTCCGCGTACATCAGCTCGACCACCGGCCGGAACCGGCCGTCCAGGGCGATCCCGCCGGCCAGGCCGGTGAACGCGTTCTCGCTGATCGGCGTGCCGAGCACCCGGTCCGGGTAGGCCGCCGCGAGCCCGCGGGTGGCGCCGTTCGTGCCGCCGTTGAGCCGGTGCACGTCCTCCCCCATGACGACGATCCGCTCGTCCTCGGCCATCCGCCGGTTCATCACCGCGGACACCGCGTCGATGAACGGCATGTCGGTCGTCGCGACCTCGTCGTCGCCGTACCGGGCGCCGTCGAACTCGGACAGGTCGCCGCGGACGCCGACGTCGACGAAGGACGGATCTGGCCACTCGGCCGGCCGGACCTGCTGCTGGCCGGGCTTGCCGCCTGGCAGCGGCTCCAGCAGCTCGTCGCCGACCTCGGTCATGAGCCGCCCGGCGGCGGCCACCGCCTGCTCGACCCGCTCCCGGGTGAGCAGGCCACGGCGGACCACCTGGTCGCCGATCTGGCGGACCGGGTCGCGCTCCCGCCAGGCCGCCTCCTCCTCCTTGCTGCGGTAGCGGAAGGCGCTGCCGGGGAAGGGTCCGTTCTGGTGGAAGAACCGGTAGGTCACGGCCTCGATCAGGGTCGGCCCGTTGCCGGCCCGCATGTGCTCGGCCGCCTCGCGCATCGCCAGGTGCACGGCCAGCGGGTCCATGCCGTCGACCCGCCAGCTGGCGATGCCGAAGCCGGGGCCGCGGGCGGACAGCCGCGCCTCGCCGGTCGCCTCGGCGACCGTGGTGGACACCGCGTACTGGTTGTTCTCGACGAAGAAGCAGACCGGCAGCCGCCAGGCCGCCGCGAGGTTGAAGCTCTCCAGCGTCGAGCCGATGTTCGCGGCGCCGTCGCCGAGGTACGTGACCGAGACCGCGGAGGTGCCGGCCTGCCGGGCCGACCAGGCGTAGCCCGCCGCCTGCGGGACGCCGCCGCCGACGATGGCGTTGGTGCCCATCGCGCCGGCTTCCTTCCACTGCAGGTGCATGGAGCCGCCGCGGCCGTTGCCGTAGCCGCGGGCGAGCCCGCAGATCTCGGCCAGCGTGCGCACCAGGACCGTGCGCACGTCCGGCGGCACGCCCTCGACGAGGTCGAAGCCCTTGGGAGCCACGTACGCCAGCGCCTTCGCCAGGAACTGGTGGTGCCCGCGGTGCGAGCCGTTGACCTTGTCCTCGCCGGTCAGCGCGAGCACCGAGCCGACCGCCCCGCCCTCCTGGCCGATGCTGGAGTGGGCCGGGCCGTGCACCAGCCCGCCGGCGGCCAGCGAGAGCACGTACTCCTCGAACGCCCGGATCAGCACCAGCTGTCCGAACATGGCCGAGAGCAGCTCGGGGTCGGCGGCGTCCCAGTCGGCGTCGGTGACGACCAGCTCGGTCCAGGGCGCGCCGAGCTCGGGCGTGCGGTGTTCGCTCATCGCATCCTCCTGCTGCCGCTCGGGGCGAGCGTCGCACGGATCGGATCCATTTTCCAGGGTCGGGTGCCTGGACAGCCCCTACGGACTCACGAGATAGTCACTTTGGATCCATACACTCGGGGGCGGGCCCCCGAGTACCCCCCAACACCCCAGCCCCGAAGACCCGCCAAACACCCCGAACCAGCCCCCGAACACCGCCAAAGACTCCGAACCGACCTCACGCCTACGGGGACCGACCCCTGAGGACCCACAACCACCCACACACTCGGCGGCGGACCGACGAGTGCCCGACTCCAGCGGAAGGAGGGTCGCGGTGGGACTGCCCGGGTTGCGCCGGCTCGACCACGTCGGGTTCACCGTGCCCGACCTGGACGAGGCGACCCGGTTCCTGGTCGACGTGCTCGGCTGCGACTACCTCTACTCGCTCGGCCCGTTCGCCGACGAGGGCGACTGGATGGCCGAGCATCTCAACGTGCACCCGCGCACGACCATGGTGGAGAACAGGTTCTTCCGGCTCGGCGGGCAGACGATCCTCGAGGTGTTCCACTACGACGCCCCCGACCGGCGGGAGACCCCGCCGCGCAACAGCGACGTCGGCGGGCACCACATCGCCCTCTACGTCGACGATCTCGACGCCGCGGTCGCCCACCTGCGCTCCGCCGGCGTGACCGTCTGCGGCGAGCCGACCGCGAGCAAGGGCCACCACGAGGGACAGCGCTGGGTCTACTTCCTGGCCCCGTGGGGAATGCAGTTCGAGTTGGTGTCCTACCCGGAGGGCAAGGCGTGGGACCGGGAGCACGGATGACCGCCGAGGTCGTCGCGACGGTCGCGGCCAGCCGGCGGGTCGCCGACCACCTGCGGGCGGAGATCCTCGGCGGCGGCATCGGCCCGGGCGAGCGGGTGCGGCAGGAGGACATCGCCCAGCGGCTGGGCGCGAGCCGGCTGCCGGTGCGCGAGGCGCTGCGGATGCTGGAGGCCGAGGGGCTGGTCGAGCACGAGGCCAACAAGGGCGCCCGGGTGCCCAGGCTCGGCATGCACGAGGTCGACGTCATCTACCGGATGCGGGAGTTGCTGGAGCCGCTGGCGCTGGCCGAGAGCCTGCCCGAGCTGGCGGACGCCGAGATCGACCGGCTCGCCGGGCTGCAGGACGAGATCGAGTCCGGTGTGGACATCGCCCGCTTCCTGGAGCTGGACCGCGAGTTCCACCTCGGCAGCTACGGCGGATGCCGGATCGAGCAGCTCACCGCGACGGTGTCCCGGCTGTGGAACACGACCCAGCACTACCGCCGGGCGTTCATGCAGCTGACCGGGCCGGGCCGGATGTGGGTGGTCAACGCCGAGCACCGGCTGCTGCTGGACGCCGTGCGGCGGCGGGACGAGGTCGACGCCGGCCGGTTCCTGGCCGGCCACATCCGCCGCACCCGCATCGAGCTGTCCCACCACCCGGCCGTCTTCGGAGGGCTGCCATGAGCGCGTGGGAGGGCGGACAGCCTGAGCGGGCACCGACTCGGCTGACCGTGAACGGCTCGGTGCACGAGTCGGGCGCCGATCCGGACACGCCGCTGCTGTACGTGCTGCGCAACGAGCTCGGCCTGATGGGCGCCCGGTTCGGCTGCGGGCTCGGTCTCTGCGGCGCCTGCTTCGTGCACGTCGACGGTGCCGTGGTGGCCTCCTGCGACACTCCACTGTGGTCGGTCGAGGGCAAGGCCGTGGTCACCGTCGAGGGCCTGGCCCCGGGCGACGGGCTGCACCCGGTGCAGCAGGCGATGCTGGACGAGCAGGCCGCCCAGTGCGCCTACTGCCTGACCGGCGTGGTGATGAGCGGGGCCGCCCTGCTGGAGCGGTCCCCGCATCCCGACCGGGCCGAGGTGGTGGAGGCGCTGGAGCACAACCTGTGCCGGTGCGGCGCCCACAACCGCATGGTCAGGGCGATCCTGCGAGCGAGCGATGGCTGAACCGGCGATCCTGCCGAAGGACCTGGCCGCGAACCCGGTGCTGGCCCGGTGGATCCGGGTCGGCACGGACGGCCGGATCGACGTGCGGGTCGGCAAGGTCGAGCTCGGCCAGGGCATCCTGACCGCGCTGGCCCAGCTCGCCGCCGACGAGCTGGACGCCGACCTGGCTCACGTGCGGATGCTCGGCGCGGACACCGCCGACGGGCCGGACGAGGGCCTGACCGCGGGCAGCCTGTCGATCTCCACCTGCGGGCCGGCGTTGCGGGCCGCGGCGGCCAACGTGCGGATGCTGTTCGTCACCGCCGCCGCCCGCGACTGGCGGGTCGACCCGAGCACCGTGACCGTCCACTCCGGACGGCTCGCCGGACCGGAGGGTCAGCACAGCTCGTACGGCGAGCTGGCGGCGCGGGTCGACCTCGAGGTGCCGGCCGACCCGAGCGTGCCGGTCAAGGCCGGCGGCCGGTTCGCCGGCACCGACGTGCCCCGGCTCGACCTGCCGGACAAGGTCGCCGGCCGGCCCCGGTACGTGCAGGACATCCGGCTGCCGGGCCAGTGGTACGCCCGGGTGGTGCGGCCGCCGTCGCGGGGGGCCCGGCTGCGCGAGCTCGACCCGGCGGTGGCCGGCGACGGGATCACCGTGGTCCGGGACGGGTCATTCCTCGCCGTCGCCGGGCCGGACGAGGCGGCGGTGCTGCGCGCGGCGGACCGGGTGCGGGCCAAGGCGGTCTGGGCGGAGACCGACACGCTGCCGGACGAGGACGACCTCGACGCCTTCTTGCGCGGCGGACCGCACCAGACGATCGAGGTCGCGGCCGACGGCGTGAACGACGGGATCAGCACCGAGCCGACCGGGACCACCGTCGCCGCCACCTACCGCCGGCCGTTCGTCGCGCACGCCTCGATCGCGCCGAGCTGCGCGGTCGCGCGCTGGCACCCGACCGGCACCGACTCGGGCGGCACCGACTCGGGCGGCACGGTCGAGGTGTGGTCACACAGCCAGGGCATCGGCAACCTGGCCAGGGCCATCGCGGCCGCCCTCGGCCTCGACCCGGCGGCCGTCCACGTGCGACACGTCGAGGGCGCCGGGTGTTACGGGCACAACGCGGCCGACGACGCCGCCTTCGACGCGGTGCTGGTGGCCAGGGCCGTTCCCGGCACGCCCGTGCAGGTGCTGTGGAGCCGGCAGGACGAGCTGGCCTGGGCACCGTTCTCCGCTGCCATGGTGGCCGACGTCGAGGCGGTGGTGGACGGGACCGGCCGGCTGGCGGCGTGGCGCTACGACGTCTACGGCCAGGGCCACAGCTCCCGGCCCGGCTACGCGGGCGTACCCGGGCTGCTGGCCGCGACCACACTGGCCGACCCGGCGACGTACCCGGCCGCGGTGGACCCGCCGCTCGCGAACGGCGGCGGCAGCACCCGCAACGCGCTGCCCGGCTACGACCTGCCCAACCGGCGGATCACCGGGCACCGGCTGACCGAGTCGCCGATCCGCACGTCGGCGATGCGCTCGCTCGGCGGCTACTTCAACGTCTTCGCGATCGAGTCGATGATGGACGAGGCGGCCGCGGTGGCCGGCGCCGACCCGCTGGAGTTCCGGCTCGCGCACCTGTCCGACGAGCGCGGGCGACGAGTGCTGCGGATGGCCGCCGAGGCGGCCGGCTGGGGCCGCGCGGTGCCCGACGGCACCGGGCTCGGCCTCGGCTACGCCCGCTACAAGGGCACCGGGGCCTGGTGCGCGGTCGCCGCCGAGGTGGTCGCCGAGGCCGACGTCCGGGTCCGTCGCCTGTGGACGGCCGTCGACGTCGGCCGGGTGGTCAACCCGGACGGCGTGCGCAACCAGATCGAGGGCGGCGCCGTGCAGGCGACCAGCTGGACGCTGCTGGAACGGGTCCGGTTCGACCGGCGCCGGGTCACCAGCGACACCTGGGAGTCCTACCCGATCCTGCCGTTCTCGGCGGTGCCCGAGGTGCTGGTCGAGCTCGCCCCCGGCGAGGGCAACCCGTCGATCGGCGCCGGCGAGGCCGCCCAGGGCCCGACCGCCGCCGCGATCGGCAACGCGCTGGCCGCCGCGGTCGGCGTGCGGGTCAGGGACCTCCCGCTGACCCCGGAAGCAGTGGTGCAGGCGATAGAAGGGATGTGATCGTCGTGGGACGGATCAGCTACGTGCCGTTCGAGTCGATGGACGAGCGGATGCAGGCCGAGATGGAGCGCTGCGCCCGGGAGGGCACGCCCCGGCCGGAGAGCTCGGCGGTGCGCGCGCACGCGCCGAACGCGTTCTGGGCGTTCGCCGACTCCTGGCGGGACGTGTTCCACAGCGGAGTGGTCGACCACTCGGTCAAGGAGCTGTGCCGGGTCTACGTGTCCCGGACGGTGAAGTGCGAGTTCTGTGGCAACCAGCGCTCGATCAAGGCGACCACGGCCGGCCTGCTGGAGCAGCAGTACGACCAGCTGCTCAACTTCGAGACCTCGGACCGGTACGACGAGCGGCAGAAGGCGGCGCTGGCGTACGCCGAGGCGATCGTCTGGCGGCTCGACGTCGACGACAAGTTCTGGGACCGGCTGCACAGCCACTTCAGCGAGCCGGAGCTGGTCGAGCTCGGCTGCTTCGTGGCGCTGACGTTCGGCCAGCAGAGCTGGATCCGGCTGCTGGACATCGACCACCACGAGTACATGGCCGGCACCGACGCCTCGATGGCCCCGGGCTTCGAGAGCGCCGAGGCACTGGCCGCGAGCAAGGCGAAGCCGGACTACTGGGCGAAGGCGTGAGCCTGCTGCTGGCCGAGGAGGGGCCGGTCGAGTACCGGTTGGCGGCCACGATGGACGGTCTCTACACGCCGTACGCGCTGCAGCGGCCGGCCGGCGACGGGCCGCACCCGTTCGTCTTCCTCGCCTACGGCAACGGCGGCGGCGGGCTGGACTGGCTGCGGGAGCGGGTCGCCGGCTACCCGTACGTGGTGCGGCGGCTGCTGGACGCGGGCTACGCCTGCGCCTGGGGCCGATACCGCTCGGAGGTCGAGCTCGGCTACCACACCGGCGGCCCGCTGGTCCGGGACCGCCGGCAGGGCATGGACCTGTTCAACCGGTCGCCGCTGGAGTTCGAGGACGAGGTCGCGATCCTCGACGACGTGCGGTCGCTGCCCGGCCTCGACCCGGAGCGGATCGGCCACGTCGGCGTGAGCCACGCGGGCGAGATGCTCTACAAGATCGCCTCGGCGTACCCGGACGCGGTCACCGCCGGCGTCGCCTGCGAGCCGGCCAACCACGAGTTCCTCGACCTCGATACCGACGCGACGGTGACCGTGAACCCGGACACGAGCCTGCGCGACATCGAGGAGATGCAGATGCGCTCGGCCGAGTACGTCCGGCCGCGGATCAACGAGAAGCTGGTGGCCGAGCGGATCGCGCCGATCCGGACGCCGATGCTGGTGATGGGCCGCGACGACGACCACCTGCAGGGCATCTTCCGGGTCAGCTACGACGTGCTCGCCGAGGCCGGGAAGGACGTCGAGTGGGTGTCCTGGGACCACCCGCTGCACGGCTACATCTTCCCGGTCGGCGACGCCGTCGACGCGACCCAGGAGCGGGCCGTCGACGGCGTCGTCGAGTTCCTCGACAAGCACCTCGGCTAGTGCCCCGCGTCAGAGGTTTCGTGCCGGTTCCCGGTGATCCAGACGGCGTCCGGCAAGGCGGAGGAGTGGCCGATACCGGGGTTGTATCGGCCGCG
>Ga0207683_10001174_pt1 | contig 23704 bp, 26 predicted proteins | sample KBSM73metaG_FD_184333 | JGI IMG/M metagenome (GOLD analysis project Ga0207683, IMG submission 184333) | Miscanthus rhizosphere microbial communities from Kellogg Biological Station, Michigan, USA - KBS M7-3 metaG (SPAdes) (version 2) | ecosystem: Host-associated > Plants > Roots > Rhizosphere >... | reverse complement strand
CCGCCGAGATTTTCCCCACGCGGCGGGTGGGGTGCGCTAGGCGCGAGAAGGCCGCGCCGCTGAAAAGGTGAAGACGTGATCCAGAAGAATTGGCAGGAATTGATCAGGCCGAACAAGCTCCAGGTGTCCGTCGGCGGCGATGCTGCTCGCATTGCGACGGTGGTTGCCGAGCCGCTCGAACGCGGCTTCGGCGTGACGCTTGGTAACGCGTTGCGACGCATTCTGCTGTCCTCGCTGCAGGGCGCGGCGGTCCAATCGGTGCACATCGACGGTGTGCTGCATGAGTTTTCCTCGATCGCCGGAGTGCGCGAGGATGTCACCGACATGGTGCTCAACATCAAGGACATCGCCATCAAGATGCAGGGCGAAGGTCCCAAGCGCATGGTCGTGAAAAAACAGGGCCCGGGAACCGTTACAGCCGGCGACATCCAGACGGTCGGCGATGTGGTTGTGCTCAATCCCGACCTTGTCCTTTGCACGCTCGATGAGGGTGCCGAGATCCGCATGGAGTTCACGGTCAACACCGGCAAAGGCTACGTGCCGGCGGAGCGTAACCGCCCGGAGGATGCGCCGATCGGTCTCATTCCCGTCGACAGCCTCTATTCGCCGGTCCGCAAGGTTTCCTACAAAGTCGAAAATACCCGCGAAGGTCAGATCCTCGACTACGACAAGCTGACCATGACGATCGAGACCAATGGCGCGGTCACTCCGGAAGATTCGCTCGCTTACGCAGCGCGCATCCTGCAGGACCAGCTCAACGTGTTCGTGAACTTCGAGGAGCCCCGCAAGGAAGCCGCAGCCGAGGCAATTCCGGATCTGGCCTTCAATCCGGCCTTCCTCAAGAAGGTGGACGAGCTCGAGCTGTCCGTGCGCTCCGCCAACTGCCTGAAGAACGACAACATCGTCTACATTGGCGACCTCGTGCAGAAGAGCGAAGCCGAGATGTTGCGGACGCCGAATTTCGGACGCAAGTCGCTTAACGAAATCAAGGAAGTGCTCGCACAGATGGGCCTGCATCTCGGCATGGAAGTGCCGGGTTGGCCACCGGAAAATATAGAAGAGCTGGCGAAGCGCTTCGAAGATCACTACTGAGCCGCTGCGCGGCACCGGAATGAAGGGATAGTACGCGATGCGTCACGGTAAGGTTCACCGCAAGCTCAACCGCACGGCGGAGCATCGCAAGGCGATGTTCGCCAACATGGCTGCGTCGCTGATCAAGCACGAGCAAATCGTCACGACGCTACCCAAGGCGAAAGAATTGCGGCCGATCGTCGAGAAGCTGGTGACTTTGGCCAAGAAGGGCGGGCTACATGCTCGCCGTCAGGCAATCGCGGAGATCCGTGATGTCGCGCAGGTCAAAAAGCTCTTCGAAGTGCTTGGTGTCCGCTACAAAGATCGCGACGGCGGGTATACTCGCATTATGAAAGCCGGATTTCGCTACGGCGACAACGCGCCGAAGGCGGTCATCGAATTTGTCGATCGAGACGTCGAGGCGAAGGGCAAAGATTCAGGGCCGGTCCAGGAGAACAAGGTCGAGGAAGCTGCAACCGCGGCCGCCTGAACCAAATCGATTTTGCGTGTCAAAAGGGCGGCGCTAAGCGCCGCCCTTTTTGTTTGCCTGACCGTGTCGCACGGCTATGATCCGCAGCGAAGAGCGATCAGCTGGGGGGCGGTGTGATGGTTCGTACGGCAGTTTTGGCATTGAGCGTGGGCGCGGCGTTGGTCGGTTCGGCCAACGCGCAATCGGATCTGGTCAAGCGCGGCGACTATCTGGTCAACGGCATCCTGACCTGCGGGAATTGTCATTCGCCCAAAGGGCCGCCTGCGGCGATCGCGGGCAAGGATTTTTCCGGTGGGCTGTCCTGGGACGAGCCTCCGTTCAAGGTGACCGCCCCGAATATCACGCCGGACAAGGAAACCGGTATCGGCACGTGGACCGATGCGCAGATCAAGACGCTGATGCGCACTGGTATTCGACCGAACGACGTGCATGTCGCGATGATCATGCCGACCGGCTTCTACCACGTCATGACCGATCGCGATCTTGATGCCGTCGTCGCCTATTTGCGCACACTAAAGCCGGTGAGCAACAAAGTCGCGGATCCAATCTACAAGATGCCCCAGCTTGAAATTGTGATTCCGGGTGGCGAGAAGAAGTTCACCGAAGACATGATGAGCGACAAGGTCAAGAAAGGCTTTTATCTCGTCACGATCGCGCATTGCATGGAGTGCCACACGCCCATGGAGAAGGGTGAGCGGCAGTGGGGCCGCCTGGGTGCCGGCGGCTTTGAATTTCCCGGCCCTTGGGGTGTCTCGGTGTCGCGCAATATCACCTCCAGCAAGACCAAAGGCATCGGCGCCTGGAGCGATGAGGAAATCAAGCGCGCGATTGTGGCCGGGGTTGGCAAAGACGGCAGCAATCTCAAGCCGCCAATGGGCTACCAATATTATGCGACGCTGACGCCGGAGGACCTCGACGCCGTTGTCGCCTATCTGCGAACCGTCCCGGCGGTCGAGTAGGACCCCGATTTGGGCCTCCGGCGCGCCTTGCAAGGACGACGCCGCGCGGCCTTCATTTGAGCCCTTTATAGGCCTATATCTCGGGCATTCGCCGGGATTCGAACCGATGCCCATGAAGACCCTGACTGTTATCCTGATTTCCGCCTCGTTGACGGCCGCCGCCGTGGCCCAGGAGAGACGGCTTCCTACGCAATCCGAGCTGCGTCTGTCGTATGCCCCTGTCGTCCACCATGTGACACCCGCGGTCGTCAATGTTTACGCCGCCAAAGTGGTGCAAAACCGAAATCCGTTTCTGGATGACCCGATTTTCCGCCGCTTCTTCGGCGGCCCGGGGGGTGGTGGCGGAGCCAATCAGTTGCAGCGCTCGCTGGGCTCGGGCGTGATCATCGATGCAGCTGGCCTGGTCGTGACCAACAATCACGTGATCGAGGGCGCCGACGAGGTCAAGGTTTCGCTCGCCGACAAGCGCGAGTTTGAGGCAACGCTTGTCTTGAAGGATCCGCGAACCGATCTTGCCGTGCTGCGCATCAAGGACGGGCACGAGCAGTTTCCGGTGCTGGAATTTGCGGATTCCGACGCGTTGCAGGTCGGCGATGTGGTGTTGGCCATCGGCAACCCCTTTGGCGTCGGTCAAACGGTGACGCATGGCATCGTCTCTGCGCTGGCACGGACGCAGGTTGGAATTTCAGACTACCGTTTCTTTATTCAGACTGACGCCGCCATCAATCCCGGCAATTCGGGCGGTGCGCTCGTCGACCTCACCGGAAAATTGATAGGTATCAACACTGCGATCTTCTCACGATCGGGCGGTTCTCAAGGCGTCGGTTTTGCGATTCCTGCCAACATGGTGCGGGTTGTCGTTGCCTCCGCCAAGACTGGTGGCAGCGCGGTGGTACGACCGTGGCTCGGCGCAAAGCTACAAGCCGTCACGCCCGAGATCGCGGACAGCATGGGCCTTAAGCGTCCAGCCGGCGCCTTGGTGAGCAATGTCACCGCCGATAGCCCCGCCGCCAGTGCGGGCATCAAAGCGGGCGACCTGATTCTTTCGGTGGACGGGCAGGACGTCGACGATCCCAATGCTTTCGATTACCGGTTCGGCACGAAACCGCTGGGCGGTAGCGCCCGTCTGGGAATCCTGCGCGGAGGGCGTGAGCAGACGACAACCGTGTCCTTGCGCAGCGCGCCCGCGACACCGCGCGATGAGATCGTTATCCGCTCCCGTTCACCTTTTTCCGGGGTGAAGATTGCCAATCTTTCGCCAGCACTCGCCGAAGAACTACAGCTGCAAAACGTCGACAAGGGAGTTGCAATCGTCGATGTCGATACCGGCTCGTATGCCAGCAATCTCGGCTTCCAGCGCGGAGACGTCATCGAGGAAGTCAACGGCGAGCAGATCAGCAAGACGCGCGACCTTGAGCGTCTGGCCGGCACCCCGAACCGCAGCTGGCGCATCATCATCGTGCGCAACGGCCAGAAGATTTCCGCGGTATTCAGCGGATGACATCGCGCGCCAAAGCGACTGGTGCGAGCCTGTTTACAGCCGCGGGCCTCGAGAAGGACGCGCCACGACCGCTCGCCGACAAGCTGAGACCGCAAAAGCTCGACGAGGTCGTTGGCCAGGACCACCTGCTCGGGCCCGATGGTGCGCTCACACGCATGCTGGCGACGCGTTCACTTGGTTCAATGGTGTTCTGGGGCCCGCCGGGCACCGGCAAGACGACGGTGGCAAGGCTTCTGGCGCAGGCGACCGATCTGCATTTCGAACAGATATCGGCGATTTTTACCGGCGTCGCGGACCTCAAAAAAGTGTTCGAGGAAGCTCGCCGGCGCCGGGAAATGGGTCAGGGCACGCTGCTGTTTGTCGATGAGATTCACCGCTTCAACCGTGCGCAGCAAGACTCGTTCCTGCCGGTGATGGAAGACGGAACGATCATTTTGGTCGGCGCCACCACCGAAAACCCGTCCTTCGAACTCAACGCGCCGCTCCTGTCGCGAGCACGCGTGCTCGTCTTTCACTCTCTCGACGCGGCGGCGATCGATAAATTGCTTGGACGGGCGGAAAGCATCGAAAACAGGCGATTGCCGTTAGATGCCGAAGCTCGCGATGCGCTCAAGCGCATGGCCGATGGTGATGGCCGTGCCGCGCTGACCTTGGCGGAAGAGGTCTGGCGAGCCGCCCGCAAGGATGAAGTTTTCGGTTCGGCCAAACTGCAGGAGATCGTGCAGCGTCGGGCGCCGATTTACGACAAGTCGCAGGACGGCCATTACAACCTGATCAGCGCACTGCACAAGTCGGTGCGCGGCTCTGATCCAGATGCGGCGCTCTACTATCTGTGCCGTATGTTGGATGCCGGCGAACCGCCGCTCTATATCGCACGCCGTGTCGTACGCATGGCGATCGAGGATATTGGGCTCGCCGATCCTCAGGCACTGGTGATCGCAAATGCCGCCAAGGATGCCTACGACTTCCTTGGTTCGCCGGAGGGCGAACTCGCCATTGGGCAGGCCGTGATCTATTGCGCCACGGCGCCGAAATCGAATGCCGGCTATGCGGCCTTTGGCGCGGCCATGCGCACTGCGAAGGAGGCCGGTTCGCTTCTGCCACCCAAGCACATTCTGAACGCACCCACGAAACTTATGCAGGAAGAAGGCTACGGTCGCGGCTACGCCTACGATCACGACGCTACGGAGGCCTTTTCCGGCCAGAATTACTTCCCCGACGCACTGGAGCGGCAGAAGTTCTATGACCCTCCTGAGCGTGGCTTTGAACGCGAAATCAGAAAGCGTCTGGAGTACTGGGCGAAGCTGAGAAAAGAGCGGGGCGGGCCATGAGCCGCGAACGCTCCGGTCCACGCCAGCCAGGAGGTGGACGCCAGATGGCTGGACCGCGTCATCGCAACCGAGGCAAAGGCCAAGGCCGCGGGCGTGAAGGTTCTCACCCTCATCACTTCCGGTCAGGGGGTCCGGGCGAGGGCACTCATGGAAAACCTCCGTCGGCGGCTCCTCGCCGCGCACCATCGCCGACAACTGCCGTGCACGCTGTCAGAAACGAGGGCAAGGTCGAAACCACCACCGTCGCTCCCGACGAATCCGGAATGCGCGTGGATCGGTTTTTCGAAGCACGGTTTCCCGGCCTGTCGTTCAGTCACATCCAGCGCATCATTCGCAAAGGCGAAGTGCGCGTGAACGGAAAACGCACTCAACCCAAAGCGCGGCTTGAGTCCGGAGATGCGGTTCGTATCCCGCCGCTGAAAATTGCACCACCACCCCCGCGCGATGACGCGCCGATGGCGGACAAGGATCGCGCCTTTCTGAAATCGATCACGCTCTACGAGGACGCCGACGTGATGGTGCTCAACAAGCCGATGGGCCTTGCTGTACAGGGCGGTTCGGGCACTACGCGCCACATTGATGGCATGCTCGGCGCCTTGCGCTCACCAGATGGCCAGCGCCCCCGTCTCGTGCACAGACTTGATAAGGACACGGCGGGCTGCCTGCTGGTGGCGAAGACACGATTTGCGGCAGCCGCCCTGGCAAAAACCTTCCGCTCACGCTCGGCACGTAAAATCTACTGGGCGCTCGTCGCGGGCGTGCCTAAGCCACGCCAAGGTCGGATTTCGACTTTCCTTGCCAAGGAGGAGCGCGAAGAGGATTCGTTCATGCGCATCGCAGCGCATGGGGAGAAGGGCGCCAGCCATGCGGTGACGTACTACGCGGTGGTTGAGACGGCGGCGCAACGCCTCGCCTGGCTTTCACTCAAGCCAGTCACCGGCCGTACCCATCAGCTACGTGCGCATATGGCGCACGTTGGCAATCCAATTGTCGGAGATCCAAAGTATTTCTCCATAGAAAACTGGGAGCTGCCCGGCGGGCTTCAGAACAAGCTTCATCTTCTGGCTCGCCGTATCGCGGTACCGCACCCGCGTGGTGGAACGATTGATGTATCGGCGCCGTTGCCGCCGCATATGCAGCAGTCTTGGAATCTGCTGGGGTTTGACGCCAAGCGTTACGACCCGATCGACGAGGCACCGGAGGAGTAGACAGCGCGCCACGGGGTTCCTATGTGAGAAGGACCATGCGTCGACCATTGCTCGCCATAGTGGTTGTCCTGTCGGCGGTATCGACAGCGCCGTCGTATGCGCAAAACAGCATTCTCGGCGACAATTACAGCATCATGGTTCCGGAGAAGGGCTATAAACCTTCACAACCCGAGCCTTGGCTTGCGCCGAAGTACAAGTCGCCGAGCGGAACCGTTAATCGCGTGAAGCTGCCGAAATCGACCGTTGTGCCGATGCCGAATGCCCAGGTTCCTCCGGACCTTTATGTCCCGCAAACCGGGAAGGTGGTGCCGAACTTGCCTACGGTGTCAGGATCTGGGCGGGGTGGCGCTGAAACATTCCAGGATCGCGCCGCGCGGTGCGCGCACCAGGCGGGCGTTTTTGGTCAAGGTGCCGATCGCGGCAGCTACATGGGCGCGTGCGTCAACCAGTGACTTCAAAGTGATGCTGGAAGTTCTTGCGGCCGTTTCTGGCGGCGCGGATTACAACTCACCTTAAATCTCGTCCATTACTTGTGCGTACGCGATGAGCGCAAACAACGCCGTACCGCCGATCATGTTGCCGATCAGGACTGGCGGAATGAACTGTACGATCATCTGCCACCACGCCCAATCCCCAGCCAGAACCAAAAGGTAGGCTTCCATACTGCCCGCGACGATGTGGGTAAATCCGCCAACCGCGATCAGCCATGTCATCATCGTTATTACATGAAACTGGGTGCGTTCGGCGCCCGGCATCAACCACACCATCGCGGCCATCAGGAAGCCTGAAGCGATGGCGCGAAAGACCATTTCCCACCAACTGTACGCCAGCAGGTCGCGACTGATGGCCAACATGTCGTCGTAGATCTCCGTCGAAAGCACGGGGGCGTAGGTGCAGAACAAAGCCGCGAACAATGTGCCGGCAAGGTTCGCCGCGAGCACGATGGCCCAAAGTCGCGTCATCCGTCCGACGTTTTTCCAGGTGAACTCGGCCGCGACCGGCAAAACTGCGGTGATCGTGCTTTCGGTGAAGAGTTGTTGACGCGACAGCACCGCCATGATGAAGCCGACGCAATACCCGAAACTCGTCACGAGCGGTTCCCAGGGCGCATTTGGGAGATGCGTACGAAGGATCGCCTGCGCCAGCAGTGAAAAGCTGATCGAAAGACCTGCCGCGACTCCCGACCACCATAGTGAGGTAGCAGGGCGCAGCATCTCTTCTTCGCCGAGCCGGCGCACGACTTCGTAGATAACCGGCGTGCGCGGAGTTGCCAGCTCCTCGACGTCCTTGACCTCTTGGTCGGTGATGCCGTTACCGCGTTTATTCTTGCGCGACTTGGCCTGAAGGCTTCCGCGGATGCCGGGGGCTTTTGCGCTCATGCGAGCGATCAACGCCGCCGGCGGAACAGAGTTCCACTGTTGAAACTCTCCTTGACATGCAACCAAATGGTTGCATATTATCATTCATGGATGAAGTGTTCAGAGCGTTGGCGGACGGGAGCCGAAGAGAATTGCTCGATCGTCTACGGGCCGACAACGGCCAGACACTGGGTGACTTGTGTGATCGCCTGAATATGACGCGCCAGGCTGTGAGCAAGCATCTGGGAATTCTGGAGGAGGCCAATTTGATCGCGACCGTGAAACGAGGGCGCGAGAAGTTGCACTACCTCAATGCGGTACCGATCCACGAGATCGGCGAGCGCTGGATCGGAAAGTTTCAACGCTCGCGTCTGTAGGCGCTCAAATAAGTTTTGTTGAGTGCGACATCAGGGGCGTCCCGTGTGCCGCGCGGGGCGCCCCTGAAACTTTCATGAGGCCGTAGCCCGATCGAACGCGGCGAGGTCGTCGGCGGTTAATTTGATCCGCGGTGCCTTGGCGATCTCTTGGAGCTGCGCCGGGCTGGTGGCGCTGGTAATCGGCGCTGTAATGCGGCCGATCAGCCAGGCGAGGGCGACCTGAGCCGGCGTTGCATTGTGTTGCGCGGCCACATCGTCAAGCGCCTTCAGGATGCGGGTGCCGCGCGCGTCGAGATATTTCTTCAGTCTGCCCCCACGCGCAGGATTTCTGTCGGCGTCGGCGGGCGCGCGATACTTGCCGGTGAGGAAACCGGCGGCCAATCCATAATACGGAATGACGCTGATGTTTTCCTGCCGGCACAGCGCGGCATAGCCGGATTCGAACTCATTGCGGTCCGACAGGTTATAGAGCGGCTGCAGCGTCTCGTAGCGCGGCAGGCCGAGCCTTTTGCTGGCCTCAAGTGATGCCTTGAAACGGCTTGGACCTACGTTGGAAGCGCCGACGATGCGGACTTTTCCGGCTTTGATCAGCTCCGCATAAGCCTCCATTGTCTCCGCGACCGGTGTCACCTCGTCGTCGAAATGCGTTTGGTAGAGATCGATGTGATCGGTTTTCAGTCGCCGCAGGGACGCCTCGCATTCGCGCAGGATGTAATCCTTGCGAAGGGAGCGGCCTTCGCCCATGTCCTCGCCCACCTTGGTCGCGAGCACGATCTTGTCGCGCCTGCCGGACGACTTTAGCCAATTCCCGATGATGGTCTCGGATTCGCCGCCGGGATGGCCCGGTACCCAGCGCGAATAGCTGTCCGAAGTGTCGATCGCGTTGAAACCGGCGTCGACGAAAGCGTCGAGGATACGATATGACGTCGGCTCATCGACATTCCAGCCGAATACGTTGCAGCCCAGCACAAGCGGGGCAATCCGTACATCGGAACGGCCGAGTTGACGAAATTCCAAGCTAGCGCAAGCCCGCGTTGAATTTGTCGAGCGCGGCTTGACCCGGGCACAGGTCTTTTTCGCCGAGAGCATTAAGCGGTGTCTGCACTGTGCGCAGATGCGCGTGCAAATCCTCGGATTCGGCCTCGACATACAGGAGGCCGGTAACGATCTGGCCCTTCGCGGCGTGGTGCTGCAGGAAGCCCAGGGCTGCCGTGCGGTCGTGGATGTCGTAGTCAGCGGCAAGCTTGCGTAGTGCGAGCTTTGAACCGTCGTGCTGCTCGACGACCTCGACCGTACCCGGTTCGTATTTGACCTCGATCGGCATCCGGCTGGAGATGAAATCGAGCCTATTCACCGCTTCGTTATGCTCGCGCACGAAATCGAAGCTCTTGGTCGATCCAGCATGATTGTTGAAGGCCACGCAGGGGGAGATGACGTCGATAAACGCCGCCCCGCGGTGCGCGATCGCCGCCTTGATGATCGGAACCAACTGATGCTTGTCGCCCGAGAAGGAGCGAGCAACAAAACTCGCGCCGAGCTGCAAGGCCATCGCGACGAGATCGATGGAATTGTCGGTATTGATGAAGCCTCGTTTGGATTTTGAGCCGCGGTCGGCAGTTGCCGAGAACTGTCCCTTGGTGAGGCCATAAACACCGTTGTTTTCAACGATATAGACCATGTTCACGCCGCGTCGCAGGCAGTGGGCGAACTGACCAAGGCCGATCGAAGCACTGTCACCGTCGCCGGACACACCGAGATAGATCAGGTCGCGGTTGGCGAGGTTGGCGCCGGTCAACACGGACGGCATTCGGCCATGCACCGAATTGAACCCGTGCGAATTGCCGAGGAAGTAGGTCGGCGTCTTCGAGGAACAGCCGATGCCGGAAATCTTGGCGACCCGGTGCGGTTCGATCGACAGCTCGAAGCAGGCCTGGATAATCGCACCCGTGATCGAGTCGTGCCCGCAGCCCGCGCAGAGGGTCGATACGGTGCCCTCATAGTCGCGGTGCGTGTAGCCGAGCGAATTCTTCGGCAGATCGGGGTGGTGGAATTTCGGCTTGGCGAGATAGGTCATGAGGTCACCTTCATCGGCTTCACCGTCAGTTTGTCGAGGTGATCGCCGATGGCCTTGGCGATAAACCGGGCGGTAATGGGCGTGCCGTCATAGTGCAAAATCGGAACCAGCCTTACCGGATCGATGCCGCACTCGTTGACAATCAGCGAGCGTAGTTGCGCGTCGCGGTTCTGCTCGACCACGAAGACGAAGTCGTGATCAGCGACGAAGCTGTTGACGCTGGAATGAAATGGGAAAGCGCGAACGCGCATGCGGTCTAGCGCATGCCCGCGCGCCTCGATCATATGGATAGCCTCGTCCATCGCGGGCGAGGTCGATCCATAATAGATCACTCCGTATTTGGTGGATTTTCCCGCGGTCGCGATCAGTGGTCGCGGCACCAGATCCTTGGCGGTCTCGAACTTGCGGATGAGCCGCTGCATGTTGTCGACGTAAGGCGCGCCTTCTTCCGTATATCGCGCGTAGCGATCGCGTGAAGTGCCCCGCGTGAAGAACGAACCCTTCGTGGGGTGTGTACCTGGATAAGTACGATAGGGGATCCCGTCGCCATCCACATCGAGGTAACGCCCAAATTCCTTCCCGGCGTCGAGCTCGGCCGCAGTCATGACCTTGCCGCGGTCGTATTTGCGACTGTCGTCCCACGCGAGCGGCTTGGACAAGTGGTGATTCATGCCGATGTCGAGGTCGAGCATCACGAAGATCGGTGTCTGCAGGCGATCAGCGAGGTCAAAAGCCTGGGCGCCGAATTCAAAGCTTTCGGCCGGGTCCTCGGGAAACAGCAAAATGTGTTTGGTGTCGCCGTGGGAGGCGTAGGCGCACGACGTGAGATCGCATTGCTGCGTGCGGGTCGGCATGCCGGTCGAGGGGCCGGCACGCTGGACGTCGAAAAGAACCGCAGGAATTTCAGCGAAATAGGCGAGGCCGATGAACTCCTGCATCAAGGAAATGCCGGGGCCAGACGTTGCCGTGAAAGCACGTGAGCCGTTCCAGCCTGCGCCGATCACGACGCCGATCGAGGCCAGCTCATCCTCGGCCTGGATGATCGCGTATTTAGCTTGTTTGGTCTCCGCATCGATACGGAATTTCGCGCAATGTCGCGTGAAGGCATCCGCGAGTGAAGATGATGGGGTGATCGGATACCAGGCGCATACGGTCGCGCCGCCATAAACCGCTCCGAGGGCGGCAGCCGAATTGCCTTCAATGAATATCCGATCGCCGACGGCGTTGGCACGCCTGAACTTGATGCTGAGCGGGCACTGCAGGTTCAGAACCGCATAGTCACGGCCGATATGCAGCGCCTTGATATTTGGCTCGATCAGCTTGTCCTTGCCTTTGTATTGCTCGCCAATGAGTTGCTCGACGACCTTCACATCCATGTCGAGAAGGGCGGTGAGCACGCCGATATAGATGATGTTCTTGAACAGCTGGCGCTGACGCGGATCGGTATATTCGCGGTTGCAGATGGCGGTGAGCGGCACGCCAATGACCGTGATGTCATCGCGGAATTTCGATGGCGGCATCGGCTTGGTTGAATCGTAGAAGAGGTAGCCGCCCGGCTCGATACCCGCGATATCCCTGTCAAAAGTCTGCGGATTCATCGCGACCATCAGGTCCGTTCCGCCGCGAGCGCCCAGGTGGCCTGCTTCCGAGATGCGGACCTCATACCAGGTCGGCAGGCCTTGAATGTTGGAGGGAAAGATGTTGCGCGGTGCAACGGGCACGCCCATACGCATAACAGCTCGCGCAAACATTTCATTCGCGCTCGCCGAACCCGAGCCGTTGACGTTGGCGAAGCGAACGACGAAATCGTTTACGCGGCTGATCGGCGTGGCGGTCGGCATGAAGTCCCTGCCTGAGTCATATCGATCAGGAATTTCTGCATGTCCCAGGCACCGGTCGGGCAGCGCTCGGCGCAGAGCCCGCAGTGCAGGCAGACGTCCTCATCCTTGACCATCACGCGACCGGTCTTGAGGCCATCCTGAACATACAGATCCTGGGTGAGATTGTGCGAAGGCGCGTTCAGCCGTTGGCGCAGATCGGCTTCGTCGCCATTGGGGGTGAAGGTAATGCAATCCATCGGGCAAATGTCGACGCAGGCGTCGCATTCGATGCACAGCTGCGCCGAAAACACGGTCTGAACGTCGCAATTCAGGCAACGGCCGGCTTCCGACAATGCCAGCTTTTCATCGAAACCAAGCTCGACTTCGGCCTTGATATCTCTGAGTGCAACGACTTTGTCGCGGTGTGGCACCTTGTAGCGTTTGTCGAGCGCGATTTCGTTATCGTAACTCCACTCGTGGATGCCCATCTTCTGGCTCATCACCTCGACCGCGGGAGCGGGGCGGTCGTTGATGTCTTCGCCATTGAGGTGTTTGTCGATCGACACGGCCGCTTCGTGCCCGTGCGCGACGGCCCAGATGATGTTCTTCGGACCAAAGGCGGCGTCTCCGCCAAAGAAGATTTTCGGGTGGGTCGATGCCATCGTCTTGGAATCGACTTTCGGCATGTCCCATTGGTCGAATTCAATCCCTACGTCGCGCTCGATCCACGGGAATGAATTCTCCTGACCGACGGCGACCAATACATCGTCGCAGGGGAAATGCTGCTCCGGTTCGCCGGACGGTACGAGTTTGCGGCGGCCTTTGGCGTCGCGTTCGGCCTTCACCTTTTCGAAGGTGATGCCGGTGAGCTTACCGTTCTCGTGCGTGAATTCTTTGGGCACGAGGTAGTTGTGGATCGGAATGCCCTCGTGCATGGCGTCTTCCTTCTCCCAGGGCGACGCCTTCATTTCCTCAAAACCGGAGCGCACCACGACGTCGACCTGTTCGCCGCCAAGGCGGCGGGCGGAGCGGCAACAATCCATCGCGGTGTTGCCGCCGCCGAGAACGACAACGCGGCGGCCGATCTTGGAAATATGTCCAAAGGAAACAGAAGATAGCCAGTCAATGCCAATGTGGATGTTCTTGGCTGCTTCCTTACGACCGGGGATATCGAGATCGCGACCGCGCGGCGCACCCGATCCAACAAAGATTGCATCCCAGTTGTCGCCAAGCAGCGTCTTCATGCTGTCGACGCGCGCGCCGGGACGGAACTCGACGCCAAGGTCGATGATGTAGCCGCACTCTTCGTCGATCACGGAATCCGGCAGACGGAATTTCGGAATTTGCGTGCGGATCATGCCGCCGGCTTTTGGATCTTGGTCGAAGACCACGCAGTGATAACCAAGAGGAGCGAGGTCGCGAGCCACAGTAAGAGAGGCAGGACCGCCCCCGACCAACGCTATGCGTTTGCCGTTCTTCTTGGATGCGGGCTTTGGCAGACGGTCGCGAATGTCGTCTTTATAGTCAGCCGCAACTCTTTTCAGGCGGCAAATAGCCACCGGCTCCTTCTCTACGCGTACCCGACGGCACGCCGGCTCGCAGGGGCGGTCGCAGGTGCGACCGAGAATTCCTGGAAATACGTTCGAGCGCCAGTTGATCATGTACGCGTCGGAATACCGGCCGTGCGCGATTAGACGGATGTATTCCGGGACGGGCGTATGTGCCGGGCAAGCCCACTGGCAGTCCACGACCTTGTGGAAGTAGTCTGGGTCGGAAATGTCGGTATTCTTCATTGACTCCTCGAAACGCGCCCCGCTACTTCCGCACAACTTGAGCGACGCCGCGTCACAGCCCCCCGGTGGCTCCGGCTCCCTACCGATCGGCCCATTTCCAGGCACGAATCCGAGGCTGATAATATTGGCTGGGACGAGGCAAGGCTACTTATCCTTCGGTGTAGAAGTCCCACCAATCACAAGTCTCTCTATGGTTTTTCGCTCCTTGAAAGCGGCGAGAGGATGGCATTTCGGTCCTTAACGTTTTCGATCTGAATTAACATGTACGGAAGGAAGTTCCTCGCTATTTTGCGCTGCACAAACCGTCCCAATGCGTGAGATTTTCACCGAGATTTTCGAGAACCAGCCGCTCGATCCGACCGAAGCGGCGCGACAAGCTGTGCGGCCACGGTTGCGGAAGAGATTCTACAAGCAGGCGGAACTAGTCGATGCGCAGGACGGTGTCGGAATATCGCTCGATGGCAGACCCATTCTCACGCCACGACGGCGCGCTTTTGTCGCGCCCACGCGGACGCTCGCTGAGGCCATTGCGGCGGAATGGGAGGCGCAAGGCGAAACGATCGATCCGCGGAACATGCCGCTCACGCGGCTCGCGAACGCCGTGATCGATGCGGTCAGCGAAAATCCCGAGCCCGTTGCGGAGGAGATCGCAAAATATCTTGGAAGCGATTTGCTTTGCTACCGCGCCGAAGCGCCCCTGAAGCTCATCGACAAACAGTCGCAAGCCTGGGACCCGGCGCTCGCTTGGGCGCGCGAAGCCTTCGGTGCGAATTTCAAACTGGCGCAAGGGGTCATGCATGTGGCACAGCCCGCTGAAGCCGTAGAGGCCTTGCGACGAGCCATTCCTCGCGATCCATGGCGACTCGCGGCGGTGTCTTCGATTACAACGTTGACCGGCTCGGCGCTGTTGGCCTTGGCGATTGCGCAGGGTGCGATCGATATCGATTCAGCCTGGGCGGCTGCGCACGTGGACGAGGACTGGCAGATGGCGCAATGGGGTCGCGACGAACTAGCGCTCGAACGCCGAGCTTATCGTGAGGCGGAATTCAAGGCGGCGGCGGCGGTCCTGCGTCTTGTCGGCTGAAAAGTGGACGACGCGCGCAAGATCGCCGGTTACCTCGTCCAAAATCAGTGACCGGTCGGATCGCCCCGACGTCCGGCTTCGTAGAGGAACCAAACACGACGTTCGGCGTCGTCGATGAATGTTTCGAGAAAACTCGCTGTCGCCACGTCGTTGTGTTCGTCGCAGAGGTCGTGAGTTTCGCGCAGGGCCGTGATCACGCGCTGATTGTCTTCGCGCAATTCTGCCAGCATGTCCTGTGGATCGACATAAGCTGCGTCATTATCGCTGAGGCGTTGATGACGCGTGATATCGCCGATGGATCGCAGTGTGGTCCCGCCGAGCTTGCGAACGCGCTCAGCGAGCACATCGGTCGTGGCGAATATTTGGTCCGCGTGCTCGTCGAACAGCAAATGATAGTCGCGGAAATGAGGTCCACTGACGTGCCAGTGAAAGTTCTTGGTTTTCATATAAAGCGCGAAGGTGTCCGCGAGCAGCGCATTGAGCGCCCCGGCGATATCTTTTTGGGCATTGGCGCCGAGATCGGTCGGCGTAGTCAGGCGCGCGGTAGGTTTGGCATTATTCATGGTCACTGTCCTCGGTTATCAAAAGCCCCCCCGAAGAATTCCCCCACAGTATGCCGCGCAATTGTCAGCTTTGTGAAGGCTCGTTTTTCTTCGACTGAAGTTCGGCAGCACGTGTATCGGCCGCCCCTGCATCGTCTTCACGCCCAAGCGAGCGCAACAGGCTCGCGCGGGCTTCATGCATTTTAGCGACGTCCGCCTTTATGGCGATCGCCTTATCAACGCTCGCCAGGGCATCATCGACGCGTGAGAGTTTCTTCAGCGCCAATGCGCGCCCGAGATAGGCCTCGGCCATCTTTGGCTCCAGCGCGATGGCTCGGTCATAGCTTGCCAGCGCTTCGGCATCGCGGCCCAGGTCCGTCAAAACGTGACCTCGATTGCAATGGGGCACGACGAAATCGGGATCGAGCGCGATGGCCTTGTCGTAGCTGGCAATCGCTTCCTCGAGCCGTCCGGCACCATGGAGGGTTGCCCCCCGGTTGATCCAATCGGGTGCCGAATTTGGCTCGATCGCGAGCGCCCGATCGAAGCTCGACAGAGCTTCGCTGGCCCGGCCAAGTTCACTGAGCATATTCGCGCGGTTGCTGTAAGCGTCCGCCAGGTTGGCGTCGCATTCGATGGCACTGTCGAAACTTTGCAGGGCGTCATCGATCTTGCCCATGCGGTGAAGCGCCTGGCCGATCAGGTTATGCGCCCGGGCCTGTCGCGGACGAAACGACAGAGAGCGGCGGGCCAGATCGATGCCTTGCTGAAATTGGCCTTCGTGGCAGGCGATCAGCGCAATGTAGTAGAGCGCATCGGCGTTGCGCGGATCATTGCGCAGCACCTGGGTATACCGGTCCATGGCCAGAGAAATCTGACCAGCCCTGTGGTGGACCAACCCCTGCTGAATGAGTTCGGCGGCCGTCTGCGGTTCGCTCATGGAGCGCTTGTAAGCAGGCTTTGAGGGGGCTGCCAAGCCCGAACTCAAGCCAGCGGCCGTGCCAGCTTCCGCCGGGACGACGGCTGTGGTGTGGTATGCATCGACGGCCGGAATGCACGGGGAAGGGCTCCACTCCATGAAAGATATCCTCGACAGACTCGAAAAGCGGCGCGAGGACGCCCGCCTGGGCGGGGGAAAGGCGCGTATCGAGGCGCAGCACAAGCGTGGCAAGTTGACCGCGCGCGAGCGCATCGAGTTGTTTCTCGACAAGGGCTCCTTCGAAGAGTTCGACATGTTCGTCGAGCATCGTTCCAACGAATTCGGAATGGAGAAAACGAAAATCCCCGGCGACGGCGTGGTCACGGGCTGGGGCACGGTTAACGGCCGCGCGGTCTATCTTTTCTCCAAGGACTTCACGGTTTTTGGCGGGTCGCTGTCGGAGACGCATGCCCAGAAAATCATCAAAGTGCAGGATATGGCGATGAAGGCGCGCTGCCCGATCGTCGGCCTGTTCGATGCGGGCGGTGCACGCATCCAGGAAGGCGTCGCGGCACTCGGCGGCTATGGTGAGGTCTTCAAGCGCAACGTTATCGCGTCGGGCGTTATTCCGCAGATCAGCGTCATCATGGGCCCTTGTGCGGGCGGTGACGTCTATTCGCCGGCCATGACCGATTTCATTTTCATGGTACGCGACACATCGTACATGTTCGTCACGGGTCCGGATGTAGTGAAGACAGTGACCAACGAAGTTGTTACCGCTGAAGAGCTCGGCGGGGCCTCGGTGCACACTACGAAATCCGGCGTCTCGGATGGCGCCTTCGAGAACGATGTCGAGTGTCTGTTGCAGATGCGGCGCTTGATCGATTTCCTCCCGTCCAATAACGAAAGCGGGGTTCCGGAATGGCCTACGCAGGACGCGGCGGACCGCATCGATGAATCCCTCGATACGCTCATTCCCGACAATCCCAACAAACCCTACGACATCAAGGAACTCATACTGAAGGTTGCCGACGAAGGCGATTTTTTCGAGCTCTCATCGGCCTACGCAAAGAACATTGTCACGGGTTTTGGTCGGGTTGCCGGCCGCACCGTTGGCTTCGTGGCCAACCAACCCATGGTGCTCGCCGGCGTGCTCGACAGCGACGCCTCGCGCAAGGCGGCGCGTTTTGTGCGCTTCTGCGACGCATTCGGCATCCCCATCGTGACCTTCGTAGATGTTCCCGGATTTTTGCCTGGCACAGACCAGGAATATGGCGGGCTGATCAAGCATGGCGCCAAGCTATTGTTTGCCTACAGCCAATGCACGGTGCCGCTGGTGACCGTGATCACGCGCAAGGCGTTTGGCGGAGCTTATGACGTCATGGCGTCGAAACACGTCGGGGGAGACCTCAACTACGCCTGGCCGACGGCGCAGATTGCCGTGATGGGCGCCAAAGGCGCGGTTGAAATCATCTTCCGCGCTGACATCGGTGATCCCAAAAAAATCGCTGGACGGACGAAAGAATACGAGGAACGCTTTCTGTCGCCGTTTGTCGCCGCCGAACGAGGCTATATCGATGACGTGATCATGCCGCATTCGACGCGTCGCCGCATCGCGCGGGCTTTGGCGATGTTGAGCAACAAACAAGTAGAGATGCCGGCGCGCAAGCACGACAACCTGCCGGTTTAACGATGCCCAAGTCGCTTTTCATCGTTCGCGCGGTCATCGCGGCACCGTTGCGAACGAAATTCGATCATTGGTATTCGACCGACCATTTGCCTTGGGCCATCAGGGTCTTCAAATGCGAGAAGGCCTGGCGCTTCTGGAGTGAGACGGAGCAGGGCGTGCACTACGCTGTTTACCAGTTTGCCGACAAACCTCGGCTCGACGCCGCGCTCGCCTCCGACGAATTCAAAGACATGATCGCTGATTTCAACCGGTCGTGGCCCGAGGGTGTCGCGCGCTCGCGCGATATTGTGACACTCGTGGAAGAACGGACCGCTTGACCCGGCAAGTTCGCTGCCTTGCGTCGATGTCGGTACGGCGTTACTAGCCGCATTTGATTCAAATCGGCGCGAAGAATTCAAGTAGAAATTATCCAGGAACTCTTTGTCTTCCTGTTGTCTCTTGAACATTCCTCGTCGCGATGCATTTTCCTTTCCAGGTGGGATCAGGGCGGCGCCTGGTGGAGGGACTTGTATGGCTGTCGGACAACCAAGAGTACTTATCGCCGATGATTCAAATGCGGTGCACCAGTTGATCGGCGATGCGCTGCCGGTCGATTATGCGACGGATGTCATCCACGCCTGTAACGGCATCGAATGCCTGAATGCACTCGACGACGGCGTTGATCTCGCCTTCATTGACGTTCACATGCCGACGATGGGTGGCATGGATGCGCTGTGGGCGGCGCGAATTGCCGGAAACAAGACTTTTGTCACCTTGATGTCAGGCGCCGCCAACAAGCGCTGTATTGATCTTGCGCGCCAGCTGGACGCTTATGAGTTTCTGACCAAGCCATTTGGCCGGCCGGAGATCGACTCCATCCTGACAACTCACCGGCGCGTGACGGCCTCCATGCGAGTTCTTCTTGTGGACGACTCGCGGGTGTCGCTGAAAGTCATGCGCAAGGTTCTGGGCAGCTCCATATTTCATCTGAACATCGAGGAGGTGTGCACCGGGGTCGACGCGGTCGTGCGATTCAATTCCGAAGCGTTTGATGTTGTGTTTCTTGACGTCAACATGCCTGGTTTGGATGGCCACGCAACGCTTGCGAAACTGATGCTTGCCAATCCTCAGGCGAAAGTCGTGATGATTTCAAGCGAACACAACGGCTTGCGTGAACGCGAGGCAATCAGGCTTGGCGCGGCAGCGATCATGCACAAACCGTTTTTCCCGACCGAGATTGATGCGGTGCTGCACCGGATATTCGGGCTTCTGTCGCCAAAGCTTGCAACAGGCGGTTGCATCCGCAATTTCGGCATAAAAATTCTCGGTCGGACAATCGCCGTCGAGCACGTCGAAACAGGTCATTTGTTTGAATACGTCTGGTTCCGCGAGCCGCCGTATCTTCGTCTGCCGTTCGTGCGAGCAAATGAAACAGCGACAATTCCGGTGGCCGACCTGATGGGGAACGCGAAAAAGGCCGCCATGCTCGAATTGGAAAATGCCAATCTCGTGCATCAGGAGAAAGCAGCCTAGTAAGTCGTCGGTAACGCATGCACCGTGAATAAAGAGGCCCCGCAAAAGCGGGGCCAAAATTCTCTGCGAGTCTTTTTCGGACTGATCAATTGCAAACACGCCAGCATCGGTAGGCGTTGCAAACCCGATGGCTGCCGCGACCACCGCAAGCTCCGGGAGCCACGACCATGGGGACTGGCGCAACTACGACTGCGCGTGGCGCGACATTGGGACGGCATATGCCGTTGAAATCACGATGCCAGCCCGGGCCGCACCCGCCGGCCACGGGGATAGTCAGTTGCGGTCTCGTTTGATCAAGGGGCGCTGTCGGCATTGCTTGAGCGGCCGCAACACCAAAAAAGCCGATAGCGATGAGCAAACCGAGAGAAAATATTCTGGTCACGCGTTCCTCCTGTGGTTCTGGGTTGTGCCCCCGACGTTCCGCGCCATTCGAATCATTATCCCTTTCATTATGGCACGCCGATTACAACGACGAACAAGCTTTCACGGTTTCACAAGGCCGACAAAAGAAATGGCCTCGCTCTCGTGTCGCGGCTCGCAACTGATTCAGCAGCGCGTGATTGTGATATCTCGGGTGCCGCCGCTCTCTGAAGGCACTGTCTTGACCTCCTTGGTGGTCTGACAGGTGAGTGCGGCCGGTGGTTGTGAAACATAGATGACCGGCGGTGGTTCGACATAATTCACAGTGCCGTCGTCATAGGGTGGAACGGCATAAACGCCTCCGTACCCCGCATAAGGCCACCACTGATTGAAATTTCTGTTTCTCGCACCGTGTCGGAAATGCGGGAAGTGCTTTCCGAAATGGCCGGAATGCATCTTAAATCCGCCTCCGTGTGCATTAGCTTGAATTGTCTGCGGCGCCCAGGCCAACGCGGCCGCGACAGTGACGCCAAAGATGGCAAAGTATTTGATACTCATTGTTACGCCTCCCACACGTCGCAATTTGACGCCGAAGCGTGGTCCAAGTCAAAGCCCCTGGGCCATTTCGTGCGGATTGCGCAACGGTTTGGAAGCCCGTTTACGCCAGAAATCAGCGCCAGCCGCCGCCGCCGTTAACGTAAACAGTGTCGGCCGTCATGAATTCGCAGGCGTCGGAGCACATGAACAGAACCAATTCCGCAATCTCCTCGGGCTCGGCGAAGCGGTTCATTGGCACATCCTCGAGGAAGCGCTGCACCAGCTCCGGCGAACTGCTTGCCGCCGCCTGAAATGGTGTTTTGACGGGTCCGGGCGAGATCGAAAGTGCTCGGATCCCCTGCGTTGCAAACTCCCTCGCAACGCCCATGGTCATGGTCACCACGGCTCCCTTGGCCGCCGCGTAATGGACCGATGAGCCGGGGCCACCACGTCTGTGCGCCATGCTGCCCATGTTCACGATCACGCCGAACTTGTTGGCGAGCATGTGCGGCAGCACGGCCTGCATGGTGTAGAAAGTGCCTTTGACATTCAGGTCGAAGGTCTTGTCCAAAAGAGCGTCGTCGATTTCGAGAAACTTTGCGCGTCTTATTGCGGCGCCGGCCGAGTTGAACAGGAATTGCACGCTGCCGAATCCGTCGATGGCAAGCTGGACCATATCGTCAACGGCGGCTCGCTTTGTAACATCAATAGCCAGGGCCAGCGCCTGGCTGCCGATTGCGTTGATCTTCTCGGCGGTCGTTTCCACGCCGGCCTCGTCGATGTCGGCACAAACAACGTTCGCCTTTTCGCGGGCAAAAATAAGTGCCGCCGCACGGCCGATCCCGCTGGCGGCGCCGGTAATGATGATGGTCTTGCCAGCGAAATAATCCGGTGACTTCGGCATGAATCTTCTCCGGCCATGCGGTCTTTCTGGTGTCGCCGCCACGCATCATGGATTGCCGTGTCGAGGCCGGCAATGACAATATCGTCCACCCAAAGGCCTTTGCGTGTCGAGGAGCTTCCATGACAACCCCGATTGAATATGCCGACGCTTCACCACAAGTGCGTGCCGTTTATGATGACATCAAAAAGACACGCAACGTCGCGGACGTGAACAACTTCTGGAAATATCTTGCGCGCGATCCGGCGACACTCAAACGCACCTGGGAAAGCGTGAAGGAGATCATGGCGCCGGGAGCGCTTGATCCGCTCGTCAAGGAGATGATCTATCTTGCGGTCTCGGTGACAAATGGTTGCCCTTATTGCATCGCCAGTCACACTTTCGCCGCGCGCAAGGCCGGCATGACCGAGGCGATGCATGGTGAGGTCATGGCTGTTGTGGGAATGGCCAATGAGACGAACCGTCTGGCCAACGGTTATCGCGTTCCGATCGATGATGCATTTAGATGATTGCCGGGCAGCCCACCCCTATGCAAAGTATTGGCTGGGGAAGGGGAATTTTTCATGCTTGATGAGGCGCTGCTGACCAAGTTGCTGTGCGTGGGTTTCGTCGCGGCTTTCATGCTGCCGTTCGGGGGTCTGTTGTTCCCCTATGTCAGCAATGAACTGTCAGGAATTGAATTTCAGGCGATAGAGGCGGTCGCCAGCGCGACCCTTGCGTTCGGGATCTATTCCGTTCTCGGATGATCGCACCTTCCGCGGCACGAATTCATCGGAACTCCAAATAGTTTTGGTCCCGGCGCCTCGTTGGCGCCGGGACGTTTTTGCTACTTACAAAATGTTACTGTGACTTCGGCGGCTCCGCGGGAGTTGGCGACGGCGTCGACGGAGCCGACGGCGCCGACAGCGGCTGCGTCGACGTCGTTCCCGAACCGGTGGTGCTCGGTGGTGGCGGCGGCGTCGATCGCGTCGTCGTCGTCGGCGCGCTCGACGAACCATTGCTGGCGGTCGTGCTATTGTTGTTCCAGCCGGCGACGATCAGAAAACCTATCAGCAGCAATACGGCCACACCGGCAATCCAACCCCACATTCCGCCAGCGGCGCTCTCATCGCGGCGTATAACCGGATCACTCAGCCGCGGATCGGTAAATCGTGGATCAGTCATGACAGTTTCCTCCATATCTCGAGACGCTGTGCTTCGTCTCGAAATGGGGAAACCCGCAGGTGCGCTGCCGGTTCCGAAATTAGCGTGGACAGGGAACTCGAGCAAACTCGCGTGAACTCAGGCGGTCACGCGCACGGCCAGCCGCCAGGCGGCCCAGAAAACAAAAAAGAAACACGCAAGGAACACAGGCAAGCTGGCCCCAGCCGACCACTGCTCGACGGCCCGACCGATCAGGTAGGCGACCACCATGCCGACGAGGACGAATACGATGTAATACGCGAGCAATCTCATGGCGAAGGCCCCAATCAAATCCCCGTGCAGGTCGGTTCAGACCCGACTGTATAGGGCCCCATCCCGAGAGGACGGGCAAGCCAAAAAAGTGGTATAGGCACGCCACCCGCCATCTTTCGATAGCCCCACCGCGCCGGAATCTCCATGAGTCTTAGTCGACTGGCGATTGCGACTGCGCCGGTGCTGTTCGTGCTCCTGTGGAGCACCGGCTTCATCGGTGCTCGCTACGGCCTGCCTTACATCGAACCGCTGACCTTCCTCGCGGTGCGCATGTTTTTTGTCGTCGTGATCATGGCCGCGTCCATCCTGGCCATCACCTCCGCCTTCGCGCCTCGCTACTACCCCCAGGACATCATCGACTTCGCCAACAGCCGCGGCGCCGACAAGGTCATGTACGCCGGCTACTTCCCGATGGGTCTCAGCCTCGATCGCATCTTCCGAGAGATGCCGGGTGTGCCGTTCAAGGACGAGGTGTGGCCCAAGTTCCTTCGCGAGAACGCCACGCGCGTCTTCAAGCTCGACGACTGAGAGACGACGATGACCGACCTCGCCGTGGCTCCGGCCCGCCGCTATCCCTTCGCCATCCCGTTCGGGTGGTACCAGGTCTGCTACCCCGAGGACCTCGCCGTCGGCGAGACCCGGGCGCTCTACTACTTCGGCACCCACCTGGTCGCCTGGCGCGACGAGGCGGGCCAGGCCCACGTGATGGACGCCTTCTGCCC
>Ga0207683_10001173_pt1 | contig 23707 bp, 21 predicted proteins | sample KBSM73metaG_FD_184333 | JGI IMG/M metagenome (GOLD analysis project Ga0207683, IMG submission 184333) | Miscanthus rhizosphere microbial communities from Kellogg Biological Station, Michigan, USA - KBS M7-3 metaG (SPAdes) (version 2) | ecosystem: Host-associated > Plants > Roots > Rhizosphere >... | reverse complement strand
GTGATCGCGATCCGGCCGATCATGAACCTGACGCTCACGTACGACCACCGGCTCGTGGACGGCGCCCTCGCCGGCCGCTTCCTGCGCGACCTGCGCGAGCGGCTCGAGACCTGGGACGAGACGAACTACTAGCGCTTCCCTGGGACGAGCCCGGCTGGCTCGACCGCGCGACGGCGTGGATCGACGAACGCGTCGAGCGCACCGGCGAGGTCGAGCTCGAGCGGACGCGGCCCTGGGCGGCGATCGCGCGCGTGCCGACGGGCGACGGGCTGGTCTGGTTCAAGGAGAACCCGGCCGGCAACGCCTTCGAGCCGGAGCTGACCGCCCTCGTCGCAAGGCTACGGCCGGACGCGGCGCCGGAGGTCGTGGCACACGAAGGTGCGCGGCTGCTCACGCGCGACGTCGGGCGCCGACTCCGGGACGTCTTCGACGCCGGCTCGACCGAGCCCTCGTGGGAGGACGTGCTCGGGGTCTACGGCGAGCTCCACGCCGATCTCGCCGTCGCAGCCGACGAGGCGCTCGCACTGGGCGCGCCGGACGAGCGCCCGGAGCGCCTGCCGGAGCTCTACGAGGAACTCGCGGGCCGCGACGACTGGTACGAGCGGGTCGTGGAGGCGGCCGGGGCGCTCGGCGAGTCGGTTCCGGCCGGCGTCGTCCACCAGGAGGCGCACGACGGCAACGTCTTCGTCCGCGACGGCCGGCCGGTCTTCATCGACTGGGCCGAGGCCAGCGTCACGCACCCGTTCCTCGGCCCGCTGCTGCCGCTCCGCGCCGCGACGGAGCGACGCAACTACGAGCCCGGGTCACCCGAGGTCGAGCGCCTGCGGGACGCCTACCTCGAGCCGTTCACGCGCTTCGCGCCGGCAGCCGAGCTCCGCAGGGCGTTCGGCCTCGCCTACCTGCTCGCGCCGATCGGGCGCGCCCAGGTCTGGCACCGGATCCTCGGCCCGCTCGCCCCGGGGGTGAGCGCCGCGCACGGAGATCCGATGACGGCGTGGATCGAGATCCTCCACGCAATCGCCGACGGCGAGCTGGCGCTCGGCGCGGCCTAGGTGACTTCTCGCAAGCGCCCGCTCTCGACCTCGTAGACGAAGCCACGCACCTGATCCTTCTTCGGGATGAACGGGCTCGCTTCGATACGAGCGATCGACTGGCGGACGTCGTCGTCGAGATCGTCGAACGCCTCCGCCGCCCACTCGGGCTTGATGCCGGTGTCGTCCTGCACCTGACGGCGGAAGTCGTCGTCCTTGAAGGTGAGCATCCCGCAGTCGGTGTGGTGGATCAGCATGATCTCTTCCGTCCCCAGCAGCCGCTGCGAGATCGCGAGCGAGCGGATCTCGTCGTCGGTGATCACGCCGCCCGCGTTTCGGATGACGTGAGCGTCTCCCTCCTGCAAGCCGAGCAGGCCGTACGGGTTGAGACGGGCGTCCATGCACGCCACGACCGCCACCCGCTTCGCCGGCGGCATCGGCAGGTCTCCGCTCGAGAACGATTCGCCGTAGGAGTCCGCATTACGTACGAGCTCGTCGATCACGCTCATCCTCACCCTCCTCGCTATCGCTTTTGAAGAAACGAGACTACAGAACGGAAAGTGAGTCCGCGAAGCGCCCGAGCGCGGCGTCGGTGCGGGCCGCATCGCCGGTCGCGAGCCGGTCGAGCAGCAGCCCGCGCACGACCGCGACCATCAACGTTGCCGTCGCCTCGTCCACCGGCGGGTGCCACTGCTCGAGCAGGAAGTCGAGCCAGTCCTGGACGAGCGGCGCTGCCTCGCCGTCGGCGAGCCCGCCGACGTAGACCTCGAAGAACAGGCGGAGGAAGGGCTCCCGCTCGGGCGCGGCGATCCAGGCCCAGACGTCCTCGAGCGTCCGCACCTCGGCCTCGAGCAGCGTGACCTCGCGGCGGCGGATCTCGGCGAGCACGTCCTGGACCAGCTGCTCCTTGGAGCCGAAGTCGTAGAGCAACATCCGCGGGCTCGTGCCGAGCGCCTTCGCCAGCGGCCGCAGGCTGAGGCCCGCGAGGCCGCGCTCGAGCACGTAGTCGGCGGCTCGCGCGAGGACGTCGTGTCGCCGCGTGGGATCGACTGGTCTCGCCATTAGTGATACGGTCGTTTCATAAACTAGCTGGAGGACGGGATGCTGGCCAAGGTCGACGCGATCTTCGAGGGCGTGCTCGGCATCGTCCTGCTGCTAGCGGCGGCCACCGGCGCGCTCGACAGCTCCGACTTTCCCTGGGTTGGCACCGCAGCGCTGCTCGTCGTCGGCTGGCTCCTCTTGATTCTGTGCGGCCTGATCTGGAGCGGCCGCGTCGGGCTCGGCGCGCTTGCGATCGGCAACGCGGCCACTGCCGTCGCCGGCTTGGCGTGGCTGTTCGCCGCCGATGGCTGGTCGGCAGCAGGCGCCAGCGTCGTGGCCGTGACGGTTGCCGTACTCGCCGTCCTGGCCGCCGCACAGGCCGCTACGCTCCGCGCGTGAGCCGTCCGGGACACGTCGTCCACCTGCGCGAGCCGGTCCCGTACCTGGAGGCGTGGGACCTGCAGCGCTCGGTCGCGGCGGCCGTCGCGACCGGCGAGCTGCCGGACACGGTGCTCCTGCTCGAGCACACGCCGGTGATCACGCTGGGCCGGCGCACCGACGAAGGCGAGCTCCACGTGCCCGACGGCGCGGAGGTCGAGATCGTCGAGACCGACCGCGGCGGCAAGTCGACCTACCACGGCCCCGGCCAGCTCGTCTGCTACCCGATTCTCGACCTGACCCGGCACGGCCAGGACGTGAAGCGCTACTGCCGCGACCTCGAGGAGGCGCTGATCCGGACGCTCGCCCCGCTCGGCGTGGAGGCGACGCGAATCGAGGGCCTCACCGGCATCTGGCTCGAGCGCCCCCCGAGGAAGATCGCGAGCATCGGCATCCACATCTCGAAGTGGGTCACGACACACGGGTACGCGCTGAACGTCGACCTCGACCCGGCGCCGTTCACGCAGTGGATCACGGCCTGCGGGCTCGAGGACGCCGCGTTCACGACGATCGCGCGCGAGCTCGGCCGACCGGTGAGCGTCGACGAGGTGCGCCCGCGCGCGGTCGCGGCGCTGGAGGAAGTGTTCTCGCTTCGACTCGCCTCGGTCTCGCCACCGGTTCCGGTCCAGGCGTGACCGACCCGCATCCGCCAGCTTTTCGCCGCGTCCGCAGGCTCCTTCGGCCGCAACATCGCACGTAGCGAACCTTTCCACGCCCGCCGTAGACAACTCGTCACACTCTCGACACGATCGACGTGTCCCTTCGAGCCGATCACCAGGGACAGTCCCTGGTGATCGCGGGTCGCGACGACGGGCGCGGGACCTAGACTCGTCTCCGTGAGCACAGCCCGGCTCGAGACCTTCGCGGACGGCGTGTTCGCGATCGCGGCGACCCTGCTGATCCTGAACGTCGACTCGCAGGTGAAGGAGGGCAGCAGCGCGATCGGTCACCAGCTGGTCGAGATCTGGCCGTCGTACATCGGCTACGCGGTCAGCTTCGTGACGATCGGGATCATCTGGTCGAACCACCACACGGTGATGGCGCAGCTCGAGCGCGTGAACCGGACGTTCCTGCTGCTCAACGTCTTCCTGCTGATGTGCGTGGCGTTCCTGCCGTTCCCGACGAGGCTCGTGGCGGAGAACCTGCGCGACCGCACCGAGCTCCAGCCCGCCGCGCTCGCCTACGGGGCGACCATGACGGCGATGTCGATCTGCTACCTGTCGCTCTGGCTCTACGCGATCAGCGGGCGGCGGCTCCTGCGCGACGACTCCGACCCGCGCACGGTCAGCGGGATCACGAGGAGCTATCTCCCGGGCTTCCCGAGCTACCTCACGGCCACGCTGGTCGCGCTCGTCAGCCCGCTCGCCAGCGTCGCGTTCTTCGGCGCGATTGCCCTCTTCTACGTCATCGACAGTTCGTTCTTCGGCGACGAAGTCATCGGCGCAGTGCCGTGATCAGCGCGTCGACGACCTGCGGGTCGAACTGGGTGCCGCTGCACGAGCGCAGCTCCCCGAGCGCGACCTCCACGGGCAGCGCCTTGCGGTACGAGCGGTCGCTCGTCATCGCGTTGTAGGCGTCGCAGCAGGAGACGATCCGCGCAATCAGCGGGATCCGCTCGCCCTGGAGGCCATCCGGGTAGCCCTTCCCGTCCCAGCGCTCGTGGCAGGAGCGGACGATGCGGCCGATCTCGCCGAGCAGGCCGCCGACCCGCAACAGCAGCCGCTCGCCCTCGATCGTATGCCGTTCCATGACGGCGCGCTCCTCGTCGTCCAGCGGGCCGGCCTTGTTGATGATCGAGTTCGGCACGCGCACCTTGCCGACGTCGTGCAGCAATGCCGCGAACTCGGCGTCCCGCCGCTCGCGCGCGGAGAGCCCCAGGCCGTCGACGACCTTCAGCGTCAGCTCGACCACGTCGCGGCTGTGCACACCGGTGTACTCGTCGTCGGCCTCGACCACGTCGCCGAGGAGGAACGCCGTGCCGCGATAGGCGTCGCGCAGCTCGAGCTCGTGGTCGATCCGAACCCGCCGCTCGCGCGCGAACACCGAGAGCAGGCCGACGAGCGGCAGCGCGAGGACGACGCCGTACGGAGACTCCTGGGCCGCGAACGCGACCGCCAGGCCGATCGGCGCCAGGCCGGCGTCGATCGCGTAGACCCAGAGCATCGCGCGGAGCTGGACGCTCGGGCGCACGCCGAGGGCGAACCACTCCCGGCCGGCGGCGCACGCGGTGTCGAGCGCGAACTGCGAGAGCAGCGCGAGCACGTAGATCGGCCAGTCCGAGAGCTTCGGCGGCCCTTCGCCCGCCAGGCCGAGCACGAGCGCCGGCCCGACCGCGTGCCACGCGATCATCAGCCGCATCGGGATCCGCCCGACGCGGAGCGAGCCGCGTACGCACTCGTCCAGGCTCCCGAGGACGATCCCGGCCGCGACCGCCAGCGGCACGTAGCCGACCGGGAGCACGAACAGCATCGGGACGAGGATCAGCTCCGTCGGGATCGCCGAGCCCGTGCCGATCTCGAAGTCGAGGCGGTACGCCGCCGCGTACGCGAGCACGAGCACCGCGACGGCCGTCCAGCCGGGGTTGCGGTCGGACGGCAGCAGGGCCGCGAGCAGCACCGCCGTCAGCAGGAAGCCGCCCGAGAAGACGACCACCGACCACAGCTCGCGCCGCGCGAGTCGGCTCAAGCGCCGGGCGCGCTGCTCCTCGATGACGCGCTGTTCGTCGGGATCTAGAAGGACCGAGCGCGGAGGTACCGGGGCCGCAGTGGACATCCGCACAAACATCGGCGGCCCTTGCGGCGAACTTCCCTCCTTCGAGGGATCGAGAGCGCCCGTAAGCCCCCTATCGGGTGATGCCGCAGGCTTCCACGTCGCGAAAGTGAGATCACCAACCAGCGGCGAGGAGGAAGGCGTGGCGGCATCTGCGGCAAGGAAGACCCTCTTGGTTCTCACCGGCGTCGTGATCATCGCGGCGCTCGCGACGACCAAGACGGCGAAGGCGGGCCTGCTCTCGACGGGCTCGGCCTCCTACTGCGATCCGACCGCCAGCCAGATCTTCGCCCCCTGGGGCGACTCGTCGTACTACGCAAGGCTGTTCAACGGAAACTTCGAGAGCGGGAGCACGGGGTGGAGCCTGAGCGGCGGTGCGCGCATCGTCTCGGGCAACGAGCCGTTCTTCGTGGGTGACGCAGACGACAGCCACTCCCTGCTCCTGCCCTCGGGGAGCTCCGCCTACAGCGGCACGGTGTGCTTCGCGCTCTCGGACTGGCACCTCCGCCTGTTCGCGAAGAACGTCGGCTCCTCCGGCGGCCGGCTCCACGTCCAGGTGATCGTCCCGAGCCTGCTCGGGATCCTCAGCGTCCTCGACGGCGGCAACGTCTCGTCCGGCAGCACGTGGCAGCCGTCGCCGCGGCTCGCGCTCCTGCTCAGCAACGTCACGAGCCTCCTCGGGACGAAGGCGGTCGCGTTCAAGTTCACGCCGGTCGGCGCCGGCGCGGCGTTCCAGGTCGACGACGTCTACCTGGATCCCTGGAAGTGCACCTGACCGCCCGCGGCTAGGCCGTCGAGTACGACCGCGACGTAGCGCCGCCAGAGCTCGGGCTCCGAGGAGCCGTACGCGCCTCGGATCGCAGTCCCGACGAGTGTCGAGACGTCGTCCGCGGACACGTCCTTCCTGAGCGCCCCGGCGTCTTGTGCGCGCGCGATCAGTTGATCGATGAGTCCGTTCAGCTCGGCCTTCGCCTCGGCCACGTCGCCCACGTCGGCGCAGCGCGTGAAGCCTTCGTGCAAGCCACGGTCGCGCGCGTGCATCTCGCCGGCGTGCCAGACGAAGGAGCGGAACGCCTCGCCCGGGTCCTCCTCGTCGAGCGCTTCCTCCACGAACACGGTCAGCTCGCGGATTTGCTTCGAGACGACGGCGGAGATGAGTGCTTCCTTCGACGGGAAGCGCCGGAAAACGGTCGCATGCCCGACGCCGGCCTTGCGGGCGATCTCGTCCACGCTGACGTCGCAGCCGCGCTCGGCGAAGAGCTCGGCTGCGGCGTCGAGGACGCGCTCGAGGTTGCGCTGCGCGTCCGCGCGGAGCGGGGTGGTGCTCATGCGGCGGGCACCGGAGCGGCGACCGCCTCGGCCTCGATGGTCGCGACGTGCTGCTTCCGGAGCAGGGCGAGCATCGCCACCAGTCCGGCCGTCACGAACAGCGCGGCGCCGCCGAACGCCCAGTGGAACCCTGTGACGAGGGCCTCAGGATCCGTCGCCCCACCGGCGGCGGTCGTCTTGCTCGCCGCGATCGTGGAGAGGATCGCGAGGCCGAGCGCGCCGCCGATCTGCTGCGAGGTGTTGAAGAGCCCTGACGCGAGTCCCTGATCATCGTCCTTCAGGCCCGTCGTCGCGATCAGCGTCAGCGGCATGAAGACCGCGCCCATGCCCAGCGAGGTCACGACCAGCGCGGGCAGGACGTCGGACAGGTACGAGCCGTCGACGGGCAGGCGCACGAGCAGGAGCATCCCGAGGGCGGTCACGATCATGCCCAGCGCCGCGACCGGACGGACGCCGACGCGCGGCGCGAACTGCGCGGCCAGCCCGGCCGAGACCATCACGCCGGCGGTGAAGGGCAGGAACGCGAGCCCGGCCTCAAGCGGCCCGTAGCCGAGCACGCGCTGGATGTAGAGCGTGTTGAAGAAGAACATCGCGAACATCCCGCAGGCGACCAGCAGCATGACGACGTTCGCGGTCAGGAGCGAGCGCACGCGGAAGATGGAGAGCCGCACGAGCGGCGCCTTCGAGCGCAGCTCGATCACCACGAAGGAGGCGAGCAGCACGGCCGAGAGGACGAAGAAGCCGATCGTCGTCGCCGAGGTCCAGCCCGCCGTCTCGGACTTGACGATCGCGTAGACGAGGGACATCAACCCGCCCGTGACGGTGACCGCTCCGGCCACGTCGAACGCGCGCTCTGCGTGCTCGTCCCTCGACTCCGGGATCAGCCGCAGCGAGAGGATGAACGTGACGATCCCGACGGGCACGTTGACGAAGAAGATCCACGGCCACGAGAGCAGCTGTGTGAGCAGGCCGCCGAGGATCAGGCCGACCGCAGCGCCGCCGATCGCGATCGCGGCCCAGACGCCGAGCGCCCGGGCGCGCTCCTTCCCTTCGGAGAACGTGGTCGAGATGATCGAGAGCGCGGCGGGGGAGACGAAGGCCGCGCCGAGCCCCTGCAGGGCGCGGGTGGCGATCAGCATGCCCTCGTTCACCGCCAGGCCGTTCAGCAGCGAGGCCACGGTGAAGACGACGAGGCCGGCCAGGAACAGGCGCTTCCGGCCGATCAGGTCGCCGGCTCGCCCGCCGAGCAGCAGGAAGCCGCCGAAGACGAGCGTGTACGAGTTGACGATCCACTGCAGGTTCGCCTCGCTCAGGTGCAGATCCGTCTGGATCGAGGGTAGGGCGACGTTCACGATCGTCGAGTCCAGGATGACCATGAACTGCGCCAGGCAGACGAGGACCAGGACGACCCATTTGTTTCTCTCGGTGGTGCTCACGCGGCGGATACCTCCATGAAAACGGACGACGTAGTCCGGTTACGGTACCAGAAACGGACGAACCAGTCCGGTTACTAGACTGTGACGAGATGGAGTCGTCGCTTCCGGTCGCCGAGCGCCCCCGCCGCCCCGAGTGGATGAAGGTACGCGCGCCGAGCGCGGACTCGTCCTACTTCGACGTCAAGAAGCTGATCCACGGCGCCTCGCTGAACACGATCTGCGAGGAGGCACGCTGCCCGAACATCGCCGAGTGCTGGGGCCGCGGCACGGCGACCTTCCAGATCCTCGGCGAGACGTGCACCCGCGCGTGCCGCTACTGCTACGTCAACTCCGGCCGGCCGGAGGAGCCGCCGGACCCGCTCGAGCCGCTGCGGCTCGCGGCGGCGGCGGCGAAGATGAACCTCAAGCACGTCGTGGTCACCTCGGTCGACCGCGACGATGTCCCCGACCGCGGCGCCGGCCACTACGCGGCCACGATCCGGGCGCTCAAGCACAAGGTGCCCGAGGCGACGATCGAGATCCTGACGCCCGACTTCCTCGGCGTGGAGGAGCAGGCGCTGCAGACGGTGCTCGCGGAGCGGCCCGACGTCTTCAACCACAACATCGAGACCGTCCGCCGCATGCACCGCCGGATGCGCGGCGCCAAGGCCAGCTACGACAAGGCGCTCTGGCTGCTCGCGCGCGCGAAGGAGGTCGCCGATTACCCGGTGCTGACGAAGTCGGGGATCATCGTCGGCCTCGGCGAAACGAACGACGAGGTCGTCGACACGATGCGCGACCTGCGCGCGCACGGCGTCGATGTCGTCACGATCGGGCAATACCTCCAACCGAGTGCGAAGCACGCGACCATCGACCGCTGGGTGCACCCGGACGAGTTCCGCTGGTTCCGCGAGCAGGGCGAGGCCCTGGGCTTCGGCTCCGTCTTCTCGGGGCCGCTGGTGCGCAGCTCCTACCGCGCCGACGAGCAGCAGCACGCGGCCGCGACGGGCCGTGGCGCTGTGGCGTACTAGCGCGCTCGCCGCGGCGCTCGCGCTCCTCGCGGCCGGCTGCGGTGCGGCGCAGCACGAGGCCTCGCAGACGACGAGGGGCGCCGCGCCGGGCAAGGCTCAGCTCGCGCCAAAAGGACAGAAGCCGCTGACCGTCGAGGGAACGGGCTTCCACCCACAGGAGAAGGTGACCGTCGTCGCCGAGGGCACGCAGTCGCAGAGCGTCCCGGCGCAGGCCGACTCGAGCGGTTCCTTCGTGGCCGCCTTCGACAAGGTGGACGCCTGCGACAGCATCACCGTGACGGCGACCGGCTCGAAAGGCAGCCGCGCCGAGTTCAACTTCTCGCAGATCGTCTGCATGGACTCCCACTAAAGCGAGGGGCCGGCTCACGCCGGCCCCTCGGGGTCACTCCGTGGGCGGCTCCGTCAGTCGTTCGTCGGATCCGCGCTGAACGCCTGGATCTCCGCAACCCGCACGAAGCGGCGGGTCGAGTTGGAGGCGACGTTCGTGTCGCAGTCGGTGATCGCCGTCGGATCGGCGTCCTGCTCGCCCTGGTAGGCGGGCCCACCGGTGCACTGGCTGCTCAGCACGCGCAGCCGCAGATGCGTCGCCTTGAACTTCAGCGGCATCTGGAAGTCGCGCATGATCAGCTCCGGCGCGTTGGGCCTGGGCGCGTCGCCCGGGAACGCGTTGGAGCCGCTCGTGAACACCTTGGTGTAGCCGGCGTCCGTCGAGCAGTCGGCCTGGGCCGAGTCGCAAGCCCAGAGCTCGAACGAGCGCAGCGCCGCGAAGCGGCTCTCGCCCGGGTTGATCATCGCGCTGACCTCGACGTGCGCGACCGCCTGCGCCTTCGTCCCGGCGAGGTCGATCGTCACCTGCTGCCCGGCGATGTTCGACAGCGTGCCATCGGCGGCACGGCCGTCGGCCGACCAGCTCGTCGTCTCGGTCTCGTCGATCGCATTCGCCTGGTTCGTGCCGCTACCGGACGCCGTCGCCCCCTGCGTCGAGGAGGCGAGGTTCTCCGGCATGCGGACCGTCAGGGTCTGCGAGTTGCCCTTCACGTTCGCGCTGAAGCGGAAGGCGCCGTAGCCCTTCGCCACGACCAGGAAGTCGTAGCGGCCCTGGACGAAGGCGGCGGTGTCGTCGCGGTTGACGTCGATGCCCGAGTTGCTCGTAGCCGGGTCGGTGTCCGCGATCTGCGAGACACGGCCCTGGTAGGTACCGACGTAGACCTGGCCGACGACGGCCGGGTTGCCGGGCACCTTGCCCCGGATGTCGAACGTCACGTTCGTGTTCCCGCCCAGCGGGGACGAGAAGTCCGGCACCGGGTCGCAGTCCTGAACCAGCGCGCCGGTGCAGCGGTTGGCCGCCGCCGGCGAGGGATGCAGGGCTGCGTTGCCGCCGAGCCCGCGCTGAGCGAAGGCCGCCCAGATCTCGGACTGGTTGGCACCGCCGTAGCGCATCATGTCCGCCGCAATCAGCGAGTTGCGGGCGTCGATCATCGTCGGTGCCGCCGGATCGAGGATCATCGCGTCGTAGACGAGCTGGATCCAGCGCCGGTTGCCCGGGCAGTTCTGGGAAGGCAGCTCGCCCGCGGCGCACTGGGCCTGAAGGGCCTTGTTCGACGCCGGGAAGTCGTGGTTGTACTTGTCGATCAGGGCATCCCTGACCGAGTTGTTGGTGGCCACCCAGATCTCACCGTCCGAGTGGACCTCGTTCCCGGCCACGTCGTACCCGATGTCGCTGAAGTTCAGCGGGTTGACGTGCGGCAGTACGCCCGGAGTCGGGAAGTCGCCGGTCCGCGCCCAGTTCATCACGTAGTTGCGGATGCCGTGCTCCTTGTTGCCGGTCGCGTACGTGCCGGTCGCGAACGGGTTCTCGCCGTCCGTCGGCACGAACCCGTTCTCGTTCAGGTACTCGATCGAGTCCAGGTCGCCGAAGGCCTCGCCCATCGCCCCGGCGTGGAAGCCGGCGCGGGTGGCGCCCTTCGAGATCATGCGGTTCTCGATCATGTGGCCGAACTCGTGGCCGATCACGCCCTGGTCGTAGTCGCCGTCGACGCACGGGCTGTAGAACGAGCCCGCGAGCGGCTGCCAGAAGTACATGTTCGTGATCGACGACGCCCCGTCGGGGAGCGTGATCATGTTCGCGTTGTCACGCGTCGTCGTCTGCGCGCCGGACTGCACGTCGCCGACGAGCGGGTCGTTCTCCTGGCGGAGCTCCGTCAGGCCGAAGTTGTCGGCCTGCGCGTTGAAGTTCTGCTCCGTAAAGCCCAGGTAGTAGGCGAAGTCGTGCATGCGGTTGTGCATCACGAACAGGTTCACCGCGGCCGCGCTGTCGTCATAGACGGTGCCCGGCGTCTCGGTGGCCGCCCGCTGGCACTGGCGGTTGTTCCAGTCGTTCGTCCACGGGAACGAGTAGTCGCGAGCCGTGCTCACCGGCATGAACTGCGGCGGGCTGGGCACCGTGTCGTTCGTCCACGAGGTCGCGGCCTTGTTGTTGTTGCCGCTCGTCGTGAACGTCGGGCTGTTGGCGTGGAGGTCGAAGTCCCACGGCGCCCGCGAGGCGAGGTTGCCGACCACGCGGTCACAGCCCGGCGCCGAGCGCCAGCACCACGTCTCCCGCGTGTCGGTGCTCGGGTTGTTCCACGGGAACTGGTCGAGCGTCGCCAGCGGCGGGTTCGCCGGGAACGCCTTCCACCGCGCCAGGTACGGGGGCGGTGCCGGCGTGTCGTCCAGCGTCAGATGGCCCGTGTACGTCCGGGGCGCCACCCATGGCCCGTCGCCGTTGAAGTCACAGACCTGGACGAAGTAGTCGCCGGGCGGCACGCCGCCGGCCGGCTCGTAGTGGAACTGCTCCGGCGAGAACAGCGTGTCCGCCGAGAGGATCAGGGTCGTCCCGAAGTACAGGTTGAGGACGACGTCGTTCGTCGGGATCGTTGCGGCCGCGAAGCCGTCGAGCGCCCGCACCCCCGGGCCGACGGTGTACGGCCCCTGCTTCACGTCGCAGGCGCCTTCGGTTCCGGGCACCTCGCCGCTGAAGTTGAAGGTCTGGACGGCGAGCGTGCTCTTCGCCTTCGAGGTGGTCTTCGCGGTCGAGAAGTAGTCGACCAGGCTCGTCCGCGCGAGTACCGCGCCCGTGCGGGCGTTCACGATCACGCGGAACGCCGCCGGGTCGGCCGTCGAGCGGTCGAGCAGAATCGTCTCGTACGCCGGCACGGCGGTGCGGCCGATCGCGAACGAGCCGAGCCGCAGCCGCTGGACGTCCGGCAGGCCGCCGACGCGGAGGTTGATCCAGCCGCGGGCGACCTTCTGCCCCTTGACGTTCAGCATCGAGGCGCTCTTGAACCCGGCGTTGGACGCCGCGTGCACGAACGCCTGAGCGGGGGTCAGCTTGACCGTGCCGCGGAGTTTCGCGGCGCCGATCGCCGTCGACGAGACGAAGCCGACTTTCCAGCGGTTCGTCTTGGCCGGGCGCAACGTCACCGTGATCATGCCCGAGCCGTTGACGACCTTGAGGCCGCCGAGGGACTGCTGGAAGGTGACGGCGTGGCCCGTGCTGCCAGTCAGCTTCGAGTCGGCGAGCACGGTGAGGCTTCGCACGTTGTCGAGTCGGAACAGGCCCCGGTGCTTGGCGAGCCACCAGCGCGCGGCCGAGGAGGCCGACTTGCCGGCGGTCGCCTTGCTGAGGAACCCGCCAGGACGCATCAGCGTCGAGGGCGTTCCGTAGGCGTTCCACGTCACCTTCGCGTGGAGTGCCTTGACCGCGGCCCGCTGGGCCGCGCTGGGCTTCGCAACCGGCGCAGAGCGAGTGAAGTTCCGGAGACTGTGCGCGCCCTGCGACGCGGCGCTGACTCCGAAGCTCGGGCCGGCGAACACGAGCATCGCTGCCACGGCGGCCAGGACCGCGCGTAGCAGCGCCTGTCTGAAGTTCATGCTCTCCCCTCCCGGTATATGCGCCCCCTGGGCGGGGGCGAATGTAGGCCGAGATACTCAGACCTCTATCGCTCGGTGTCAAGCAACGCAGAGGGCCGCCCGAAGGCGGCCCTCTGTGGTCTCGGGGATACGGGGACCTAGTGACCCAGCTTCATCTTCCAGATGCCCTGGGAGTGCGTCGCCGCGTACAGCACGCGCGGGCAGTGCTTGATGCCCACGCACGTCGCCACGCGGTTCGACGGCTGCAGCTCGAGGTGCGTCACCTCGTACCGCGGCATGCCCTGCGTGACATGCCAGCCGCCGAGGCCGTCGTGCTTACCGGAGAGAACGCCGAAGTCCGTGGCGACGTACAGCGTCTTCGTCTGGTCGTCGCGGACGATGTCGGCCACCGGCAGGTCGCCGCTGTTCGTCGGCGTCGGGAACGCGCTCGTGCCGCTCTCGACGTTCAGGTTCGTGAACGTGCCCGAGCCCGGCGCGGTGCCGTTCTCGGTGACATCGAACACGTGGCCCGGAGTCGTCGGCGTCGCCGCGTTGTAGCCCGAGTACGAGATCCACGCGTGACCCGAATCCGACGGGTCGATCGTGATCGCGCTCGGGTAGCGGGTCGGCGAGGCGCCGGAGGTGGAGCTGTCGATCCGGTGCCAGACGACGGATGCCGGGTTGACCGCATCCGCGTTGTGCGTCACGAAGACGCGGCCCGCCGACGTGGTCGCCCAGAGCGTGCCGTGGTCGGCGCCGTCACGGGCCATCCACGAGACGAAGCCGCCTGCGCGGTCCGCGCCGTAGACGGAACCGGTCAGGTCGCCCGCCATGTTCGCGCCGGCAGGCCCGCCGAGCGGCTGGTAGTCGCCGCAGGTCGGCGACGCGCCCGAGGTCACGAACTCGGGGCAGTTCGCCTCGTAGAAGGCGATGTCCGGTGTCGTCTGCTGCGGAGTGCTCACGTGCCCGGCCCCGAACGCCCAGCTGCGCCACACGTGCTGGAAGCCCTGGAAGACCGGATGCGTTCCGGCGGGCGGGTTCGGATCGGCGATCTGCGGCCAGTAGAACGAGGCCGTCTCGCCGCTCGCCTGGATGTTCCCGGTCGAGATGACCCACTTCGTCGGGTCGCCGTTCTCGAAGTTGACGTCGCCGAAGCCGCTCGTGAACCCGTTGCCCAGCCAGTTCGGGGTCGTCGAGTCGAAGAAGGCGTCGCCGCCGTCGCCGTAGATCACCTGGGTGAAGGTGTCCCGGTCGCAGTTCGGACCGTTGGCCCAGGTGCCGTTGTCCTGCGTGCCGCCGAGGACGCGGCAGGTGTTGAACGGGTCGATCGCGACGTTCCAGAACTGGATCGAGCTGCCCAGCGTCTGGTCGATGTGGCTCAGCTCCGTGGGCACGCGGGAGAGCAGCCGGTGGCAGCTCGTGAGGCTGCCCGACGGAGGCAGCGGGCCGCCGCCGTTGCGGTGCGGCTCGTCGCACTGCGCCTGGGTGTCCGCGAACGCGCCGCTGGTGCGGATCATGCCGCCGTCCGAGCCCTCGAAGATCTGGGTCGGGTTCGACGGATTGATCGCGATCGCGTGCTGGTCGGGATGGATCCCGTTCGGCGAGAAGACGCAGCCGTTGTCGAAGTAGGGCGCGTACGCGCACCACGTCGCCGGCTGGTTCGTCGCGTCGTACGACAGGTCGGTGAACGTCCGGCTGTTGTTCGCGCCGTCCGGGTCGCCCGCGGTCGTCGAGTAGAGGACCTCGCGGCCGTTCGAGCGGCCGTTGCCGCAGCCGACGCCCTTCGTGTCGCACGGCTGCTCGCCGTACTCGTTCGAGCCGATCACGTACACCGTGTCGGGCATGCCCGTCGGCGTGTAGACGTCCTCGTCGTACCAGCACTGGCCGGTGCAGAAGTCGTCCGTCGCGAAGTACGGGCTCGCCGTGGTCTTCGACGTCAGCTTCTGCCAGCCGTTGTAGGTCGTCGGGAACGTCGTCGTGTCCGGCGGAGGCGTCGCCCCGGCGGCCTGCGAGGCCAGCAGCGTCGCCGCCGGCTGGTTCGCGTTGTCGAGCCGCCAGAAGTTCGAGGCGGTCGCGCCAGAGATCCCGGCCCCGTTCGCAGCACCGTCGGTCAGGTAGATCCGCGTCTTCGCGTTCTTGACCGTCAGGTCGAACATCGTGCGGTCGGGAGACGGGAACTGCGCTGCGAACACCTGGCGGAAGTCGGTCGGCGAGGCCGAGCCGTCGAGCGCCGGCGAGCGCCGCCAGAGCCCGGCTTCGAAGGCCGACGCGTACACCGTCGTCGGGTTGAGCGGGTCGAGCTTGACCTTCGTGACGCCGAAGTTCGCCGGGCCGCCGTTCCAGACCTCGGTGAACGTCGCGCCGCCGTTGGTCGACTCGTAGAGACCGGGGGAGTTGGCGCCCGGCTCGAGCCGTGACGTCCCGCCGCTGCCGATCACGTGCGAGAGGCCGCGGACGGCCTGTGCCGAGCCCACGAAGATGTGGTTCTTGTTGTTCGGGTCGATCGCGATCGAGTTGATCGCGCGGCCGAGGAACGCGTCGCCGTGGTTGACGCAGCTGTACGTCGCGTTGTCGACGCACGTGTCGCCGAGCTTCTTCCACGAGTTGCCTGCGTTCGTCGACTTGTAGATCCCCACGCCCGATTCGCAGCCGGACGAGCAGTGGTTGCCCTCACCGGTGCCGAGGTAGAGCGTCTTGTGCTTCGGGTCGGTCGGGTCGAGATACAGCGCGCCGGTCGAGTGCTGGTCGAGCGCGTTGTCCGTCAGGCGCCGCCACTTCGGGTTCGCCCCGAGGGCGTCGTCCGTCCGCCACACACCGCCGCCCGCGGGCGTCGCCCAGACCGTGCACTTACCGCCCTCGTTGCCCTGACCGCCGCCGTGGTCGCGCCAACCCTTGCCGCCCTTCTTGCCGCAGTCCGGCGAGACGACGAAGGCGGTGATGCGGCTGGCCGTCTGGTTCGTGGCGCCGCTGAACGACGTCACGCCGGGCTGCACGGCGAGCTGCCGCGGCCCGTACTGCGTCCAGTTCCCGCCGTCCCCGAGGAACGAGCGGCCCTGGGCCCGGAGGCGGGCGTCGCGCTTGGCGATTCGCGTGAACGTCGCCTGTGCGCGTGCGACGACAGCCGGCGGGATCGCATTGGCCGGATACGTTCGGATGGCCGACTCCCACGCCGCGGCGTTCGCGGGGCCGAGACCCGGCGTGTCGACCGCCGACTCCGTCTCGGAGACCGCGGCCTTCGGCGTGTAGATCGTCGTTCCCGACGACTTCGCCAACAGCAACGTGAGGAACAGCGCCAGCGTCGCGCCCACGAGGAACACTCCCGTGATGACGACGACGCGGGACTTCGTCATGGAACTCGGCATAGATCCCCCAATCCGCCTCGAGAAACCCTGAGTTGTTCGTCCCCCCGCGGGCCGACATCCGGCCGACCCGACGCGGCGTTATATGCGCGCCTACATCACCTTGTCAAGCGAGAACCGCTTGGCGCGTTAGCCGACGGCGGCGGCCGCGTCGACCAACCCGGCGCCGTAGGCGTCGGAGAACCCGATCGGGTCGTACTGGTCGACGTGGCAGAAAGCGGTCGGGCACGGCGTGCCGTCGAGCGCCGGCGCGGCGTTGTCCGGGTCGTTCGGGCCCATGAAGTTGACCGGCGAGCGGTCGGCCGTGTCCGTCAGCCGCCGTAGGAGCGCCGCGGGCCTGCCGACGAGCTCCGGATGCTCCGAGAGCACGAGGGCCGCGACGCCGGCGGCGTTCGGCGCGGACATCGAGGTGCCCTGAAGCCACCCGTACGCGTCGCCGCGAGCAGTGAAGCAGGCCGCGTTGGAGATCGAGCTCTCGAACGGGTCGGTGCAGATCAGGCCGTTCTTGGCGAGGGCGCCGAAGGACCCCCACCGACCGAAGAGCACGTCTCCCGGGCCGCCGTCGTAGCCGGGGATCTCGAACGCGCGGGCGCCGCCGGGAGCCGCGAGGTCGACCCGGGAGCCGTAGTTCGAGTAGTAGGCGAGCTGGTCGCGGGCGCCGACGTGCGAGCGCCAGCGCAGCGGCACGGAGGCGGGGGCCTGGCCGATCGCGTTGGCGGTCGCCGAGACCATCGTCACGCCGGGGACGCCGCCGGGGATGACGAGGCCGCCGCGGAGATCGAAGTCCTCGGGAAAGTCGGTGCCGGGCGTGACGGTCGCGATGCCCTCAGGGCCGAGCGAGACCTGGCCGACGCCCTTCAGCTGCTGTCCTGCGAGCGTCAGGTTCACGCGGTCGACGCGTACGTGCGCGTTCCCCGCGGCGGCGAAGACCGGCACGCCGCGCGAGAGGCAGTAGTCGACCGCCTCCTTGAAGAGCAGGAAGTCGTCGACCTGGGCGGGGTCGGACGGGTCGGCGTACGCCTCGATCGACATGTTCACGAGGTCGATCCGCGGGTCGGAGCAGGCAGCGAGGAGGCCGGAGAGGATCCAGGTCGAGAGCCCGCCGAGCCCGGCCGCCATCACCTTGTAGGAGCCGATCTTCACGCCGGGCGCGACGCCGTTCGAGGCGAAGCCGTTCAGCGCGCCGGCGATCCGGCTCGCGACCCAGGTGCCGTGGCCCTCGAAGTCGCCGTCGCGGCAGTCGCGCAGGCCCTTCCGGTCGATCACGCCGAGGCCGTAGAGCGCGATCAGGTCGGAGCAGGGGATGAAGTTGCCGCCGAGCCGCGGGTCGACGACGCCGCGGAGCTCGCGGTGGTTCGCGTCGACGCCCGTGTCCAGCACCGCTACTGCGATCGAACGGTCGCCGGTCGTGCTGCGCCACGCGCGCTGCACGTCCATCCGGTCGTCGTCCCACTGGAAGAGGGAGTGCCACGGGTCGGCGACGGGGTCCGAACCGGCGCCGTCGCCCGGGCCGTGGCCCTGGCCGCCGCCGCGCGGGCCGTCGGCGAAGTGGTCGGACGTGAAGAGCGTGTCCGGGAAGAGGTCGGTGACCGAGCGGTTGACGGAGACGCGCGCGTTGAAGCCGCTCGCGCGGGGGACGACCGCGAGCGCGTCGATCTGGCTCAGGTCCGCGAGGACGATGCCGCCGGCAGCCACGACCTGGGCGCGCATCTGCGCCGGGGTCGTCTGCGGCGTGAACCGGACGACGGTGACGCCGAAGGGGTTGCCGGCAGCCGAGGCGGAGCCTGCAAAGACACAGGCAATGCCGCAAACCGCAACAAGGAGGGTGCGCCGCTTCACCTTGCTGCAGGCGTCGGCACGATCAGGGTCCTACTAGATCACCCTTCCGGGGTAGGTCTAGCCGTGCGGCTTCGCCATCTTGCGGTAGTCGAGCGCCTCGTCGAGCGTGGCCTCGTCAACGCCCGCGTCGCGCGCGACCTCGCGCAGCGAACGGCCCGAGCCGGCGGCTTCCTTGACGATCTCGGCGGCCTTGTCGTAGCCGATGTACGGGTTGAGCGCCGTCGCGGCCGAGAGCGTCAGCTCGGCGTAGCGCTCGCAGGTCTCGCGGTTGGCCTCGATCCCGTCGACGCACTTCTCGGCGAACAGCCTCGACGCGGAGGCGAGCAGCTTGATCGAGTCGAGGATGTTCCGCGCGAGCAGCGGCACGAACACGTTCAGCTCGAAGTGGCCCTGCATGCCGCCGACCGTGATCGCCTGGTCGTTGCCGATCACCTGCGCCGCGACCTGGGTCACCACCTCGGGCATGACCGGGTTCACCTTGCCCGGCATGATCGAGCTGCCCTTCTGCAGCTCCGGCAGCGCGATCTCTGCAAGCCCGGCGCGCGGGCCCGAGCCCATGAAGCGGATGTCGTTGGCGATCTTCGTCAGCGAGACGGCGACGACCTTCAGGGCGCCGGAGGCCTCGACGATGCCGTCCCGCGCCGCCTGCGACTCGAACGCATCGGCAGGCGGCGAGATCTCGAGCCCCGTCTCTTCTTGCAGGCGCGCGCGCACGCGCGAGGCGAACTCGGGATGCGTGTTGAGCCCGGTGCCCGTGGCGGTGCCGCCGAGCGGAACCTTGCCGAGCCGCCCAAGCGTGTCGCGCACGCGCGCCGCGCCCTCGCGCACCTGAGCCGCATAGCCGCCGAACTCCTGGCCCAGCGTGACCGGCACCGCGTCCATCCAATGCGTCCGGCCCGACTTGACGACGTCGTCGAACTCCTGCGCCTTCCGCGCGAGCGCCGCGGCCAGCTCGTCGAGCGCCGGCAGCAGGTCGTTCGTCAACTGGTCGAGCGCGGCAAGGTGGACTGCGGTCGGGAAGACGTCGTTCGAGGACTGGCCCATGTTGACGTCGTCGTTCGCATGGACGTCGTCGCCGGCGAGCGCGGCGATCACCTCGTTCGCGTTCATGTTCGAGCTCGTGCCCGAGCCGGTCTGGAAGACGTCGATCGGGAACTGGTCGTCGAGCTCGCCGTTGGCGATCCGATCGGCCGCAGCCGCGATCCGCTCCGCCTTGTCGGCGTCGAGCAGGCCGAGCTCGGCGTTCACCCGCGCCGCGGCGGCCTTGATGCGGCCGAGCCAGCGCGCGACGGGAACCGGGATCGGCTCGCCTGAGACCGGGAAGTTCTCTACTGCCTTCGTCGTCTCGCCGCCCCAGAGCTCCTGTTTTGCCTCGGTGGCCACCCCTTCGAGTCTAGTCCGTCGAGTACTTGGGCTGGACCTTCTCGCCGCGGATCCGTGCTACGGCGTTGTTGGCCGCGATCGCGGCCTCGCCCATGCCGATCGTGATCAGCGTGATCTTGCCCTCGTAGCCGGCCACGTCGCCGGCCGCGTAGACACCCGGAACCGTCGTCTCGCAGGTGGTCGGCTCGATCAGGATCTGCCGCTTGCCGTGCAGCTCGAGGCCCCACTCCGCGATCGCGCCGAGGTGGGAGTGGAAGCCGAGCAGCGTGATCAGCGCCTCGCAGTCGACCTGCTCGACGTCGCCCGTCTTCGTGTTCTCGATCGAGACCGCCTGCACCGAGCCGTCGCCGTGGATCTCGCGTACCTCGCACGGCGTGAAGATCCGCACGCGACCCTCCCCTTCGAGCGCCCGCGCCTCGTTGACCGAGGACTCGAGCGCGCGGAAGTTGTCGCGCCTGTGCACGAGCCCGATCGGATGCCTCGCGGTGTCCTGCAGCCCGAGCGTCCAGTCGAGCGCCGAGTCGCCGCCGCCGACGATCACGCAGGTCCGGTCGCGGAAGACCTCCTTCTCGCGCACGAAGTAGTGCACGCCGCGGCCGTCCCAGTCGTCGATGCCGTCGATCCCGAGCTTGCGCGGCTCGAAGGCACCGTGGCCTGCGGTGATGATCAGCGCACGCGTGAGGTACGGCCCGCCCTCGTCGGTGCCGATCGCGAGCAGCTCCTCGCCGTCCTGGCCGACACGCTCGAGCGTCCGCACCTCTTCGCCGAGGTGGATTTCCGGCCCGTACTGGAGGCCCTGCTCGGAGCAGAGCTCGACGAGCTTCGTGCCGAGGATCTTCGGATGCCCGGCGACGTCGTAGATGTTCTTCTCGGGGTAGACGGCCGCGACCTGGCCGCCGAGCTGCTCGAGGCTCTCGATGATCCGCACCGAGGCGTCGCGGTGGCCCGCGTAGTAGGCGGCGGCGAGGCCGGCAGGGCCGGCTCCGAGAATCGTGATGTCGGCGACGCCCTTCTCGCTCACGGCGCCATGATGCTACTCGCGGCCTGGGCGGCGGGCACGGTCGCCGCGCGCCGAACGTGAACGCGGGATTGGACTACCCGCAGCCGGAGCCGCAGCCGGCGGCGCCCTCGGGCGCTTCGCCTTCCTCCACCTGGAAGGAGTGGCCGCAGCCGCACGAGCCGCTGACGTTCGGATTGTTGATCGCGAAGCCGGCCTGCAGGCCCTCGACCCAGTCGATCTCGGTGCCCGTCAGGTACGGCGCGCTGAACGGGTCGACGACCACCGGCACGCCGTAGCTCGACAGCTCGTGGTCGCCCTCCTGAGGGCCTCGGTCGAAGCCGAGCGCGTACTGAAACCCGGAGCAGCCGCCGCCCTGGACGGCGATGCGGAGCACCTGCGCCTCGCCCGCTGGCTCCTCGGCCATCAGGCCCTGGATCTTCGCCGCCGCGCTCTCGGTGAGCGAGACGATCGTCAGTGGCTGCTCGGTGGTCGCCATCGGGGTCATCGTAGCAACGGGCTCCGGCCGTCAGAATCCCCCTCACGGGGGCCGCCGAAACGCCGAGCTTGTAACAGCTGCGACAGGCGTGGTTGAGCCGTTTTCCTCATCGCTCGTAGCCCTGCCGAACTCTGCTAGCGTCCTGCCGCTGACCGCGGGGAGGATGCGCGTGCTGGATAGCTGGTTGCCCTTTCTCATCTACGGCTTCTTCGCGCTCGCGATCCCGCTGTCGATGCTCGGTGCGTCGTTCGCGCTGGCGACGAAGCCGAAGCGGAACATGCGCGCGAAGACGCTGCCGTTCGAGTCGGGCGTCTCCCAGGGCCCGACCGAGTCGCGCCGCTTCACGATCAGCTTCTACCTGACGGCGATGCTCTTCATCGTCTTCGACATCGAGATCGTCTTCCTGTATCCGCTGGCGGTGATCCTCCACCAGCTGGCCTGGTTCGGCTTCGTCGAGTTCCTCTTCTTCATCGTCATCCTCGCCGTGGCCTACGTGTACATCTGGCGGAAGGGGGCGTTGGAGTGGCGGTGAAGCGACTCAAGGACTACGGGCTCCACTCCGAGCGGGTGATGTGGCCCGACAAGGGGGAGGGCACGTTCGAGCAGGAGCTCGGCGACCTCGAGCAGCGGCTCGGGTTGACGACGGTCGAGAAGGCGGTCGCCTGGTCGCAGTCGAGCTCCATCTGGCCGGACACGTTCGGCCTCGCCTGCTGCGCGATCGAGATGATGTCGATCGTCTCCGCGCGCTACGACATCGCCCGGTTCGGCGCCGAGGTCTTCCGCTCCTCGCCGCGCCAGGCCGACCTGTTGATCGTCTCCGGCCGCGTCGCGCACAAGATGGCCGCGCCGCTGCGCCAGATCTACGACCAGATGCTCGAGCCCAAGTGGGTGATCGCGATGGGCGCCTGCGCGAGCTCCGGCGGGATGTTCAACAACTACACGGTGCTGCAGGGCGTCGACAAGATCGTCGCGGTCGACATCCACGTCCCCGGCTGCCCGCCGCGGCCGGAAGCCCTCGTCGAGGGGATCGTCCGGCTGCAGGAGAAGATCAAGGCGGGCGTGCCGCCGGCGTACGAGATCCGTGGAGTCGCCTCCTGACCTACGAGGGCGTCCCCGGCCTGATCGAGACGCGAGAGGCGTACGGCGAGACGACGCTCGTCGTCGACCCGGCGCGGCTCGTCGAGGCGTGCGTGCACCTGCGCGACCACGAAGGCTTCTCGATGCTCGCCGACCTCACGCCGACCGACTACCTCGGCTGGGGCGGCCGTGGCATCGCCGGCTACATCGGCACCGCGTCCGGGCGTGACCTGAACTCGCCGGGGTCGCAGGGCCTGCCGCGCGCGCCCGAGCCGAAGCCGAAGCGGTTCACGATGAGCTACCACCTCGTGGCCGTGCCTGGCGGCCGGCGCGTCCGGGTCCAGGTCTGGCTCGACGAGGACGAGCCGGTCGAGAGCGTCGTGCCGGTCTGGCCGACGGCCGACTGGCACGAGCGGGAGGCCTGGGACATGATGGGCATCCGGATCGAGGGCCACCCCAACCTGACGCGGCTGCTGATGGACGACGACTGGGAGGGGCACCCACTCCGCAAGGACTATCCGCTCGGCGGCGAGCCGGTCCGCTTCTCGGAGGAGACGTAGTGGCGCTCGCGCCGGAGCGCCCGAGGATCTACGAGGGCTCGCGCATCCCCCGGCCGATCCCGACGACCCTGTTGGTCCCGGAGGACCTGCGGGACTCCGAGGACGTCCTCGAGATCAACTTCGGCCCGAACCACCCCTCCACCCACGGGGTGTTGCGGCTGGTGATCGAGCTCCACGGCGAGGACGTCGTCGGACTGCGCGCGGTGGTCGGCTACCTGCACACCGGCTTCGAGAAGAACATGGAGCAGAAGAGCTGGTGGAAGGCGATCACGTACGCGCCGCGGATCGACTACCTGTCCTTCCAGAACAACGAGCTCGTCTTCGTGCTCGCGGCCGAGAAGCTGCTCGACCTGGAGGTCCCGGAGAAGGCGACCTGGATGCGTATGTGCCTCGCCGAGCTGAACCGGATCCACTCGCACCTGGTCTGGCTCGCGACGGCCGCGCTCGAGCTCGGGGCGATCTCGATGTTCTGGTACTGCTTCCGCGAGCGCGACACGATCCTCGACCTCTTCGAGATGGTCGCCGGGACGCGCATGCACACGCGCTACTACCAGGTCGGCGGCCTGGCCGAGGACATCCCGCCCGGGTTCTTCCCGGAGGCGCGCAAATTCTGCGCGTGGATGCCGAAGGCGGTCGACGACTACGAAGCGCTCGTCGACCAGAACGCGATTTGGCTCGAGCGCACGAAGGGCCTCGGGCTGCTGTCGGCCGAGGACGCAATCGCGCTCGGCCAGACAGGCCCGGTGCTGCGCGGCTCGGGCGTCGACTGGGACCTGCGCAAGGTGAGCCCGTACCTCGCGTACGACCAGGTCGACTTCGACGTGCCGGTCTACGAGAACGGCGACGTCTGGGATCGCTACAAGGTCCACATGGACGAGATGCGGCAGTCGACCCGCATCGTCTCCCAGTGCCTCGACCGGCTCGAGCAGATGGAGGGGCAGCCGTGGATCGCGGATGACCGAAAGGTCGTGCTGCCGCCGCGCGAGGAGCTCCACACCTCGATGGAGTCCCTCATCCACCACTTCAAGATCGTCACCGAAGGCTTCCG